>Ga0156024_1080_pt2 | contig 11092 bp, 11 predicted proteins | sample RifCSPlowO2_02_FD_107678 | JGI IMG/M metagenome (GOLD analysis project Ga0156024, IMG submission 107678) | Candidatus Rokubacteria bacterium RIFCSPLOWO2_02_FULL_68_19 | reverse complement strand
TGACCGTGGCAACGCATAAAGTGGATGTCGCGGTGGTGGGGACCGGGCCGGGCGGGTATGTGGCGGCCATCCGGTGCGCCCAGCTGGGCCTCTCGGTCGCCGCCGTCGAGGACGACCGTCCCGGGGGCGTCTGCCTCAACTGGGGATGCATCCCCACTAAGGCGCTCCTCCGCAACGCCGAGGTCGTCGGGCTTTTCCAGAGGGCGTCAGAGTTCGGGATCAAGCTCTCGGGCTTCGAGGCCGACTATGCCGAGGCGATCCGGCGGAGCCGCAAGGTCGCCGATCGGATGGCCAAGGGGGTCGAATTCCTCTTCAGGAAGAACAAGATCACCCTCCACCCCGGGCGCGGACGGCTCAAGAGCCCGGCGCTGGTGGAAGTTGCCGCCGCGGGCGGGACGGAGACCATCGAGGCGCAGCACGTGATCCTCGCCACGGGCTCGGAGCCCAAGTCTCTGCCCGGGGTGGCGATCGACGAGCAGTCGGTCATCTCCTCCAACGGGGCCGTCCGCCTGGAGCGCGCCCCCAAGTCGCTGATCATCATCGGGGCCGGCGCGGTGGGAATGGAGTTCGCCGACGTGTACGCCGCCTACGGCGTCCAGGTCACGCTGCTCGAGGCGCTGTCCCGCGTGCTTCCGATGGAGGACGAGGAGGTGTCAGCGCAGCTCGCGCGCCTCTTCCCCAGGCGGGGGATTGGGGTCCGGACCGGGGTGAAGGTCGGGTCGGTGAAGGCGACCAAGAGTGGGGTGACCGTGGAAGTGGAGGCCGAGGGAAAGGCCGAGCGGCTTCAGGCGGAGCAGGTTCTCATGGCGGTGGGGCGCGCGGCCAAGGTGAAGGATCTCGGGCTGGAGGCCCTGGGGGTGGCGCTGGAGCGGGGGTTCGTCAAGGTCTCGCCGCGCATGGAGACCTCCGTGAAGGGGCTCTACGCCATCGGCGACATGGCGGGGCCGCCGCTCCTCGCCCACAAGGCCATGGCCGAGGGGGTCGTCGCGGCCGAAGCAATCGCCGGGCGGGATCCGCGTCCCGTGAACTACTCAAACGTCCCGAGTTGCACCTACTGCCGGCCTCAGGTCGCGTCCATCGGCCGGACGGAGGCTCAGGCCCGAGCCGGGGGGAGCGAGGTGGTGGTGGGGCGCTTTCCCTTCACCGCCAACGGCAAGGCGGTGGCCCTGGGCGAGACCGAGGGGTTCCTCAAAGTGGTGGCCGACAAGGCCACCGGGGAGATTCTGGGCGTGCACATTGTGGGGCCCGAGGCCACGGAGCTGATCCACGAGTTCGCCGTGGGGCGGACGCTGGAGGCGACGCTGGAAGAGATGATCCACACCATCCACGCCCATCCCACGCTATCCGAGGCGGCGCTGGAGGCCACGCTGGCGGCCCTGGGCCACGCCATCCACATCTAAAAACTCGGAGGGGGGCTACGCCCCCCTTCCGATACCTCCCCCCGGGATTGCGCGGGCGAAGCCCGCGCTCGAACGCGGCACAATCACGAGCTGGCGGTAACTTTCGCGGTGGGCCTTGCCGATCTCCTCCCGCATCGCTTCCTTGCCGGCCTCGAACGCCGACATCAGCCGCTGGCTCTGCTCCTCGAAGAGCTCGCGCCCCTTCTCGAAGAGCTCGCCGGCCTGGACCTGGGCCTCCTTGGCGTACTCCTGGGCCCGCTTGGCGAAGTCGCCGCCCTTCTCCCGGAGCAGCTCGCGCGCCTCCTGCCCCGTCCTCGGCGTCAGGAGCAGCGCCGCGGCCGCGCCCAGCAGGGCGCCCATGAAGAACCACCCGAGGTATCCTGCCGCGTCACCACTGGAAGTACGTTCGTCACTCATCGGTTACCCTCCCGGCTTCGTGCTTCTTGTTTCTGCTGATCAGCTTCTTGATGAAGACGTCCAATCCCTTCTTGACTCCCGTAGCGGTCCCGACGAGCTGGCCGACCCGCGTGAACCCCCCCACGAATCCGGTCACCCCGCCGACGAACCCGACCACCTGGGCGACGCGGGTTGCGACCTCATCCACCCGGCCGATGACGGCGCCCGCCCGCTCCACTTCCTGTGCCGCGTGCTTCGACAGGCCGCGGAGCTCTTCGGCCAGGGCCTGGAGCTGGCTCGCCGTCGGGCGGATCTCGCGCTCCAGCAGCATGAGCACGGTTTCGGCCCGGAGCGCCATTCGCTTCAGGGCGAGCAGCGTGGGCACCAGCACCACCGTCACGACGACGGCGCAGAGCGCGATGACCAGGAGGAACGTATTAGTCATGGGACTCGCATTATAGCAAAAAGCGGGGAAAATCGTTGACTTCCCTCGGTGCCGATCCCTATACTAAGGGCGTCGCTAACCCCCACCGAGGAGCCCGGCATGTCCCTCCAGGAGCGCTTCGAGGAACTCCACCGCCTCCACCGGCAGGCCGAACTGGCGGGGGGCGAGGAGCGGATCCAGCGCCAGCACAAGGCGGGCAAGAAGACGGCCCGCGAGCGCTTGGAGCTTCTCCTGGACAAGGGCTCCTTCGCCGAGGTGGACAAGTTCGTCGTCCACCAGTGCCGGGATTTCGGCATGGAGTCGCAGAAGGTGCTCGGCGACGGCGTGGTAACCGGCTCGGGGCGCATCCACGGCCGCCCCGCGTTCGTCTTCGCCCAGGACTTCACCGTCTTCGGCGGCTCGCTCTCGGAGGCGTACGCACGCAAGATCTGTAAGATCATGGATCTGGCGCTGAAGGCCGGCGTGCCGATCATCGGCCTCAATGACTCGGGAGGAGCCCGGATCCAGGAGGGCGTCGTCTCGCTGGCCGCCTACGCCGACATCTTCCTCCGGAACACCCTGGCCTCGGGGGTGATTCCCCAGATCTCGGCCATCATGGGCCCGTGCGCGGGCGGCGCCGTGTACTCCCCGGCCATCACGGACTTCGTCTTCATGGTCAAGCACTCCTCCTACATGTTCGTGACCGGACCCGATGTGATCAAAGCGGTCACCCACGAGGAAGTGTCCTTCGAAGAGCTGGGCGGCGCCGGTCGACACGCCGGCACGTCGGGCGTCGCGCACTTCGCGGCGGAGAGCGAGGAGGAGTGTCTGGCGCTGATCCGCGAGCTCATGACGTTCCTCCCCCAGAACAACCTGGAGGACCCGCCCCTCCGCCAGACGCTCGATCCCCCCGACCGGGTGGACGAGGCGCTGCAAACGGCGGTCCCCGACCAGCCGAACAAGCCGTACGACATCAAGGAGATCATCCGGACGGTGGTGGACGATCACTACTTCTTCGAGGTCCACGCCGACTTCGCCCCCAACATCGTGGTGGGCTTCGGGCGCCTCAACGGGCGCCCCGTGGGCATCGTCGCGAACCAGCCGGCCCACCTGGCCGGTTGCCTCGACATCAACGCGTCCCTCAAGGGCGCCCGCTTCGTGCGCTTCTGCGACTGCTTCAACATCCCGCTGGTGACCTTCGAGGACGTGCCGGGGTTCCTGCCCGGCACCGCCCAGGAGTACGGCGGCATCATCAAGCACGGCGCCAAGCTCCTCTTCGCCTACTGCGAGGCGACGGTGCCGAAGCTCACGGTCATCACGCGCAAGGCGTACGGCGGCGCCTACTGCGTCATGTCGTCCAAGCACATCCGCGGCGACGCCAACTTCGCCTATCCGACGGCCGAGATCGCCGTGATGGGGCCCGAGGGAGCCGTGAACATCCTCTACCGGCGGGAGGTCGACCAGGCGAAGGATCCGGTCCGGTTCAGGGACGAGCGGACGGCCGAGTACCGCGAGAAGTTCGCCAACCCCTTCGTGGCGGCCGAGCGCGGCTATGTGGACGAGGTCATCGAGCCCAGGGACACCCGGCGGAAGCTCATCCAGGCGCTGGAGATCCTCCACACCAAGCGCGACAGCAACCCCTCCAAGAAGCACGGGAACATTCCGCTATGACGCCCGAAGAGCACCAGGAGCTCGAGGCCGCCCGCAAGGCGTGGGAGGAGACGGTCTTGAAGCCCGCCCTGGAGCGGGCGCCGGAGGGCCCCGGCCTCTTCAGCACCTCGGGAGGTAACCCCGTGGAGCGCGTGTATACTCCGGCGGATCTGGAGGGGCTCGACTACAACCGCGATCTCGGCTTGCCCGGCCAGTACCCGTTCACCCGGGGCGTCCAGCCCACGATGTACCGCGGGCGGCTCTGGACCATTCGCCAGTACGCGGGGTTCGGGAGCGCCGCCGAAACGAATCGGCGCTACCGCTATCTCCTGGACCAGGGCCAGACGGGGCTCAGCGTGGCCTTCGACCTGCCGACCCAGATGGGCTACGACGCCGCCTCCCCCGTCGCCCGGAGCGAGGTCGGGAGGGTCGGGGTGTCCATCTCCTCCATCGAGGACATGGCCGCCCTGTTCGAGGGGATCCCGCTGGACCGGGTGTCCACCTCGATGACGATCAACGCCACGGCGGCGGTCCTCCTGTGCATGTACGTGGCGCTGGCCGAGAGCCAGGGCGTCCGCGCCGATCGCCTCCAGGGCACCGTCCAGAACGACATCCTCAAGGAGTACATTGCCCGGGGCACGTACATCTTCCCGCCGGCACCCTCGATGAGGCTCATCACGGACCTGTTCGCCTTCTGCCGGGACCGGGTCCCCCGCTGGAACACGATCTCGATCTCCGGTTACCACATGCGCGAGGCCGGGTCCACCGCGGCCCAGGAGGTGGCCTTCACCCTCGCCAACGCCATTGCGTACGTCGAGGCCGCGCTCGAGGCCGGGCTCAAGGTGGACGAGTTCGCCCCGCAACTCTCGTTCTTCTTCAACGCCCACAACAACCTGATCGAGGAGGTGGCCAAGTTCCGCTGCGCGCGGCGGCTCTGGGCGCGCATCATGCGGGAGCGGTTCGGCGCGCGGGACCCGCGCTCCTGGATGCTGCGCTTCCACGCCCAGACGGCGGGCTCCACGCTCACCGCGCAGCAGCCGGAGAACAACGTCGTCCGGGTGACGATCCAGGCCCTCGCGGCCGTCCTGGGAGGCTGCCAGTCGCTCCACACCAACTCCATGGACGAGGCGCTGGCGCTGCCTTCGGAGCAGGCCGTTCGGATCGCGCTGAGGACGCAGCAGATCCTCGCCTACGAGTCGGGCGTGGCCGACACGGCCGACCCTCTCGGCGGGTCGTATGCGGTCGAACGGCTCACGCGGCAAATCGAGGAGGAGGCGGAGACGTACATCGCCAAGATCGACGGCCTGGGCGGCTCGGTCCACGCCATCGGCTTCATGGAGCGCGAGATCCAGGAGGCCGCCTACCGCTATCAGCAGGAAGTGGAGGCGAAGTCGCGGATCGTCGTCGGGGTGAACGAGTTCGTCGCCGAGGAGCCGCCGCCGGGCGGCCTGTTCCAGGTGGATCCCGCCGTGGGCGAGGCCCTGAGCGCCCGGCTCGAGGCGCTCCGACGGCGACGCGATCAGGACGGAGCGCAGCGGGCCCTGGATCGGATCGACGCCGCCGCCCGGGGGCGGGACAATCTCCTGCCGCCCATCCTGGAGGCGGTCAAGGCGTCCGTGACCCTCGGAGAGATCTGCGACGCGCTCCGCCGGGTGTTCGGTGTTCATCAGCCGTCCGTCGTTTTCTAGCCCCCTCACCCTGCCCTCTCCCCCAGAGGGGGCGAGGGTTGTTGCTTCCTCTCCCCCGGTGGGGGAGAGGACAAAGGTGAGGGGGGTCCGGAGTGTCGCGCTATTCCTGGCCCTCGTGCTGGGTCTCCTGGCGCCGGGGGCGGAGGCCGGAATCGCCGACCGGGTGGGCGTCACCTTTGCGCTCATGCTCCAGGAGTTCGTGGACGCGTTTCCACCCGCCGAAGGCCTGGTGGTGGCCGTGGACGGTGATCTCGTCTATCTCGATCTCGCCGCGAAGAGCGGGGTTCAGCCGGGACAGGAGTTCACCGTTTTTCGAAAGGGGGAAGTCTTCCGCCACCCGCTGACCAACCAGCCGCTGGGCCGCTTCGAGGAGTACCTGGGGTACGCGCAGGTGCGCCGCGTCTTCCCCCAGTTCTCGGAGGCGCGATATATCCCCTTGGATGGCCGCCCCCCGGTCCGTCCGGAGGACGGCGCGCGGATCACCCGCGGGCGGATCAAGGTGGCGATCGCCCCCCTCCTGGACCTCACCCAGGCCGGGGCCGACGTGAGAAGGGTGCCCTGGCTGATCGGCGGCGCGCTGGAACGCTCGAAGCGGTTCCAGGTGGCGGACCCCCTCGCAGTTTCGACCCTCCTGGAAACGGAGCGGACGCGGGTGGAGGAGCTGCTGATCAGTCCGGAGAAGGTGACCCGGCTGGGCCAGACCCTGGAGGTCGTCGGGTGGCTCGTCCCCGTTCTCCTGGAGCGCGGCCGCACCACCTATCTGGACGTCACGTGGATCTCGGCCGTGACCGGGACCGCGCTCTTTTCCAGGCGCCAGGTGCTGGCGCGGCCCGAGCCGGCGGAGGAGCAGCGGTTTCCCTGGGAGCCCCCCGCCGAGGACTAGGGGCGTGCCGATAACCGTCGCACGATCCGGTGGGCTCCTCCCTCGGGTCTCCACCCACCTGCGGTGGGTACCCGGCTCGGTTCTCGGCCTGCCCCGGGGGGCCTTAGATGGGTGGTCTTGACAGGGCTCTTCTGCTATCGTAGGGGCCAAATGGCTGCGGGGATCCGGCGCGCTATCCTGCCTGCACTTCTCGGGATCGGCCTGCTGGCCTCCGGGTGCGTCAGCATGCGAGAGCTCGCCGGCTTCCCCCCCGAGTCCACGCCCAGCATCCAGACGCGGGCGGCGCAGACCTGGCTCCTAATCAAGAACCCGCGCCACGGCGACCTTCCCAGCGAGCCGGAGTACATCTGGGTGGAGGAGGAGAAGATCCCCACCACGTTCCGGACGCTCCTCTTCGGCAAGAAGTCCATCGTCGCCCCGCCCGAGGTGGTGGCCAAGTACGGCTCGCCGCCGGGCGGCGGCAGGATCAGCCCGCTCCAGGGCGCCCCCTACACGGTCCCCGATCCTGCTCACATCAAGCAGCCGGCGCGGGAGGCCAAGGCGGGAGCGAGATCGAAGCCGGGGACGCCCGCGTCGGAGGCCAACGGGACGCCGCACGGCTATGTGGTGTTCGTGGACACGACCCGGGTCGTGGTGGATCTCACCGCCAAGGACGGCATCCGGCCCGGGAGCGTCGTGAGCCTTCGCCGCGACAAGATCCCCATCGTCCACCCCGTGACCGGCGAGCTCCTCGGGGAGCTCGACGAAGAGGTGGGCACGGCCAAGGTGGTGGAGGTCCGCGAGAAATTCTCGGTGGCCGAGATCCAGGGGATCGCCCCGGGCGCGCAGATCAAGCTCAAGGACCGGGCCATCGCCCGGTAGTCCCCTCCGTTGGGCCCCGCCGCCACCCTGGAAGCCCTGCTGAAGGAGCGCGTCGGCCAGCTCGTGGGCCCGGAGCTCCGCGCCATCGAGGACGAGATCGCCCGCGCGCTCGACTCGCCCGTCCCCCTGATCCGCGAGATGGGCGGCTACATCGCGGGGGCCGGCGGCAAGCGGCTCCGCCCCATCCTGATCCTGCTCTCAGCGCGCCTGGCTGGCTACCGCGGGCCGCGCGCCCCGCGACTCGGCTGCGTCGTGGAGCTCCTCCACACCGCGACGCTGATCCACGACGACGTGGTGGACCAGGCCCCCCTCCGGCGCGGTCGCCCCTCGGCCAACTGCCAGTGGGGGAACGACGCCTCGATCCTCGTCGGCGATCATCTGTATGCCAAGTCGTTTGCGCTGCTGGTGCGGGACAACGACCGCGCCGTCATGGAGACCCTGGCCCGGGCCACCGTGTCGATGACCGAGGCCGAGGTCTTCCAGCTCGAGCTGAAGCGCAACGGCCACGCCACCGAGGCCGACTACCTGCGCATCATCACGCAGAAGACCGCCTCCTTCATCTCGGCCTGCTGCCGGATCGGGGGGATCCTGGGCCAGGCTCCCGCGGAGCAGGTGGAGGCGCTGGCCCGGTACGGGCTGGACGTGGGCGTGGCCTTCCAGATGAGCGATGACTCGCTGGACTTCGTGGCCGACCAGGCCCGGCTGGGCAAGGCCATCGGCGCCGACCTCCGGGAAGGCAAGCGCACCCTGCCGCTCATTGCGACCCTGGAGAGAGGGAGTCCCGCCGACCGTGAGAGGATCCAGTCCCTCCTGGCGCGCCACGAGCTGGACGGCGACGAGGTCGAGGAGATCCGCCGCCTCGTGATGAAATACGACAGCGTCCGGTACGCGCTCGGCCGCGCGCGCGACTACGCCCGGCAGGCCAAGGACGACCTGGCGCCGTTCTCCCCGTCCGAGGAGCTGGAAACGTTGAGCCTGATCGCCGACTACGTGGTGGACCGCGACCGGTGAGAATTCTCCCTCTCCCCCAGGGGAGAGGGCAGGGTGAGGGGAGACCGTGGCGCCGATCATTACTCTCACGACGGACTTCGGGACGCGGGACCCCTTCGTCGGGGCCATGAAGGGCGTGATCCTCGGGATCGCGCCCGACGCCCGCCTCGTGGACCTGACCCACGAGATCGCTCCCCACGACGTTCTGGAGGGGGCGCTGGCCCTGGAGGCCGCGGCGGGCTTCTTCCCTCCCGGGACGGTCCATCTGGCCGTGATGGACCCGGGGGTGGGAAGCTCGCGGCGGCCGCTGGCAGTGGCCGCCCAGGGACAGTTCTTCGTGGGCCCCGACAACGGCCTCTTCAGTTTCGCCCTGGCCGGTCAGGGGTGGAGCGCCGTCTGCCTCGAGGCGGCGGCGTACCGCCCCCCGCGAGTGAGCCGGACGTTCCACGGCCGAGATGTGTTCGCCCCCGCTGCGGCCCACCTGGCTCTGGGCACGCCCCTCCCCAACTTTGGCCGGGCGGTGACGGACCCGGTCCTGATCCCGTGGCCCACCGCGCGCCGGCAGGGGGATGGCCTCGTGGGCGAGGTGGTTCACGCGGATCGGTTCGGCAATCTCGTGACGTCGGTCCGGGCCGCCGACCTCGAGGCGCTGGGGCCGGCCGAGGCGCTGGTCGTCGAGCTCGAGGGGGAGGAGGTCGGGAGCATCGTCGGCTGTTTCGCCGATATTCCCGCCGGAGGAGCCGGGGCGCTCGTCGGCGGGAGCGACCGGCTCGAGATCGCCGTGAGGGAGGGGAGCGCGGCGGCGAGCACGGGGGCCCGACGTGGGTCCCGCATCAGCGTCAGGAAGCGGTAAAACTTGGGGTTAGGTCGTGGAGGGGCTAGACTCTGACGAGGAAGTGCTGGCAGGAGTGGTCTTCGAGGACGGGGTAGGGGAGTCTCCCGTCGCCTTCTTTTCCTCGCTGACCGCCTTCTTCCGCGCTTCCGAGGGGTAGTCGGTCGCGTGCCAGCCGGATCCCTTCAGGATGAAGGGGGCGGGGGACAAAATGCGGTGAACGCTGCCGTGGCAGTGGGGGCAGCGCTCCAGGGGAGCCTCCGAAATGCGCTGGCGGACCTCGAAGGTTCGCGCGCACCCGGAGCACTCATACTCGTAAGTTGGCACGGGGAAAAGCGTACATGAGGGGTCAGGGGCTGTCAAGGTTCTGGACGCTCGGGTGGGTGGCCATCGGGCTCGGCGCCGCCGTCCTGGCGGGGTGCGCGAGCGGCAAGCAGACCCAGGTGACGCGCCTCCAGGCGCAGTCGGCCTTCGAGCATGGGGTGGCGGAATTCAACGACGGGCGGATGGCCATGGCCCTCTCCTCCCTCCAGGAAGCGGTTCAGCTCGACCCGAGCGTGGCCCAGTACTCCAACGCCCTGGGTGTCGTCTATCTCGGCCTCGGGCGCAGCCCGGAGGCGCTGGAAGAGTTCAAGCGGGCCGTGGATCTCAATCCCCGATGGGGGGAGGCCCGCCACAATCTGGGGGTCGCCTATGCCACGGTGGGCAAGTGGCGGGAGGCCATCCAGCAGTACCGGGAGGCGCTGGCGGTCCCGGGTTATTCCGACCTTGAAAACACCTACCACAACCTGGGCTGGGCCCACTACAACCTCGACCGGCTCCAGGAGGCCGAGGAGTCCTTCCGGATGGTCCTCCGGCTGTCTCCCCAGTTCGTCTCTGCTTACTACCATTTGGGGCTCGTTCTGGTGAAAGCGGGGCGCCGGGACGAGGCCCGGGCCGCCTTCCGCCAGGCCCGGGAGCTCGGGCCAGACACCCCCCTGGGGCTGTCGGCCAAGGAGCACCTGAAGGCCCTGGGGGAGGGGGGGTGACCCCCGGCATTTTTTCCTTGACGGGCTCCTGCCCGATGGGGTAAAAAGGGGCACCTTTATTCGAGAAATAGCGTCTTTTTGCCTCCTCCAGTTTTGGAGGATTTTCTAAGGAAGAGGAGGTGGTGAACGCCACCGGACAGGGATCGCGAGCAGCAAACTTCGAACGAACAGTTTTGCGCGCGCAAAGTGAAACGATACCGGAAGTCAAACCACACATGAGGAGGCGGTAATGAGACGGTACTGGGTGGTTGCTCTTGCGGTACTCACCCTCCTCGGGGTGCTCTCTCCACCTGCCTTTGCGCAGGCCCCGACGCCGCAGGTCACGATCAGCGGCCTGCTCCAGCAGCACACATCGGCGGGGAAAAACATCTTCGACGGAAACTTCACCCGCGGCGGGGACCGTGAGTGGAAGGGCGCCCTGCGCGCCCGCCCTGACATCACTGCTACAGTCGGCAACGTCAAAATGGTGCTGGGCTTCGAGTTCGACCTGTCCTACGGCCAGGTCGGTCCCCAGGACACCATCCTGACCGTGCCGACCGCTGCGGGCGCCGGCGGGGTTGGCGGCGTCCAGTCCCCTGGTAACAGCGGCGGCTTTGACCTCAACACCGACGTGTTGGGCGTCATCGAGCTGAAGTGGGCCTACACCGAGTTCCCCCTCACGGGGGCCGGCTCGCTCCTGCCGTTCGTTCCCATTCCCACCGTGGCCCGCGCCGGCGCTCAGCCCTTCGCGACAACGTACAAGGGGGGAGTGCTGGCGAGCGGCGACTTTGCCGGCCTGAACTTCGTGACGACGTGGACCCCCCAGATCAAGAGCCACATGGCTATTGCCCAGCTTGAGGAGCAGGGGCAAGGCTCGCAGGTGATCCCGACGGCCGCGCAGGCCGCCGGTGGCGCGGTGGGACGCTGCAGCAATGCGAACCTGGGTGTCCAGCAGACGGCG
>Ga0156024_1043_pt1 | contig 11369 bp, 11 predicted proteins | sample RifCSPlowO2_02_FD_107678 | JGI IMG/M metagenome (GOLD analysis project Ga0156024, IMG submission 107678) | Candidatus Rokubacteria bacterium RIFCSPLOWO2_02_FULL_68_19 | reverse complement strand
CGGATCTAGTCCGTAAGCGCGAGCGGAGGCGAGCCTCCTCAGCGGGTACCCGACCCTTGCGGTCGGGTCGCGCGGACGAAGGCACTCATCAGCTTGCCGTCCGTCTCGGCGATGAGGTCCTCCAGGCTCTCGCCCTCCAGTGTTCCCGACTCGAGCAGGTCCTTGTACTGGACCAGCAGCTCCTTCGCGTCCTCGAGCCGGTAGATCCGGGTCGGCTCGACGTCGATCTGCGAAAACCCGACACGGCCGAGCTTCTCGCGGTACTCCTCCTCCGTGAGGGCCCCGGCCACGCAGCCGGCCCAGGCCTCCAGGCTCCGGCGGATCGGGGCCGGCAGCTCACCGCGCACCACGATGTCGGAGACGGCGAAGCGGCCGCCGGGCTTGAGGACGCGGAACGCCTCGGCCAGCACGCGATCCTTGTTTCCCGAAAGGTTGATGACGCAGTTCGAGATGATGACGTCCACCGAGCGGTCGGGCAGGGGGATGCTCTCGATCTCGCCCTTCAGGAACTCCGCGTTCGTCACGCCGGCCTTCTGCTGGTTCTCCCGCGCCAGGGCCAGCATCTCGTCCGTCATGTCGAGGCCGTAGGCCTTGCCGGTGGGGCCGACGCGCTTCGCCGAGAGCAGCACGTCGATGCCGCCGCCCGAGCCCAGGTCCAGCACCACCTCGCCGGGCTTGAGCTGGGCCAGGGCCGTGGGATTCCCGCAGCCGAGCGAGGCCGCGACGGCTTCCGTCGGTAGGCCGCGGAGCTCGTCCTTCACGTAGAGGTCCTTCGTGACGACGCTCCCACACGAGGTGGGGCCGCAGCAGCTGGCGTCCGCCTCCTTCGCCTTCAGGGCCGCCTTGCCATACTTCTCCTGGATCGTGGCCTTCAGCTCTTTGGTATCCATGTCGCGCCTCCCATCAAGAATGATTGATCAGTCCAGAGAGCGTGTCTTCGAGCGCCGAGAGGCCCGCCGGGTTCAGCCGGTAGTACACCCAGCGCCCCTGGCGGCGGTCGATGAGGAGCCCCGCGTCCTTCATGGTCTTCAGGTGGAACGAGAGCGCGGACTGCGACATTCCGAGCCAGTCCTGGAGCTCGCACACGCAGCGCTCGCCGTCGCGCAGGAGGTCCAGGATCCGCAGGCGGGTCTCGTCCGCGAGGGCGTGGAAGCTCCGGGCGGCCGCCGCCCGGGCGTGGGGTTGAGCGATCTTCAGCAGCGCCATGAGAGGATCATATATCAACAAAACTTGATCTGTCAAGCCCTTGGTCGGCGCCCCTATTCGGGCTCCTCCCGCTCCTCGGTGGCCTGGCAGTCGGCGCAGACCCAGAGGCGGAAGACCCGGCGCTGGAGGTCGCGGCGGAGCGTCCAGCGGATCAGGGCGCGCCGCCCGCAGCGGGGACAGCGTTCGGGGGTTTCCCCTTGTGGGACATGCGATGGTAGCCAGGGAGCCTTCCACATAGCAATTCGCAGCGTTTGGCCCGTCCAGGGGATTAGAATATACCAGGGAGAACGAGGCGGATGAAGCGGCTCAGGATCGGCCTGGCCCAGGTGAACCCCACCGTGGGCGACCTCGAGGGGAACGTCCGCCTGATCCTCGACTGGATGGAGCGGGCACGGACCCTCGGCTGCGACGTGGTGGCCTTCCCGGAGCTCGCGCTTACCGGCTATCCCCCCGAGGATCTTCTCTTCAAACCCGCCTTCATCGAAGCCAACCTCAGAGCGCTGGACGAGGTCGCGAAGGCTTCACGTCACCTGACAGCCATCGTGGGTTTCGTGGACAAGCGCGACGACATCTTCAACGCGGCGGCGGTCCTCCACGACGGCCGCCGCGCCGGCGTGTACCACAAGCAGTACCTGCCAAACTACGGCGTCTTCGACGAGAACCGCTACTTCCAGGCCGGCACCGACGCGCCCGTCTTCGCCCTCGGCGAGACGTTGATCGCCGCCAACATCTGCGAGGACATCTGGTACCCCACCGGTCCCACCACGGCCCAGGCACTGGCGGGCGCCGAGCTCGTCATCACGATCAACGGCTCTCCCTACTACGTCGGCAAGGGCCACTTCAGGGAGAAGATGCTCGCCACCCGCGCAGCCGACGATCTGGTCTGCCTGGCCTTCGTCAACATGATAGGGGGCCAGGACGAGCTGGTCTTCGATGGCCAATCCTTCGTCTTCAACGAGAAGGGCGAGTGCATCGCCCGCGGGAAGACGTTCGAAGAGGATCTGATCGTCGCCGATCTCGATCTCGATGCCGTCTTTCGCGCCCGGCTCCACGACTCCCGCCGCCGGAAGGAGAAGCTGCGGGCCCCGGAGCGTGTGCCCCGGATCGAGCTTCATCCCCTTGCCGCGACCCCCAAGCCTCCGCTGGCGGCGCGGGAGGTCGAGCGCATCGAGCCCGTCGAGGAGATCTACAAGGCGCTCGTTGTCGGCACCCGCGACTATGTCAGGAAGAATGGCTTTCGAAGGATTGTCGTAGGGCTCTCAGGCGGCATCGACTCCTCCCTCGTGGCCGCCCTCGCCTGCGAGGCCCTGGGGGCGGAGAACGTGGCGGGCGTGACCATGCCGTCGCCCTATTCGTCGAAGGGGACCCGGGGCGATGCCAAGCGCCTGGGGAAAAATCTCGGGATCGAGTTCCTCACCCTCCCCATCACCGCGGTGTTCAAGGCGTTCAAGGGCGCCCTGGCCCGCCCGTTCAAGGGGCTCAAAGAGGACGTCACCGAGGAGAACATCCAGGCGCGGATCCGCGGCACGCTCCTCATGGCGCTCTCCAATAAATTCGGCTGGCTCGTCCTCACCACGGGGAACAAGAGCGAGATCGGGGTGGGCTACTGCACGCTCTACGGCGACATGGCCGGCGGCTTCGCCGTCATCAAGGACGTGCCCAAGACCATGGTGTACAAGCTGGCCCGCCACGTGAACGAGCGCGCCGGGCGGGTTGTGATCCCCGAGAGCGTCTTCGAGCGGCCGCCGTCGGCGGAGCTGCGCCCGGACCAGACCGACCAGGACACGCTCCCTCCGTATCCCGTGCTCGACGCGATCCTGGAGGCCTACGTCGAGGGGGACAAGAGTTTGAAGGAGATCGCCGCCCTCGGCTTCGACACCGCCACCGTGCGCAAGGTGGTCGGCATGGTGGACAAGAACGAGTACAAGCGCCGCCAGGGCCCCATCGGCATCAAGATCACCCCGCGCGCCTTCGGCAAGGACTGGCGCCTGCCCATCGTCAACCGCTTCCGCGAGCCGTAGCTACTTCCTTCTGCCCTCTGCCCAGGGCACTTCTTCTCTCTGCTGCCGGCGGCCCGACTCAGGACCTAAGGGTGCCGCCGGGGAATGGCGGATTTGCTTCCGGTGGGAGGAAGGCAACGCCTACGATGTGGAGATCGCGGACTACCATTAGGACGACGTGAGCGTCTTGCGTAGTTCGTTGAGGAGCTACCTTCTGAGAACCTCACGAAGTAGGAGAAACATTCCGCGCGCTAAGCAGCGCGCGTGATTACTTCTTCTGCAAGCTGCCCGCGGCCTGGAGGGTGACCTTGTCGCCGATCACGACGAAGACGACCTGCCCGTTCGACGCCTTGTAGATCCAGGTCTCCACCGGTCCGAGCTTGGTGATGTCGTGGGGCTTGCCGAGGGCTTTCTCCAGTTCCGCGCGCCTCTGGATCTTCTCGGCTTTGGCGAGCAGATCCTCCTTGGTGGGCGTCGCCCCACAGCCGGTGAGGAGCAGGAGGACGAAGGCGATGGGCGCGAGGCGCCGCATCAGTGGGACGAGGCGCGGTTCGGGTTGATCTGGATGCCGTAGAGGCGCTGGTAGATACCGTCCTTGGCCAGGAGTTCCTCGTGTCGGCCCACCTCGGCGATCTGGCCCTCGTGGATGACGTAGATCCTGTCGGCGTTTCTCACGGTCGATAGCCTGTGCGCGATGACCAGCACGGTCCGGCCCTTCATGAGGTCGGTCAAGGCTTGCTGGACGATGAACTCGCTCTCGGCGTCCAGATCGGACGTCGCCTCGTCCAGGATCAGGATGGGCGGGTCCTTCAAAAACGCCCGCGCGATGGCGAGGCGCTGGCGCTGGCCGCCTGAGAGCTTCACGCCACGCTCGCCCACGCGCGACTGGTACCCCTCGGGGGCGGCCAGGATGAAGTCGTGGGCATGGGCCAGCTTCGCCGCCCGCTCCACCTCCTCGGCCGTCGCCCCAGATCGGCCGTAGGCGATGTTGTAGAAGATCGAGTCGCTGAAGAGGAACGTCTCTTGGGTAACGACGCCGATCTGCTCGCGGAGCGAGGCGACCGTCAGGTCGCGGAGGTCGTGGCCGTCCATCAGGATCCTGCCGCGGGTCACGTCGTGGAAGCGGGGGACGAGGTCCATCAGGGTGGACTTGCCGGCGCCGCTCAGGCCGACGAAGGCCACCACCTCGCCGCGCCGCACCGTGAGGGAGATGTCCTTGAGGACGTCCTCTTCGGCGTCCGGGTAGCGGAAGGAGACGCGGTCGAAGTCGAGCCGGTCGCGGAAGGTCGGCAGGTGGACGGCCCCCGGGCGGTCCACAATCGCGGGGGGCGTGTCGAGGACGTCGAACACGCGCTCCACCGAGGCCGTGGACTGCTGGACGGTGTTGGCGATGCGTGAGAGCTTCCGGACGGGGCCGTAGAGCATGATGACGGCGGCGGTGAACGAGAAAAAGGTCCCGGGCGTCATGTGCCCCTGGATGACCTGATAGCCGCCGTACCAGAGCGCCCCCATGATGCCGAGGGCGCCGAAGACTTCCATGAGGGGCTCCGTGATCTCGTCGGTCCGGTGGTCCTTCAGCGAGAGGCCCAGCAGGCGCTCGTTGACCCGGTCGAAGCGCTCCTGCTCGTGGGCCTCGCGGCCGAAGGCCTTCACGATCTTGGTCCCGGCGAAGACCTCCTGGAGGACGACGTTGAGCTCGGCGATTTTCTCCTGAGTGCGCTTGTTGATCTTGTAGAGCTTCCTCCCGATGAGGCGGACCGTGACCCCCACGAAGGGGAACACGGCGACGGCGATCAGGGCGAGGACCCACTCGCGGAGGATCATGACTCCGAGGAGCGCGACGATCGTGAAGACCTGGCGGATCGCCATGACCATCACCGTGGAGGAGAGCCGCGCCAGGCGGTTGGCGTCGTTGGTGATGCGCGACATGAGCTCCGCCGAGTGGAGGTCCGTGAAGAAGGAGAGCGGCATGCCCTGGATGTGGGCGTAGAGGTTTCGCCGGATCGTCGCGATCACGCGCTCGCCCACCGCGGCCATCAGGTACGACTGGCCGTATCGGCTGACCGCCTTGAGGAGATAGGCCGCGAGCAGCGTCAGCGGGATCAGCGTGAGCATACGAAGGTCGCGGTTGAGGAAGATGTCGTCCATGGCGGGCTTGACGAGCCAGGCGATGGCGCCGTCCATCGCCGCTACCACCAGCGCCAGCCCGGTCCCGATGAGGAGCCAGCGCCAGTAGGGGCGGAGGTAGGCCATGAGGCGGAGGTACAGGGGCCAGACGTTCATACCTCGGAGGGGGGCTCCGCCCCCCTTCCGATACCTCCCCCCAAACACGATTGCGCGGGCAAAGCCCGCGCTCGAACGGGCGCGGCGAAGTGCATCGGCCGTGCGACCCTTGACACAGGGTGTCTCATGCGCGTTGCGCCAGCAGGCGCGTGTAGAGCGCCTCGGTCTTCTCCACCTTGAGCCGGGTGGAGAAGAGCACCTCCACCCGCTTACGGCCCGCCCGGGCCATTGCCTTGGCGCGCGTGGGGTTCTCGATGACTCTCAGGATGGCCTGGGCCAGCGCTTCGGGATTCCGCGGCGGCACGAGAAGGCCGGTCTCACCGTCGAGGACCAGCTCGGGGATCCCCTCGAGGTTGGTCCCGATCACCGGCGTCTCCACCGCCAGCGATTCCCTCAGCGAGCCCGTCAGCCCGAGGCCGGCGTAGGAGGCGTCCACGGTCACGTTGCTGGCGGCCAGGATCTCGGGAATATCTTCCCGGTGGCCGAGCACCCGCGTCACGTCCCCGATCCCGCGCTCCCGGGCCTTCTCGCCGAGGCTGACGATCCGCGCCGGCGGCGCCCCCACGATGAGCAGACGCGCCGGCGGCGCCGCCTGGGCCACCCGCGCCATGGCGTCCAGGACGTCATCGTTGCCGCGCCAGCTGCGGACGCCGATCTGCGTGACGAGGAAGTCGTCCGGCTGGAGCCCCAGCTCCGAGCGCACGCGGCCGCCGTCCACCCCGGGATGGAAGCGGTCGGTGTCGGTGCCGGAGTAGATGACCTCGATCTTCTCCATCGGGACGCCCGCCGCGACGAGCCCCCGCTTGATGGACTGAGACACGGCCACGACGGCGGTCACCCGGCCCGTCGTGTAGCCGAGGCGGTTCCACGGGTCCAGCGGGAAGCTCACGCCGCGGTTCAGGATCAGCACGGGGATCTTCTCGAAGAGGCCGGCGAGGAGCGCCAGGGTCCGGGCGCGCCCCTTGTGGCAGTGGACGATCTGGATTCGGTGCTCGCGCAGGAGGCGGACGATCCCGACCACCGATCGCATATCCAGCTCGTGACTCATGGGGAGCGCGATGTGAGGGATGTTCGCCTCCGCAGTTTTTTGCCGCCACAGGGGGCTCGGACGCGTCGCCACCACGACGTGGTGGCCGCGGGCGCGGAGCCCCAGGGCCAGGTCGCGGAGCTGGATCGCCGCCCCGGTGAAGTAGTCCTCCTTCGGGTAGAGCTGGAGGATCCTCAGCGGGGTCAGGTCTTGCATTCCAACATTCCCCCGTCCACTCCTGTAGACGTGTGTGATTGCAAGACCTGACCCCTAATGGAAGAACTCCCGGACGGCGGCGGCGACCTGGTCGATCTCTTCCTCCGTGTGGCCGGCCGAGAGCGGGAGAGAGAGGATCTCCCGGACGATCCTCTCGGTGCGCGGAAGCGCCGGTGGATTCAGGTGTTCCACGGCGGGCTGGCGGTGGCAGGGGACGGGGTAGTGGATGCCGGTCTGGATTCCCCGCTCCCGGAGGAAACCGGCCAGCGCGTCGCGCCGGTCGGTTCGGATGACGTAGAGGTGGAAGACGTGCCGGGCTGCCGGCTGTTCCACGGGGAGGATCAGGGGAAGTCCGGCCAGCCGTTCGGCGTAGCGCGCCGCGAGCTGGCGCCGGCGCTCATTCATGGCGTCCAGCCTGCCAAGGATGACGCGCCCGATCGCCGCCTGGATGTCGTTGAACCGCAGGTTGAACCCCACCTCGCTGTGGACGTCCTTGTTGAGCCTGCCGTGGTCGCGCAGGCGCCGGCACCGTGCGGCGATCTCGTCGTCGTCGGTCACGAGGATGCCGCCGTCGCCCATGACGGTCAGGTTCTTCGAGGGATAGAACGAGAAGGCGCCGGCGCGGCCGAAACTGCCGACCTTCTTGCCCTGCCAGGTCGCGCCGTGAGCCTGGCAGCAGTCCTCGATGAGCCAGAGCCCGTGGCGCGACACGAGCTCCTGGACGCGCGTCAGGTTGACGGGATGGCCGTAGATGTGAACCGGGATGATGCCGACCGTCCGCGACGTGATCTTCTGGGCGGCGTCGGCCGGATCCATCGCGTAGGTATCGTCCACGTCCACGAAGACCGGGGTGGCCTCGCTGAAGCAGATCGCCTCGACGGTCGGGAAGGCGGTGTGGGCGGGGACGAGGACTTCGTCGCCCGCCTTGGCCCCGAGCGCCTTCAGCGTCATCCAGAGGGCGGCCGTTCCGGAGCTCGTCAGGACAGCATGACGCGTGCCGATATAACGGGCGAACTCGGCCTCGAACGCCTTGCACTCGGGGCCGAGGATGTAGTGCCGGGATTCGATGGCGGCGAGCGCCGCCCCCTTGATCTCGTCGTCCACGGGGGGGCGGGAAAGCGGGATGGTCATGGATCAGGATCTCCTTTGGTCGAGCCGGGTGTAATCCCCGCGAAAGTAGAGAAGCGGTTCTCCATCGCGCGCATGGGCAGCCTCCACCTCTCCGACGAAGATCGTGTGGTCGCCGCCCGGGTAGGCGTGAACGGTGCGGCACTCGAGATGGGCCAGCGCCTCGGGGAGCAGCGGCAGGCCGAGGGGGCCGGGGCGGTAGCTCACCCCGTTGAACTTGTCGGCGTCCGTCGTGGCGAAGCGCCGGGACAGGGTCTCGTGCTCGGCGGCCAGGACGTTGACCGCGAAGCGGCCGCTGGCGCGGAGGGCGGGGTAGCTCTGGGCTTTGTGATCCACGCAGACCAGAATCAGCGGCGGCTCGAGGGAGACGGACGTGAAAGCGCTGGCCGTGAGGCCGGTGGGACCCCCGTCGGCATCCCAGGTTGTGACCACCGTGACGCCGCTCGCGAACTGGCCGAGAACATGGCGGAATTCGTCGGGGCCGATGCCCATGGCAGGATCAGGATAACACGGATTGACTCGGGGACGACCGCCCCCTATAGTGGGTTCGATGATCACAGAGGAAGCCGTCCTCCAGGCGCTCCGGACCGTTCAGGATCCGGGCGCCGGGGAAGATATCGTCAGCCTCGGCCTGGTCCAGGGCATGACCATCCAGGACGGGCGCGTGTCCTTCACCCTCCAGTTCACGACCCAGCCAGCGGTGGCGAAGGCCCAGATCCACAGCCAGGCGCGCAAGGTGGTGGCCGCGCTGGCCGGAGTGTCCGACGTGAAGGTGGCGATGGGAGGCGGGACCCAGGCGGCCGGGCGCGCCACCCCCGCCGAGCCTCCCAAGGAAGACCTCATTCCCGAGGTCAAGCACACGATCGCGGTCTCCTCCGGCAAGGGCGGCGTGGGGAAATCCACCGTCGCCGTCAACCTCGCCCTGGCCCTCCGCGAGACGGGCGCCCGGGTAGGGCTCGTGGACGTGGATGTATACGGCCCGGACATTCCTTTCATGATGGGCGCCCGCGGCACCCCCGCGATGTTCAACAACCGCATCATCCCCGTGGAGAGCTACGGGGTCAAGCTCATCTCCATCGGCTTCTTCGTGGCGCCGGGAGAGGCCATTGTCTGGCGCGGCCCGATGATCCACTCGGCGGTCCAGCAATTCTTGAGAGACGTCCACTGGGGCGAGCTCGACTATCTGATCTTCGACATGCCGCCGGGGACGGGCGACGCCCAGCTGTCCCTCTCCCAGGTCATCCCGCTCGGCGGCGTGGTGATGGTGACCACCCCCCAGGAGGTGGCGCTCCTGGACGTGCGGAAGGCGGTGGCGATGTTCAAGAAGCTCAACGTCCCGATCCTCGGGATCGTGGAGAACATGAGCGACTTCGTCTGCCCGCACTGCGGCGAGCGGACGCCGATCTTCGGCGAGGGCGGCGGGCAGAAGATCGCCCGGGAGGCGGACGTGCCGCTCCTGGCCCAGATCCCGATCGATCCGGAGACGCGGAAGGGCGGCGACGAAGGAGAGCCGATCCTGGTCCGGAAGCCCGATTCGGCCCAGGCCGCGGCCTTCCGGAAACTGGCGGCGGCCGTCGCCGACCGGGTCAGTGCCCTCTCCGCGTTCACGCTTCCGAAAATCACCTAGTGCCGTGCCGATGACCGTCGCATCCCGGCGTTCTCGGTCGTCGCCGATCCTCACGTACAACCGCGTACGTTCCGGTCGGCTCCTCCCTCGGGCCTTGGCCTGCTCGGTCCTCGGCCCGGCACACACCTAGCGTGGTGGTCCTGCCGATCTTCCCGCTCCCCGGCCTGACCTTTTTCCCTCACACGCTCCTGCCGCTCCACATCTTCGAGGCGCGCTACCGCGCCATGGTCACCGACTGCCTGGCCCGCGACCGGCGCCTGGCCGTGGTGGGGCTCAGGCCCGGCTACGAGGCGACCTATGACGCGAAGCCTGAGGTGTACGCCGTGGCCGGCGCGGGGGAGATCGTGCGGTGGGAGCGGCTCGCCACGGGCAGGTTCAACATCCTTGTCCGTGGCGACTGCCGTGTGAGGATCGAGACCGAGCTGCCGACGGACACGCTCTACCGCGTGGTGCGGGCCCGCGTCTTCGAGGACGCCGTCCCCCAGGGAGATGGCGACCGGCTCGCCTCCCAGGCCGATCGCGTGAAAGCGGCCTGTCTCAGGCTCCTCGAGGCCCGGGGTCAATCCTCGCGCGAGGTGGAGCGGGCGCTCCGCGCGGCGACGGTCCCCGGAGTCGTGGCGGACCGGATCGCCTCGGTGGTCATCCCGGATCCGCTTCTGCGGCAGGATCTGCTGGAGACGCTCGACGTCGGGCGCCGCCTCGACCGGCTCGCCGCCGCCCTCGACGATCTGCTACGCCAGGCCGCGACCTGATGAACGCGACTCGCGTGACGCACTCCGAGCCCAGGTAGATAATATGGATCCGATCACCCACGGACTGACAGGCGCCATTCTCGCCCAGACGGGTCTTCGCCAGCGCTATGGCTACCAGGCCACCCTGGCGACGACGGCGGGCGCACTGATTCCCGACATCGATGTCCTCTGGTCCCCGGCCGGAAGCGTCGTGGCGCTGGAGACCCACCGCGGGATCACCCACTCGTTCGTCGGGGCCCTCGGGCTCGCGGTCGCCCTCGGGCTGATCGTCCGGCTGCTGGGTCCTGAGAAGCGATGGAGGCTCTTGTCGGGCCTCGCGCTTCTTGGGATCGTCGTCGGCCATCTCTTCCTGGACCTCATCACGAGCTACGGGATCCAGCTCTTCCTGCCGTTTTCGCGGTCGCGCCCCGCCCTGGACCTTGTCTTCATCATTGATCCCTTCTTCACCCTGCCGCTCCTGGCGGCGCTGGTCACCGGCTACGCCTGGCGCTCCCGGTCGGCGCTCATCGGGCGGGTGACCCTGGGACTCATCGCGGGTTACCTGGGCCTGATGGCGGTCAACCACGTCGCGGCCGTGAGCACGCTCGATCGCATCGCGCGGGCCCAGGGAATCGTCCCGCGCCGGGTCGAGGCGCTGCCGGAGCCGTTCACGCCGTTTCGCTGGCGAGGCTTCGTGGAGGACGGGAATACGTACTGGCAGGGGATCGTCGCTGTCGAGCGGGGGCAAGCGGACCTGGTCGCCATTTCAAAGGGCCCGCGGAACGGGCCGGTGGCGCGGGCGGAGGAGGTCGAGGCGGTCAAGACGTTTCGCTGGTTCGCGCGCTTTCCGGTGGTGACCTTGCGCGAGGACGGCGCGCGGCAGGTCGTCGAGTACCAGGACCTCCGGTTCGCCCACTCATTCAGGCGGCGCCCCGCCTTCCTGCTTCGGGTCATCCTGGGACCCGGGGGGGTCGTCGAGCAGGTCCTGCTCAATCCGTCATGATTCGGCGTCGTCTGCTTCCCTACGTTGTTGTCGCGGCGCTCGCCCTGCCCGTCGTCGCCCAGGCGGCCACGTGGGGATGGCTGGGGGTCCGGATCCGCGACCTCTCCGAGCAGGAGATGGAGGAGATCTCGACGCGCCACGGCATCCG
>Ga0156024_1050_pt6 | contig 11397 bp, 12 predicted proteins | sample RifCSPlowO2_02_FD_107678 | JGI IMG/M metagenome (GOLD analysis project Ga0156024, IMG submission 107678) | Candidatus Rokubacteria bacterium RIFCSPLOWO2_02_FULL_68_19 | reverse complement strand
TCGGGGAGGCGCGGGCCCGGGAGGTGATCCTCTCCGGCGCCCCCTTCGACGCAACGGAGGCCCGGCGCATCGGGCTCGTCAACCGCGTCGTGGCCGCCGACCGTCTGCTCGAGGAGGCGCTCGCGTGGGCAGGTGAGCTCGCGCGTCTTCCCGCAGGCGGCATCAAAGCGACGAAGCGCGTGCTCGCCGACATCGTGGGGCCGCTGCGCGGGGGCGAGCCCCAGGCCTTTGCCGGTTGCCTGGCCGGCGACGAGACTCAGGGGCGCATCCGGAGCTTCCTGGAGCAGAGGCAGAAGCGATGAACATTGTCGGCAACCGGACCCTTAAGTCGGCCCTCGAGGACAAGGCCCGCCGCTTCCCCGCGAAGACCTTCGTCCTCTTCGAGGACCGGACGGGACACGTCGAGCGGTATACGTACGATGGGTTCGACCGGCGCGTGAACCAGGTCGCTCACGCCCTCGGGAAGCTGGGCCTCGCCAGGGGCGACAAGTTCAACCTCCACCTCCGCAACTCCCCCGAGTTCCTCTTCTGCTGGTTCGCGGCGGCCAAGACCGGCACCGTGATGGTGCCGACCCACCCGGACTCGACGCGCGACGAGATGGAGTACATCCTGAACCACTCCGAGGCGAAGGTCTCCTTCGTCCAGGGCTCCTCGGCCGCCGCGGTGCTGGCCTGCCGCGCTCGCTGCCCCGGTCTCCAGGAGACCGTGGTGACCCGCGAGGGTCCGGTGGAAGGCGCCCGCGCCCTCGCCGAGCTCGTCGAGCGTCAGCCCGCCGACCCGCCCGAGGTGGTCCTGGGACCGCTTGACGAGGTCGCCATGATGTACACGTCTGGCACCACGTCCAAGCCCAAGGGCGTCCTCATCACCCACGCCAACTACCTCCACGGCGGGGAGATCATGGCGAAGGCCATGCGGGTGGGGCCGGACGACCGCCATCTGATCGTGCTCCCGTTCTTCCACGCGGGGGCCCACATCCACGCCTTCGTCCCGTCGCTGCTCGCGGGCGCCAGCGCCGCGGTGATGGAAGGGTTCAGCGCCACCCGCTTCTGGGACCAGGCGATCGCCTACGGGGCGACGCTGGCCGCCCTCTTCGCGGCCCCGGTGAGGATGCTGCTCAACCAGCCCGACCGCCCGCACCACCGCCAGCACCGGCTCCGGCTGGTGACCTATGCCCAGAACGTGACACCGGAGGAGTTCGAGGCCTGGCACGCGCGCTTCGGCGTCCGCCTGATGCAGCTCTGGGGGATGACCGAAAGCATGAGCCTGCCCCTCATCAATCCCCTCGATCTGCCTTCGAAGCCGCTGTCCATGGGGATGCCCGCGCTCGGCGTGGAGCTCCGGGTCGTGGACGACGCTGGGCAGGAGGTCCCCCCGGGCACCGTCGGCGAGCTGGTGCTCCGTGGCGTGCCGGGGGTGAGCCTCATGAAGGGCTACTTCAAGAACCCGGAAGCGACGGCGGAGGCCATGCGCGGCGAATGGCTCTACACGGGCGACCTGGCCTGGATGGACGAGGAAGGGTACTTCTACTTCGTGGACCGCAAAAAGGATATCATCAAGCGGGCCGGCGAGAACGTCGCCGCGGGCGAGGTCGAGGCGGTGCTGCGGCAGCACGGGGCGGTCGCCGACGCCGCCGTGATCGGGGTGCCCGATCCCGTCCGGGACGAGGCGATCAAGGCCCTCGTCATCCTGCGGGAAGGCCAGCGCGCCACCGCTGAGGAGCTGATCGAGTGGTGCGGGGCCCGGTTGTCCAAGTTTAAGGTTCCCGAGATCGTCGAGTTCAGGGAGACGTTTCCACGCACGTCCGTGGGAAAGATTCAGAAGCACCTGCTGCGAGGGTCGAAGCCGTAAGACAACCAGACAAGGAGGATCGCATGGAGACGAGCCGGCGTGAGTTTCTGAAGGGAGTGGGGGTGGCCGCGGCAGGCAGCGCGGTGGGGTTTCCGGCCGTGGTCAGCGCCCAGGCGCGCAAGGGCGTGCCGTCGGATCCCGTGAAGATCGGGGTCATACCCATCCGCGCGGGGGTGGCGGCGCCGGTGGGCGCGGCCGGCCAGCGGGGCGTCGAGTGGTGGGCCGAGCGGGTCAACAAGGCCGGCGGCATCCTGGGGCGGAAGGTCGAGCTGGTCTTCGAGGAGGAGTCCAACCCGAAGGACACCCTCGAGCGCTTCCGGAAGCTGGCGCTCCAGACCAAGGCGGACGTGATCGTCGGAGGGATCTCCACCGCCGTCGGCCTGGCCCTGGGTCCGGCCGCCGAGGAGCTGAAGATGCTCTGGCTCTCGTGGGACGGCACGACGCAGAAGGGCGTCGAGGAGACGATGCCGAAGCCGACCTATGCTTTCCGGAGCGTGGACAACGAGGTCGAGGCGATTGGCGGCGCGCTCCTGACGGCCAAGTACTTCAAGGGCGTCAAGACGATCGCCGGCATCAACAACGACTACTCCTACGGCCACGACTGCTGGGAGACCTACCAGGCGGTCCTCAAGCGCTACACGCCGGACGTCAAGTCCGTCCTGGAGCTCTTCCCCAAGCTGGGCGTGACCGACTTCACCTCCCACATCGCGGCGATCCAGCAGGCCAAGCCCGACCTCCTGATGACGAGCTTCTGGTCGGGGGACACGACGATCCTCCTGAAGCAGGCCGCGGCAGTGGGCCTCTTCAAGACGATGAAGGCGTGCTTCACGACGGGGGGCGGCGTCCACGACTCCCTGAAGAAGGAGTTCACGCCGGAGGGGCTGATCCTGGGTTACAACAGCATGTACTTCAACTACGCCGGCGCGAGCCCGCTTCTGAAGCAGTTCGTGCGCGAGTACAAGGCCAAGTACGGGGAGTATCCGCCCTACGAGTGCGACCACGGCTACTTCACGGTCGAGTCGTACAAGGCCGGCGTGGAGAAGGCGTACAAGACGGCGGGCGAGTGGCCGTCCAAGGAGCAGGTGGCCAAGGCGCTGGAGGGGATCGAGGTGGAGTCCCTGTCGGGCAAGCGGAGCTGGCGCGCGGACCACGTCCAGATGTGCAACTTCTTCCAGGGGATCACGACGCACAAGAACGCGTTCGACTTCGTGACGATCGACCCGGTGGAGGTGCTGCCCACCACGCGGATCATGAAGCCGACGACGGGCACCAAGCTCCTCGACTGGATCAACGCCACCTTCCCGTTGAAGGGCTAGCTCACCCCTCACCCTGCCCTCTCCCCTTCAGGGGAGAGGGATGGGGCCGAGCATGGCCGCGAACCTGGTCAACATCTTGATGGGCGGGGTCTTTCACGCCGCGATCCTCTTTCTGGTCGCGGCGGGGCTCCAGGTCGTGTTTGGAGTCCAGCGGATCTTCAACCTCGCCTGCGGGTCCTTTTATGCCCTCGGCGCCTATGTGGGGGTCTCGGCGGTCCAGGCCTTCACGGGCGCCGGGGGCCCCCCGGCGCTGTTCATTCTCCCCCTGGCCCTGGCGGGCCTCCTCGTCGGGGTCGTGGGGGTGGTGGTCGAGCGCGGGCTCTTGAGTTTCGTCTATGACCGCGACGAGACCTTCCAGCTCCTGCTGACCTTCGCCCTCGTCCTGATGCTCGAGGACGTGATCCGCCTGACCTGGGGCACGGCGCCCTACTCCACCTCGGCCCTCTACCTGACCTACGGGCAGATCAACCTGCTCGGCGCCACCGTGCCCGTCTACAACCTCATCGTCATCGGGGCGAGTCTGGCGATCGCCCTCGGCATTGGCTGGCTCTTGACCCGCACGGTGTTCGGCCGGATCATCCGCGCCGCCGCCGACAATCGCGAGATGGCGGAGGCGTTGGGCGTTGACATGCGCTGGGTGTACGCGAAAGTTTTTACTCTCGGTACTGCGCTGGGGACGCTCGGCGGCGCGCTCGTCATCCCCGCCACCGCCGCCATGAGCGAGATGGGGATCGAGTTGATCGTGGAGGCCTTCGCGGTCGTGGTGATCGGCGGCCTCGGGAGCATGCGCGGCGCCTTCGTCGGCGCGCTGGTGGTGGGCATCTTCCGCGCCGTCGCCATCGCCGTCTACCCGGAACTGGAAATGCTGATAATTTATCTGGTCGTGATTGCCGTCCTGGTCCTGCGGCCGCGCGGCCTCTTCGGGAGGGTGGCGGTTTGAGCGGAAGATTAGTTCTCGGGCTGGCCGCGCTCGCTATCCTCGCGCTGCCGCTCGCGGCGCCCCCCTACCACGTCCTCCTGATGCTCCCCTTCATGGCCTATGCCGTCGTCCTCCTCGGGTTGAACCTCCTGTTCGGCTACACGGGGCTGGTCTCCTTTGGCCACGCCCTCTTCATGGGGATCGGCGCCTACACCGGCGCCGTCCTCACCACGCACCTCGGCGTGCGCTCGCTGGAGCTGATCCTCCTCGCGTCGGCGGTGCTGGGGGCGCTCGTCGCCGCGCCCGTGGGGGCCCTCTGCGTCCGCTACGTGAAGATCTACTTCGGCATGCTCACCCTCGCTTTCGGGATGCTCTTCTACACCTTCCTCCTGAAGTTCTACCGGTTGACGGGCGGCGACGAGGGGATCCGGGTCCTCCGCCCCTCGCTCCTGGGCTTCGATCTGGCGGCGGTCTCGAAGACCGATTATCTCGCCGGGCCGTACTACTACTATTCGGTGGCGGTCCTAGTCCTGGCCGCGCTCCTCATGTGGCGCATCGTCCACTCGCCCTTCGGCCTGTGCCTCCGCACGGTCCGCGACAACCCGGCGAAGGCCGAGGCACTCGGAATCAGCATCGTACGCTATCGCTGGTACGCGTTTCTGATCTCGGCGGTGTACGCCGCGGTGGGGGGCGCGCTCCTTGGCCCGCCGATCGGCAACGTGGATCCGACCCTCGCCTACTGGACCCACTCGGGCAACATCGTGTTCATGACGCTGCTCGGAGGCTTCGCCAGCTTCTTCGGGCCGGTGCTGGGCGCGTTCGTGTTCATCTTCCTCCAGGACACGGTGATGTCGGTGGTACCGTACTGGCGGCTCATCTTCGGCGCCATCCTGGCCTTCCTGGTGATCTTCGCCCCGGGCGGCCTCATGGGGCTCTTCGCGGGCCGCCGCGCCGGAGAGGTGTCGCGCGTATGATATGCCCCGCCCTTGATCGAGCGCTGGCTTTGCCAGCGCAATCCCTGGGGGGAGGTATCGGAAGGGGGGCGGAGCCCCCCTCCGAGATATGATCCTGCGGGCCGAGGGCGTGCGGATGTTCTACGGCGATTTCTGCGCGCTGGACGGCGTGAGCCTCGCCATCAACACGGGGGAGTTCGTCTCCATCATCGGCCCCAACGGCGCAGGCAAGTCCACGCTGATCAACGTTCTGACGGGGACGCTTCGTCCCAGTGCAGGCACCGTGTTGTTCAAGGAGCGCGACATCAGCGGCATCGGCCCCGTCCGCCTGGCGCGCCTCGGGATGGCCCGGAGCTTCCAGCTCGTCCAGATCTTCCCGGACCTCACGGTGCTCGAGACACTCCAGGCCGCGGTGGTGTCGCGGCTGAATCGCGGGAGCCGACTCTTCGGCTCGCTGTCACGCGACAGGGAGGTCCAGGAGGGCGCCCTGGCGATCGCCGACCTGTTCGGGCTGGCGGAGAAGGCCCACACGCCGGCCAAGCACCTCCCGCAGGGCGACAAGAAGCTCCTGGACGTGGCGTCCGCCTTCGCGCTGTACCCGGAGATCATCCTGCTGGACGAGCCCACGAGCGGCGTCAGCACCCGGGACAAGCACGCCATCATGGAGATCCTCGTCTCGGCCTCGCGGCAGCTCGGCATCAAGTCCATCATCCAGGTCGAGCACGACATGGACATCGTCTTCGGCTACTCCGACCGGATCATCGCGCTCCATCAGGGCCGAGTGCTCGCCGACGGCACGCCGGACGCGATCAAGGCCGACGAGGAGGTCGTGAACACCGTCGTGGGCCGGAAGCCCCTGGCGCTCGGCGGCGGGGCATGATGCTCTCCGTCGAGCACCTGCACGTCTACATCGAGGCGAGCCACATCCTGCGCGACGTCTCGCTCGCCGTGGGGGAGCGGGAGGTGGTCTGCCTGGTGGGGCGGAACGGCGCGGGAAAGACCACGACCCTCCGGACCGTGATGGGCTACCAGGCGCCGCACGCGGGGCGGATCCGCTTCCTCGACCGGGAGATCGGGGGGATGCGGCCGTTCACGATCGCCCAGCTGGGCATGGGCTTCGCCCCCGAGGACGGCGCGATCTTCGCCGACCTCACGGTGGCCGAGAACGTGGAGATCGCCACCTGGACGCGGCGGACGGGGCGCCCTGCCGAGGACCGGCTGGCCCAGGCGTACGCCGTCTTTCCCGTCCTCCGCCGCTACGGGGCGCGGAGAGGGACCCAGATCAGCGGGGGCGAGCGGAAGATGCTCTCGATCGCCCGCGCCCTGGCCCTGGACCCGGCGATGCTCCTCCTGGACGAGCCGTTCGAGGGGCTCTCACCGGCGATCATCCCCGAGATCGGCCGCGGCATCTTCGAGATCACGAAGCTGGGCCACTCGATCCTGATCGCCGAGTCGAACATCCATCACGTCCCGGAGTACACGACCCGGCTGTACGTCATCGAGCGGGGCGAGATCATCTTTTCCGGACATCCGAGCGAGGTGCAGCGGGATCCAGCCGTCCTGAGAGTGATAGGAGGGACACCCTGATGGCAGACCTTCCACTGATTCCGGCCACGGTCGTCGGCTCCCACGGCAAGCCCGGCTGGTGGTATGCGGCCGTCAAGGCCGGGGAGGCCGGCGAGTTCGGCCCGGCCGACCTGGAGGAGATGTTCGACGATGCCGCCGATACCGCGATCCGCGACATGGAGCAGGCGGGGCTCGACATCATCACCGACGGCGAGGTGCGGCGCCTCGACGGCTACGTGGACTCGTACTACGCGATCATCAAGGGCATCCAGCCCCTCCCGGTGAGGCGCAAGGCCGGCCCGTGGGGCTATGACCAGCAGACGCGCTACGAGGCGGTCGGGCGGATCGAGACACCTCTGGGCGGGCTCGGCATCGTCAAGGAGTTCGAGTACCTCAAGGCCCACACGACCCGGCGCACCAAGGCGACGTGCGCGGGGCCGCTCACGTTCGGCTCGCGCATCCACCCCGGCAAGGTGTACAAGGGGGTCGTGGACGTGGCCGAGCGCTTCGCGGAAGTCATCAACGCCGAGCTCAAGGGGCTGGCGGCGGCGGGGGCGGACTTCATCCAGATCGACGAGCCGGCGCGCGGGAACGTGTCGGGCGAGGAGATGGCCCGCCTCTTCAACCTGGCCACCGACGGCGTGAAGGCCAAGCTCGGCTTCCACGTCTGCTTCGGCAACCGCTTCGGCCGCTCGCGCTTCAACCGGACGTACCGCTCCTACTTCCCCGGCCTCCTCAAGGCGCGCGCCGACCAGTTCGTGCTCGAGTTCGCGGGCCGGGAGCTCTCCGAGCTCGACCTCTGGGGCCAGTACGGGGACGGCCGGGAGCTGGGCGCCGGCGTCATCGACGTGAAGGGGTTCCATCCCGAGACCCCCGAGGACGTGGCCGAGCGGATCCGGCGGGTCCTGAAGGTCTCGAAGCCCGAGAAGCTTTACGTGAACCCCGACTGCGGCTTCGGCTGGTCGCCGCGCTACATGTGCAACCAGAAGATCCGGGCGCTGGCCGCGGGCGCCGCCCTCGTCAGGAGAGAGCTGGGCGGGTGAGGGGAGGGATACCCCATGGGCCTGGTCGTCAAGTCCTTCGTCCTGTTCGTGCTCGCCGGTCTCTGCGAGATCGGAGGTGGCTATCTTGTCTGGCAGTGGTGGCGGAACGGGGCGCCGTGGCTCCTCGGCCTGCTCGGGGCTGCCATCCTCGTGTTGTATGGCATCGTCCCCACGTACCAGCCCGCGCACTTCGGCCGCGTCTATGCGGCGTACGGCGGGATATTCGTAGTCCTTTCGATGCTCTGGGGATGGGCAGCGGATCGCATCGCGCCCGACCGTTTCGACGTTCTCGGCGGGGTCATGTGCCTCGCGGGGGTCGCCGTCATCATGCACTGGCCCCGGTGAGCATTGGCGGATTGATCGCGGCCGTTGTCCTCTCCCTGCTCGCCGCAGCGCCGGCCGAGGCCCAGCGGTCGCCCGTGATCCTCGCCACAACCACCAGCACCCAGGACTCGGGGCTGCTGGATGTCCTCGTCCCGCTCTTCGAGAAGAAGTCGGGCTACACGGTGAAGACGATCGCCGTCGGGACGGGGCAGGCCCTCACCCTGGGGGACCGCGGCGAAGCCGACGTGGTGCTGGTCCACGCCCCCGACCTCGAGCTCCAGTTTCTGGCGAAGGGGAATTTGATCAACCGGCGGCGCGTCATGCACAACGACTTCGTGCTGGTCGGCCCGCCGGCGGACCCCGCGGGGGTCAAGGGGAAGAAGAACGCGGCCGACGCGTTGAGGAGAGTCGCGGAGCGCGGGGCCGTCTTTCTCTCCCGGGGCGACCAGTCGGGAACCCACACCAAGGAGAAGGCGCTCTGGAAGGCCGCCGGCATCGCGGCCAAGGGGCCCTGGTACATCGAATCGGGGCAGGGGATGGGGGCGACGCTCACCATCGCCTCCGAGAAGGGGGCGTACACGCTGGCCGATCGGGCGACGCATCTCGCCTTCAAGAGGCGCATTCAGCTGATGGTGCTCCTCGAGGGCGACCCGGCCCTGCTCAACATCTACCACGTGCTGGAGGTGAGCCAGGCCCGTCACCCGCGGGTGAATGCCGCGGGAGGGAAGGCCTTCGCCGACTTCATGCTGTCGGCCGAGGCGCAGCAGATGATCAAGGCCTTCGGTGTCGAAAAGTACGGCGAGCCGCTCTTCTTTGTCGGCGGGGGATAGCATGGAGCTCATCTGGGAAGGGATCAAGCAGGCCGTCTGGCTCCTCCTGAATGGCGACCCCGAGGTCCTCGGCATCACGTGGCTCTCCCTCCAGGTTTCCGCCGTGGCCACGGGCGTCTCGCTGCTCGTCGGCATCCCGCTGGGGACCGTGATCGCCCTCGCCCGGTTCCCGGGGCGCGGCCTCGTGGTCAGCCTGGTCAACACGGGGATGGGGCTGCCCCCGGTCGTGGTGGGCCTCTTCGTGTCGATCTTCCTCTGGCGGAGCGGGCCCCTCGGCCTGCTGGAGCTGCTCTACACGCCGACGGCCATCGTGATCGCCCAGTTCGTCATCGCCGCCCCCATCGTGACGGGGCTGACCCTGGCTGCCGTCCAGCAGATCCCGCCCCGGTTCCGCCTCCAGATCCTGGCGCTCGGCGCCTCGCGGGTCCAGCTCCTCTGGGTCCTGCTCCGGGAAGCGCGGCTGCCCCTGCTGGCGGCGGTGATGGCGGGCTTCGGCGGCGTCATCTCGGAGGTCGGCGCCTCGATGATGGTGGGCGGCAACATCCGGGGCCAGACGCGGGTGCTCACGACGGCGACGGTGCTCGAGACCGGCAAGGGGAACTTCGACGTCGCCATCGCGCTGTCGCTTCTCCTCCTGCTGATCACGTTTCTCGTGAACTGGGCGCTCACGTGGATTCAGCAGCGACGGCGTGTGTAGAATGAAGGATGCCATGCGTCGCGCGCTCGCGCTCTTGCTGCTCGGGGCGGGGCTCGTGCTCGGGGGAGCGCCGCCGGCGTCCATCGCCGACGCTCCTTCGCTCACGGTGTTCGCCGCCGCCGATCTCGGCTTCGCCTTCCAGGAGATCGTGCCGCGCTTCGAGAAGAGCGTGGGCGCCAGGGTCTCGCTGGTGCTCGGCTCCAGCGGCAACCTCGCCACCCAGATCGAGCACGGGGCGCCGGCAGATGTTTTCTTCTCCGCCGACCAGGCGTTCGTGGAGCGGCTGGCGGCGCGGGGCGCCGTGATCGCGGAGAGCCGGGCCGTCTATGCTCAAGGGAGAATTGTCCTTGCCACGGCCAGGAGCTTCGGGCCGCGGCTGACGGATCTCCGGCAGCTCCGCGATGCGCGGATCCGTCACGTGGCCATCGCCAATCCGCTCCACGCGCCCTACGGCAGGGCGGCGGAGGAGGCCCTGAGAAAGGTCGGTCTCTGGGAGACCGTGAAGCCCAAGCTCGTGTACGGGGAGAACATCCGTCACGCGCTCCAGTTCCTCCAGACGGGCGCCGCGGAAGCGGGGATCGTGGCCCTGTCCGTGGCGAACGTTCCCGAGGTGGAATGGGCGTCCATCGACCCGAGTCTCTACTCACCACTCCAGCAGGTGGCGGTGGTGGTCAAGCGGACGCCGCGCCCGGAGCTGGGGCTGGCCTTCGTCCAGTTCGTCAACGGGCCGGAAGGCCGGCCGATCATGAAGCGCTACGGCTTTCGCCTTCCGGGGGAGTTCTGATGGATCTCTTCCCGATCTGGCTGTCGCTTCAGGTTTCGGTGACGGCGACGGCGCTGACCCTCCTCGCCGGCGTGCCGGTGGCGTGGCTCCTTGCGCGCCGGCGCTTTCCCGGGCGGGAGCTGCTCGAAGCGCTCGTCGTGCTCCCGCTGATCCTCCCGCCGACGGTGCTCGGCTATTACCTCCTCCTCGTGATCGGCAGCCAGGGGCCCGTCGGCCGGGCGCTGGCCGTCGCCGGATTCGAGCTGGCCTTCACCTGGCGGGCCGCCGTCCTGGCGGCCGCCGTCGGGTCCATCGCGCTCCTCATCAAGTCGGCCCAGGCGGGGTTCGAGACGGTGGACCCGCGGCTGGAGCAGGCGGCCCGGACCCTGGGCCGCTCGGAGTGGAGCGTCTTCTGGTCCGTGACGCTGCCGCTGGCGTGGCGCTCGGTGCTGGCCGGGACGGTGCTCGCGTTCTGCCGCGCCGTCGGTGAATTCGGCATCACGCTGATGGTGGCGGGGAACATTCCGGGGAGGACGCAGACGCTGCCGCTGGCGATCTACGACCGCGTCCAGGCGAACGCGATGGGAGAGGCCAACGCGCTGGCCCTGATCGCCGTCGGCGGCGTGGCCGTCCTCCTGTTCGGCCTGAGCCGGATGGCGCGGCTCAAGTACTAGGGATGCTCGGGCGTCTGGGCGAGCTGGCCGCGCTTTTCCTGAAGCTGGGCACCATCGGCTTCGGCGGCCCGGCGGTCCACATCGGGATGATGGAGGCGGAGGTGGTGGGGCGGCGCCAGTGGCTCTCGCGCGAGTATTTCCTGGACCTCGTGGGCGCCACCAACCTGATCCCCGGGCCGAACTCGACCGAGATGGCGATTCACCTGGGATTCATCCGCGCCGGCTGGGCGGGGCTGGTGGTCGCCGGCCTCTGCTTCATCCTCCCGGCCGCCCTGATCACGGCCGGCCTGGCCTGGGCGTACGTGAAGTTCGGGTCCCTGCCTCAGGTCGCCCCGTTTTTCTACGGGATCAAGCCGGCGGTGCTCGCCGTGATCCTGGCCGCGACCGTGCGGCTGGGGCGGACGGCCGTGAAGGGCTGGCGGCTCGGGGTCGTCGGCGTCGGCGTGGGCGTGGCGTCGCTCGG
>Ga0156024_1051_pt5 | contig 11568 bp, 8 predicted proteins | sample RifCSPlowO2_02_FD_107678 | JGI IMG/M metagenome (GOLD analysis project Ga0156024, IMG submission 107678) | Candidatus Rokubacteria bacterium RIFCSPLOWO2_02_FULL_68_19 | reverse complement strand
CCTCGTCCAGGCGCCCGCGGGTGACCGTGCGCGGGCGGGCATCGCCGGCCGTCACGAGGGTCGAGAGGCGGACGAGCAGCGCGGTGTCTTCGATCCCGGCGAGCGCCGCGCGGTCGAGGAGCGGGCGGTCGATCATCTCTTCACAGGCGTGCGCGAGTGCGATGAGATGACCGGCGAGATTTCCGCTGTCGACCGACGACACGTACTTCGGGTCGAGAGGATGGCAATCTTTCGTGTCGTACCAGTTGTAGAAGTGGCCCCGGAAGCGCTCGAGGGCGTTCATCGTCTCGAGCGTGGCCTCGAGACGCTCGACGGCGTCGAGCGTGCCGAGCCAACCGAAATCTCGCGCGGCCACCGTGGACAGCAAATACAGGCCGATGTTCGTGGGGGACGTTCGATGCGCCACCACCGGGCTCGGGGTTTCTTCGAAGTTGTCGGGCGGCAAGGCGTGGTCTTCGGGACCGACGAACGTCGCGAAGAACCGCCACGTCCGACGGGCGATCAATCGGAGCGCTCGCGCATCCTCGGACGAGACCGGCTGGGTGCTCGCAGTGCGCCGCGGCACGCTGATCCATCGAGCCACCGCCGGCGACGCGGCCCACAGCATAAAAAAGGGCAGCGCGGCGGGCCAGGCCTCGGGCCGCCGCCAGGCGACGGCCACCGCCGCGGCGGCGGCGAGCGCGACCTCGCCGCCCATTCGACGGTAGAAGCCACGGAGATCGAGACGGAGACCGGCTTTCGCCTGCGCCGCGGTCACCCATTCCAGCAGCCTGCGATGCGTGACGTAGACGCGGACGAGCGTCCGCACAATTGCGTCGCTCATCAGCCAGGCCTGGTGCGGCAGCATGGTGATCGTGAGCCCGATCTGCGAGGCGGCCAGGACGATGTCTCTGCCTACCGCGCGGGTATGGCTGCGCTTGGAAATGCCGCGCCGGCGGGGGATCAATCCGCTGAGAGCCGACAGGAGCGAGGGCACGGCGATGGTCGCAAGGACGAACGCGCTCCACACCGCGGGCGACGTGCCCGGCACCATCCACGCGACCGCCAGCGTCAGAAAGGCGGCCGGCGCCGAGACCGTGCGACGCAGGTTGTCCAGCATCTTCCAGCGCCCCATCACGGGGATTCGCGTTCCAAGAATCCACGGAAGCAGCTGCCAGTCGCCGCGCGCCCAGCGGTGCTGGCGCGCCGCCGCGACCCCGTAATGCGAGGGAGCGCTCTCGAACAGTTCGACGTCGGTAACGAGGCCGGCACGCGCGAACACACCCTCGAACAAATCGTGGCTCAGCAGCGCGTTCTCCGGCACCCGCCCCGCCAGCGCCGCCTCGAACGCGTCCACGTCGTAGATTCCTTTGCCGGTGTATGAACCTTCCCCCCAGAGGTCCTGGTACACGTCGGACACGGCCGCCGCGTACGGGTCGATGCCTGCGGGGCCGGACGAGAGGCGCTGGAAGAACGAGCCCTCGCGTCCGGGTAGCGGCGGCGTGACTCGCGGTTGAAGCACCGCGTACCCTTCGACGACGCGCCGCCTGTCGGGATCGAACCGCGGCCGATTGAGGGGATGCGCCATCGTGCCGACCAGCCGATCAACCGCGCCTCTGGGCAGGCGCGTGTCGGCGTCGACGGTGATGACGTAGCGGACGCCGGAAGGCGCGGCGGCGCCCGCTGGCAAGAAGCTGGTGTCCGTCGCCCCTCGCAGGAGGCGATTGAGCTCGTGGAGCTTGCCGCGCTTGCGCTCCCACCCCATCCACGTCCGCTCGCTCTCGTTCCAGAGCCGCCGGCGGTGGAAGAGCAGGAATCGCTCGCCGCCATCCGGCGCGGCGCCGTGGCGCCGGTTCAGACGTGCGATCCCCTCGCGCGCCGCCCCCAGAGTGTCGTCGTCACCCGGCATGCTGTCCCTAGGCGCATCCATCCAGTCGGAGAGGACGGCGAAGCGAAGATCGCCGTCTGGATTCGCCAGGTAATGCACTTCGAGCCGCTCGATCTGCTCTTCGACTTCGGCGCCGTCGGTCAACAGCACCGGGACGACGATCATGGTCCGCAGATGCGGCGGCACGCCGTCGCGCAGCTCGAGCCGCGGCAGCACTCGCGGCGTGACGAGCGCGGTGACGCTTCGATTCAGCAGAGCGATTGCCAGGTCCGACGCCGGGACGACGGCCAGAAGCGCGAGCACCAGCAGGCTCACCGGTCCGACGCCGGATACCCCTGCAGCGAGGAGGGGCAGCGCGACCATGACGCCACTGAGGACGGCGATCGTCCCCAGATATCCGGGCGTCGCCGCCGCGGCGTAGGCGCGAAGCAGCCGGCGCATCGGCGACGCTCGGTAACCAAGCGCCTGCTCGAAGGCCAGGCGCCCGTTGCCGATGAGATAGAAGCCGGGATCGCTCTTCCGGCCGTCGTGCGCGTCCGCGCGGTGCGTCAGAGCAATGGCCTCGCGCCCGACTTCGAGCTCGGGCCGGCCCGAGCCCCGCGCGAGCTCTTCAACCGCATGCCGGTAGCTGTCGCGGGTCGCGAAGTCCATTGCGGCGTAGTTCGGGCCCGCTTGCAGCACCTCGTCGACGAGGCTGACGGTCTCGAAGAACTCCGTCCAGTCCAGCGCGGATATCAGGCTCATACTCATGATCACGTTGCGGACGGTCACGTTCATCGCGGCCTGCCGCTGATGCTCGACGCGCACGATGTCGTCGGATGTCGTCCCCTGCACCTGCAGGCGTTGGTCGAGCCAGAGAAGCGCCGGGGTCGCCGCGCGATCTTGCTCCCGCAGCCGCTGGACGAGCCGCACCGCGAAGGCGGTCATCAGCGGCCCGCTCTCGAATTGCGCGAGGCCCCTCGCCGTCGGCGCGAGGGCGCCTTCGCCGACGCCGAGTAATTCGTCCGCCAGGGCGTCGGCCTCCTGGTGCGCCGCTCGCTCGCGAACGATGCTCTCTGCCAAACGCCGAAGATTCTCGACGAGTACGACGCGCAACGTGATCGCGACCGCCCACAGCTCGCCGATGGTCAGCGGCTGCACGCGCTGGTACGCGTGCACGAACCGCCGGAGCGTGTCGGGATCGAACCGGCTATCGGTATGGGCAACAAATGCCCAGGCGATTCCGTAGACGCGCGGATAGCCGGCGAGCGGTCCCTCGGCCAGCTTGGGCAGCTCCCGATAAAACCCGGGCGGCAGGTCGTCGCGGATCTCACGCAGTTGTTCGTCCACGACGTGAAAGTTGTCGACGAGCCATTCTGCCGCCGGAGTGATCGCGCGCTCCTCACGGATGGCGTTGGCGATCACGCGATACGACTCGCGGAGCACGCGACCGTTATCCTCGACGCGCGGCAACAATCGCCGCCCCCGGCCTGAGTGCCTCATGACGCGCTGGGCGGCCGCCAGGCTCTCGGCGTGCTGCTCGAGGCGCTCGATGCCGAAGACCTCGGCGCGGATGGGATTCTCGAGAGACTTCCGGGCGATGAGCATGCTGCCTTTCTGCGGGGATTAGCCGGGATTTCCGATATGAACCATTCTTCCCTGCTTCCCCTCAGGGAGAGCGGGCCCCCATGATCCCCGCGCCGACCACCGCGACCCGCATCGCCCGCTCCTCTAGAGCTTGAGGGTCTTCAGGTAGGCGCGGAAGGGCTCGGCGAGGTCGGGACGGGCCAGGGCGAACTCCACCGTGGCCTTGAGGAAGCCGAGCTTGTCGCCCGTGTCGTAGCGCTTCCCCTCGAACTCCACGGCGTACAGCGCGCGCGTCCGGCGGAGGGTGCGGAGCGCATCGGTGACCTGGATCTCGCCGCGGGCGTCCGGCCGCGTTTCGGCCAGAACCGGGAAGAGATCCGGAGTCAGGACGTAACGCCCGATGATGGCGAGGTCCGAAGGCGCCTCGCGCGCCGCCGGCTTCTCCACGAGATCGAGGACCTCATAGACCTTGCCCTCGAGGGGTTTGGGGCGGATCACCCCGTAGCGGCTGATCTGGTCGCCCTGAACTCGCTCCACGGCCACGACGGGGCCGCCGTAGCGCTCGAAGACCCCCAGGAGCTGGCGCATGCACGGGACCGAGGCGACGATGAGGTCGTCACCGAGGAACACCCCGAAGGGCTCCTCGCCCACGAGGGGGCGCGCGCAGAGAATGGCGTGGCCGAGCCCGAGGGGCTCCCGCTGGCGCACGTAGGAGACCGAGGCCAGCTCGGAGATGGTCTTGATCTCGGCCAGCTCCTCCAGTTTGCCCCGGTCCTGGAGGTAGTACTCCAGCTCGAACGCCGCGTCGAAGTGGTCCTCGATGGCGCGCTTGCCGCGCCCGGTGACGATAATGATCTCGGTGAGGCCCGAGGCCACGGCCTCCTCCACGACGTACTGGATCATGGGCTTATCCACCAGCGGGAGCATCTCCTTGGGCTGGGCTTTCGTGGCCGGGAGAAACCGGGTCCCGAGCCCCGCGGCGGGAAAGACGGCCTTCCTGACCCTCATGGGTTGGCACCTCCTCGGCGCTCCTCGACAACGTAGAACCGCTTCTTCGGCTCCCGAATCCTCGTCGCCCGAAATTCTTCGAGGACCCGCCGCCTCAGTTCGTTCTCGATCTCCTCGCGCCGGGCGGGAGGCACGCGCCCTCCAACCAGTTTCCGGGCAGCCCGCCACCCGACGTTCTGAATACTCAGGGCGTGCGTTGTAACTGTTGCGGCCTGCCCCCCCCTGCTCGCACGCGGAAAAGAACGGGGGATTCCCCTCGCTCACGATGTTGTACCGCCGCGTCTTGTGCCCGCTGATCTGCCTCTCCACCCGCTTGGGGATTACGTCAGGGCCGAGGTTCCTCGAGGAAATTCCACCGTTCGGGGTGATTGAAGACTTCCTCCAACGCGCGAATGATAATGTCGTGGATTTCCTTCGGTGTAAACCCCTGATCCTTCAGGAGACATTCCTCCTTTCGAATAGCGGCTTCCAGACGCCGGCTGGACTCGACGAGTCGGCCCTTCATCCCAGGGGTGAATGTCCGTTTGGGACGTTTCATGGTCTGTCCGGACTTCCCGAGCGCACCCATGAGCTCGGGGAGCCGTCGGGCGCCGAACAGCACAATGACAATGAGCGCGGCAAGAATCAAAGTGCCAATCATCGCCGTTCCTCCTTGGCCACTCCCGGGCGTCCTTGTGACGTTCTGAAATCTACTTCAGAGTAGCAGAGTTGAAGCTGATGGGCTCTCGCATGGCCGCTCCGCCTGTCATCCGGCCGCGTTGGGCATCCCCATCCGCCGCAACCATCGCAAGTGCGACGCCAACCCCGCCCGGAATGACCTGTGCTCCGCGTACTTGATGCCGAAGTCGCGACATGTCTCTTCCACCAGCCTCGCGATCGCCGGGTAATTGACGTGACTGATCCTTGGGAACAGGTGGTGCTCGATTTGAAAGTTCAAGCCGCCGACGAGCCACGCGACGACCCGGCTCCGTCGGGCAAAGTCCACGGTGGTCTCCGCCTGATGGATGGCCCACGCGCGCTCGATGCCCCCCGTGTCCACCCGCGGCAGCGGAAACTCCGCCTCTTCCACGCAGTGTGCCGCCTGAAACACTGCGCTCAGCACGATACCCGCTACCAGTCCTGCTACCCCGTAGTAGAACAGGACGACCCCGACTGAGTGGAACAGCAGCGGGATCCCGAAGGCCACGGTGAAGAAGACCGCTTTGCCGGCGACGAAGATCGCCAGCTCCCAGCCGTTAGGGCGAGGGAATCGCTGGGTACTGATCCGGCCGCTGATGAGCTCCCGGAAATCATCGACAAGCTGCCATTTGATGGCCAGCAATCCGTAGAGCGGCCAGAGGTAGACGTGCTGCCACCGGTGATAGGCGAGCCGCCGCTGATGCGGCGTCAGCCGAGCGAGGATGCCGAGGTCGATGTCGGTGTCGTGGCCCGTGATATTCACATACGTGTGATGGAACACGACGTGCTTCCAGCGCCACAGGTAGGAGCTGCCTCCGATCAGCTCCAGCGTCATCGCCATCAGCTTGTTGACCCACGGATGATTCGAATAGGCTTGATGGCCGCCGTCGTGCTGGATGTTGAACCCGATCCCGGCCGCGGACAGCCCGAGCAGAATGGCGAGGAGCAGGCCCTGCCACCAAGTCGAGGCCGCAAAGACCAGCAGCACATACGACACCGCGAAGCCGGCAAGGAGGATGGCCGTCTTCACGTACATCTGCCAGCAGTCGCGTTGCCGCCGGCCGGTGGCTCGGAAGAACTCATCGACCCGCCGCCGGAGCTCGAGCTGGAAGGCGTTGTCGTTCGCAAACTTCAGGCTTCTGGCCGATTCCACGGGTCGGGACTCTTCAGCGTCCACGCCTGCGCCGCCGTCTGGCGCTGGTTCGACCGGGGGAGCTCCGTGTACCTTGCCTCTTCATGAAGACGCCCCGGCACTCCGCGCCGCAGAACCGCTGCGCGTCGGCCGCGAGTTCCTTCCCACACGCTTCGCACTTTGCCATCGCTAGACTCCTCACAGATCAGGTTAAGGGCCGTCAGGCACCTCCGGCTCAGATTCGCGCCACAGTTTCAGCTTATAAAGGTCCTCAGCCGGTATTTGCCGATCGGCTACCCGATCGAAGAGGGCCGGAGAATCGGTGGAAGATTGGTCCACCGAATCTTCGGCATCAATCACCGAATGTCATCCGCGCGAGTTCTTCTTTCAATCGCTGCCGCTCGGCAGAGTCTCGAGATTCAGTAAGTCGATTCACGAGCAAAAAGAAACGTTCCTTCTCGGCTCCTTTGGATTGAAGACCGGCCTCGATCAAATCTACGAGCACGCGATTGGCGCTTGTCTTCCTCGTCTTGGCCAAAGCGCGCACACGCCTGGCGATACCGGTCGGAATTGACACGCTTTGACGAACAGATCTTTCTGTTTCGGCCATGCCCGTATTGTACACCATTGTGCACCAGGCTGCACCATTTGAGTGCCTACCCTTGGATAGGCTTCGGTGATGCATGAGGGCGCCAGGAGTATAGCGCCTTGAGATTGCGTACCGACCGCCCGGCGACCTGCATCCTGACCTCGCGCTCGCCGCCGGGCTGGTCGGCGACCGGTGGGTCACTAACCCAAGGCGCTACCGCAAGCCATTGCAAGCGCCACGCTTTTCAGGTGCCTACGAAGGCACTATGAAGGGACAGGGCGCCAAGAGCGCAATCCTCACGTTCGCAAACGGTTGCGTCAGGGCCAGACTTCGAACTCGGGAATCAGTCGGCCGGCTGTCGTCTCCGGGCGTGACGCTCGAAAAACTTCATAGTTCCTTGCAAACAACCAAAGGTGAGTCGCCCCCTTTGGTTTTCGCTACTTAGTGGTTGCGGGGGCACGCAACCACTTGCCGGCAAACAGATCACTGACGTTCCGATTCGAGGTCACGACCTGAGAGGGTTCTCCCAGCTTACAGGGTGGCAGTCTTCCCTATCCCCTCTCTGACTGCACGTTTGTATGCGAGGCGGGCGGCTACAGCATCCTCGATCGCCCGTCGGCGAACACCCCGAAGCGGTAAGGATGGCCGACGGTGTGATTCTCCTTGCCCAGGTTCGGGAAATAGACGTCGCGGAGCCGGTATGCGGCATCGAACATCACCTGCAGCGAGCCGTTGCCGACCACCAGGTCGCGGGGCACGCTTACTGGCTCCCGTCCGGGGTCGTCGGCGTCAAGCTAGCCCCGGGGTGGGGCCGAACGATTCTCCGTCCCGCTCTGCCTGGCCTTCCGCAGCTCCGCTTCCCGGCGCCGTCGCGCGAGACGCCGGAGTCGTTGAACGGCGCGCTTGGTCTTCGAATGCGTAGCCATACGCTCCACCCTCCCGCCATGACCGGCGACCGCGGCCGAGAAACCGGGGCGCTTCCCGGTCGGCACCGGCACGGCGCGGCCCCATAGATGAGGTAACCACCCTTTAGGGCTGATCGCTGATGGGTTCGTTCAGAACCTCAGCTTCACGTCCGGTCTGGGATCTACGTGAATGCTGTCGATGAAGCGGACGCGATGGGGGTGGGTCTGCATGATCAACGAGCTGGTGCGGATACCGTCACCGAAGAACCGCACGCCCTTCATCAGCGTGCCGTCGGTCACGCCAGACGCGGCGAAGATGATCGATTCGCCCGACGCCAGATCGCGGGCGCGGTACACTCGCTTCGTGTCCTTGATGCCCATCGCGTGGCAGCGCGCTTCGTCCTCAGGCTTGCCGACCACCAGACGCGCGAAGATTTCTCCGTTGAGGCAGCGCATCGCCGCCGCCGTCAGCACTCCTTCGGGAGCGCCGCCGGTGCCCATCACCACGTGCACGCCGCTACCAGCCACCGCCGCCGCGATCCCCGCCGAAAGGTCGCCATCCGAGATGAGCCGGATGCGCGCGCCGGTCGCGCGAATATCAGCCACCAGCTTCTCGTGCCGCGGCCGGTCCAGCACGATGACGACGAGATCCTCGACCTTGCGGTCCAGGCGACGCGCAACCGCCTTCAGGTTGTCGGCCACCGGGGCGTCGAGGCTGACGACGTCTTTCGAGCTGGGCCCGACGACGAGCTTCTCCATGTAGAGGTCGGGCGCGTGCAGCAGTCCGCCGCGCGGCGAGGCCGCAAGCACGGCGATCGCGTTGGGCGACCCCGTGGCGCACAGGTTCGTGCCCTCGAGCGGATCGACCGCGATGTCGACCTCCGGCAGCCGTCCCCAGCCCGGCCCGTTGCCGGCGCGCGAGTTGGCCAGCCCCACCTTTTCGCCGATATACAGCATCGGCGCCTCGTCGCGCTCCCCTTCGCCGATGACGATCGTGCCGTCGATCGCCACTGAGTCCATCTCGCGCCGCATGGCCTCGACCGCGACCTGGTCCGACTTGTGGCGGTCGCCCTGGCCCATCGTGTGCGCGCACGCGATGGCCGCCTGTTCGACGACCCGCAGAAACTCGAGTGAGAGATCGGAATCAACCACAGCGGCCCCTTTGACTGTTAACTTATCGCGGGCTGCCCACGACCCCAGAACGATTCCATTGGCGATCCATACTCCCTCCCTTGATTGCGGGGTGATGGACCCGGAAGAGCCACGACGCGGTGGGCCAATTCTACATCGGTCCCGTCTGCCTCAACAAGCCGTCGTTTCCCTGCTTGGACGCTCTGGTCCGTGGCGTTCACTCAGTTCTTGTGGCCGACGACGAGGGGTTAGCCGAGCAGATCGGCTAGCCCCTTTGGGTAGCTTCGATAAGACTCCCCAAGGAGATGGCGGAGCGGGAATGAATAGCTACTTCTTGGCCGCGAGCCCCAGCCGCGTCTCCAGCACCAGCCGCACCTCCTGGGCGGTGGCGCGCCAGAGCGGACCACCAGGAGCATCGTATTCGGCCTGGATCTGCTTCCGGTACTCTGCCATCGCGGCGTCTTGCTTGTCGGCAGGAGCGACATCGAGCGTCTTGGTCCGGATCCCTACGACCTTGGCGGTGGCGGCATGGGCGCGCTCGATCCAGCGCCCGATCTCGTTCCAATCCTTGTCGAAGAAGACCACGATCGGAATGGACCGGTAGCCATTGTTCAGGAAGCAGTCCGTCAGATCGAGATTCCGGTCTCGGAAGAACACGCGCAGCTCGCAGTTCGGCATTGCCTCGGCGATGTGGGCGATCAGCGGCGAATTGCGGTGGACGTCGCCACACCAGTTCTCGGCCAACATGAGCACGTACCGTACCTGGCTGAGCCCGCCGAAGAACTTCCGCTCGTCCTCGGTCAGCACCGACTTCTGGTAGTTGTCCTCGGTGCGAGTCCGGGTATCGCCCATCTGGGCCATGTAGTCCTTCCACGTCAGCCCTTGGGCGAACCGCTGCGCGTCCAGGGGAATCCTCAATTGGGCCATATCGTCCTCCATTGTTGGGTTGACATCCCTGCTCTTTATACACGAAACGGGACGGTTAGGACAGGAGCGCTGGTCAGCCAGACTGGGCGAGACGTCAAGCTGCCGTGATCGGCAAGACGGGCTGGTCATGGGAGAGACGGAGAGCGACGTAGGTCGATGGTAGAATTGGTCCATGTTGAAGGATATCGCGGCGTTCGACCGGTATCGTTATATGAACCTCGCAACGTTCCGTCGCACCGGCGTTGAGGTAAGAACTCCGGTTTGGTTTTCGGCAGCTGATGGAAAGCTCTACGCGTTTACGGCTGATGAATCGGGCAAGGTCAAGCGCTTGCGCCGTTTGTCGCGGGCGCGTGTTGCCCCCTCTGATATGCGGGGGAAAGTTCGCGGCGTGTGGTGCGACGTTACCGCACGCATCGTCACCGAGCCCCGGTTGATCGAGCGGGCGCATGCGGCGTTGCGGGCCAAGTACGGCTGGCAGATGTGGCTGACCGACCAGTTCTCCCGGCTCACGGGCCGGATTCAGCGCCGCGCTTGGATCGAGATCGAAGTGTAACGACCGGAACGAACCAACGACAGCCAGAACGAAATCAATACCTTGCGGAAAGACCGAACCGTCGTTCCCGAGGATGAAAGCAGTGGCCAGCCTCCTCGTCGAGCCTACAGTGAAAACACGACGGGGTTAGCGACGTGATCGCTAACCCCTCGTGGTGATTGGTTGCGGGGGCTGGATTTGAACCAGCGACCTTTGGGTTATGAGCCCAACGAGCTACCGGACTGCTCCACCCCGCGGTAACCTCATGCACGATACCGGATTGGGGCGCTGGTGTCAAGCACACCCTCACCCTGGCCCTCTCCCTCAGAGAGGGAGAGGGGACTAGTACATGGGGCGGGCGCCTTCGCGGATCCAGGTGGCGAAGTACCAGAGGGCGCTGGTGAACACCGTGCCCATCGTCGCAACGAAAAGGCTGGCGCCGATCACGGCGATGTGATCCATCAGGCGGGGAATCCAGCGCACGGTGACGAACTTGAGCGCGATGACGGCCAGCGTGAGGCTGCCGAGGATGGAGTGGCCGAGCACCCGGGGGGAGCCGGGGTCGATGTACCCGTATCGCACGCAGTGGTAGGCGATCAGGACGAAGAGCACCAGGATCACGTCTCCCTGGCGCCGATGCCACCACCCCAGAGGCTCGGACGCCCATGGGAAGAGGCTGATCTTCCCGTAGAGCTGGAGCATGATCAGAAGGTTCAGCACGGCCAGGACGAAGGCCAGGGAGGCGCCCACGGCCTTCAGGAGGATGACGTCCATCAGCGGCTGATCCGGTCGGTCTTGGCGGGCTCGTAACGGCCGTCGCGCGCCAGGGCCCAGAGCACGCGCCAGGCGCCCCGGGTGGCGAGGAGCCAGTAGGTCTGGCAGCGGAAGGTCCCCCAGAACTTCTCCTTGAACGTCTTGCGCCGGAGGTCCACGGGCCGGGGCAGGTAGGGCGCCAGCTCCTCGATCAGCTCCTGCGTCACGATGCCGCCCACCCAGACGGTGAGCCCGAGCGCCACCGACGGGAAGGCCAGCGAGAAGACGAAGAGCCAGACGTGATCTCGATAGACGTAGGCCAGGTGCCAGCCCAGGAACCCCACGACAGGATAGACGCCGGCCGCGATGGGCCACTCCACCACCTTGTTCCCCACGTGGCGGCAGAGCTGGGCCAGGTTGTAGGCGGTGGGCGCCCGCCGCCAGATCCGCCAGAGGGGGCTCACGTCGTCCAGCACGCCT
>Ga0156024_1170_pt11 | contig 11909 bp, 9 predicted proteins | sample RifCSPlowO2_02_FD_107678 | JGI IMG/M metagenome (GOLD analysis project Ga0156024, IMG submission 107678) | Candidatus Rokubacteria bacterium RIFCSPLOWO2_02_FULL_68_19 | reverse complement strand
GGAGCGCGACGCCGGCCGCCGACACGATCAGTGCATTCCGCCACCCCACGGCGAGCGCGATGAGCGGGAGCACTGCGGCCCCCACCGCTCCGCCGAAGGGTAAACCGGTCTGCTTCAACCCCACGGCAGTGGCGCGCTGGCTCGGGGGGAACCACGCGATGACGGCTTTCGTCGAGCTCGGGTTGAGGAGCCCGTAGCCCGTGCCGGCGAAGACCAGGAGTGCGATGAGGACGGGGAAGGAGCCGGCCCAGCCCGCGGCGAAGAGCCCCAGCGCGATCAGGGCCGCGCCCGTCACCATCGTCTTCAAGATACCCCACCGGTCCGCCAGCCAGCCCGCCGGGAGCGAGAGCAGGATGGGTCCCACGTAGTAGGCCGAGAGAAAGGAGCCGGCCTGGATGAGGGAGAGGCCGAGGTCCTCGCGGATGAACGGCGCGATGGCGGGAAGGCCGAGGGGCCCGACGTTGGCGAAGGTCTGGGCCGTCAGGATCAGCGCGAGGATCCTCCAGCGCGTGCTCATTCCTCGGAGGGGGGCTCCGCCCCCCTTCCGACGCCTCCCCCCTCGGATTGCGCCGGCAAAGCCGGCGCTCGAACAGGCTTGAGACGCGTCGTGCGCGCGAGCCCGAAGCTCACCGGGGGCGGGCCCGGAGGTAGGCCTCCACGGCGCGGAGGTCCGCCTCGGTGTCCACCCCGATCGTCGCTTCCATCGTTTCCACGACCCGGATGGGGATCCCGTGTTCGAGAAAGCGGAGCTGCTCGAGCCGCTCCGCCGTCTCGAGCGCCGACGGTGGGAACCGGTGAAAGCTCTCCAGCGCCTCCCGGCGGTAGGCGTAGATCCCGAGGTGCTTCCAGTACTCCGGAGCCGCAGCCTGGTCCCGGTCGAAGGGGATCGGGAGCCGGGAGAAGTAGAGCGCGGTCCCCGCGAGCGTGCACACCACCTTGACGACGTTGGGGTCCCTCGCTTCCTCGACGGTGGTGTGGATCATGAGCGTGGTGACCTGGGTTTCGGGCCGCCGCTGGAACGGCTCGACCAGCGCGGCGATGTGCCCCGGGCTGATCAGCGGCTCGTCTCCCTGGATGTTGACGTACACGTCGGCGGCGCGGCTCCGCGAGACTTCCCAGACGCGGTCGGTTCCGGACGGATGGTCGGCCGAGGTCATGACCGCGGGGATCCCGAGGCCGTGGCAGACATCCACGATGTCCTGGGCGTCCGTGGCGACGAGCAGGTCGGACAGGAGCGGCGACTGGCGGGCGCGCCTGAAGACGTGGGCGACCATGGGAACGCCGCCGATCTCACGGAGCACCTTCCGGGGAAGACGCGTCGAGTGGAGGCGGGCGGGGATGACGCCGAGGACTCTCAGGCCGGGCATTGGGCGGGGGCGTCAGGCGGCGACCGCCTGGAGGGTGCGGGCGACCGTCGGCTTCGGGTCGGAATCGGCCGAGAACGGGATGACCACGGGCTGGGTGAGGCCGGCCTTGGCGAACTCCGCGAGGCGCTGACGGCAGAACTCCGCCGGGCCTACGACGCCCAGCCCGTCGAGGAAGCGCTCCGAGATCTGCCTGACGGCCCCGGCACGGTCACCGGCCTTCCACGCGTCGTTGACGGCTTCCACCTCAGCGCCGAAGCCGCAGCCGGCGAAGAACCGGGCGTAGGGGCCCACGATCACGTAGCCGGTGATGTCGCGCGCGAGCCAGGCGCGCGCGGGTGCGGGGTCGTCGGTGACGAGCGTCCGGATGAAGGCGGCGATCTCGAGGTCGGCGACATTACGCCCCGCGCGCTTCGCCCCGATCTCGATCTGGCGGAGCGACTGCGGCACTGCCTCGGGCGGAATCCAGTTGAGCAGCACGCCGTCGGCGATCTCGCCGGCCAGCTGGAGCATCCGGGGGCCCAGGGCGCCCAGGTAGATCGGCACCGGCTTCGGCGGCGGAGGCTGGAGGAGGCGGAAATTCCGGATTCGGTAGAACTTCCCCTCGAAGTTCACCTTCTCGCCGGTTAGGACCGCTCGGATGATCTGGACGGCTTCCCTGAGCTGCTCCAGAGGGCGCTCATAGGGCAGGCCGTTCCACTGGCCGACGATGATCGGGCTCGAGACCCCGAGGCCCAGCCGGATCCTGCCGGGGGCCATGTGGCCGAGGGAGGCGGCAGTCATGCCGAGGACGATGGGCGTGCGCGTCTGGACCGGGAGAATGCCCGAGGCGATGTTGACCCGCGTGGTGTGGCTGGCGAGGACGGCCATCGTCGTGATGGCGTCGCCGCCGCCCACCTCGCCGGTCCAGAGCGTGTCGTAGCCCACCGCCTCGGCCTGGGCCACCAGCGCCAGGTACTGGGGCATGGAGAACGCGTGGGTGAAGGGCAGGGCCAGGCCGAGTTTCATACCGGCGCTCGAACGTGCCCGGAGTGAGTCATCGTGCTATTCGGCCCGGATGGCGTCGCGCGCGGCTTTGGCGCCGGCGGTCAGGAAGCGCACGTCGCCCAGGATCCCCATGAAGCGCCAGCCCTCCGCGATCCGCCGGTTCACGGTCTCGGGGGTCGCGCAGTGGATGCCGGGCGGCACCCCGTGCTTGAGCGCCGAGCGCTTGATGGTCTGGATCGCCTCCTCGAACTCGCGGTGCGGCGGCTCGAGCGACGGGGCGAGCCCCATGGACGCGCAGAGGTCGTTGGGGCCGATGAAGCAGGCGTCCGCGCCGGGGACGGAGAGGATGTCGTCGATCTTCCTCACGGCGTCGATGTGCTCGATCTGGAGCACCACCACGATCTCGTCGTTGGCCCGCTCGTAGTACGTGGTCGGGTCCGTCTTGAACGAGAGGTGGTGCCGCCCGCCGCCCAGGCTCCGGATCCCCCGCGGGGGATACTTGGCCGCGGCGACGACCAGCTCGGCCTCCTCGCGGCTCCTGACGTTCGGCGCGACGAAGCCCCACGCCCCCGCGTCCAGCACCCGCTTGATGTTCTCCTCGTTGTTCCACGGGATGCGGACCAAGGGGGCGGTCGGGAACCGGCCGATGGCCTGGAACATGTGGGCCATGGCGGCCAGGTCGATGGGGCCGTGCTCGGTGTCCACCACCAGCCAGTCGAAGCCGAGGGCGGCAAGGGCCTCGGCCGCGAACGGATCGGGCAGGTTCAGCCAGGTCCCGACCACCGGCTTGCCTTCCTTGAGCTTCCGCTTCACGGGATTCGGCGTCATCGGAGCCTCCTTGGGGACCGACAAAAAACGCCCCCATCCTACACGGAGGGAGCTGGGTCTGGCAACGGGACGCCGGCGAAACTAGTCCGGATTATGCGCGAACGGACGCCCCACCCTCACCCCCGCCCTCTCCCTCCAGAGGGAGAGGGAGTCGCCTCGGTCCCCTCGCCCCCTCACCCTGCCTCTCCCCTTAGGGGAGAGGAGAAGAGGTGAGGGGCATTTGAGTGGGTCAGGGTGAGGGGGCCGCACGGACGCGGAAGACGTGTTCGTGAATAGATCGCGCTACCTGCCGGAGCGCTCGCGGAATTCCCTCAGCGCTTGCTCGAGGCGGCGCTGCTCCTCGCCGTAGGCGGACCAGTCGCCGCGGCGGAGCGCCTCCTGGGCGCGGCTCCAGGCTTCCCAGGCCCGCTGCGCCACCCCTCGAAGGGCGTCGCCCACCGCCGGCGGTGCGGCCCCGGGCGCGGGGCGGGCCCCGTCTTCGACGCGGGCCCGGCCGCCGAAGATCCGCTGGAGCGACTGCTCCAGCGTCGGCTCCATGGCGATCTGGTTGCCGTAGGCCACGAACACCCGCCTGAGCTCGGGCAGCGCGCCCTGCTCGGCGGCCGCCAGGTAGAGCGGCTGGACGTAGATCAGCGACTGATCGATGGGGATCGCCAGGAGCGAGCCGCGGATGGTCGTCGAGCCCCGCTGGTTCCAGAGCGAGAGCTGCTGGGAGATGGTCGGCTCCTGGTCGATGCGCGCGTCGATCTGACGCGGGCCGTACACGAGCTTGGCCTTGGGGAAGTTGTAGACGATGAGGCGCCCGTAGTTCGGCGGGTCCGTGCGCGCGGCCAGCCAGGCGATCATGTTGTCCCGGCGGCTCGGGTTGAAGAGGGTGAGGAGGATGAACTCCTCCTTCTTCTCGCCCGGCAGGCGCATGATCGTGTAGTAGGGTTCCATCTCCCGGTCCCGCCCCTCCACCGTGCGCCGTGGAATCGCCCAGAGGTCCTCCTTGTTGTAGAACACCTGGGGGTCTTCCATGTGATACGTGGCGTACATCTTCGCCTGGATCGAGAAGAGGTCCTCGGGATAGCGGATGTGGCGCTGGAGGTCGGCAGGCATGTCACCGAGGGGCTTGAAGAGCCCCGGGAAGGCGCGAGCGTAGGTGCGGATGATGGGGTCGGCCGGGTCCGCCAGGTAGAACGTCACCGTCCCGTGGTAGGCGTCCACCGTGGCCTTCACCGAGTTGCGGATGTAATTGCCGAGGTCGCGCACGGGCTGCGAGTAGGGATACCGGTCGCTCACCGTGTACCCGTCGATCATCCAGACGAGCCGGCCATCGTCGGTGATGACGAGATACGGATCCCGGTCGAAGCGGAGGAATGGCGCGATCTGACGCACCCGCTTGGCGACCTCCCGGTGGATCATGATCCGGCTCTCGCCGGTCAGGTCGTCGGAGAGCACGATCTTGATCTCGCCGAAGCGGATGGCGAAGGCCAGCTTGGTCAGGAACGAGGCCATGGGGATCCCGCCCCGCCCGGCGTAGCGCGTGTAGACGTTCTGGTCCCCCGCCGGGTAGTCCAGCTCCTGGGACTTGGTGCGGACGAAGACGTAGTCGTTGGAGATCTCGCCGTAGTAGATCTCGGGGCGCGTGATCTTGGGGAAGCCCGTGGCCACGGGCGGGATGTCCTTGACGAAGAACTCCGGCAACCCCTCGGGGCTGATCCGGTTCACCGGCCCGACGATCACCCCATAGCCGTGGGTGTAGGTCAGGTGCTCGTTGATCCAGATCCGGCTGGGCAGGTGCCGGTAGGAGAGCTCGCGGGGGGAGAGCATGATCTGCCGGTACTCGCCGCCGATGAGGTAGCGGTCGTTGTCCACGTCCGTGAACTTGTAGTAGGTCCGGATCTCCTGGAGCTGCCCGAAGGTGACGAGGAGCGGGCGGTGGTCCCAGAGCCGGATGTTCTTGATCGTGGGGTTGTTCCGCTCCAGCGCCGCGGCGGTCAGGTTCTCCTCCGCGGGAAAGTCTTTCTCCTCGATCCGGTCCAGGCCGAAGGCCTTCCGGGTCATCCGGATGTTGTTGATGATGTACGGCCCCTCGGCGACCAGCTCGTTGGGCGTCACCCTGAAGCGCTGCAGGAGCGCCGGGTACGCGCCCAGGCCGCCCACCCACATGGCCGCGAGGACCACCAGGCCCGCCGCGAGGAAGCGCCACCCGGGGCGCCAGACCTGAAAGAGACAAGCCGCGGCGCAGAGGAGCGCCAGCGCCGCCAGGATCCCGAGGACCGGAAGCGAGGCGTTCACGTCCGAGTAGGAGGCGCCGAACACCACCCCCCGGGGAGAGAACAGGAGGTCAAAGCGGTCGAGCCAGAAGCCCCAGGCCTTGAACCCGAGGAGCGCCGTCCCCAGGAGCAGGAGATGCGTCCGGGCGCCCGCGGCGAGGCGTGGACCCCGGGCGGTCAGCACCAGGCTCCGCTGGAGGACGTAGAGCGCGAGGCCCAGCCCCATGGTGGCGGTGAGGAGGAGCATGGCCCAGCCGTAGAGGAGCCGCCAGAACGGGAGCGTGAACACGTAAAAGGACAGATCGCGGTTGAAGAGCGGGTCGGTGGTGTCGAAGGGCGTGGCGTTGAAATACTCCAGCACCGTCTCCCAGTTGCCGCTCGCCGAGACCCCCGAGAAGAAGGAGACGACCGCCAGGACCGGGAGCAGGAGGCGCCGGATGAGCGGCTCCAGCACCGCGCGGCTGGGAAGGCCCAGCTGATCCTCGAGCTCCCAGAGCGCGTCCGGCCGCGCGGTGCGCGCGGCCAAGGTCAGGTTCAGGTAGAGGAAGAGAAAGGTTCCGAGGCCCACCCCGATGAAGAGCCAGCCGCGCAGGCTGAGGATGGTGACGAAGACCCTGGCGTATCCCACCTCCTGGAACCAGAGCCAGTCTGTGTAGAGGGGGACGGTCTGGCCCACGAGGGCCAGGGCGCCGACGATCAGCAGGAGCCAGAGAATGAGTCTGGGCTTGGCCATTGTCTCTCTCTCTCAGGACGAGGCGATTCCCAGGCGGAGCGCCCGCGCGGGATCAGGTGCCGTGGGTCCAGGAAGACAGGTACGTCTCCTGGTCCGGGGTCAGCTCGTCCACCTGGATGTCCATCGAGGCGAGCTTCAGCCGGGCGATCTCCCGGTCGATCTCGCGGGGAACGCCGTACACCCGCTTTTCGAGGGTCTTGCTCTGCTTGACGAGGTGCTCCACCGAGAGGGCCTGGTTGGCGAAGCTCATGTCCATGACGGCGGCGGGGTGTCCCTCGGCGGCGGCCAGGTTGATCAGGCGCCCCTCGCCCAGGACGTAGATGCGGCGGTCGCCCGGCAGGACGTACTCCTCCACGAAGGGGCGCACGGTGCGGCGCGAGCGGCTCAGGACCCCGAGGGCCTCGAGGTCGATCTCGACGTTGAAGTGGCCCGAGTTGGCGAGGATGGCGCCGTCCTTCATGCGGGGAAAGTGCTCCTTCCTGATCACGCTCGTGTTCCCCGTCACCGTGACGAAGAGATCCCCGACCTCAGCGGCGCGGCTCATCGGCAGCACCTGATACCCCTCCATCACCGCTTCGAGCGCCCGCAGGGCATCCACCTCCGTGATCACGACCTGGGCGCCCATGCCGCGGGCGCGCGACGCCACGCCTCGGCCGCACATCCCGTAGCCCGAGACCACGATGATCTTCCCCGCCAGCAGGGTGTTCGTGGCGCGGAGGATCCCGTCGATGGTGGACTGCCCGGTGCCGTAGCGGTTGTCGAAGAGGTGCTTGGTGTCGGCGTCGTTGACGGCGATGATCGGGTACGCGAGCACGCCGTCCCGCTCCATGGCCCGGAGCCGGATGACCCCGGTGGTCGTCTCCTCGGTGCCCCCGATGATGCCGGGGAGCCGCGGGCGTTCCGCGCCGTGGAGCGTGGTGATCAGGTCCGCCCCGTCGTCCATCGTGATCTGCGGGTTCCCGGCGAGGACGGCCTGGATGTGGCGGTAGTAGCGGGCGGTGTCCTCCCCCTTCTGGGCGAAGACGGGGGTGTCGAACTCCTTGACCAGGGCCGCGGCCACGTCGTCCTGGGTGGACAGCGGGTTCGAGGCGCAGAGGGCGACCCGCGCCCCGCCGGCCTTCAAGGTCGTCATGAGGACAGCGGTTTCCGTCGTGACGTGAAGGCAGGCCCCCACCCGAAGGCCCGCCAGCGGCTGCTCCTTGGAGAACCGCTCGCGGATCTGGCGGAGGACGGGCATGGAGTGCTCCGCCCACTCGATGCGGAGCCGCCCGGCGGCGGCCAGGCTCAGGTCTTTTGCATCGTGCTCTATCACAGAGTCACCGCGATCTATTCACGGACACGTCTTCCGCGTCCGTGCGGCCCCCTCACCCGGACCCACTCAAATGCCCCTCACCTCTTCTCCTCTCCCCCTCACCCTGCCCTCTCCCCCTCGGGGGGGAGAGGATGGAGGTGAGGGGATCATGAGTGGGGTGAGGGGGCGAGGGGACCGAGGCGACTCCCTCTCCCTCTGGAGGGAGAGGGTGGGAGAGAGGGTGGGGCGTCCGTTCGCGCATAATCCGGGTCAGCGCCCCGCGTCGTCGCGCAGGTCTTTCACGCGGTCGGTGCGCTCCCAGGTGAACTCGGGCTCGGTCCGGCCGAAGTGCCCGTACGCCGCCGTCTTCTTGAAGATCGGCCGGCGCAGGCCCAGGTACTTGATGATCCCCGCCGGCGTCAGGTCGAAGTGCCGCCGGATCATCTCCTGGAGCCGCGTGTTGGGAACCTTGCCCGTCCCGAAGGAGTCCACCGTGATCGAGACCGGATCGGCGACGCCGATGGCGTAGGCGACCTGGACCTGGACCCGCTCGGCGAGGCCGGCGGCGACGATGTTCTTCGCGATGTGCCGGGCCATGTAGCAGGCGGACCGGTCCACCTTCGTGGGATCCTTGCCCGAGAACGCGCCGCCCCCGTGGGGGCACGAGCCGCCGTAGGTGTCCACGATGATCTTTCGGCCGGTGAGGCCGGTGTCGCCCATGGGGCCTCCGGTGACGAACCGTCCCGTCGGGTTGATGTGGAAGACGCACCGCTTGGTGTCCAGGAGCTCGGCCGGGATCGTCGGCAGGATGACGTGCTGGATGATGTCCTCGCGGATCTGCTGGAGGGTGACGTCGGGGCTGTGCTGCGCCGAGACGACCACCGTCTCCACGGAGCGCGGCTTGTCGTCCACATACCGGACCGTGACCTGGCTCTTGCCGTCCGGTCTGAGGTACTCCAGGACGCCCGTGCGCCGCGCCTCGCTGAGCCGCCGGACGAGCCCGTGGGCGAGCATGATCGGGAGCGGCATCAGCTCCGGCGTCTCCCGGCACGCGTAGCCGAACATGAGCCCCTGGTCTCCCGCTCCAAGCGCGTCCACGCCCATGGCGATGTCCGACGACTGCTCGTCGATCGCCGTGATGACGCCGCAGGTCTCGTAGTCGAAGCCGTACTTGGCGCGGGTGTAGCCCACCTGCTTGATCGTCTCGCGGGCGATCCGCGGAATGTCCACGTAGCAGGAGGTCGTGATCTCCCCCGCCACCACCACGAGGCCGGTGGTGAGGAGGCACTCGCACGCGACGCGGCCGGTGGGATCCTGGGCGATGATCGCATCGAGCACCGCGTCCGAGATCTGGTCGGCGATCTTGTCCGGGTGCCCCTCGGTCACCGACTCGGAGGTGAAGAGGTGTTCGGCCTGCGCCATGTCACTCCTCCCGTTGGAATTCTTGCCCTGCCTCTGAAATCCGCACTTTAGCACATCGTCCGGAGGGCCTCAAGGAGAATTGGCCCGATCCTCGAGCGTCAGGCGCACGCGCGCCTCCCAGGCCTCGCCCGGCTCGAGGGCGAGCGGCCACGCCAGGAGCAGGGACGAGCCCTGGAAGATCCGCTCGAGGCCGGCTTCGGAGAGCGAGACGGTTTCCACGGGGGCCCACCCGACCGCCGCCGGTCGCTCCCAGCGGAGCGTGGCGGCGAGCGCCATCCACTCGTCCACGAGCCCGATGCCGGTCCGGTCCCGGGCGGCGCCTCGACTGCGGAAGGCCGGGCGGCCGGGGACATCGTAGTACCGCTCGGGACTGTCTCCCCCGGTGAGGGAAAGGTTCCACTGGACCGCCCAGCGCCCGGTGAGGCGCCGGGTTCCCTTCCAGGCGAGACGATAGGTCACGGAGAGCTCCGGGCGCCGCTCCAGGACCGTCACTGTTTTCTCAACTCGGAGAGGCCATCCTGCGGGATTTGTGGCCGAAAAGACGACGGTCAGTCTGCCGGGACCGCTCCGGATCCGATGCTCCATCGCCTGATCCGCCAGGGTCAGGTCCGCCAGGTCCCAGGGGTGGAGCGGATCCAGGTCTCCGGATTCGGGAAACAGGCCGTCCAGGAGAGAGGCCCGGCGGAACCGGTCGTACACGAGGAGATCGGAAAGCCCGGCCTCTTTGACCTCCAGCCGCTCGTGAATTGTCCTCACGGCCTCCTCGCTCCCCTGAGCCGCCGCGGCCTTGACCCGCGCGTGGTATGCCTCCGGCCGGCGGGCCAGCACATCGCCCAGATCCAGCGCCCTGGGCAGGTACGCGAGCTCGGTGACGCTGCCGCCCGCTGCGGGGTGGAGGGTCAGCGCCAGTGCCGGGGTCCGGAGGCGCAGCTCGGTCAGCCCGTCGCCGTTGAGATCCCCGCGGCTCCACCCGAGGCGCGGCCTCTTCAGGGCCTCGCCCAGCCCCCGCTCGGCCTCGAGCAGGGCCTGACGCGCGCCACGGCGCAGATGGGGGAGATAGCACCCGCCGAATACCCCGTGCCAGTAGGCGTCGTTGCCCTGGCCGCGCCAGAGATGCCTCCGGGCCTCGAGGAGCCGCGGGTCGCGCGGGCGGCGGGCCAGAGCGTCGTGGAGGGCGCGGGAGATGCGCAGCATGGCCCAGTGGAGGTCGTTCACCTCCGGATACTTCACGAGGAAGTTCCGCCAGAAGCCGCCGCGGAGGAGCGTGCCGAGCTTTTCCCCGTCGGGCAGCGCCTGGACCCGGTGCTTGGCCTCCTCAAGCTCGCGGCCGGCCTCGGCGGGGAGCGCCCACTCCCCCATCTCCCGGTAGGCCCCAGTAGGGAGATAGATCCGGCCGCGCGGCGCGTGGCTGTCGAGGTACTTCGACGGGGTGGAGAGTTCGAGCCAGGAGGCCCCGAGCAGCGCCTCGAAGAAGCGCCCGAGCCATCTCTCCTCGTGACAGCGGCGGTGGGTTCCGGGCCAGACGCCGAACTTCTCCCCGTCGTCCACCAGCGTCAGGCTTGCCGCCGTCTCCCGCCGGTCGGCGAGGTAGGCGAGGGCGTCTGCCGGCTCGGCGAAGGGGACCAGATAGCGGAGGCGCTGGCTGATCGGGAACACGGCCAGCGTGAGACCCTGCTCCTCGGTGAGGTAGTGGCCGTCCAGGCTGTCCGGGTTCATCCCGGCCAGAGCGAAATGACTGTCGTCCACCAGGACGTACTCGATTCCCGCCTCCCGGAGCGCCTTCGGCAGGTGGGGCTCCCAGACCCGCTCAGCCAGCCACATGCCCCGCGGGCTCACGCCGAAATGGCGCTTCAGAAAATCCGTGAGCGCCTGGATCTGGCCCACCTTGTCCCAGTCGGGCAGGACGGGGAGGATCGGCTCGTAGAAGCCGCCCGTCAGCAGCTCCACCTGCCCCCGCGCCGCCAGCCTCCCCAGCAGGTCGAACGTCCGCGGCGCCTTGTCCTTCAGCCAGAGGAGGAGCGCGCCGGACGTGTGCACGGTCAGCGGGAGCCCGGGGAACTGCTCGAGGAGGGCCAAAACGGGATGGTAGGCGCGATCCGTGGCCTCGCGGATGATCCCGTCGAAGTTTGCCGCCGGCTGGTGGTTGTGGATCCCGAAGAGAAAGGTCAGCGGACCGGGCGCGCTCGGCTCCCGGAGGCGATCACTCACGGTCCAGGTCCCGGTGGGTGACGGCGGGCGGAAACCCCCGGGCCTCGAGGAACGGGCGGAGCTCTTCGACGAGGACCACCGACCGGTGCCGCCCTCCGGTGCATCCGACGGCGACGGTCAGGTAGGCTTTCCCCTCGCGCTGGTAGAACGGCAGCAGGAAAGCGAGCAGGTCCTTCAGCCGGTCCAGCAGCTCGCGGCTTTCCCCGTGCTTGAGCACGAAGTCCCTCACCGCCGGGTCTCGCCCGTCGAGGGGACGCAGCTCGTCCACGAAGTGGGGGTTGGGGAGGAAGCGGACGTCGAAGACCAGGTCCGAGTCGTACGGGATCCCGTGCTTGTAGCCGAAGGAGACCAGCGACACCGTCAGGCCGCCCCGGCTCTTCGTCTCCCCGTAGAAGTCCACCAGCAGCTCCTTGAGCTGGTGGACGGTCAGGCCCGAGGTGTCCACGATCCGGTCGGCGATCTCCCGGACGTTGGCCATCGCCTTCCGCTCGGCGCCGATCCCGTCGAGGACATTGCCGTCCGCCGCGAGCGGGTGCCGCCGGCGGGTCTCGTGGTAGCGGCGGACGAGCGACTCGTCCCCCGCTTCGAGGAACAGCACCTCCGTCGGATATCCTTTCTGCTTCAGCTCCTGGAGGGTCTCGACGAGGTGGGCGAGGTATTCCCGCTCCCGGACGTCCACTCCCAGGGCGATCCGCCGGATTTCGCGGGTGGACTGGGCGCAGAGCGCGGCGAAGGTCGGGATGAGCGTGGTCGGCAGGTTATCCACGCAGAAGTAGCCCATGTCCTCGAAGCACTTGATGGCGTAGCTCTTCCCC
>Ga0156024_1208_pt4 | contig 13092 bp, 17 predicted proteins | sample RifCSPlowO2_02_FD_107678 | JGI IMG/M metagenome (GOLD analysis project Ga0156024, IMG submission 107678) | Candidatus Rokubacteria bacterium RIFCSPLOWO2_02_FULL_68_19 | reverse complement strand
CCGCTTCTACCTCTCCCGAGTTTTCCCTCAGCTCGGGAGGGATCCAGGGGAGGCCCACGGCCCGGTACACCTCTTCCTCGGTAGCCCCGGCGATCCGCCGGTTCGTCTTTTCGTTGAAGACCCCGTACTCGCTCAGCTTGAGTCCCTTCTTCGAGGCGATCTCGCGGATGCGGACGTTGTGCTCCTTGGAGCCGGTGAAGTACTGGAGCGCCGCGCCGAATGCCTCCGGCTCGACGACCCTGAGATCCACCTGGATCCCCTCCTGGTGGCGGATGGAGGCCTTGGTCTCGCCGTGGGCGAGCACGTCGAGCGCCGAGGGGAGCGCCACAAACGTCTTGATCACGCGCTCGGGGTCGTCGGAGGTGACGAGGATGTCGATGTCGCCGACGGTCTCTTTCCGTCGGCGGGTCGAGCCGGCCACCTCGATCTGGGTTACCCCCCCGTGGGCCTTCAGGGCGTGAACAAGGGAATCCGCCACGTCGAGAGCCTTGCCGACCAGCATCCGGCTCTGGCCGGCCCTCCACGTGGCGATCCCCTTCAGGATGTTGTCCCGGGTCTTCTCCCTGATGCCCGGGACCTTCAGGATGTCGCCCGACCGAGCCAGGGCCTCCAGCTTCTCCACGCTGTCCACGCCCAGCTTGTCGTACAGGAGCTTGGCCGTCTTGGGGCCGAGCCCCTGCACCTCCATCATGCTGAGGAGGCCTCGGGGGACCTCCTTCCGCATCGCCTCCAGGTCCTTGATCTTCCCGTGGGTGAGGCATTCCTGGATCTTGCCGCCGAGGTCCTTGCCGACCCCCGGGATCTTCTGGAGGTCGTCGCGCTTCGCCACGGCGGCGACATCCTCGGTCAGGGATTCGAGGTTCTCGGCCGCGCGGCGGTAGGCGCGGACGCGAAAAACGTTCTCCCCCTTGATCTCCAGGAGGTCGGCCATCTCGTAGAAGAGCTTGGCGATCTCGAAGTTTTTCACGGCCCTATGGTATCCTTCCGCCGGAGCCCTTTCAACGGGATATGCTGCCGCAGTGGGCCTGGGAGCTGATCGAGCCGTACCTCAGGAAGAATCTGGCCAACCAGGGGATCGGGCGCCCCACGAAGCGCCAGCTCCTCGAGGAGTTCGGCCGGGTCTGGCCCGAGTTCACCGGAACGATCCTGGTGCAGGAGCCCTGGATGGGGACGATCCGCTTCAAGCGGCTCGCCCGGCTCCCGTCCGCCGAGATGGGCGCCTTCCTCGACGATCCCGGGAAGTTCATCGGCGACCGTTTCGGGGGCGGGAAGTTCAAGCTGAACCTCCACCACGGCCTGCACTTCGTCAACACCAAGAACTTCAAGCCGGAAGGTCCGCCGCTCTGGAAGGACCTGCCCGAGCTCGGGGAGGAGTGACCCATGCCCAGCGATGAGACGCGCCGGATGCTGAAGGTGTTCGGAGTCGCGGTGACGGCCTACGAGGACGCGGTGGAGAAGGGCGCCCCGCCGGAGGAAGTGGCCAAGGCCGATGCGGAAGTGCGCACGCGGCTCGCCGAGGTCACGGCGCTCATCGAGCGCTTGCGGGCCAGGAAGAAATGATCGGCCCGCTCACCGACGCCTCGGGGGTCGTCTTCACGGCGGAGAATCCGCCGGGGCGCGTCGTCTCCCTCGTGCCGTCGGTCACCGAGACGCTGTCCAGCCTGGGGCTCGGCGACGCCCTCGTGGGCGTCACGACGTTTTGAATCGAGCCGCGGGAGGCGGTCGCCTCCAAGCTCAAGGTCGGCGGGACGAAAAATCCCGACCTGGGCTTGATCCGCTCCCTCGATCCCGATCTCGTCCTGGCCAACGTCGAGGAGAACCTGAAGGAACACGTGGAGACCCTGCGCGGCTGGGGCATCCCGGTGTTCGTGCAGTACCCGCGCACCGTCGCCGAGGGGATCCGGATGGTGGAGGAACTGGGGGCGGTGACGGGGAGCGCGGAACGGGCGGGGGAGATCACCGCGGGGATCTGGCCGCTCTACCATCAGGCTGAGCGGCTCGGCGAAGCCCGGCGGCGGGTCGGCGTCTTCTGCCCCATCTGGCGGAACCCCTACATGACGATCAACCGCGACACCTACGTGCACGACATGCTGACCCTCTGCGGGGGGCGGAACGTCTTCGCCGAGCGGCCGGAGCGCTATCCCGAGGTGACGCTGGATGAGGTGGCGGCGGCGCGGCCCGAGGTGATTCTCCTGCCCGATGAGCCGTACCGCTTCAGGAAGGTCCACATCCAGGACTTCGCGCCCTACGAGGACGTGCCGGCGGTGCGGGACGGCCGGATCTATCTCGTGGACGGCAAGCTCCTCGCCTGGTACGGCCCGCGCATCGGCGAGGCCCTCCAGGCCCTCCCGTCCCTACTCCACCTCTAGGATCATCTCGATCTCGACGGGGATCCCCATCGGCAGCTCCGCCATCCCCACGGCCGAGCGGGCGTGGCGACCGGCGTCGCCGAAGACTTCCACCATGAGGTCGGAGAGGCCGTTGATGACCTTGGGCTGGTCGGTGAACCCCTCGGCCGAGGCCACCATGCCGAGCACCTTCACCACGCGCTTCACCTTGTCGAGGCTTCCGAGGGCGGTGCGGGCTGAGGCGAGCAGATTGAGTCCCACATCCCGGGCAACCTTGTAGCCATCCTCCACCGAGAGCTCCTTGCCGAGTTTGCCGCGTATGCTGGCCTTCCCGTCGCGGAACGGGACGTAATTCGCGACCGGGGTGGACTGAGCGGGAAGCGTGATGCCCAGCTGCTTCAGCTTTGCTTCGGCTCCCATGATGATGGCCTCCTGGCGGGTGTTGGCAGAGCGCCGTCATCGTGGCACACTGATTGGGAGCCTGTCAATGCGACGCCCATGATGCCCTTGAAACCGGTTGTCCCATCGCCCGCGGCCACGCTGGTCCTCGTCCGCGATCGTCCCGCGGGCGGCGTCGAGGTCCTGCTGATCCAACGCCATCCCCGGAGCAAGTTCGCGGGCGGCGACTTCGTTTTCCCAGGCGGGAAGATCGAGACCGACGACATGCCCGGGGACGCTCCCGCCTGGTGCGCAGGGCTCGCTCCCGACGAGGCGACGCGCCGCCTGGTGAACGCCGCCTCTCCGCGGGATGCGCTGGGCTTCTGGGTGGGCGCGATCCGCGAGGCCTTCGAGGAGGTGGGCATCCTCCTGGCCTACGGCCCCGGTGGTAGCCTCGTCGATGCCGCCCGCAACGGCGAGCGCCTCGCGGCCTACCGCCGCAAGTGCCTGACCGACGGCAGCGTGTTCTGGCTGATGCTCCGGCAGGAACGGCTCACTCTCGCCACCGACCGCCTGGTGTACTTCGCCCACTGGATCACGCCGGAGGAGAACCCCATCCGCTTCGACACCCGCTTCTTCGTGGCGGAGGCACCGCCCGCCCAGGAAGCGACCGCCGACCAGCAGGAGATCGTGGGCGTGCGCTGGCTGACCGTGGCGGAGGCCTTCGATGCGCTCCACCGGCGCGAGATCTCGCTCCGCTTTCCGACGCTCAAGAACCTGAAGCTGCTCCAGGGGGCCTCGGCGGCCGAGGTGCTGGCCGGCCTGAACGGGCGCATCGTCCCCACGATCCGTCCCCGTGTCCTCGGCGAGGGCGAGACCCGGACCATTCTCTACCCCGGCGACCCCGGCTACTACTGAGCCATGATCCCGGCCCTGGAATGGCTGATAGGAAGGCGGTTATCTCGCCATGTCTACTTTTCTAGACACATCTTGACAATCGCCCCCGCGACCTTCTAAGCTAAAGAGCGGCGGATATGACCATGAGGCGGAAGGTCGGAACCATCGTGGACGAGGAGCTCCTCAAGCGCGCCAAGGTTCGTGCAGCCCAGGAAGGCAAAGCCTTCAGTGAGCTCTTGGGGACGGCACTGGAAGCGTATCTGTCCCGCCGCGCGGGAGCTTCCGGCGAGCGCCTCGTGGATGAGGGCTGGGGTGCCTTCAGAATCACCCGTCGAGAACTGAGGCAGGCCCTCAAAGGGGATCTCCTTGAAACTTGAGGGCGTTCCCGATGGTAGCCCTGTCTTCATCGACTCCAATATCTTCATCTACTACTTCACGGCTGCCTCGCCTTCCTGCCACGCGTTCCTGAAGCGCTGCGCAGCTGGCGTGGTTCACGGCGTGACGTCGCTGCCGGTTCTCCTGGAAGTCGCGCACCGCTTGATGATCATCGAGGCTCAGCAAAAAGGTCTCGTCCGGGGATCCAATCCCGCGGAGAGGCTCGCGCGATCGCCGGAGGTAGTTAGGAAGCTCCGTGCCTACGAAGAGTGGACGCTTGCGATCCCTCGCATGGGGATCGAGGTGGAGGAGGTGACGTTCCAAGACCTCGTGGCGAGCATGGCCGTGAGGGAGAAGACGGGACTCCTCACCCTCGACGCCATGCTGGTGGCGGTGATGGCCCGCCTACGGATCTCCTCTCTCGCCTCAGCGGACCTGGCGTTTTCCAGGGTCGGCGGAGTGACCCTCTTCCCTCCGGGCGACATGACAGCGTGACGGTCTTCGCTTAGGACGCCTCGTTCCAGCTCCTCGCTGGCACGAACCTCTCGGACGGCGCGCGTTTTCAGAATCTCCGCCGGCATCCCTTTTGCTGGCACCTGCCTCGGCATCCAGCCGACGGTCTCCGGCCGCGGCTGATACCGAGGTTGCCCGCATCGCGACGTACGATGGAGGCTAGATCGTGATCTACTACGACTATTACGCCGACATCCCGATCGAGACGGTCGATGCCTTCGTGTGCGAGGCGGAGATGGGTCGCCTCGTGACGGTGAGCGCGGAAGGCGTGCCCCACATCGGCCTCTATCCATTCACCTACCAGGGGACCTCCATTGAGCTACACCTCAACAGAGCGGACGAGCAGCTCGCCGATCTTAAGGCTCGCTCGCGATGCCTCTTCGAAGTCGACGAGGTGCTCGCCGTGATCCCGTCCTATTGGGTCCATCCGGAAAACGCCGTCATGGCCACGGCATATCACCGCACGGTCGTGTTCGACTGCGAGGCCGGGGTGTTGGAGGATGCGGCCGTGCTGGCCGATCAGCAGATGCGGCTTCTCGCTCGCTTTCAGCCGGAGGGCGGGTTTCGCCCAGTCACCCCCGACGACCCCCTGTATCGTGGAGCGATAGCGCACATCGCGGCGATCCGGCTCCAAATTGCCGATCGTCGAGCGAAGTTCAAGCTGGGCCAGAATCGTTCCCCCGAGATGCGCGCGAAGATCGCGGGGGAGCTACGCAAGCGAGGGCGGCCAAACGATGGACGCGCGGCGGATGCCCTGCAGTGGACGATTGACCGGGAGAACGCTAAGGGCCCCGCTTCACAGGGACGCGGCCCGACAGGCGCTGGAGCTGACCGCCAATAGCTTGGAAGGCGAAGAGGCGCACCGGGATTGCGCTGACGGTGCTGGGGACGCGGGTCAGGGGACCAGGACCAGCTTGCCGAACTGCCTGGCCTCGGCGAGCAGGCGCTGGGCCTCGGCGCCGTCCTTCAGCGGAAAGATCCGGTCGACGGTCGGCTTGAGGGTTCCTCGGAAGAGCTCACGCATCACGTCGTGGAACTCCTTCCGCGTCGCCATCGTGGAGCCGATGATCCTGAGTTGGCGCCAGAAGAGCACCCGGATGTCGGTCTCCCCCTTGGGCCCGGAGGTGGCGCCGCAGGTGACGAGCCGCCCGCCCTTGGCGAGGACACGGAGCGAGTGCTTCCAGGTGGCCGCGCCGACGTTTTCTAGGACGACGTCCACCCCGCGCTTGCCGGTCCGCTGCCAGACCGCCGCGGCCCAGTCCTCTTTCGCGTAGTTGATGCACTCGTCGGCGCCGAGGGCCTTGGCGCGCTCGAGCTTGTCGTCGCTCGAGGAGGTGACCCAGACGCGGGCCCCGCAGAGCTTGCCGATCCCGACGGCGGCGGAGGACACACCCCCGCCCACGCCCAGGATCAGCAGATCCTCGCCGGGGCGGAGCGCCGCCTGGGTGGCCAGCATCCGCCACGCGGTCATGTTCACGAGGATGAAGGCCGCGGCGCCCTCGTAGCCGATGTGGTCGGGGAGCGGGAGGACGTTCCTGCCGTCCACCACGACGTACTCGGCGAGACCCCCGTGGCGATGCTCGCCGATGATCCCGAAGGCGTCGCAGAGCGGATCCTCCCCCCGGAGACAGTACTCGCAGCGGGCGCAGGTCAGGTTCGGGTTCACCGCCACGCGGTCGCCGACCTTCACACCCCCGACGCCGGCCCCGACCTCCACCACGTCCCCCGCGATATCGGCGCCCGTCCAGAAGGGGAGCGGGGTCTGGAGGGCGGGGAGGCCGTCGCGGATCCAGAGGTCCAGGTGGTTCAGCGCGCACGCGCGGACGCGCACGAGGACGTCGCCCGGGCCGACGACCGGGTCGGGGACGTCTTCGTAGCGAAGGACCTCCGGACCGCCGAACTGTCGGAAGAGCAGGGCTTTCAGCGGCGCTCAGTCCTCCTCGATCTTCAGCGCATTGCAGATGCGCGTCGTGGCGTTGGCCGTGGCAACCGTCACGGCAAGCTCCACCAACTCGCGGTCCGAGAGGTGCTTCTTGAGCTGCGCGTCGAGCTCCTCGTCGGTGGTCGCGCCGGTGGTGAGCTGCTCGGCGTAACGGATCGCCAGGTGCTCGAGTTCGCTGTACTCGGCGGGGTTGTCGGCATGGATGGCGAGACCGTCGATCTGCACTTTCGTGAGGCCCACCCTCTGACCGAGGGCGATGTGCAGGGCCACTCAGTAGCGGCAGCGGTTGAGCTGGGCCGTCCTGAGGTAGGCCAGCTCCCGGAGTTTGCGATCCAGCTTCATCTCTTTGAGCGCCACGCTCAGGGTCACGTATCCCTCGAGCGCTCTCGGGGAATGCGCCACCGTCTTGTGGAAATTCAGGACGCGCCCGACCACCTTCTGGGCCGTGTCGTAGGGGTGGGCGGTCGGAATCTGGTCACGTTCGAGGAACGGCACTAGCGCCATGTTCGTCCTCCCTCCTACATCGAAATGACGTGTCTCGCCTCGTAGCACAGTTCAGCGAATTGAAGTCGATCCATCTTCTCCGCCTTACCCTTTAGGTCGGCATCCTCGACCCCACGGGCCGTCATGCAGGTGTCTCAGCAGTGAATCTTCACCCCTGCTTTGACGGCCTGTTGGATCATGTCGTAGAGCGACCCCGGTCGGGCCTTCCCCGGCTTGAGGTCTTTGGCAATCGCGTCCTTCATGAGCGACACGCCGTCGCCGAGCAGGGCCACCTTGACCTCCCCTGCCGCTACTGACTTGAAGCCCCGACTCTTCGCGTAGTCCACCATGGCGGTGGCGGCGGCAAAGACCAGAGCCGCCCGATACGCGTCCTCCTTGGCAGCATACGAGCCTACATAAAGCATGTGACCCGCCATGACCATCTCCTTTCTCGCTTCCTGAATTAACCGCAGGCGCGTGCCGGTGTCAAGCCCGCCTACCGGCTCAGCACCTCCTTTCTGGCGAGGACCTTCTCGACGTCCTTCTTGGCCCCCACCCGCTGGAAGATGTCCAGGCTGGCGCCGAGCTTCTTCTCGCCGCTCTCTCGGTCTCCGGCCTGGCCTCTCGCCAGGTGCATCAGCCCCCACTCGAGGAGCGCCTTCGCCTCGTCGCCGGGGAGGCGGTACTGGCGGGTGATGGCGATGGCCTTCTCGAAGGACGTCGCGGCTTCGTCCCACTTCCCCTCGGTGCCGGCCAGCATTCCTTTGGCCAGCCACATGGGGGCGGGGAGGCCGTACCAGTTCCGGTCCGGCGTCAGCAGCTCGAATCCCCGTTTCACGTGGGCGGCGGCCCGGTCGGGCCGTCCCGTCTTGAGGGCGAGCTCGGCCAGGGCTGGGAGGACCCAGAGCTCGACGAGCACGTTGCTCCCCTTCTGGGAGATCTCCAGGCTCCGCAGGAGGAGCTCTTCCGCCCGCGGGAAGTTCCCCATTTCCAGGTTGAGGCTTCCCAGGACGAGCGCGCACATGCTGAGGGCGGAGAGGTTGCTCCGTTCCTCGTAGAGCGGGATGGCCCGTTCCAGGTAGTCCCGGGCCTTTTCCCATTCGCCCCGGCGGAGATAGTGAACGCCGATGCCGGCGGCGTCTTCGTAGATGCAGCCGAGCAGGGTTTTTCCTTCGATCCGCTCCACCGCCTGGCACGTCTCGTCGGCCTTGGCGACGTCCCCGGAGAGGGCGTAGATCAACGCCAGCGGGCGCCGCAGCATGGCCTCGAAGACCGGGCTGGTCTTCACGACCTCGGGGAGCACCCGCTCTCCCCATTCGGTGGCCCGCGGGACATCCCGCGCCAGTGCCAGCGTGAGCGAGAGCTCGTGCCCCATGACGGCCATGACGACGGGGATCGCCCCCTTGCGAACGGGCTCCCAGTTCTTCTCGCTGTAGGCGACGCCCTCGTCGATCCGCCCCATGTACGTGAGCGCGGTGCCCAGCGAGGTGCCCATCTGCACCCCGAGGCGGGCGAACATGTCCACGGCCCGCTGAGCCCAGGCGAGGGTGGTGGTCGGCTCAGCCCGGTGGAGATACAGGTGGCCCGTCCGCTGGTGGACGAGCCCCTTCTCCACGCTGTCGGGGTTATCCTCCACGAGGGCCGCCGCCGCCTCCAAGTGTTTCAGGCCCAAGTCCTCCCGGGCGCCGTCCCACTGCCACCCGTAGAGCACCTGGATGTGGAGATGCATGGCGACCGCGTTGCGCTTGTCGCCGAGCTTCTCGTAGAGCTCCACGGCCGACTCGGCATGGCGAAGGCTCGCGTCGGCGTCCCCCAGGTACTGGGTGACGGTGGCCAGCTTCTTCAAGACGTCCGCCCGCTGGGCCACGTTCGCCTCCGGGAGGAGACCCACGGCCTGCTCGTAGAGGGCGAGCGCCTCGCGGTTGGCGTAGGCCTGAGCCGCCTTGTCCCCTGCCTTCAGGACGTACTCGAGCGCCTTCATCCGCTCTTCGGCCCTCGAGAAGTGGTGGGCGAGGACCTCGTACTGCTCGGCCAACCGGTCGGCGTACAGCTCCTCGATCGCCGCCCCGATGCGGTGGTGGAGCTCTCGCCGCCGCTGCACGAGGAGCGAGTTGTACGCCACCTCCTGGGTGAGGACGTGCTTGAACAGGTACGCCGGCTCGGGGAAGAGACTCTTCTCGTAGATCAGCTCGATCGCCTTGAGATCGCGCAGGCACGCCTCGTTCTGTCCCGGGGTGTCCGCGATACGGTCCAGGAGGCGGCGGGTGAACTCCCGCCCGATGACGGAGGCAAGCTGCAGGATCTTTTTCGGAGCCTCCTCCAGTCGATCGATCCGAGCCATGATCACGTCCTGGATCGTGTCCGGGACGACGATCTCGTCGGCGCGCTTGGCCAGGACATAGCGGTAGCCGGCCTGACGGAGGACCCCGACCTCCCCGAGCGCCCTGACGACCTCCTCGACGAAGAAGGGATTCCCCTCGGCCTTCCTGACGATGAGCGCCCGCGCCTCGTCGGGAAGGGTCTCGGCGCCCAGCATGCCGAGCGACATCTGCGCGCTCTCCGCAGCGGAGAGGGCCGTGAGGGCGATCCGCGTGTGGTAGGTCCGGTCCCCCAAGGGGTGGGCGTAGCCGGGCCGGTACGTAAGGATCAGGAGCGCCCGGCTGGTCGGGAGGCTGTCGGTGATGAACGCGAGGTACTCCTCCATCGCCTGATCCATCCAGTGGGCGTTCTCGAAGACGATGACCTGGGGGCGGACCTCGGCGGCGCGGAGCGTCAGGCGCCGGAGGGCGTTGAAGATCTCGCCTCGGCGCTTCTTGGGGTCCATCGTCAGGACCGCGGGATCCCCGGGATCGATGGAGAGGAGGAAGCGCAGGTAGGGCAGCGTCGGCCGGAGGTCTTCGCCCAGCCGGAGGACCCCGCGCTCGATCTTCTCGACGATCGTCACCCCGGTGTCCCCCTCCTCGATCCTGAAGTTCCGCTTGAGCAGGTCGATCAAGGGGTGAAACGCGATCGAGCGGCCGAAGGACACGCAGTGGCCCTCGAGCCAGGTCGCGTCCTCGCCGAGGTGGCGGCGGAACTCAAAGAGGAGCCGGGACTTGCCGATCCCCGGCTCGCCCACGAGAAAGACCATCTGCCCCTGGCCGGCCTTGGCCTTGTCGAAGCTCTCGGCGAGAAGCCGCAGCTCCTGCTCTCGGCCCACAAAGGGCGTGAGCCCCCGCTCGGCCTCCACCTCGAGGCGGGTGCGGGCCGTCCGGGCGGAGATCACCTCCCACGCGGGGACGGGCTCGGCCTTTCCCTTGACCGAAAGCTCCCCGAGCGGGCGCGTGTAGAAGTAGCCCCCGACGAGCCGATACGTGGCGTCGGAGATCACGATGCGTCCCGGGTCGGCGGCCTGCTGGAGCCGAGCCGCCACGTTCGTCGTGTCGCCCACGGCCGTGTAGTCCATCCTGAGATCGCTGCCGATGCTTCCGACGACGACCAGTCCCGTGTTCAGGCCCTGGCGCACCTGGAAGCTGATCTCCGGCGCGCGCTGGAGCTCGTCCTGGTAGCTCTCCAGGGCCTTTCGGATCCCCAGCGCCGCGTGGACGGCGCGCTGCCCGTGGTCCTCGTGGGCGATGGGGGCGCCGAAGAGGGCCATGATCCCGTCGCCCAGGAACTGGTTCACCGTTCCTTCGTAGCGGTGGACCTCGGCCAGCATCAGCTCGAAGGCCCGCGTCATGAACCCGTGGACGTCTTCGGGATCCAGCCGCTCGGAGATGGACGTGAAGCCGGAGAGGTCGGCGAAGAGGACGGTCACCTGCTTGCGCTCCCCTTCGATGGCACTCCGGGACGTCAGGATCTTTTCGGCCAGGTGCTTCGGCGTATAGCTTCCGGGCGACGCGAAGCGCGCCAGCGTGGCGGCGGCCGCCGGGGAGACGGAGAGCGTGGCTCCGCAGCTATCGCAGAAACTGCCTCCCGCCTCGATCCTGGCCCCACAGGCCGGGCAGACGACGTCGAAGCGCGTCCCGCACTCGCGGCAGAACTGGGCTCCTTCGCGGTTCTGGGCTTGGCATCGAGGGCACTGCATGTCGGACTTCTCCCAACTCAGCCATCGGTGGTGGGACTTGACGGCAGTCTAGTCCGGGTCCAGGAGCATGTCAACGCGCCTCCTTGGGCTTCACGGCACAAGCACCAGCTTGCCGAACTGGGCGCGGCTTTCCATCAGGCGCTGCGCCTCGGCGGCGTCTTTTAGCGGGATGACGCGGTCAACCACGGGCTTGATCTTGCCGGCCTCGACGAGCCTCAGCCCTTCGAGCAGCTCCGCCTTCGAGCCCTGGTGGGAGCCCAGGAGCGACAGCTGCTTGTTGAAGAGAAAGCGCAGATCCGTCTTGGCCTCGAAGCCCGTGGTGTTCCCGCAGATCACGAGGCGGCCGCCCCAGTTCATGGTGGCGATCGAGCGCTCCCAGGTCGCCTGGCCCACGTGCTCGAAGACCACATCCACGCCCTTCTTGTTGGTGATCTTCCGGACCTCGGCCACCACGTCCTGGCTCGCGTGGTTGATCACGTGGTCGGCGCCGAGCGCTTTAGCCTTCTCGCACTTGGCGTCGGTGCCCGCCACGGCAATGACGCGGGCGCCGATGAGCTTGCCGATCTGGATGGCGATGCTGCCGATGCCGCTCCCGGCGCCCCAGACGAGGACGTCCTCGCCGGGGAGGAGCCGGGCCCGCGTCACCAGCATGTGCCAGGCGGTGAGGAGCACGAGGGGGATGGACGCCGCCTCCTCCCACGAGAGCCGGGCGGGCTTGGGGACCGCGTTCGCCTCGGGGATCCTGGCGTATTCGGCGTGGGCGCCGTCGAGCGGCCCGGTCTGGAACCCCCAGATCTTGAAGTACCGGCAGAAATACTCCTGGCCCCGCGTGCAGGCCTCGCAGATCCGGCACGAGATGGCCGGGTGGACGACCACCTCCTGGCCGACCTTCACCGAGGTGACCTCGCTGCCGATCTCTTTGACGACGCCGGCGGCGTCGCTCCCCGAAATGTGGGGCAGGTCGAACTTCATCCCCGGCAGCCCCTGGCGGGCCCAGAGGTCGTTGTAGTTGCAGCCCGCGGCCTTGACCTGGATGACGACGTCGCGGGATCCCGGCTTGGGCTCGGGGACGTCCTCGTACTTGAGGACTTCCGGCCCACCGTGCTGATGAAAGACGCTGGCTTTCATGAGTGCGTTCCTCCGTTTATCGTCCTCGAAACTCTGCGCGTTTCCGCTGGGCTCCGGCCTGGAATCCGGCGATCCGATCTTCCGACAGCAGCACGGGGGCGGCCTCGGCCCCCTCCCACGCGAGCCACGCCTCGATCTCCCGCCAGTAGGTGCCGTTGATGGCGCGCTTGGCGGCCTGGACGGCCAGCGGCGCATTGGCCGCGATCTCGTCGGCCAGCTCTGTCGTTGTCGCCCAGAGATCTCCCGCCGGCACCACCGCGTTGACCAAGCCGATCCTGAGCGCCTCGGCGGCGTCGATCCGGCGGGCGGAGTAGATCAGCTCCTTGGCCTTGCCGACGCCGACCGTGCGGGGCAGCCGCTGGGTCCCACCCATGTCGGGCACGATCCCGACCTGGGCCTCGGGGATCGAGAAGACCGTGCCCTCGGCGGCCAGGCGGATGTCGCAGCAGAGCGCCAGCTCGAGCCCGCCGCCGATGCAGCAGCGCTGGATGGCGGCGATCACGGGGACCCGGCAGGCCTCGAGGCGCGAGAAGCAGGCCTGGAGGTGGGCCACGTGCTCCCGGATGTGCGCGAGCGCCTGGGCAGGCGAGAGGTCCGCGGGCAGGCTGAGCGCGCTGCCGGCCTTGAGGTCGAGGCCGGCGCAGAACGCCCCGCCGGCCCCCGTCAGGATCGCCACGCGGACGTCCGCGCTGGCGTCGAGGGCCTCGGCCGCCTGGCGGATGTCCTCCCACATCTCGAAGTCCAGGGCGTTGAGCCGGTCGGGCTTGTTCAGCGTGACGACGGCAACGGGCGCCTTGATCTCGAGCTGCACCTTGTCGGTCATTGTCGGCTCCCTCGGTTCCACGTTCGCGATAGGTGTTTACTACGTGAAGCCGCATTGGGCAAGTTCTTTCTGTCGCCAGCCGTTCGCCTTCACCTTGACAGACTCCTCAGCTGCCCTCTACCTTTACCTGAGCGCCGTG
>Ga0156024_1165_pt7 | contig 13120 bp, 13 predicted proteins | sample RifCSPlowO2_02_FD_107678 | JGI IMG/M metagenome (GOLD analysis project Ga0156024, IMG submission 107678) | Candidatus Rokubacteria bacterium RIFCSPLOWO2_02_FULL_68_19 | reverse complement strand
GGGCGATATTGCGGGTGACGGTGCGCCAGGGGAAGACGGTGTCCTTCTGGAAGACGTACCCCACCTGGCGGGGGACATCTCTCACGGCAGAGCCGTCGATGAGCACCTGGCCGTCGGAGGGAGCGATGAGGCCGCCGATCATGTTGAGGATGGTGGACTTCCCGCAGCCCGAGGGGCCCACGAGGGCGACGAACTCCTTGTCGAGGATGTCGAGCGAGACCCTGGAAACGGCCGGGACCTCCCGCCCTCCCTCGCGGAAGGTCTTCGAGAGGTCCCCGATCTGAATGCGGAGCCTTGACAACGGCGGGGGGGCTACTTGAACTTGGCCTGGGCCTTCCGGACGAAGCTCATGTCCACGGCCTGGGCGTAGGGGATCGGCTTCTCCAGCGCCAGGGGAACCCACACCTTCATGCCGTTCTCGTAGTCCTTTGGTTCGATGATGAAGTCCCAGTCGAAAATGGTCTTGTAGTACTTGATGGAGCGCAGCACCACGTCGCGGCTAAACGTGTCCATGTAGGGCTTGTGGAGGAGGTCGGCGATCTGGGCGTCGGAAGCGCCCTTGATCCACTGCTGGGCTCGGTAGTTGGCGTTGACGTAAGCCTGGACGAGGTCGGGGGACTTCTCCACGGTCTCCTTCAGGACGTAGCCGACGGTGACGGGGATCGGCCCGCCGAAGACCCGGTTCCAGGCCTTCTCGTCCAGGACGTCGTAGATCGGGGCGCCGAACCCTTCGTCCTGGGCAGCCCACTGCCACTCGGGGACGGCCATGATGGCGTCGAACTTGCCCGCCTTGAGGCCGCCGAGGATGGTCGTCGAGGCGCCGCCGCCCACCCACTCCACATGGTCGTTGACGGGCTTGCCGTCGGGAGCCTTCATCTGCTTCAGGACGTAGTTGCCATAGACGTAGGTCCCCGAGCCGATGGCCGTGGCGGCCACCACCGCCTTGCGCCCCACGAGCTTCTGATCGGCGAGGGCCTCGATGCTCTTCACCCCTTTGTCGAAGAGCTCCTTGCGGACCACGATGTTGGCGTACGAGCACCGGGCGTCGGTCGCGAAGATCATCAGAGCATCCTTGCCCTTCTCGGTGATCTTCAGGGGATGGTTCGAGTCCCCCAGCGCGAACATGGCCTGGCCGGCCGCCAGGGCCTGGACCACCTTGGCCCCGCCGCCCGGGACGATGAAACTGGGGAATGTCACGCCCTCGTCCTCGAAGAACTTCTTCTCCTTGGCCACCAGGTGCTGGCCGTAGACGAAGGTCGAGACGCTGTGGGTCACCGTGATGGGCTTCTTGGCCTGGGCCTGGGCGAACTGGGGAACGCCGGCGGCGCCGGCGGCGAGACCGACGGTTTTCAGGAACTGACGGCGAGTCTGTGCCATAGGGGGCCTCCGCTGATCAGGGCTAAAGGTTAGACTGCGCCGCACTTTACACCGAGGGCGCACGGGCTGTCAACGGCCGAGTGGCCCAAAGTGATTGACTGTTCAGGGAAATTTGACTATATTACAGCGATGGCTGGGCTCCTTTTCCTCCTTACCATCCCCGCCTCGAGGCACCCATGATCCGCAGCATGACGGGGTACGGACGGGCCGAGGTGGTGGGGGAAAGGATCGTCGTGTCGGTCGAAGCCCGGTCGCTGAACCATCGCCACCTCGACGTCGCGCTGAAGCTCCCCCGCTCGCTGGCCGGCCTCGAACTAGAGGCCCGGCGCCTGCTCCAGGGACAGATCCAGCGGGGGCGTCTCGACGTCAGTGTGGGCGTGAAGCCGCTCGCCGAGGGAGGGAGCGCGCTGAAAGTGGACGCGGCCCTCGCCCGGCGCTACATCGACCAAGCGCTGGCGCTGAGCGATGCCCTGGGCCTGGACGCCGAGCCGACGGTCGAGTGGGTCCTCGAGCGCCCCGGGGTGGTGACGCTCGGCGAGCCCGAGGCGGTCGCTCCAGAGGCCGGGTGGCCTGTGCTGGCCGAGGCGCTCGCCCGCGCCATGGAGGACCTGGTCGCCCGGCGGGAGGCCGAGGGCGAGGCGCTCGCCAAAGATCTCACGGCGCTGTACGACGCCCTCGCCGCGGAAGTGGAGCGGATGACCCAGCGCGTCCCGGCGGCGCTGGCTCAGCGCGCGCAGCGGGTGAGAGAACGGATCGAGGCCCTCCTGGGCGAGCACCCGGTGGACGAGGGGCGGCTCACCATGGAAGCCGCCGTCTGGGCAGAGAAGACCGACATCAGTGAGGAGCTGGCGCGGCTCAAGGCTCACCTCGGCCAGTTCGCGGGCCTGCTGAGGGAAGGCGGCCCGGTGGGACGGACGCTGGACTTCCTGGTCCAGGAGATGAACCGCGAGGTCAACACGCTGGCATCGAAGGCCAACGACCTCGAGCTCTCCCAGCTGGCGTTGGCGTCCAAGGGGCACCTCGAGAAAATTCGCGAACAGGTCCAGAACGTAGAATGAGCCCACGGCCCGGACTCACCGCGGTTCGAGCGACGGCTTTGGCGTCGCAATCCCTGGGGGGAGGAATCGGGAGGGGGGCGAAGCCCCCCTCCGAGGAAGGACGTGGACCCGGTCACTAGGCGGCGGGGGACGCTGGTGGTCGTCTCGGCTCCCTCGGGAGCGGGCAAGACGACGCTCTGCACCGAGGTGCGTTCCATGCTCCCCGATCTGGCCTACTCGGTCTCGTACACGACGCGGGCGCCGCGGCCGGGAGAGGAGGAGGGCCAGGACTTCCACTTCGTCAGCGCGACGGCGTTCAAGGGAATGGTCGAGCGGAACGAGTTCGCCGAGTGGGCGATCGTCCACGACAACTACTACGGGACCGCGGCCCGGCCCCTGGAGGAGGCGCTGGGCGCCGGGCTCGACATCCTGCTGGACATCGACACGCAGGGGGCGCGCCAGCTGAGGACGCGCCACCCCGAGGCGATCTCGGTCTTCATTGTGGCGCCGTCCCTGGCGCTCCTGGAGCAGCGCCTGAGAGAGCGCAAGTCGGACGCGCCCCAGGAAATCGCCCGGCGGATGGCGCGCGCGCGGGAGGAGATCGCGGCCTGGCGGGAGTATAATTATCTGATCATCAACCGGGACCTGAAGGAGGCGGTGGACCAGCTGGCCAGCATCATTCAGGCCGAGCGCTGCCGGACGAGCCGGCTGGCGTTGAAGCTCCCCGATCTCGCGCTCCCGGAGTGATAGGAGGACACGTGCATATGGCGTTTCCGTCCCTCGAAAAGTCGCTCCAGAAAGTCTGGAACCGGTATCTCCTGGTGGTGGTCGCGTCCAAGCGCGCCCGCCAGCTCAATCGCGGCGCCGCGGCCCAGGTGGAGTCCAAGCACAAGAAGTGCACCAGCGTCGCGCTGGAAGAACTGGCCCAGGCCAAGGTGGGGTACCGGGTGAAGGAGGAAAGCCACCCCTGAAGCTCTATGATGGGGGGAGGAATCGGAAGGGGGGCGTAGCCCCCCTCCGAGCATGATGACGCTCGCCGGCAAAGAGATCATCCTGGGGGTCACGGGCTCGATCGCCGCCTACAAGGCGGTGTATCTCTTGCGAGAACTGGTGCGCCTCGGCGCAGGCGTCAACGTCGTCCTGACGGAGCACGCCCAGAAGTTCGTCGGTCCCCTGACCTTCCGGACGCTCAGCGGCCGGCCCGTGCTCACGGATCTCTTCGATCCCCAGACCGACGCCGCCGTGGAGCACGTCGAGCTGGCAAGTCGCTGCCACGCCCTCATCGTGGCGCCCGCCACGGCGAACCTCCTCGCCAAGGCGGCCCACGGCATCGCCGACGATTTTCTGACCACGCTGCTCCTGGCGACGCGCGCCCCGGTGCTGATCGCCCCCGCCATGGACGCCGGGATGTGGGACCATCCCGCCGTGGTGGCCAACGTCGCCACGCTCCGGGCCCGCGGCGTCACCGTGCTCGAGCCGGACGCCGGCGAGCTGGCCTCGAGGCTCGCGGGCAAGGGGCGCCTCCCCGAGATCGACGCGATCCTCGAAACACTCCAGCGCCTCCTCTCTCCGCTGCGAGACCTGGTAGGCCGGCGGCTTCTGATCACGGCGGGCCCCACGCGGGAGCCCATCGATCCCGTGCGCTACCTCTCGAACCGCTCGTCGGGCAAGATGGGCTACGCCCTGGCCCTGGCGGGCCTCCGGCGCGGCGCCGAGGTGGTGCTGGTGTCCGGGCCCACGAGCCAATCGCCGCCGGCCGGGGCGGTCTTCGTCCCGGTGGAGACCGCCGAGGAGATGCGCGAGGCGGTGCTCCAGCACCTCGCGTGGGCCACCATCGTGATCAAGGCTGCCGCCGTCGCCGACTACCGCGCCCGGGAGGCCAACGCCGCCAAGATCAAGTCCAAGCAGGACGGGCTGACCCTCGAGCTGGCGGCCACGCCCGACATCCTCAAGGAGGTCGCGGCTCGCAAGGGCGACCAGTTCGTCGTCGGGTTCGCCGCCGAGACCCACGAGGTGAAGCGCCACGCCCGCGAGAAGCTCGAGGCCAAGCGGATCGATCTCATCGTGGCCAACGATGTGAGCCAGAAGGGGATCGGCTTTGAGGCCGACGACAATCAGGTCACGCTCCTGGACCGCTGGGGCGGGGCGATCGAGCTTCCCAGAATGCCCAAGCTCGACGTGGCGAACGCGGTGCTCGATCGCGTCCTCACCTTGCGCGCCGCCAAACCCGCCAAGGTTCCCCGCTAGGCCATGGCGGCGGAGGAGCTGGCCCAGGCCCTCCGCTCCCTCGCCGAATCCCTCCGCTTCTACCAGGCCATGGGCCTGAAGGATCTGCCGCTCACCCGCGACTATTTCCCCACCCCGGACGAGGCGCTCACCCGCCAGGAGCAGGGCCTCCAGGGATGCCCGCGGTGCAAGCTCTCCCAGGGGCGCACGACGATCGTCTTCGGCTCCGGCAACCCACGGGCCGAGCTCGTGTGCATCGGCGAGGCGCCGGGCGCCGACGAGGACGCGCAGGGCAAGCCCTTCGTCGGCCGGGCCGGGCAGCTCCTCACGAAGATGCTCGAGGCGGTGGGCTTCGACCGCGAGCGCGACTGCTATATCGGCAATATCGTCAAGTGCAGACCACCCCAAAATCGCAATCCCGAGCCCGACGAGGTCGCCGCGTGCGAGCCGTTCCTCCTGGCCCAGCTGGGCGCCATCCAGCCCAAGGTGATCCTGGCGCTGGGCGCCTTCGCGGCCCAGACGCTCCTCAGGACCAAGGAGCCCATCGGCAAGCTCCGGGGGCGCGTCTTCCCGCTTCACTCCATGCTCCTCATCCCGACGTTTCATCCGGCGTTCCTTCTCCGCAATCCCGGCCAGGAGTTCAAGCGGCAGGCCTGGGAGGACCTCAAGCTCGCCCGGCAGGAGTACGACCGGCTCCGCTCCCGATGATCGTTGACGTCGTCTTCGATCTCCCCGTCCCCCATCCGTTCTCCTATTGCGTGCCGCCTGGCCTCACGGTCACTCCCGGCCAGCGAGTCCGCGCGCCGCTCGGCAGCCAAGCGCGCGTCGGGCTGGTGGTGGCCGCGCGCGAGGGGGATGAAGAGAAACTCAAGCCGCTCGCCGGTGTGGCCGAAGCGGGCCCGATCCTCTCCCGGTCCGAGCTGGAGATCGCGCGCTGGATCGCCGGCGAGAGCCTGTCGAGCTGGGGGTCCACCGTGGCGGCCCTCCTCCCTCCCGCCCCGCGGAGCGCGACGGAGAGCATGCCGGCGCCTCCCGAGTGGGCGCCTGGCGGGGACGAGCGCCCGTTCCTGCTGACCGGCGGCGACCGGGAGCGGCGTCTGCTCGCCCGGCTCGCTGAGGAAGCCAGGGACCGCGGGATTCTCGTCGTTGCGGCGGAGATCGACGCGGCGGCAGCCTGGAGCGATCGGCTGCGCGCCGCGCTCAAGGCCCCCGTCGCGAGGCTGGACAGCGGCATGGCCGAGGGTGAGCGGTGGAGCGCGTGGATGGCGCTGGCGCACGGCGCTGTCAGGATCGGAGTCGGCACCCGCTCGGCGCTCCTGGCGCCGGCGCCCGCTCCTGCGACGCTGGTGCTCCTCGACGAGAACGATCCGGCCCACAAGCCGCCCGGCCCCCCGCGCATCCATTCGCGGGACGTCCTCCTGGAGCGCGCCAGGCGCGAAGGGAGCCGGCTCTACCTGACCGCCGCCACGCCGAGCGCGGAGAGCTGGTGGCGCGCCGACGAAGGCCGGCTCCAGCGCGTCCCGGAAGGGCCGTCGCCCTGGCCCCGCGTGTCGGTCGTGGACGTGAGGGGAACGCTCAGGACGCAGCCGCTCTCCCCCCTCCTTCGCGGGGCCATGAAGGAAACGCTCGCGGCCAACGGCAGGGTGCTTCTTCTCGTCACCCGCATCGGCTCGGCGATGGCGTGCAACGAGTGCGGCTTTCTTGTTCGGTGCCCCGAGTGCGGGATCGCCATGGCCTTCTCCCGCGCGCGGCGGGAGAAGGCGTGCCGCCTCTGCCGCCGCGCCGATCCCGCCCCTGAGACCTGCTCCAACTGCCACGGCCGGCAGCTGGCGCCGCTCGGCTGGGGAACCGAGCGCGTCGAGCAGGCGGTCAGGGCCGAGTTCCGGCGCTACCGCATCGTGCGCGACGACGCCGAATCGAGGCGGGGCCGCGCCCGGGCGGCCCACGACAGCGGCGCGCAGGTGGTTGTCGGGACCCGCGCGGCGCTCCGGGCCTTCATCCCTCGCGGGCCCTCGCTGATCGGGTTCATCAGCCCCGACCCTGTCCTGAGACTGCCGGACTTCAGGGCGGGCGAGCGGGCGTTTTCCCTCCTCTGGGCGGCGGCCGAAAAGGTTGGCGGCGACAGGGTCGTCATCCAGACCCAGCATCCCACCCACTACGCGGTCCGGGCGGCGGCGGACCAGGACCTGGCCGGGTTCTACAAGCACGAGCTCGGTTTCAGGGCCGAGCTCGGGTATCCGCCGTTCCGCCGCCTCTGCCTGCTGACGATCAGGAGCCGCACCGAGGGTGTCGCGAAGCGGCTCGCCCAGGGGCTGGAGCAGGAGTTGAGCGCGCTCGGCGGATTGACCGTCTATCCGCCCGCGCCGCTCGGCCGCTCGCCCCGGGCGCCCCGCTGGCAGATCGTCCTGAAGGGCGGCGACGACCTCCCCGCCCGGCTCTCCCCCCTGCTCGCGCCGTCCCGGGACCGCCGGAGCGACGGTCGCGGTATCATAGAGGTCGAAATGGACCCGGTGGATCTCGCATGATCCTGAAAGTCAGGAAATACGGCGATCCGATCCTGAGACGAAGGGCGGATGCGATCCCGGCCGTCACGCCCGAGATCAAGGGGCTCATCGCCGACATGATCGAGACCATGTACGACCAGGTCGGGATCGGCCTCGCCGCCCCCCAGGTCGGCATCCCGCTCCGGCTGATCCTCGTGGACGACAACAAGGGCGGCGGGGTGCGGCCGCTCATCAACCCGGCCATCACCGGTCGGCGCGGCAGTGTCGAGGGCGAGGAGGGGTGCCTCTCGATCCCGGGAATCTTCGCCCCCGTCGTGAGGGCCGAGTGGATCCGCGTCTCGGCGCTCGACGGCGACGGCGCGCCGCTGGACTTTGAGGCGAGCGGGCTCCTGGCGCGCGTGATCCAGCATGAGATCGACCACCTCGATGGGATTCTCTTCATCGACCGGCTCGACAAGGTCACGCGCGACCGGATCAAGCGGAAGATCAAAAAGGAGGGGCTTCCGGACGAAGCTCCTCACTCGGCCTTCGCCCTCTGATATCCTCGGAGGGGGGCTTTGCCCCCCTTCCGACGCCCCGCGGCAAAGCGGCCCCACTCGCTTCGCTCGGGGCTTCGGGGGCTGCCTCCCTCCAGAACAAATGCACGCGCGATCATGAAAGTCTTGTTTTACGGGACGCCCGAGTTTGCCCTTCCGACGCTCGAGGGGGTCCTCGAGCGTCACCAGGTCGTGGCGGTGGTGACCCAGCCCGACCGGCCCGCGGGCCGGGGTCAGCGCGTCACGGCCTCGCCGGTGAAGCGGCACGCCGAGGCCGCGGGGCTTCCGGTGCTCCAGCCCGCGCGGCTTCGTGATTCTGAGTGGCCCGACCGGCTCCGCGTCTTTGGCGCCGAGGTTGCCGTCGTTGTGGCGTTCGGCCAGATCTTGCCCAGAGCGGTGCTCGACGTCCCGCCCCGGGGCTCGATCAACGTGCACGCCTCGCTCCTGCCGCGCTACCGGGGCGCCGCGCCCATCGCCTGGGCGCTCATCGGCGGCGAGACCGAAACGGGCATCACGACGTTCCGCATGGACGAGGGGATGGACACCGGCCCGATCCTTCTCCAGGAGGCAACGCCCATCGAGCCCAAGGAGACGGCGGGAGAGCTGGCGGCGCGGCTCTCGCGCCTGGGGGCCACGCTCTTGCTGAAAACGCTGGAGAGCCTCGCCACGCTCACGCCCACGCCCCAGCGCCACGAACTGGCGACACTCGCCCCCCGGCTCAAGAAGGAGGACGGCGTCCTCCACTGGACCGAGCCCGTCCGGGCCCTCGTCAACCGGATCCGCGGCTGCAACCCGTGGCCGGGCGCGACGGCCGAGACACCACGCGGCAGGATCTTCATCTGGCGGGCCACGGCCCTGGACGAGCCCTTCACCGCCGAGCCCGGCGAGATCGTGAGAGTTGCGAGCGGGGCGCTCGCCATCGCGACCGGCGACGGCCTGCTCCTGCCGCGCGAGGTCCAGCCCGAGAACCGGCGGATCATGGCGTGGAACGCATTCCTCGCCGGCGCCCGGATGGGCCCGGGCGCCCGGTTCAGCGCGCCGTGAGCCCCGTGTCTTCCGCCCGCGTCGAAGCGCTCAGGATCCTCTGCCGGGTCGAGGAAGACCGGGCCTTTGCCGACCTCGCCCTGGAGGCGGCGCTCGAGCGAGCGAAGCTGCCGGCGCGCGACAGGGCGCTCACAACCGAGATCGTGTACGGCACGCTCCGCTGGCAGCGCCGCCTGGACTGGATTCTCGCCCCCCACTCCCGACGGCGGCTCGACCGCCTCGACCCCTGGGTGAGGAATCTCCTGCGTCTCACGGCCTACCAGCTCCAGTTCCTCTCCAAGGTGCCGGCCTATGCGGCCGTCAACGACGCGGGGGCGCTGGCCAAGCGGCGGGCCCACGGCGAGGTGGCCCCGTTCCTCAACGCCGTCCTCCGCTCCCTGACCCGCAGCGGCGGCAGCCTCCCTCCCCCGCCGGAGGATCGCGCGGAGGACCTCGCCACGCGACTGTCCTTTCCGTCCTGGCTCGCCCACCGCTGGGCCCAGCGGTTCGGCCTGGACGAAGCGGAGCGGCTGATGACGGCGCTGGACGAGCGGCCTGAGGTCACCATTCGGGCAAACTTGCTCAAATGCACTCGAGCCCAACTCGCCCAGCGGCTCAGCGAGGAAGAGGAGGTGGCGTGCTCCGCCACCATCTTCGCCCCCGAGGGGCTGGCGCTTGAGGAGCCCGGGCCGGCCTTCAGGTTCAAGGCCTTCAAGGAGGGCTGGTTCACCGTCCAGGACGAGGCCTCGATCCTCGTCGGCCATCTCCTCGGGCCGAAGCCGGGGGAAACCGTCGCCGACGTGTGCGCCGCGCCCGGCACGAAAGCTACCCATCTCGCCGCGCTGATGCGGAACTCGGGGAAGGTCGTCGCCATGGATCCCCATGCTGCCCGCCTCAAGCTGGTCTCTCAGGCCGCGGCGCGGCTGGGAGTCACCATCGTGGAATGCCATGGCGGGAGCGCCGAGGCCCTGGCACCCAGGTTCAAGGACCGCTTCGACCGGGTGCTGGTGGACGCTCCCTGCTCGAACCTCGGCGTCGTCCGCCGGCACCCCGACGTCAAGTGGCGCCGCACCGAGGCCGACCTCCCCCGCCTCGCCGAGCGCCAGCGGGCCATCCTCGACGCCGCCGCCTCGATGTGCCGGGCGGGCGGCACCCTCGTCTTCGCGACCTGCTCGCTCGAGCCCGAGGAGAACGAGGGAATCGTTCTTCCTTTCCTGGAGGCGCATGCGGATTGGCGGCTCGACCCGCCCGCCGAGGCCGAGTTCCCGATTCCCTTCGAGCCGCCCGGCGTGCTACGCTGCCTCCCGCACAAGCACGGCACCGACGGCTTCACCGCCTTCCGCCTGACGCGAACCGGCAACCCCCCGACACTTCACACCTAGTGCAGGGCGGCGGGGCGATCGTCACCCCCGTTGGCGAGAGGCCCTTGCTGGCGCAAAGCCAGGTCTGTCTCCGCTGACGCGATCGATGTGGGACGAAACCCGATGGGCAAGAGCGGGTTCTCTGGTGGCTCCATCAATTCCCGAATAGCGTCGAAGACAACCCTGAACTGCGCGTCGTACTTCTGCTCCAATGCTTCGATCTTCGTCTCCAGGTCCTCGTATGAAACCGCCAGCCGCCGGAGGCGCACGAAGGCCCGCATGATTTCAATGTTGACCCGCACCGCCCGTCTGCTTCTCAGGACACCGGAGAGCATCGCCACACCATGCTCGGTGAAGGCATAGGGAAGGTGGCGTCGGCCACCCCAGCCTCTTGAGGTGCCATTTTGGAACCTCAAGTTCTCCAGCTCGTCCCGCGTCAACCGGAACATGAAGTCCTGGGGAAACCGATCACGATTCCTCTTGACGGCACGGTTTAGGGTTTTGGTCTGCACGCCGTAAAGAAACGCAAGATCCCAGTCCAGCATAACTTTGTGGCTGCGGATCGTATGGATTCGGTGCTCGACCCTTTTCGCGCGAACTATCGAGTGCCCAGGAGAGGTCACCTCCGGGGCCATCCCTTCAGCTCCCGCCAGTCCTCGTCCAGGTGCCGGCGCGCCGCTGCCGCGTTCAGCGGATCCAGCCACTTCACCTGCCCCACATGGCTCCGTGCCGCCCTCAGGTGCGGCAGGTCCACGGCACCCGTTTCGTCGTGGTGGGGGAGGTGGCGGAGCTTCCGCCCGTCCGGCACGATCTCCACGACGGCGAAAGCCGAATCGGGCAGGCGGGAGATCCGGGCCTCGCTCCACTCCTCGCCGGCCACCCGTGAGCTGAACAGGAGACATACGCTGATCACGAAGATGACGAGTCCGACCGTGACCATCCCAGTCCCAGCGTAGGGCACCCGGGTCCAGCTGCCAATGCCCAAAGAAAGATACGCGTAGGGTGCGACGGCCGTCAAAATCTGTTATCGTGACCAGCGATGATCAAGATTGCTCCGTCTATCCTGTCGGCGGACTTCGCGGCGCTGGGGGAGGCGATCGCGCGGGTGGAGGCCGCCGGCGCCGACTGGCTCCACGTGGACGTGATGGACGGCCACTTCGTGCCGAACCTCACCATCGGGCCGCCCGTCGTGGAAGCGATCCGCAAGCGCACGCGCCTGCCGCTGGACGTTCACCTGATGATCGAGGCTCCTGAGCGCTTGCTTCCGGCCTTTGTGTCGGCTGGAGCCAATCTGTTGACGGTCCATGCCGAGGCGTGCCCCCACCTGGACCGCACCCTGCACCAGATCCGCGAGCTCGGCGCGAAGGCCGGCGTGGCGCTGAATCCCTCGACGCCGCCCGCCGTCCTCGAGTACGTCCTCGACAGCCTGGACCTGGTCCTCGTGATGTCGGTCAACCCGGGCTTCGGCGGCCAGGCCTTCATCCCGACGAGCTACGCCAAGGTCCGCCAGGTGCGCACCCTCCTCGGGAAGCGGCCCGCCGAAGTCTCCGTGGACGGCGGGGTCAAGCTGGAGCACGCCGCCCCCCTGGTGGCCCACGGCGCGTCCGTCCTGGTGGCGGGGTCGCTGATCTTCGGCGCTGCCGACCCTGGGGCCGCCGTCAAGAAACTGCGAGATGCCGCGGAAGTATCGAAATCGCCTTGACTTTTTGCCCTCCCTCCCGTAACATTTAGTTTTCCGATCCAAGCCTGAAGGCGTTCGGAATATGTTCGACACTCTTACCCAGCGTCTGACCGCGATCTTCGACCGGCTCAGGGGTTACGGCCGGCTGACGGAGGAGAATATCCAGGAGGCGCTCCGCGAGGTGCGCGTGGCGCTCCTCGAGGCCGACGTCAACTTCAAGGTCGTCAAGGCGTTTGTCGAGAGCGTCCGCGCCAAGGCCGTCGGCCAGGACGTCCTCCAGTCGCTCACCCCGGGGCAGCAGGTCGTCAAGGTCGTCCACGACGAGCTGATGGAGCTGCTCGGCGGGAGCGGTCACCGGCTGGCGATGGCGCCCCATCCGCCCACGGTCATCATGCTGATGGGGCTTCAGGGATCGGGCAAGACCACCTCGGCGGCCAAGCTGGCGCGCCATTTCCAGCGGCAGGGGCAGCACCCGCTCCTCGCCGCGGCCGACGTCTACCGGCCGGCCGCGGTGGAGCAGCTCCGAGCACTCGGAGCCCAGCTCCAGATCCCCGTCGTCGGCAGCGCGGGGCAGAAGCCGCTCGAGATCTGCCAGGAGGCCCTCCGGGCCGCAGCGGAGCGCGGGCTCTCCCCCGTCATCCTCGATACCGCGGGGCGCCTGCACATCGACGAGCCGATGCTCGAAGAGCTCAGGATGCTCAAGCGCGAGGTGCACCCACACCACGTCCTCCTCGTCGCGGACGCCATGACCGGCCAGGACGCGGTGACCATGGCCGAGCGCTTCAACAGCGCGGTGGGCATCGACGCCGTGATCATGGCCAAGCTGGACGGCGACGCGCGCGGCGGGGCGACGCTCTCCATCCGCCAGGTCACCGGCCGCCCGATCGCCTTCGTGGGAACGGGGGAAAAGCCGGACGCCCTCGAGCCCTTCCATCCGGACCGCATGGCATCCCGGATCCTCGGCATGGGGGACGTCGTCTCGCTCGTGGAAAAGGCGCAGGCCGGCGTGGACCACGCCAAGGCCGAGGAGCTGGCCAGGAAGATCCGCGAGGAGAGCTTCACCCTGGAGGACTTCGCCGATCAGTTAAAACAGCTCCGCTCCATGGGACCGCTGGGGGAGCTGATGGAGATGATCCCGTTCTTCAAGGGGGCCAAGGGAATTCCCACGGAGCTCAGGGGCGAAGAAACGGAGCTCAGGCGCTACGAGGCGATCATCGGCTCCATGACGCCCCAGGAGCGGGTCGAGCCCCAGATCATCAACGGCGGCCGCCGGAGCCGCATCGCGCGGGGCAGCGGCACGAGCGTGCAGGACGTCAACCGTCTGCTCAAGCAGTACGCGCAGCTGAAGAAGATGATGCGCGGCCTCAAGCAGCTC
>Ga0156024_1027_pt1 | contig 13865 bp, 15 predicted proteins | sample RifCSPlowO2_02_FD_107678 | JGI IMG/M metagenome (GOLD analysis project Ga0156024, IMG submission 107678) | Candidatus Rokubacteria bacterium RIFCSPLOWO2_02_FULL_68_19 | reverse complement strand
GGTCCTGTACGAACTGGCGCTCCGGCATCACGGCCTCCACATCCTCGAACACCTCCTGCTGATGGCGGCCGCCGTGCTCCTCTGGTGGCCGGTCCTGAGCCCGCTCCCTGAGTGGCCGCGCCTGCCCCCGCCCGCCCAGCTTCTCTACCTCTTCGTGGCGGGCATTCCCATGGTGCCGGTGGCGGCCTTCATCACGCTCACCGACCGGATCCTCTACCCGTTCTACGGCGAGGCTCCGTGGCAGTGGGGGCTCTCGCCGCTCGCCGACCAGCGCCTGGGCGGCGTCCTCATGTGGATCGGCGGGCCGCTGGTCTTCCTGATCGCGATGACGATCGTCTACTTCCGCTGGATGGGCCGGGATGCTGAGCCGGCGGTCGAGGCGCCGGCGAGGGGAGGAGCCCATGGAACTCCTTGACCGCCGAGTCCTCCGAGAAGGCATCGTGGCTGGCCTGATCGGGGCCGTCCTGGTGGCGATCTGGTTCCTGATCGTCGATCTTTCCGCCGGCAAGCCCTTCGAGACGCCGGCCATCCTGGGCGCGGCGGTCTTCAAAGGACTGCGCGATCCGCAGGCGCTCCAGACGACGGCCGGGCTGGTGGCCGGCTACACGGTTGTTCACGTGCTCGCCTTCGTCGCCTTCGGCATCCTCTGCGCGATCCTGGTCGTCGCCGCCGACCGCGAGCCGACCCTGCTCCTGGCCTTCGTCGCCCTCTTCACGATGTTCCAGATCTTCTTCCTCGGTCTGGTGGGAATCCTGGCGCGCTTCCTCCTCGGCGCGATCCTCTGGTGGGAGATCTTCGCTGCCAACCTCCTGGCCTCGGCGGGGATGCTCGCCTACTTCTTCGGGGGCCACCGCGCCCTGGGCCGGACGGTCCTCGAGTCGCTGGGGCGCGTGATCCGCGAGGGGGTGGTCGCTGGGCTTATCGGGGCCGCCACGGTCGCCGCCTGGTTCTTCCTCTTCGATGCGGCCCAGGGCCGCCCGTTCGAGACGCCGGCGCTCCTCGGCGCCGCCCTCTTCCAGGGGCTGCGCACCGTCCAGGAGGTTCAGATCACGGCCGACCTGGTCCTGGGCTACACCGTCCTCCACGGACTGGCCTTCGTCGCCTTCGGCATCCTCTGCGCGATCCTGATCGCCGCCGCCGACCGCGAGCCCGCGCTGGTCTGGGCGTTCGTCGCCCTCTTCGCCTGCTTCGAGGTCTTCTTCCTGGCCCTGAACGCCACCTTCGCCCAGTCCGTCATGAGCAGCCTCGCCTGGTGGGCGATCCTGGTGGGGAACCTCCTGGCCTCGGCCGGCATGCTCGCCTACTTCTTCCTGGGCCACCGCGCCCTGGGCGGGACACTGCTGGGCGCCTGGGGCGGCGTCGTCCGGGAGGGAATCGTGGCCGGCCTGATCGGCGCCGTCCTCGTGGCGGTGTGGTTCCTGGCCTACGACGTCTTCAAGGGCTACCCGTTCCGCACGCCCACCCTCCTGGGCGCCGCGGTCTTCCGCGGGCTCACCGACCCCGGCGCCGTGGAGCGCGAGCTGGGCCTCATCCTCGGCTACACGGTGCTCCACGGCTTCGCCTTCGCCGTCTTCGGGATCGTCGCGGCCCTGTTCGTGGCCGCCGCCGAGCGCCAGCCGATCCTCACCGTCGGCCTCTTCATGCTCTTCGCCGCCTTCGAGGTCCTCTTCTTCGGCCTCGTGACCGTGCTCGCGCAGTCGCTGCTGGGAGCCCTGGTCTGGTGGAACATCTTCATCGGCAACCTCCTGGCCGCGGCGGGGATGCTGCTCTACTTCTTCCGCGGCCACCGCGCGCTCTCCCGCCGCCTCCGGGAAACCTGGCCCGTCGAGGATTAGCGTTGCCGTGCCCGCTCGCCGAGCCTTATGCTGAACCTCGAGGATGAGCTCCGGCAGGTCATCGAGGCCCTCGAGGCCGGCAGCATTCCCTACGCAACTGCCGGCGGGGTCGCGGTGTCCATCTACACCACGCCTCGGGCCACGGAGGATATCGACCTGGTGATCAGTGCCGCAGATTTGGACCGGGCCCTGCCGGTCCTCGGGGCACTAGGTTTTCAGCGAGGAGGGCCACCGATGGCCGTCGCTCAGGGGAGGCTCCGGATCCAACGGCTTACGAAGACCGCCGGGGCCGATCTTCTGCCTCTTGACCTCCTCCTGGCCGACTCTCCCCAATTGGAGGAGGTACTGAGGGCTCGTCAACAGCTCGATTGGGGAGGGAAACGTCTCTGGATTGTTTCCATCGAGGGGCTGCGCGCCCTCAAGCGCCTGCGAGGATCCCCCCAGGACCTTGCCGACCTGGAGGCCCTGGGTCCGGAGGGGCCAGGATGAGCCGGTCGGCGCCGAAGCGATCCGTAGAGGACACTCTGACGACCATCTCGGCCCTGCGGAGGCTCTGCCTCACCCTCCCTCATGCGGCGACTCCGGAGGAGGTCCGACGACTCGAGCGATTCGAGCGCCTTCGCCGGAGCGCGGTCCCGCTGAATGAGGAGGATCTCGAAGCGCTTCGAACCGGCTTGCGACAGTGCTGGCGGAGCCGGGACACTCAAACCCTGCGTCAGATGGCTGCTCGAATTCCCGCCGCGTTTCTGGATCGGGACCGGTGGCTCCAATCCTTCGTGGTCGCCGCACGGGAGCAGAGCAAGAGCACCGCCCGCGGCTGACCCCCGCCGATGTTGGCGCTTCTGCTCGTTTCTGTTATAGTTTCTGAGCCGTGAATATCTGTGTCGTCGGCACCGGATACGTGGGGCTCGTCACCGGGGCGGTCTTCGCCGACCTGGGCAACGACGTCATCTGCGTGGACAACGTCCGCGAGAAGATCGAAGGCCTGAAGCAGGGTCGGATGCCGATCTACGAGCCCGGGCTGGAGGAGATGGTGGCGCGGAACGTCGCCGACGGCCGCCTCACCTTCACGACGAGCCTCGCCGACGGCGTCAAGCGGTCCGAACTCGTCTTCATCGCGGTCGGGACGCCCGCCAAGACCAATGGCGAGACGGACCTCTCGGCGGTGGAGGACGTCGCCCGGGCCATCGCCCGGGCCATGGACAGCTACAAGGTCATCGTCAACAAGTCCACGGTGCCGGTGGGAACCGGAGACCTGGTGCGGGAGATCATCGCCAAGAACCAGCCGAGGCCCGTGGCGTTCGACGTGGTCTCCAACCCCGAGTTCCTCCGCGAGGGCTCGGCCATCGAGGACACCCTCCGGCCGGACCGGATCGTGATCGGGGCGCCCACCCAGCAGGTCGCCATGACGCTGCTGGAGCTCTACGCGCAGCTCGGGCGCCCGATGATCATCACGGACGTGCCCTCGGCGGAGATGATCAAGTACGCCTCCAACGCCTTCCTCGCCGCCAAGATCTCATTCGTCAACGCCATCGCCAACGTGTGCGAGCTGGCGGGGGCGGACGTGACCCAGGTGATCAAGGGACTGGGGCTCGACCCGCGGATCGGCCCGGCGTTCCTCCAGGCGGGGCTCGGGTTCGGGGGCGCCTGCCTGCCCAAGGACGTGGAATCCCTCATCCAGACCGCGGCGACGCTCGGCTACGACTTCAAGCTCCTCAAGAGCGTGGCCGAGATCAACCGGGAGCGCGCCCAGCACTTCGTCGAGACGATGCGGAAGGCGCTGGGCCCGCTGGACGACATGGTGGTCGCCGTCCTCGGCCTGGCCTTCAAGCCCAACACCGACGACATGCGCGAGGCCAAGAGCGTCGAGGTGGTGGCGCTCCTCCACGAGGCTGGGGCGAAGATCAAGGCGTACGACCCGGTGGCGACGGAGAACGCCCGGCGGCTCCTCCCGCGGGGGGTCACGTACTGCGCCTCGCCCTACGAGGCCGCCGAGAAGGCCGACGCGCTCGCGCTCGTCACCGAGTGGAACGAGTTCAAGTTCCTGAACCTTGAGCGCCTGCGCTCGCTCATGCGGCGCCCCGTGATCTTCGACGGCCGGAACCTCTACGAGCCCGACCGCATGCGGCGGCTGGGCTTCGAGTACTACTCGGTCGGCCGCAGGCCGATCCTCCCCGCCTAGCCCGGATTATGCGCGAACGGACGCCTCACCCTCACCCCCACCCTCTCCCTCCAGAGGGAGAGGGAGTCGCCTCGGTCCCTTCGCCCCCGGAGGGGGAGAGGGTCAGGGTGAGGGGGGCGCACGGACGCGGAAGACGTGGTCGTGAATAGATCGCGCTAGAGACGTTCGATGCGCGTTTTGGTCACAGGCGGCGCCGGCTTCATCGGCTCCCACCTCTGCGAATTCCTCCTGGGCAAGGGCGCGGAGGTCGTCTGCATGGACAACCTCCTCACGGGAAACATCGAGAACATCGCCCACCTCACCAATCCCCGTTTCTCCTTCGTCAAGCACGACGTGACCAACTACATCTACGTAGCCGGGCCGCTGGACTACGTGCTCCACTTCGCCAGCCCCGCCTCCCCCGTGGATTACGCGCAGCTCCCGATCCAGACCCTGAAGGTCGGCGCGCTCGGCACCCACAAAGCGCTCGGCCTGGCCCGGGAAAAGGGGGCGAAGTTTCTCCTGGCCTCCACCTCCGAGGTGTACGGCGATCCCCTCGTCCACCCCCAGCGCGAGGAGTACTGGGGCAACGTGAACCCGGTGGGACCGCGGGGGGTGTACGACGAGGCCAAGCGCTTCGCCGAGGCCATGACGATGGCCTACCACCGCTTCCACGGGCTGGACACGCGCATCGCCCGCATCTTCAACACGTACGGGGAACGGATGAGGATCGGCGATGGACGCGCGATTCCAACCCTGATCACCCAGGCGCTCAAGGGCGAACCGCTCACCGTCTACGGCGATGGCTCCCAGACCCGCAGCTTCTGCTACGTCTCGGACCTAGTGGATGGGATCTGGCGGCTCATGCAGGCCCCGGTGAACGAGCCCGTGAACCTGGGCAACCCCAAGGAGATGACGGTCCGCGAGCTGGCGGAGCGGATCGTCGCGCTCTCCGGGTCAAAGAGCGCGATCGTCTTGAAGCCGCTCCCCGTGGACGACCCGAAGGTGCGCCAGCCCGATATCACGCGGGCGCGCACCCTCCTCGGCTGGGAGCCCCGCGTGGACCTGGACGAAGGGCTCTCGCTGACGCTCGCGTGGTTCCGGGCCAAACTGGGGACACGATGAAGGTCCTCGTCACGGGGGGTGCGGGTTTCATCGGCTCCCACATCGTTGACCGCCTCCTCAAGGCGGGTCATCAGGTCGCCGTGGTGGACGACCTCTCCACCGGCCGCCGGGAATTCGTGGATCCGCGCGCGACGCTCCACGTCGCGGACGTCCGGGGCGACGAGCTGGCCCGCGTGTTCGAGGCCGAGCGCCCCGACACGGTGATCCACCTCGCCGCCCAGGCCGAGGTCCGCCGGTCGGTGGAGGATCCCGCCCTCGACGCCGCCATCAACATCGGCGGCACGCTCAATCTCCTCCTCTGCTGCCGGCGGTACGAGGTCGGCCGCGTCGTCTACTCGTCTACGGGGGGGGCCGTGTACGGTGACACGACCGTGCTGCCGACCCCGGAAGATCAACCGAAAAGGCCGGCCTCACCGTACGGCATTTCCAAACTCGTCGCCGAGCACTACCTGGCGTGCTGGGGGGCGCTCTACGGCGTCGGCGGGATCGCGCTCCGGTATGCCAACGTCTTCGGCCCCCGGCAGAACCCCATGGGAGAGGCCGGCGTGGTGGCGATCTTCTCCCACCGGATCCTCCACCGAGAGCCGATCACGATCAACGGCGACGGCGAGCAGACGCGGGATTACGTCTATGTCGAGGACGTGGCGGAAGCGAACCTGCGCGCGCTGGAGCGAACCGACGTGAGCGGCCCCGTCAACATCGGCACGGGCGTCGAGACCTCGGTGAACGCCTTGCTGAAGCGCCTGGAGGCGGCAGCGGGGGTCACGGCCGAGGCGCGCCACGGTCCCGCGAAGCCCGGGGAGCAGCACCGCAGCGTCCTGGACGCGAGCGCGGCCAAGCGCGTCCTGGGGTGGACGCCGCACGTGACCCTCGACGAGGGTCTCCGCCGCACCGTGAGCTATTTCAGGGGTGCCCGTGCCCAGATAAAGGAGAAGCGATCATGATCGACGACGAGCTCAAAGCCATCCTGGCCTGCCCGGCGTGCAAGGGAGACCTGCTCTTCGAGGAGACCCGGATCATCTGCCGCGCGTGCCGGAAGGCCTACCCGATCCGGGACGGCATCCCCGTCATGCTGATCAGCGAGGCCGAGCCCTGGACGCCGCCCCAGCCGCGGTAATCCTGGCGGGCGGCCAGGGCACCCGGCTCCGCCCGCTGACGCTCGCCCGCCCCAAGCCCATCGTCCCCCTCCTCAACATTCCCTTCCTCCACTACCAGCTCGCCTTCCTGCGCCGGCACGGCGTGGTGGACGTCGTCCTGGCCTGCTCCTACCTCGTCGAGGCCGTCCAGGCGCGGCTCGGGGACGGGCGGGAGCTCGGCGTGAGGCTCCGCTACGCCGTGGAGGCGGAGCCGCTCGGGACGGCCGGCGGGGTCAAGAACGCCGCCGCGCTGACGGCGGGCCGGCTGGTGGTCCTGAACGGCGACGTCCTGACCGACGTGGACCTCGCCGGGATGCTCGCCTCCCACGAGGCCCGCGGGGCCCGGGCCAGCATCTACCTCACGCCCGTGGAGGACCCGACGGCCTTCGGGCTGGTGGAGACGGAGGCCGACGGCCGGATCCGGCGCTTCCTGGAGAAGCCGTCACGCGAGCAGGTCACCACCAACACCATCAACGCGGGCATCTACCTCCTCGAGCGCGAGCTGCTCGACCTGATCCCGGCGGGCCGCGCCGTCTCCATGGAGCGCGACTTCTTCCCCGGCCTCCTGGAACGCCGGATCCCCGCCTACGGCTTCGCGGCCCGGGCGTACTGGCGGGACATCGGGAGCCCGGAGCAGTACCGCCTGGCGCAGATGGACCTCCTCAAAGGCCTCGTGGACACCCCCCTCACCCCGCCCGGAACCCGGAGCGGGGACGTCTGGGTGGGGGCGGGCGTGTCCATCGCCCCCGGGGCCGTCGTCAGGGGGCCTGCGGTTCTCGGCGCCGCAGTCAGGCTGGAGCCCGAGGCCAGCGTGGGCCCGCTCAGCGTGCTCGGAGACAACGTGCGCGTCGGCCGGGGCGGCCGCGTCGAAGAGGCCGTCCTCTGGGAGGGCGTGTCGGTCGGCGAGGCCGCCGTCGTCAGGGCATGCGTGGTGGGCTCCGGGGCCGTGATCGGACGAGGCGCGCGGGTCTCCGCCGGCGCCGTAGTCGGAGAAAACGAAGTCGTCCCGTGATATCCTGAACTTCGTGGCGCTTTCCCGAATCCGAAACTTCTCCATCGTGGCCCACATCGACCACGGCAAGTCCACCCTGGCGGATCGGCTGCTGGCGCTGACCGGCGCCATGGACCCCAAGAAAGCCGTGGACCAGGTGCTGGACTCCATGGACCTGGAGCGGGAGCGGGGAATCACGATCAAGCAGCACACCGTCCGCATCCCCTACCTCGCCGGGGACGGCCAGGAATACACGCTCAACCTGATCGACACCCCCGGCCACGTGGACTTCTCCTACGAGGTGTCGCGCTCGCTGGCAGCCTGCGAGGGGGCGCTCCTCATCGTGGACGCCGCGCAGGGGGTCGAGGCCCAGACCCTGGCCAACTTCTACCTGGCCCTCGAGGCCAACCTCACGATCATCCCGGTCATCAACAAGATCGACCTCCCCCAGGCCGACGTGGAGGGGACCCGGCGCCAGATCGCCGAGATCCTGGGGCTCAACCCCGACGAGGCCCTCCTCATCTCTGCCAAGTTGGGGACCGGGGTTCCCGAATTGCTAGAAGCCATTGTCCACCGCATCCCGCCGCCTCCGGGCGATCCCGCGGCGCCGCTGAAAGCGCTGGTCTTCGATTCCTTCTACGATCCGTACCAGGGCGTGGTGGTGTACGTCAGGATCTACGAGGGCCGCGTGCGCCCGGGCATGCCGGCGCTCCTCATGTCCAACGGCCGCGTGTACGAGGTCCAGCAGGTCGGCGTCTTCACCCCCGAGATGAAGCCGGTGGAGGAGCTGTCGGCGGGCCAGGTGGGCTACCTCACCGCCGGGATCAAGCGCGTCGCGGACGCCAAGGTCGGCGAGACGATCACGGACAACAATCGCCCGACGGCCGAGGCGTTCCCCGGCTACCGCGACGCCAAGCCCATGGTCTTCGCCGGGCTCTACCCGGTGGAGGACACGGCCTACCAGTCCCTCCGGGACGCGCTCGACAAGCTCCGGCTGAACGACTCGGCCCTGACCTTCGAGCCCGAGACCTCGCTGGCGCTGGGCTACGGCTTTCGGTGCGGCTTCCTGGGGCTCCTGCACATGGAGATCGTCCAGGAGCGCCTGGAGCGGGAGTTCGGGCTGGCTCTGATCGTGACGTCCCCCAGTGTCCGCTATCGGGTCATCACCACGGCGCGGGAGACGGTGGAGATCGAAAACCCCTCCAAGCTTCCGCCCGCGGGCGAGATCGACCACATCGAGGAGCCGTTCGTGCGGTCCTCCGTCTTCGCCCCCACGGAGTTCATGAACCCGATCTACCGGCTGGCGCAGGACAAGCGGGGCGAGCATCGGTCCCTCGAGTATCTCGGCAAGCGGGTCCACATCACCTTCGACTTCCCCCTTTCGGAGATCATCGTGGACTTCTACGACCGGCTGAAGTCCATCTCGAAGGGGTACGCCTCCTTCGACTACGACTTCCTCGAATTCCGCCCCTCGGACATGGTCAAGCTCGACATCCTCCTGAACGGCGACGCCGTGGACGCGCTCTCGGTCATCGTGCACCGCGACAAGGCCTACGAGAAGGGCAAGACGCTCGCCGAGAAGCTGCGGGCGGTGATCCCGCGCCAGATGTTCGAGGTGGCGATCCAGGCGGCCATCGGCAGCCGGGTGATCGCCCGGGAAACGGTGAAGGCGATCCGCAAGAACGTCACCGCCAAGTGCTACGGCGGCGACATCACGCGCAAGCGGAAGCTCCTCGAAAAACAGAAGGAAGGGAAGAAGCGGATGAAGCAGCTCGGCAAGGTCGAAGTGCCGCAGGAGGCCTTCCTGTCTGTCTTGAGAAGCTGATGGCCTTGGACCCCTTCGCGCCCAAGGACGCCCGGGTGACCGACGAGATCGCCCCGCCCGTCGAGACGACGAGGAGGCGCAAGTCCCTCACGCGGGAGTACATCGAGGCGATCGTCATCGCCATCCTGCTGGCGCTGGTGATCCGGACCTTCGTGGTCCAGGCTTTCACGATCCCCTCGGGCTCCATGGTCCCCACGCTCCAGGTGGGGGACTACATCCTCGTGAACAAGTTCATCTACGGCGCCGAGATCCCCTTCACCAGCCTCCACCTGCCCGCCATCCGCGCGCCCCAGCGGGGTGACATCATCGTGTTCAAGTACCCCTGGGACGAAAAGCGCGACTTCATCAAGCGGGTGATCGGCCTGCCGGGCGACGAGGTGTACATCAAGGGGCGCACGGTGTACGTCAACGGGAGACCCCTGGACGAGCCCTACGCCCTCTACAACGACGGCACCTCCCACACCAACGTGGAGTACGGCCCGTCCGCCGTCCCGCACGATTCCTTCTTCATGATGGGCGACAACCGCGACAACTCCCAGGACAGCCGCTACTGGGGCTTCCTCAAGCGCGACAAGATCCGGGGCAAGGCCTTCATCATCTACTGGTCCTGGGACGGGGACACCCACTGGCTCCGCTGGCGCCGGCTGGTCTGTTACTTCGACGGCGGCGGGAGGATCGCCTGCCCGCTGGAGCGTTCCCGGCCATGACGCTCACCTGGAGCCCGAGCCGGCGGGGCCCGCTCGGAGTCTACCTCCACATTCCGTTCTGCCGTCAGCGCTGTTCGTACTGCTCCTTCAACACGGGTCCGTACCGCCCCGCGGCGATGGACCGGTTTCACTCCGCCCTCCTCGACGAGATCGACCTGGTCGGCGAAGCGGCGTGGGCGGGTGACGTCACCATCGGGACCGTGTTCTTCGGCGGCGGGGCACCGTCGCTGCTCGAGCCGATCGAGCTGGAAACGATTCTCGACCGCCTGAGGAAGCGGTTCGCCCTGGATCCCGGCGCCGAGGTGACGGTCGAGTGCAATCCCGAGAGCCTGACCCGCGCCAAGGCCGAGGGCTATCGCCTGGCGGGAGTGAACCGACTGAGCCTCGGCGTCCAGAGCCTCGACGACGATCTCCTCGTGCGCCTCGGCCGGCTTCACTCGTCAGACGATGCGCGGCGGGCCTTCGATGCCGCGCGATCCGCCGGAGTCGACAACGTGAGCCTGGATCTGATGTACGGCCTGCCGGGGCAGGATGTCGCGCGCTGGGAGTCCACGGTGCGGGGGGTGCTGGCGTGGCGGCCGGAGCATCTGTCGGCCTACGCCCTCACCCTGGACGAGGGGAGCCGGTGGGCGGGCGAGGGCGTGGCGGGGCTTCCGGGCGAGGAGACGGTGACGGCCCAGTACTGGGCTCTGGCCCGGATGGCGCGCGAGGCCGGCTACGAGCACTACGAGATCTCCAACTACGCGCGGCGCGGCTTCAGGTCGCGCCACAACCAGGTGTACTGGCGGGCCGAGGAATACCTCGCCCTCGGGCCGGGGGCCTGCGGCTTCCTGGGCGACGTCCGCTACGGCAACGTCAAGCCCGTCGAGCGGTACTGCGCCGCGCTGGAGGCCGGCGGCCTTCCTCTCGGGACGCACGAAGTCCTCACGCCGGCTCAGCGAAAGGCCGAGAAGGTCATTCTCGGGCTCCGGCTGAGCGACGGCGTTCCCCTGGCCTGGCTCGAGGACGCGCGCCCTCTCGTCGAAACCTGGGCGTCCCTGGGCTTGCTCGAGGTCGCCGGCGATCGCTGCCGGTTGACCGAAGCGGGCTTCCTCCTCTCCGACTCCCTCTTCGTCCACCTCCTCTAGCCCCCATTATTCACGAACGATCGTCGCCTGCGGCGGGCGGGTCCTGTCGCAGGGCGCAGCCCCCGCGGGTCCGGCTCCGTCACCCCACGTCAGGAGGCCACAGGCCACGTTCTTGACCGGGGGCGCGACGCGCCGTAGAGTAGCTAGCGATGGCAATCCTCGACGAACGGCACCGGCAGGTGCTCACCGCCGTCATCCGCGAGTACGTGGAAACGGGAGAACCGGTAGGTTCGCGGGCCGTGGCCCGGCGGCAAGGCCTGGGCCTCTCCCCGGCCACGATCCGGAACGCCATGGCCGATCTGGAGGAGCTGGGCTATCTCTCCCAGCCCCACACGTCCGCCGGGCGCGTACCGACCGACCTGGCCTTCCGCTTCTACGTGGACTGGGGGCTCGGCGACCTCCGGCTTCCGGAGGGCGACGCCGCGCGGCTCCGCCAGAGTTATGCGCGTCCCCAGGGCGGGATCGAGCAGTTCATGGAGCAGACCTCACTCCACCTCTCGGCGCTCTCGCACATGACGGGAGTGCTCCTGGCCCCGCCGCTCAAGCAAACCGCGCTCGCGCGCATCACCCTCATCCCGCTCTCGGACGACCGGGTCCTGGCCGTGGTGGTCACCGAGGCAGGCTGGGTCACCACCCGGACCCTCACCGTGGACGCGCCGGCGGCGGAGGAGGACCTCCGCGAGTGGAGCCGCCAGCTGACCCGGCGCTTCGTCGGCAAGACTTTCCAGGAGATCCTCGATCAGGTCTCCGCGTCCCCGGATCCCCTCGACCCGATCCGGGCGCGCGCTGGCGCCCTCGTGGACCAGGTCTTCTCGCTGCTCCGTGACCGGCAGCTCTACATCGGCGGGGCGCCCAACATCCTGGAGCACCGCGAGTTCGGGGATCTCGCGACGATGCGGACGCTGTTCCGCGCCTTCGAGGAAAAGGCCCGGCTCATCGACCTCCTCTCGGCCCTGGCCGACGAGCGGGGCGTCCAGGTGATGATCGGCAGGGAAAACCCGGTCGAGGAGATGCAGGAGTGCAGCCTCGTCACCGCGCGCTACACCTACCACGACCGGGTGCTGGGGATCCTGGGCGTCGTGGGGCCCAAGCGGATGCCTTACTCCAAGATGATCCCGCTCGTGGACGAGACCGCCCGGCTCGTCAGCGAGTCCCTGTCCCGGGTCCGGCACGAGCTGTACCTGCCGTCCTGACGCCCGGCTCTCTCGCCGGGCCCGCGCGGCCCCCTGCTATAATACAGTCTTGCCATGACGGACGAGACCGCCCCCGTTGAGCCTTCCGAGGGCGTGGAGCCCGCCCCGATCGAGGACGAGCTGACCCGGCTCCGCCGGGCCCTCGACGAGGTGAAGCAGCTCCTCGACGAGAAGACCGACCGCTACCTGCGGGCCGTGGCCGACCTGGACAACCAGCGGAAGCGCGCCCAGCGGGAGCGGGAGGACTACATCCGCTTCGCCAACGAGTCGCTCCTCCGCGACATCCTGCCGGTCCTCGACAACTTCGACCGCGCCCTGGGGGCCGCCCGCGCGGGGTCGGAGGCCCAGAGCCTCCTGGCGGGGGTCGAGCTGATCCAGCGCGAGCTGCTGAAGGTGCTGGAGAAGTTCGGCGTGACGCCGTACAGCGCCGTCGGGCAGCCCTTCGACCCCGAGCGCCACGAGGCGGTTCAGCGGGTGATCAAGCCGGACGCCTCGGACATGACCGTCGTGGAGGAGATCCAGCGCGGATACGTCCTGAACGGACGGGTGCTCCGCCCGGCGGTGGTCGTGGTGGCCGTCCCGCCCGACTCCGACGCCGCCTGATGGCCAAACGCGACTATTACGACATCCTGGGCGTCTCGCGCGACGCCGACGAAGGGGGGTTGAAGAAGGCCTACCGCCAGCTGGCCCTCCAGTATCACCCCGACAAGAATCCCGGAGACAAGAAGGCCGAGGAACGGTTCAAGGAGATCAACGAGGCCTACGCCGTCCTGTCCGACCCCGACAAGCGCGCCCAGTACGACCGGTTCGGCACCGTCGGGGGGCCCGGTGGGTTCGATGCTTCGGACCTCGGTTTCGGCACCATCTTCGACGACCTCTTCGAGGGCTTCTTCGGCGCCGGGGGCCGCGGCGGCCGCCGCACCCGGGCCCGGCGCGGCGAGGATCTCCAGTACGACCTCCAGATCGGCCTGGAGGAGGCCGCCGCGGGGCTCGGCACCAAGGTGCAAATCCCCCGCTTCGAGCACTGCGAGACCTGCCACGGCTCCGGCCTCGAGCCGGGAACCAAGCGCGAGACGTGCTCGACCTGCCGCGGCCAGGGGCAGGTGCGCTTCACCCAGGGCTTTCTCAGCGTGGCCCGCACCTGCCCCCAGTGCGGCGGCGAGGGCGAGGTGGTGAAACACCCGTGCAAGAAATGCCGGGGCGAGGGGCGCCAGCGGCGCGAGCATCTTCTCGAGATCAAGATCCCGGCCGGCGTGAAGGACGGCGACCAGCTCCGTCTGCCCGGCGAAGGGGAGGCCGGGAGGCACGGCGGCCCCGCCGGGGATCTCTACGTGGTGATCCGCCTCCGCCCCCACCCGTTCTTCACGCGGCACGGCGACGACCTCCTCTGCGAGCTCCCGCTCTCCTTCCCCCAGGCGGCGCTCGGCACGGAGGTGGAGGTGCCCGTCCTCGGCGGCCACGCCAGGCTCGCGGTCCCCGCGGGGACGCAGCCCGGACAGATCCTTCGCCTCAAGGGCAAGGGGATGCCGAGCCTCCGGGGACGCCTCCACGGCGACGCCTGCTACCAGGTCGTCCTCGAGATCCCGACGCGCTTCACGGCGAAACAGCGAAAGCTCCTCGAGGAATACCAGGCGGCCTCCGAGGGGGAGGCGGGGCCGCTCAGCTCTTCCTTCCTCGAGCGGATGAAGAAGCTCTTCGGGTCGTAGCCCCCCACGCGAGCATGGCCCGCGGGTCCTGTCGCCGGGAACAGCCCCACGGTGCTCGC
>Ga0156024_1201_pt15 | contig 14190 bp, 13 predicted proteins | sample RifCSPlowO2_02_FD_107678 | JGI IMG/M metagenome (GOLD analysis project Ga0156024, IMG submission 107678) | Candidatus Rokubacteria bacterium RIFCSPLOWO2_02_FULL_68_19 | reverse complement strand
GACCGGGTTTCCGGCCCTCTTTGGCCCGAGATTCTAAGGCGAGGTCACGCGCCCGGCCGCCGAGACCGTGATGGTAAGGATATCGCCGCTCGGGCCGGTCACCTGCAACTGCCCGCCCGGGGCGGCCGCGCCGAGCGGGGTGAAGACGGGGGGCCCTGCGAGGACGGCCACCGTGACGGTGTTCTGGAGGCGGAAGGCTCCCGTCCCGTCGGTCCCCGGCATGACGATGGACGCCCCGGCGCAGCTGTCCCGGCGGAACTGATAGCCCGGGAACGGGGCCACGACGGGCTGGACGCAGATGTTCTGCCGCCGCGTGATGGCGAGCTGCTTGGCCTGGAGCAGGGCGGTGCGCATCTCCTGGGCTCCCGCCCTGACCGCCGCGCTCCGCCAATAGCTGGCGAACAGCGGGATCGCCAGCGCGGCGAGAATCCCGATGATGGCGACCACCACCAAGAGTTCCAGGAGGCTCCAGCCTCCCCGATCTAGCCGACGAATCCTCTGAGGTACCATTGCAGGATCTCCTTCCCCCAAAACAGACTGACCGCGCCCCCCAAGGCCAGGAATGGGCCGAAGGGGATCGGATCCTTCCCGCCTCTCCGGCCGGTGGCCAGGAGCGCCGCGGCAACGCCGGCTCCGAGCAGCACCGCCAGGAAGAGGCCGAGGAGCAAAAGCTTCCAGCCGAGAAACGCGCCGAGCATGGCGGCAAGCGTGATATCGCCTCCGCCCATCCCTTCCACCCCCATGACCAGCCGGCTGCCCAGGATGATCGCGTAGATGATTCCTCCGCCCACGACGATGCCCAGGAGCGACTGGGGCCAGGAGGGCCGGCCCAGGATCACGCTGGCCAGAAAGCCGGCCGCGATGACCGGCAGGGTGATCCGGTCCGGGATCAGCTGGTGCTCGAGGTCGATGACCGTGATGACCATGAGCGCCGAGAGGAAGACGAAGGCGGGGGCCAGCTCCCAGTCGAGCCCGAGGTGGACGTAGGCGAGGGCGAAGAGCAGCGCCGTTCCGAACTCCACGCCCGGATACCGCCACGCGATAGGCGCGCGGCAGTCCCGGCAACGCCCCCGGAGGACCATAAAGCTGAGGACGGGCACGTTGTCGTACCAGCGGATGGGGTGCGCGCAGGCGGGGCAGGCCGAGCCGGGCATCCAGAGGCTTCGCCCATTGGGGAGGCGCGAGGCGCAGACGTTGAGGAAGCTTCCCACGATTCCTCCCAGCGCGAGGGCGCCCGCCACGATCATGCTTTCCTCTCTCTGTATCCTGTATCACACGAGGTGGGTCGTTTCCAGCCGCCCGGCCCGAGAGACAAAGAGGGGAGGCCAGTCTCTGGCCTCCCCTCCGTCGTTTGGGCTTGCGGTCTCAGCTACGGAGCCGTGACAGCCGTGTTGCCGTTGTCGCCGTTGGTCGGTGTCGAGGAGGTGCAGAACGTGCCCACGCCCCCCAGGCCCGGGCACGGCGCACCCGCCGGGATGAGGAGCGTGTACGCACCCCAACCTGCCGGCGGGGTCGGCACCACATTGAAGAACGGGCCTGCAACCTGGGTCCCGCTATTGGTCACCTGCACCGTTAGGTCTGTGAGGGTCCCAGTGGCGGCGGGCAAGCAGGTATCGCCGGCTGCCCCGGGGTAATCACCGCAGTGGGCCGAGTACTGGACGATCGCGGAGGCGATCGACCGCGTATCGGCCTGGGCCTTCGCGGTCCGCGCCCGTGACTGGATGTTCTGGTACAGCGGCACCGCGATCGCCGCCAGGATCCCGATGATGGCCACCACGATCATCAACTCGATGAGCGTGAAGCCCCGTCGGTTACCGAAGGTCACCCGCTTCCTCCACCACTTCATCATCTGAGTCATCCTCCCTTTTTTCTCTCTCAGTTTAGGGATTCCGAGGACCCTGTGTCCTCCGAGCGTTCGAGGGAGCCCATGAGTTCCCTCATCCCTGCCCGGTTATCCTGCAGGTTCAATGCCAGGGATCGGGGATACGCTCCGGTGGACGGCTCTCAGGGTAAGTGGTGGGAAAGACGAGCGATTTTGAAATCTCCCAGGCTGGTCTCTGCGTCGATCCAGGTCCGAACGCTGACGCAATCTGTTGGCGGCCCCGTCAAAAAACGTCACTTCTCGAGCTCGGCGTCGCGGTCCTTTCCCAGCTTGTGCTTCTGAAGCTTGTAGCGGAACTGGCGAAAGCTGAGCCGGAGCAGCTCGGCGGCCCGGGTCTGCACCCCCTTGGTTCGATCGAGGGCTTTCGTCAGGATCCGCGCCTCGATCTGGTCGAGCGTGGCGTCCAGGTCCATTCCCTCTTCTGGGAGATCGAGATCGATTCCCCGGGGCTGGCGCTGGCGGCGGACCGACTCCGGGAGGGCTTCCACGGTCAGAATCTCTCCCGTCCCGAGCACGACGGCGCGCTCCACGACGTTCTCCAGTTCCCGGATGTTCCCCGGCCAGTGGTACTGCTCCAGCAGGGCGAGCGCCTCGGGGGAGACCCCCCGGGCCTCCTTGCCGAGCTCCTTGCCGTACTTCTGGAGGAAGTGCGCGACCAGCAGCGGGATGTCCTCCCGGCGCTCCCGGAGCGCGGGGAGGTGAATGGGGATCACGTTCAGGCGGTAGAAGAGGTCCTCCCGGAGCGTGCCGTCGCCCACGGCGGCCTCCAGGTCTTTGTTGGTGGCCGCGATGAGGCGCACCTCCACCTTCATGTCCTTGGTGTCCCCCACCCGCCGGATCTCCCGCTCCTGGATGGCGCGCAGGAGCTTGACCTGGAGCAGGGACGGGATTTCGGTGATCTCGTCCAGGAACAGCGTTCCGCCGTCGGCGGCGGAGAAGAGGCCGACCTTGTTGGCCACCGCGCCCGTGAAGGCTCCCTTGACGTGCCCGAAGAGCTCGGACTCCATGAGCCCTTCCGGAATGGCTCCGCAGTTGACCGAGACGAACGCTTTATCTCGCCGGTGGCTGTTGAAGTGGATGGCCTGGGCCACCAGCTCCTTGCCGGTGCCGCTCTCGCCCGTGATCATCACCGTGGAGAGGCTATCGGCGATTTTCCGGATCGTGTCGAAGACCTCCACGATCTTGGGGCCCTTGCCGATGATGTTCTCGAACCGGTAGTGCGTTTCCAGCTTGCGCTTGAGATCGAGGTTCTCGTCGCGGAGGCGCTTTCGTTCCAGCGCCCGCTTGATGTTCAGCGTGGCCTCGTCGTACTTGAACGGCTTGGTGATGTAGTCGTAGGCGCCGAGCTTCATCGCCTCCACGGCGGTCTCCGATGAGCCGAAGGCCGTGATCATGATGACCACTGTGTTCGGTGAAAGCTCCTTGGCGGCCTTCAGCACCTGCAGGCCGTCCACCTTGGGCATGCGGACATCCGTGATGATCGCGTCGAACGCCTCCCGTCGCACGGCCTCGATGGCGGCCTCGCCGCCGTCCGTGACGGTCACGTCGTAGCCTTCCTTTTTGAGGATGCTGAAGAGCACTTCCCGCATGCTGCGTTCATCGTCCACCACGAGGATGCGCGCGTCGGCCATGGTCGGATGCCTCAGGCGTCGCGGGCGGATTCGGCCAGGGGCAGCCGGAGGGTGAACGTCGCCCCGACTCCGGGTTCGCTTCGCACTTCGATGTCGCCGCCGTGGTCCTGGATCACCCGATGGACCAGCGCGAGGCCGAACCCGCTGCCCGCGGGCTTGGTGGAAAAAAAGGGCTCAAAAATGTGCGGGAGGCTCTCCGGGTCGATCCCGGTTCCGGTGTCGGCCACCCAAACCTCCAGCTTCCTAGACTTCCGCTGGGTCACAATCCCGGCCCCGATGCGGAGCTCTCCTCCAGCCGGCATGGCCTCCAGGGCGTTGATGCAGAGGTTCCAGATGGCCTGGCGGAACTGCTGGGGGTCCACGCGCGCGGTCACCGTGCCGTCGTACTCCCGCGCGATCTTCAGATCCGGGGGGAGGGCCCGGTGCTCGAGCAGCAGCAGGACCTCGTCGAGCACCTCCCCCACGTTCATCGGCAGGGGATGCAGGGGAGCGGGACGCGCGTATTCCAGGAACTGCTTGACGATCTGATTCAGCCGATCCGATTCGTGCAGCACGATCTCGACAAGACGGTCATGGGGCCCGCCGCGGGGCAATTCCCGGGTCAGCACCTCGATGGCGCCCGACATCGACGCCAGGGGATTCCGGATCTCGTGGGCGATGTTGGCCGCCAGTCGGCCGATCGTCGCCAGGCGGTCCGCCTGGCGCATCCGCTCCTCCATCTGCTTGATGCTCGAGAGATCCTGGAAGACGCCGATGATGCCGGCCAGCTCTCCCCGGCCCGATCGGAGGGGCCAGAACGAAATTCCCAGGGGAACTTCGCGCCCGTCCTTGCGCCGGAGCCGCATCTCGTAGCGCCGGACCTGCCAGCCCTCGACGCGCGCGGCGAGGTCGATCTCGTCCGGGGGGATCCCGTCACCGAAGACGGATTCCCAGCGGCGTCCCACGGCCTCGGCCGCCTGGTAGCTGGTGATCTCCTCGGCGGCGCGGTTGAGGGCCGTGATTCGCCGCTCGAGGTCCATCCCGACGAGGCCGGAGCCCAGGGACTCGAACATGAGGTCCTTGAAGGCCTGGAGGTCGGAGAGGTCCTTGCTCTGGTCCGCCAGGGCGCGATGCATGACGTGGTACCGCTCCCCGAGCGATCCGGCGAGGACGCCGACGACCAGGAAGGCCGCCGTGTTGAGGAAGATCGTCATGACCTCCAGGGCGGTCGTTTCCGTGGGCTCGACGAGCAGGGAGAGCGCGGTACGACTCAGCACGAGCGCCGTGTACAGGAGGCTGGACAGGGCTGCGATGGCGAGCCCTCCCGGGCGCGCCAGCACCACGCAGGCCGCCGTGATGACGAGCACGTACAGGAATGTGAAGATGCTCCGGGGCCCGCCGGTGAACGCGACGATGGCCGTCACCACCAGGCTGTCGAGGATCAGCTGCAGCCAGGCGAAGCGCCGCAGGTTTCTCACCGCGGGCTGGAGGAGGAGGAAGATCGCCGACGCCGTCCCGGCGCCGGTGAGGCACAGCGCGAAGGGAAGGAACGGGTGAAGGAGGCTTCCCCACAGTCTGAGGAGGGCCCCGATGCCCAGGAGCAGGCCGGCCGCCAGCAGCCGCGCGACGCTGAGTCCGCGTAGGACTGCCGAGAGGTTGGAGACCTCGAGCACTGCCACCCGCTATTTGACCAGGGTCACCAGCCTGAAGATCGGAAGGTACATGGCGATGACCAGGCCGCCGATGACCACGCCCAGGAACACGATCATCATCGGCTCGAGCAGGGCCGTGAGCGCGGTGACGGCAGTGTCCACTTCGTCGTCGTAGAAGTCGGCGATCTTGTTCAGCATCGCGTCCAGGGCGCCCGTCTGCTCGCCCACCGAGATCATCTGCACCACCATGGGGGGGAAGACCGTGGAAGCCTTCAGCGGCTCCGCCAGCGTCTTCCCGGCGGTGACGGAGGCGCGGGTCTCCAGCACCGCCCGCTCCACGACACGGTTGCCCGCCGTCCGCGCGGTAATGCGAAGACCCTCCAGGATCGGGACGCCGGACGAGACCAGCGTGCCGAGGGTGCGGGTGAAGCGGGCCACCGACACCTTTCGGATCAGCGTGCCGAACACGGGAAGCTTGAGCACGAGGGCGTCGATGAGCGATCGCCCGCCCTCCGTCCTGTAGTAGGCGCGGATCCCGACCACGATGCCGATGGCGCCCCCGATGATGAGCCACCAGAAGCGGGTCGCAAAATCGGACAGCCTGATGACGATCAGCGTGGGCAACGGGAGGTCCGCCCCCATGCCGGCGAACATCTTGGCGAAGGTGGGAATGACGAAGGTGAGCATGAAGATAACCACGATGAACGCGACGCCGACGATGGTCAGGGGGTAGATCATGGCGGACTTGACCTTCCGCTTCAGGGCCGCCGCCTTTTCGATGTAGACAGACAGCCGCTGAAGGACCGTGTCCAGGATACCGCCCGCCTCTCCGACCTCGACCAGGTTCACGTACAGCTCGTCGAAGGTCGTCGGGTGCCTCCGGAGGGCGTCGGCGAGGGTGGACCCCGCCTCCACGCTTCCGGCCACCCTGGACGTCACCGTGCGGAGGGTCTTCGATTCGCTCTGCTCGGCCAGGATCGTCAGGCACTGCACCAGGGGAAGCCCCGCGTCCACCATCGTGGAGAACTGGCGGGTGAAGATCGCCATCTCCTTGTCCTTGACCTTGCCGCCGAAGCGCCCACCGACGCCGCCGGCCCTCGCCGGCCCGCCGGCCTTTTCCTTGATCTGGGTGACCAGGATGGCCTTGCGGCGCAGCTCCGCGACGGCGGCCGTGCGGTCGGGCGCTTCGATCTCGCCGGCGGTGGAGCCCTGGGTGGTGCGTCCCTGATAAGCGAAGAACGGCATCGCGACTCCCTCCTCCTCAGTGTCTCGCGAACGGGGTCGCTTCCGCCGCGACGCGCGACGCCATTCCGGCCATGAGCTGGTTGAGCTCGTCGGGAAGCGTCGACCGGTTCATGGCATCGTCGCGGGTGATGAGACCCCGCTGGACCAGTATGCCAAGGGACTGGTTCAGGGTCTGCATCCCAAACTTCGTCCCCGCCTGCATGGCGGAGTAGATCTGGTGGATCTTCTCTTCCCGGATCAGGTTTCGGATGGCGGGGGTGTTGATCATGATCTCCAGCGCCATCACGCGCCCCCTGCCGTCGGCCCGGGGAATCAGGGTCTGGGAGAGCACGCCCTCGAGCACCAGCGAGAGCTGGGACCGGACCTGGGGCTGCTGGTGGGGGGGGAACACGTCGATGACTCGGTTCATGGTTTGGGCGCAGGAGTTCGTGTGCAGGGTGGCCAGGGTCAGGTGGCCGGTCTCGGCGATGGTGAGAGCGGCGGAGATCGTCTCCAGGTCACGCATCTCGCCGATCAGGACGACGTCCGGATCCTGGCGGAGGACGTACTTCAGCGCCTGGGTGAACGAAAGGGTGTCCGAGCTGACCTCGCGCTGGTTCACCATGCACTTCTTGTGCTGGTGAACGAACTCGATGGGATCCTCGATGGTGACGATATGGTCCGAGCGTTCGTTGTTGATCTTGTCGAGCATGGCCGCCAGCGTCGTGGACTTCCCGGAGCCCGTCGGGCCCGTCACGAGGACGAGTCCCTTCGGGCGCTCCGCGAGCTGCGCCACCACCGGGGGCAGCCCCAGGTCGTCGAAGGAGCGGATCTTGAAGGGGATCACGCGGATCGCGGCCGCCACCGCCCCCCGCTGGCGGAAGACGTTGCAGCGGAAGCGGGCCAGCCCCTGGATGCCGAAGGACAGGTCGAGCTCGTTCTCCTCCTCGAACTTCTGCTTCTGGCCTTCGTTGAGGACGCTGTAGGCCAGGCGCTGCGTGTCCTGCGGCGTCAGGACTTCGAATTCGGTCAGCGGGACGAGCCTCCCGTGCAGCCGTATCTGCGGGTACGTGCCGGTGGTGAGGTGGAGGTCAGACCCCCCCCGGTCGATCAGGATGGTCAACAGCTCGTGCATCGTCGCGGCCATGTGTCACCGTTCCTTTATTCTCAAGTCGGAGATTCGCCGAGTGCCGGGTTTCCGGCCTGTCGCCTAGCCGATCGTCACGCGGAGAATCTCCTCCGCCGTGGTGGCCCCCTCGAGCACTTTCAAGAGCCCCGCCTGGCGGAGGGTTTTCATCCCCTGCTGCTGTGCCAGGTCGCGCAGCTCGGTGGTGCTGGAGCCACGCAGGATCAGCTCCCGGATCTCGCTGCTGACCACCATCACCTCGTACATCGCCGTTCGCCCCTTCATCCCGGTGAAGTTGCAGGCCTGGCATCCCTTGCCCTTGTACAGGGTGACCCTCCCCAGCCCCTGGGGGACGTGGCCGTAGGGCGTCAGGCTCTCCTCGTCAACCTCGTAGGGCTCCCGGCACTCCTTGCAGACCCGGCGCGCCAGGCGCTGGGCCAGCACCAGGAGGATGGATGACGCCACCAGGAATGGCGGGATCCCCATGTCCTGGAGCCGGGCGATGGTGCCGGGGGCGTCGTTGGTATGCAGGGTGGAGAAGACGAGGTGGCCCGTGAGAGCGGCGCGGATGGCGATCTGAGCGGTTTCGAGGTCGCGGGTCTCGCCCACCAGGATGACGTCGGGGTCCTGGCGGAGGAAGGACCGGAGGACCGCCGAGAACGTGCGCCCGATCTCCTCGTTGACCTGGACCTGGTTGATTCCCTTCAGGTTGTACTCCACCGGGTCCTCGGCGGTCATGATGTTGATGTCCGGCGAGTTGATGGTGTGGACGGCGGAGTAGAGCGTCGTCGTCTTGCCGGATCCGGTGGGCCCCGTGATCAGGATCATGCCGTACGGCTGGTGGATCACCTTCTTGAAGTTCTCCATGCTCCAGTCGTCGAACCCGAGCTTCGCCAGATCGAGCGTGAGCGCCTCTTTGTCGAGGATCCGCATCACGATCTTCTCGCCGAAGATCGTCGGCAGCGTGGAGACGCGGAGATCGATCTCCCGGCTCGAGTAGCGGATCTTGATCCGCCCGTCCTGGGGGAGCCGGCGCTCGGCGATGTCCAGGTTGGACATGATCTTCACGCGGGAGAGAAGCGCAGCCTCCAGCCGCTTCGGCGGCGCCATCATTTCCTGCAGCACGCCGTCGATGCGGTAGCGGACCCGGAACACCTTTTCGTACGGCTCCAGGTGGATGTCGGAGGCCCCCCGGCGGATGGCGTCGGTCAGGATGAGGTTGACCAGCTTGACGACCGGCGCCTCCTCGGAAGCGTCCTTCAGCTCGAAGATGTCGACCTTCGACGGCGCGGCATCCTCCCCGCCTTCCAAGAGCTCCACGTCGGGGGCTTCCCCCTCCATGGCGGTGATGACCTCGCTGAAGGCGGAGGCCTGCGGCTCGTAGAGGCGCTCGATGGTCTGGCGGATGGCGCCCTGGGAGGCCACCACCGGGAGGACCTGGAGGTTCGTCATGAAGGCGACATCGTCGAGGGCGAAGACGTTCGTCGGGTCCGCCATGGCCAGCGTCAGGGCGTTGCCCGTGCGCTTGACGGGGAGCACCTCGTACTTCCTGGCGATCTGGGCCGGCACGAGCTTGACGACCTCGGGGTCGATGTCGAGTTGGGAGAGCGTGATGGACGGGATGCCGTACTGCCGGGAGAGGAACCCGATCAGCTGATCTTCCTGGATGAGCCCGAGCCGGACGAGGATCGAGCCGAGCTTCTCGTTCGAGCCCTTCTGCTCGGCGAGGGCGCGTTGGAGATTTTCCTGGGTGATCAGGCCCTCGTTGACGAGGAGATCCCCCAGGCGCCGGCTAACTGGCTGTCCGACTTTGCTTTCTGCCATGAACTGCTGTCACCCTACCCGAGTGTCGTTCCCGTTAGTGTACCGCAGGCGGACCGGTCCAGGTATTTGGAAATCCACGTGGCACAATGACAGGCCCAACGCATTCGGTCTTGGAATCTGCAGGGAGGATGCCAGTAACAGCCGGAAATTGCAACAGCCTGGAAACATTAAATTTTTCTACTTTTTATGGCTAGAATTTTCGCTAGATTGTGCCGTTGTGACACCGTAATGGACCGACATGTCACGGCGGGAATCGCTACACCAGCCGCTTTAGCGTATCCGTGAAGGCCTTCCACGCCTCTTCCTGATACAGCACAAACGCGATTTTGCGGAGGCTGGTGGTTCCCGCCTTGAGGTGGGCCACCACGGCGCCGAGCATTGCCTCGGCGGCTGCGGAGGCCGGAAAGCCGCCAACGCCGGTGCCCAGGGCGGGGAAGGCGATGGAGGTGAGCTTGCGCTTGTCGGCCAGGGCCAGGCTCGAGCGGGTCGCCTGGGCGATCTTCGGGGCGTCGGTCTTCAAATCCTGCCCCATGGCGGCCGCGTGGATGACGTGCGTGGCGGGAAGGTTGCCGGCGGTCGTGATCACGGCCTCCCCCGCCTCGATTGGACCCTGGCGGACCGCTTCTTCTTCGATGATCACTCCACCCTTTCGCTTGATGGCCCCGGCGACGCCCGCTCCCATCCAGAGGTGGGAGTTGGCGGCGTTGACGATGGCGTCCACCTCCCAGTCGGTGAGATCGCCTCGCTCGATGACAACGTCGGTCTTCCCGATCCGCGCCTTCATGGCCGCCCGGTCTCCGATCCGCCCGGGTCCTTCTCCCGAGCTTTTGCCGCCTCCCAGGACCGGTCCATTCGCTCCGGGGAAGTCTCGGAGAGGCTCTTCCCCTCGGCGGCGAGCTCGCGTTCCATAAGCATGAAGCGGCGGCGGAACTTGTCCGCCGATCGCCGGAGGCATCCTTCCGCGTCGAGACCGCGCAGGCGCGCGACGTTGACGACGGCGAAGAGCAGGTCCCCTAGTTCTTCCTGGAGCTGGGCGCCGTCGCCGCCGGCGAGGGCCTCGTCCACCTCGCCGACCTCTTCTTTGACTTTGGCCCACGCCCCCGCCGCGTCCTTCCAGTCAAAACCGGTGCGGCCCGCCTTCTCCTGGAGGCGCTGGGCCCGCAGAAGCGCCGGCAGGCTCTGCGGCACGCCGTCCAGCACGGAGCGGGACACCCCGCCCCGGGTCGCTTCCTCGTGCTTGATCCGTTCCCACTGGGAGAAGGCTTCCCGGGCGGTGGAGACCTTCGCTTCGCCGAAGACGTGAGGATGGCGCCGCACCATTTTTGCAACCAGCCGTTCGAGCAAGTCGGCCATGGTGAACTCCCCCAGCTCGCGGGCGACCTGCGCGTGGAACACCACCTGGAAGAGCAGGTCCCCCAGCTCCTCCATGATGGCGTCCCGCTCGCCGCCTTCCAGCGCCTCGAGAGCCTCGTAGGCTTCCTCGATCAGGTAGGGCTTGAGCGAGGCGCGGGTCTGCTCGCGGTCCCAGGGGCAGCCCTCCTCTGCCCTGAGACGGGCCATCACGGCGAGGAGGGAGTCAAAGAGGGTTCCGGGAGAGTCGGTCATGTCAGGCACCTGGGAATGGTAAGCGCATTATACACAAGGGGAAATCCAGGCTCCAAGCACCATTGGCCCCGCGCCTTGTTCCGCCTCCGATCGGTGTGGTAGGCTCGGAGCGTTGCCTCCCCAGGACGCCTCCGAAGAAGGGTTTACCGTCAGAGATCGCCGGGGCCGGGGCGACGAGCCCGAAGCCGCTCGGCCTCTTGAGCGCGCTGCCACCATCCCGCCGGAAGGGGCCCCGGCGTCGCCGCGAGCTGCCGAGGCGGCGCCGGAGGCGGATCTCGCTGCGCTGTTCCTCCTGCTGGCGAACTCGGCCCTCTATCATCTGGGCGAGGGGGCCGACGCGGGGGGTGAGCCGGCCCCGGTGGACCTGGCCCAGGCTCAATTCAGCATCGACCTGGTGCGGCTGCTGAGGGAGAAGACCGAGGGGCACCGGTCGCCCGACGAGAGCCGGCTTCTTGAAGGGATTCTCTACGACCTCGAGATGCGCTTCGTCCGGGCGGCGCGTTCGCGCTGACCCGGGCAGGAATTACGTTCGCGGCGTGATGACCACCCTTCCCTGCTCGATCGTGATCCCGTCCACCGCCGGCGGTAACTGCCACCGCAGCAGGGACTCTCGCCTTCCGCCGATCATCCAGGACAGGACCCAGGAACCCAGGTCCTGATTGCCCAGGCTGAATTCGCTGACCACGAGCTGCCCGTACGGGCGCTCGGTCCTGGATCGCCGCTTCTGCACCTCGATGGTCCCGCTCACCGTCACCCAGACGGGACGATCCAGCGCGGGGGCGGGGAGGTACTCTGCCAGCAGGGAAAAGGGGAAACCCTGGAAGAGGTTGACGAGTATCGTCCGGCCCTGCACCTCGATGGTGCCCGGGGAGAGTCTCACGATGATCGGCGAGAAGGGGAGGCCCTCGCTCTCTTCCAGGTGCTGGGCCAGGAACGCGTTCAGCTCGCGCTCGGTGAGCACCACAGGCTCCGCGGAGCGCCCAGAGTCCCGCGTGGCGAGTTCGAACAGCTTTTGCTGGGCCCGGTGGCCGTCAGAGGGGGTGTATTCGACGCTGGGAATGGCCGGCATGTCGAAGACCGACCCCGCGTAGTAGAGCGCCACCGCCCCCCCGACGAGGGCCACCGCCAGGATCAAAAGGAGGACGAAACACCCCATACATCCGAACTTCATAGCCGCACCCTAGCACTGGCGTCTCATAAGGATCAATAAAAAAAGGCTTTATTTGAAATTCCGGGGTTTTTCTAGACATATATTGACAAGCATAAACTCAGATGATATAAGGTGAACAGACTAAGATTTTCGAGGCCCGCTAAGGAGAACGTACATGGCGAAGGTAATCGGTATCGACCTCGGGACGACGAACTCCGTGGTGGCAGTCATGGAAGGCGGTGACCCGACGGTCATCTCCAACCAGGAGGGGAGCCGCCTCACCCCGTCGGTGGTGGGCTTCACGAAGGACGGGGAGATCCTGGTCGGGCAGGTCGCGAAACGCCAGGCCATCACCAACCCCGAGAACACGGTCTTTTCCATCAAGCGCTTCATGGGGCGCCGCCACGACGAGGTGCTGCAAGAGACCAAGGTCGTCCCGTACAAGGTCGTCAAGGCCGACAACGCGGACGCGCGCGTCGAGGTGCGCGGCAAGGTGTACTCGCCCCCCGAGATCTCGGCCATGATCCTCCGCAAACTGAAGGAGGCGGCCGAGGCCTACCTGGGGGAGAAGGTCACGAAGGCGGTCATCACAGTCCCGGCGTACTTCAACGACAGCCAGCGCCAGGCCACCAAGGATGCCGGGCAGATCGCCGGCCTCGAAGTGCTCCGGATCATCAACGAGCCGACGGCCGCCTCGCTCGCCTATGGGATGGACAAGAAGAAGGACGAGACCATCGCCGTCTACGACCTGGGTGGCGGCACCTTCGACATCTCGATCCTCGAGATCGGCGAGGGCGTCTTCGAGGTGAAGGCCACCAATGGCGACACGCACCTGGGCGGCGATGACTTCGACCAGCGGATCGTCGACTGGATCGCCGAGGAGTTCAAGCGTGAGAACGGCATCGACCTCAAGAGGGACCGGATGGCGCTCCAGCGGCTGAAGGAAGCCGCCGAGAAGGCCAAGTGCGAGCTGTCGACGACCCTCCAGACCGAGATCAACCTCCCGTTCATCACAGCCGACGCGAACGGGCCCAAGCACCTCGTGCTCACGCTGACGCGCGCGAAGCTCGAATCGCTGGTGGCCGACCTGGTCGAGCGCACGCTCGGCCCGTGCCGGCAGGCGCTGCAGGACGCCGGCAAGAGCCCGCGGGACATTGACGAGGTCATCCTGGTCGGGGGCCAGACCCGAATGCCGAAGGTGCAGGAGATGGTGAAAGCTCTCTTCGGGAAGGAGCCGCACAAGGGCGTGAACCCGGACGAAGTCGTGGGCGTCGGCGCGGCCATCCAGGCCGCCGTGCTCACCGGCGACGTCAAGGACGTCGTGCTGCTCGACGTGACGCCGCTGTCGCTCGGCATCGAGACCCTCGGGGGTGTGATGACCAGGCTCATCGAGCGCAACACCACCATTCCGACGAAGAAGACCGAGACCTTCACGACGGCAGCCGACAACCAGGAATCGGTCGAAGTCCACGTGCTGCAGGGCGAGCGGCCCATGGCGCGCGACAACCGCACGCTCGGGAAGTTCCATCTCGGTGGGATCCCGCCGGCGCCGCGCGGCGTGCCGCAGATCGAGGTGACGTTCGACGTCGATGCCAACAGCATCCTCAGCGTGACGGCCCGCGACAAGGCGACCGGGAAGCAGCAGAACATCACCATCACCGCCGCGTCCACGCTCACCAAGGACGAGGTTGAGCGGATGATGAAGGAGGCGGAGGCGCACGCGGGGGAGGACGCCCAGCGCCGGCAGGAGATCGAGGTCCGCAACCAGGCGGACTCGTTGGTGTACACGACCGAGCGGACGCTGCGGGAGCACGGCGACAAGGTTCCGGAGGGTGAGCGCAAGGCCATCGAGGACGCGCTCAACGAGGCCCGCGAGGCGCTGAAGGGAGACGACATCAACCGGATCACGCGCGCCCAGGAGAACCTGATGAAGGCCTCGCACAAGCTGGCGGAAATCATGTACCGCGAGGCCCAGGCCGGCGCCGGGAGCACCGAGGGTGGGGCGACGGGTCAGGCGAAGTCCAAGGCCCCCGAGGGGGACGTGGTGGATGCCGAGTTCGAGGATCTCGGCGAGAAGAAGTAGTGCCGGGCCAACTGACGTCGCCACGACCCACTTC
>Ga0156024_1156_pt1 | contig 14278 bp, 16 predicted proteins | sample RifCSPlowO2_02_FD_107678 | JGI IMG/M metagenome (GOLD analysis project Ga0156024, IMG submission 107678) | Candidatus Rokubacteria bacterium RIFCSPLOWO2_02_FULL_68_19 | reverse complement strand
CGCCGCGGTGCCCGCCGCCACGCCGGTGGTCTTGAGGAAGGTCCGACGATTCACCATGTTCAGCCTCCTTGAATAGGGATTGATGACGGCGAAAGGGGCTCCAGCATACAACCCGCCCCCGCTCCTGGCAAGGGTCGGGGCCTACCGCATTCCTAGCAGCTGCTGGGCGATCACCATCCGCTGGATCTGGTTGGTCCCCTCGTAGATCTGCATGATCTTGGCGTCGCGCATGTACCGCTCCACGGGAAACTCTCGCGTGTAGCCCACGCCGCCAAAGATCTGCACGGCGTCGGTGGCCACGTGCATCGCCGCGTCGGCGGCGAAGCACTTCGCCATGGAGGCCTCCAGGATGGACGCCAGCGCGCCGCGGTCCACGAGGCTCGCCACGTGATGCACCATGAGCCGCGCCCCGTGGACCTGCATCGCCATGTCGGCCAGCATGAACTGGATGCCCTGGAACGCGGCGATCGGCTGGTTGAACTGCTTCCGCTCCTTGGCGTAGCCGATCGCGGCATCCAGCGCCGCCTGGGCGACGCCGACGGCCGTGGCGCCCGTCATCGGCCGCGTGAAGTCGAGGGTCCGCATGGCGATCTTGAACCCTTCGCCCTCCGCGCCGAGCCGGTTCTCCACCGGCACCTCGCAGTCCTGGAGGTGGAACGCCACCGTCGGCGACGCCCGGATGCCCATCTTCTTCTCTTTCTTCCCCACCGCGAAGCCCGGAAACCCCGGCTCCACCAGGAACGCCGTGATCCCCTTGGCCCCCTTGCTCCGATCCACCGTGGCGAAGAGGGTGATCACGCCCGCGTTCGAGCCGTTCGAGCACCAGAGTTTCGTCCCGTTGAGGATGTAGCGGTCGCCCTTCCGCACCGCCGTCGTCTGGAGAGCGGCCGCGTCCGATCCCGCGCCCGGCTCCGACAGCGAGTAGGCGGCGAGGATCTCGCCGCCGGCCAGGCGCGGCAGGTACCGGCGCTTCTGCTCTTCCGTGCCGGCGAGGACGATCGGGTAGCCGCCGAGCGGCGTCGCGCCCCAGTTGGTGGCCGTGGCCGCGCAGGCCCAGGCGAGCTCTTCGGCGACGAGCGACACGGCGAGCGCCCCCATCCCCGTCCCACCGTAGGCCTCCGGCACCCAGATCCCCATCAGCCCCTGCTGGGCCAGGAGCTTCATGATCTCTTCGGGATAGCTCTCCGTCTCGTCGTAGTAGGCGGCGACGGGCGCGATCTTCTCCCGCGCGATCGCCCGCACCAGGTCGCGCACCGCCCGCTGCTCGTCGGTCAGGTAGTAGAGCTGCTGCACAGGTCCCTCAGCGGGCCTCCCCTTCGATACTCTAGCACAGTCGCACACGTCACCGGGCAAGCGCCCGCCCTCGGGAGGACGCGGGACAGGCGTGGATGCCCTTCAGTGGACGGCGGCGCGGAGACGCTCCTCGTCCGCGAGACGTCGGACAAAGGCGATCAGCTCGTCCAGCGGCCGACCGGGCCCGAACACCTCGGCCACCCCGGCGGCGCGCAGGGCCGGGACATCCCGGGGCGGAATCGCGCCGCCGACGATGACGCTGGCACGCGCGACGCCGCGCTCGCGCAGGAGCCGCATCAGCTCCGGAACGAGCGAGGCGTGATTGCCCGAGAGGCTCGACACCGCGATCAGGCGCGGGTCCTCCTGGAGCGCCGTGGCGACCAGCTCGGCCGGGAACTGGTTGCCGAGAAAGACCACCTCGACCCCGGCCTCGCGGAGCACCCGGGACACCATCACCGCCCCCCGCCAGTGGGAGTCCAGGCCGAGAATCGCGACGATCGCTTTCACCCGGCCTCGCCCCTATCGCCCGAACAGCGGCATCACCCAGACGCCCAAGGCCTCGCGGAGGTGCCGGTGGACCTCGCCGAGCGTCGCTCCTGCCTCTACGGCCTCCAGGACGAGCGGAAACGCGTTCTCCCCGCTCCGGAGCGCTCCGTCCAGCCGGTCCAGCGCGCGCTTGAGCAGGTTGGCGTCCCGCGCCTCCCGCCAGGCCCGCAAGCGCTCCGCCTGCCGGACGGCCGCCGGCGGTTGGACGAACACGTCGCCTGGAGGTCCCTCCGGCTCGGCGAAGCAGTTCACGCCGACGACCTTGATGCGCCCCTCCTTCACACCCATCTGGTGCTCGTAGGCCGAGCGCGCGAGCTCCGCGTGCACCCAGCCGCGCTCGGTGGCGGCGACGATGCCGCCCTGGGCCTCCACCGCCTCGACGAACGCCAGGACGTGCTCCTCCACCGCCCGCGTCAGGCTCTCGACAAAGTAGCTTCCGCCCAGCGGGTCGATCGTGGCCGTGACGTTGGTCTCGTTGAGGAGCACCTGCTGGGTCCGGAGACCCAGCCGGATCGTCTCCTCCGTCGGGAGCCCCAGCGCCTCGTCGCAGGCGGAGACATGGAGGGACTGGGCCCCCCCGAGTACTGCGGCGAGCGCGTGGTAGGCCGAGCGGACGATGTTCACCTGCGGCTGCTGCGCGGTCAGAGCCACCCCGGAGGTCTGGACGTGAAAGCGCAGGGCCCAGGCCCGGGGATCGGTCGCGCCGAACTCGTCCCGCATCATCCGGCACCAGATCCGGCGGGCGGCCCGGTACTTCGCCACCTGCTCGAAGAAGTCGTTCCCGCCCGCGAAGAAAAAACTGAGACGCGGGGCGAAGGTGTCCACGGCCAGGCCGCGTCGCCGGAGCTCGCGCGCCACGGCGCGGGCGTGGGCGAAGACCAGCCCCAGCTCCTGGACGGCCGTGGCCCCGGCTTCCTCGAGGTTATAGCCCACGAAGCTGACCGGGTGCCAGCGCGGGAGATGACGCACGCCGTACTCGATGGTGTCGCAGGCGAGCCGGAACGACGCCAGCGGAGAAACCGGCTGGGGCGCCGTGGTGACCGCGCACTCCATCAGGAAATCGTTCTGGCAGGTGCCCGCCAGGCACTCGGCCGCAAGGCCGCGCCGCCGCGCGGCGGCGACGTACATGGCGAGAACGATGATCGCCATGCTGGGGTTGCACGTCACGAGCGACACGCTGACCCGGTCCAGCGGGATTCCCGCGAAGAGGCGCTCCATGTCGCCCAGGCAGTCGATGGCGACCCCGCCGAGCCCCGCGTCGGCGCGCGCCTCGGGGGCGTCCGAGTCGTACCCGCGGAGCGAGGGGTAGTCGAAGGTCAGGCTGAGCCCCGTGGCCCCCTGCTCCAGGAGGTAGCGAAGCCGCGTATTCGTGTCCTCGGGCGTGCCGTAGCCGGCGAGCGGGCGCATCGTCCAGCCCCGGCCGCGGTACATGGTGGGGTAGACGCCGCGCGTGAACGGGGGATCGCCGGGGAACCCGAGATCCCTCGCGTATTCGAGCCCGGCCACGTCATCGGGGGTGTAGAGGGGACGGATCGGGATACCCGAATGCGTGCGCCCGAGATCATCTGCGGCTGCGGGTCCGAAATGCCGCCCGAGCCACGCGGCTTTGTGACCACTCAGCGCCCCCGATTGCCCGGATCCGCTCACTCCATCCTCCATCGAAGCGCCCCCCTTTCGCCCGCCTCCCTGGCTGAGCTCATCCGACCCGCTCGAGAATCACGGCCGTGCCCATCCCGCTGCCCGCGGCGACGGTGGCAAGCCCACGCTGCGCCTTTCGGCGCCCCATCTCGTAGACCAGCGTCACGACGATCCGCAACCCCGAGGAGCCAACCGGATGCCCCAGGGCGATGCCGCCGCCGTTGACGTTCACCCGGAGGCGGTCCCACCCCAACTCCCGCTCGTCCACGAGCACCTGGGCCGCGAACGCTTCGTTGGCCTCGATCAGGTCGATGTCCTCCAGGCCGAGGCCGGTGCGCTTGAGCGCTTTCTGGACCGCCGGGACAATCGCGTAGCCCATGAGCGGCGGCTCGCAGCCCACGGTCACGAGGCTGGGCAGGAGCACCCGCGCGAGCGGCGTGAGCCGGAGGCGATCGACAAGATCCTCCGACACCAGGACCGCGGCCGCCCCCCCATCATTGAAGCCGCAGCTGTTCCCGGCCGTCACGCTCCCTCCTTGCCTGAACACCGATGAAAGCCTGGCCAGGCCGGCAAGGGTCAGCTCCGGCCGGGGCCGCTCGTCCTCGGTGACGACGCCTGCCTGTCCCTTCGACCCTTCGACCGGAACAGGAACGATCTCGTCGTCAAACCGGCCGGCCCGCTGGGCCTCCACCGCGCGCCGGTGACTCTCGAGCGCGTAGGCATCCTGCTCCTCGCGGCCGAGCTTGTAGACCTCGGCATGGTGCTCGGCCAGCGCGCCCATGTACCACTCTTTGCCGATCATCTGGCTGCCGGCATACGTGATCTCCGTGATGCTATCGATGAGCTGCTGGTGGCCGAGGCGTCCCCCCCACCGGCCGCTGTAAGAGACATAGGGCGCCAGGCTCATGTTCTCCGCCCCGCCCACCAGCACCGCGTCCGCCTCGCCCAGCGCGATGCGCTGGGCCCCGAGGATGAGGGCCTGCATGCCCGAGCAGCACTGCTGCTGCACCGTGAAGCCCGGCACCGTGTCCGGGAGGCCGATCATCTGGGCGACCGTCCGGCCCAGGCTGGCCTCATACATCGCCTGGATCACGCAGCCGAAGATCGATTCGTCAATGGCCTCTCTTGGGAGCCGCGCCCGTCGGATCGCCTCCTCGGCGCAGTAGGCCCCGAGCTGGGAGGCCTTCACCTCGCGAAGGGAGCCGCCGAAGGCGCCGATCGGCGTCCGCACGGCGGAAGCTAGCAGGACCTCACGCATGGGTGACCCTCCTACGGTGACGACGTCTTGGCGACGCGCCGCTCCTGGAAAAAGTCGTACCACCCGCCCTTCGAGCCCGGCTTGAGGTCCGACCGGCCGCGGTAGCCGGCCTCGAAGACCTTCCGCGCCAGGGGCGGGATCGCGTAGCGCTCCCCGCAGGTCTCCGCGAGGTAGCGCTGGGCATGGTACCAGGAGTCAAACGAAGCGGTGTCGTCCAGCAGCTCGAAAATGCCCATCGGCCACCCGAGCCCGGCTTTCACCATCTCGTCGACCTCCCTCACCCCGGCAACGCCCAGCTCCACCAAGCGGATGGCCTCGGCAATGTACGTGTTGATGAAGCGCGTCATGAAGAATCCCGGGGAATCGCGGACCACCACCGCCTTCTTCCCCAGCCGGGCCAGGAAGGCCACCATGAACTCCCGGACCTCGACCGACGTCAGCTCGCTCCTCGCGACCTCCACCAGCGGCATCACGTTGGCGGGATAGAACCAGTGGGTCCCCACCAGCTGTGCCGGCCGAACCAGGGCTCCGGCCAGCTCCGCGATGAGAATGGACGAGGTGTTGCTGGCGAAGATGGCGTGCGGTGGGGCCAGGGATTCGACGAGGCGAAAGCACTCCTGCTTGGGTCCGACCTCCTCGGGGATGGACTCGAAGACCACGTCCGCCTGCTCGACCCCCTCCCGGTAGTCGGTGGTCCCCCGCACCCGGCCGAGGCAGGCCTCCGCCTCCTGGGCGCTCAGCTTGCCGCGCTTGACCCCCTTGGCCAGGCCGAAGGGCCCGTCTTTGATCAGCGCCAGGCCATGGTCGAGGGTCTCCCTCCGCCGGGACACCAGGGTAACCTCGCACCCCTTCTGGACGCACGCCAGCGCGATGCCGTGCCCCATGAGGCCCCCGCCTCCGATGACTGCCACCCGTCGGACCTGCTCAGGCCCCAGCATGTCGGGTCTCCTTCCCGCCCACTTCGCTCTCGATGAACGCCACCACGTCTGCCGCCGGGGCTCCCGGGCCGAAGACCCTGCGCGCGCCCAGGGTCTCGAGCCTCGGAAGGTCGTCCTCAGGGATCACGCCTCCCACGAGGAGCAGCGTGTGCCCCATCTCGTGGGCGTCGAGCAGGGCCCGGAGTTCTTCGAGCACAGGCATGTGCCCACCGGACGAGCTGGAGATACCCACCACATCCACGTCCTCCTGCAGAGCCACACCGATCACTTCCTGGGGAAGGAGGAAGTTCGTGAACACGACCTCCATGCCGGCGTCCCGGAGCACCCGCATGAGGTAGCGGACACCCCGGTCGTGGCAGTCCAGGGTGGGCTTGGCCAGGAGGACTTTGATCCGGTCTTTTGCCAAGGTCTCACCTCGTCAGTGCGCGGGCCCCCACCCCAGGTGCTCCTTGAGGACACCCATCATCTCGCCGATCGTGGCGTCGGCCCGGGCCGCCTCCACGAGGGTCTCAATGAGCGCGTAGTCGCCATCCAGATCCTGGATCTCCTTCGCGGCGAAGGCGCGCGCTTCCCGGCGCAGATCCTCCATCGCCGCCTTCCAGCGGGCCTGGTCGCGCTCGGCCCGGAGACGCTCGAGCCGCTCCACGGCGATGCGCTCGACCTCCGGGTCCACGCGGAAGACCGGCACCGGGGGCTCCTTTTCCGTCACGTACTTGTTGACCCCCACCACGATCCGCTCCCCTCGATTGACGGCCTCGCGCCATTCGTAAGCGGATTGCTCCACCGTGGAACGGACGAGGCCGGTCTCCCAGGCCCGCACGTACCCGCCCGCCTCCTCGATTCTCCGCTGAACCTCCAGCGCCGCCGCCCCCACCTGCTCTGTCAGCCACTCGACGTAGTAGGACCCTCCCAGGGGGTCCGAGACGGCGGTGATATTGGTTTCCTCCTGGATGATCTGCTGCGCGCGGAGGGCTAACGTCGCCGCCTCCTCGGTGGGGATCGCGAGGGCCTCGTCGTAGCCGCACACCTCCATGGCCTGCACCCCGGCAAGGGCCGCGCCCAGCGTGTGGAGCGTCGTGCGGATCAGGTTGTTCAGCGGCTGCTGGCGGGTGAGGACCGCCCCCGAGGTGTGGGTGTGGATGCGAACGTGCATGGAGCGGGGATCCTTCGCGCCGAAGCGCTCACGGTTCTGTGTGGCCCAGAGCTTTCGAAGGGCCCGGACCTTGCAGATTTCCTCGAAGAAATCGTTGGCCTGAGCGATCTGGAAACCGAAGCGAGGCAGGAACTCGTCCGGCCTGAGGCCGGCCCGCAGGCACGCCTCCGTATAGGCGGCGCCGGCGGCGAGCATGAGCCCCACCTCCTGGGCCGCCGTCCCGCCGGACTCCTCGACCCCGTATCCGAAGAAATTGGTGGTGTTCCACTGGGGCATGCGGCGGCTGCAGAAATGGATGAGCTGGACCGCCAGCTTCATGGCGCTACGGGGGGGAAAGCAGCTCATTCCCACATACGCCGCCTGGTGGTACCAGTTCATCGTGTTGCCGCGGAGCTTCTCCCACGGCACTCCCTGGTCTTCGGCATAGGCCAGGTACTGGGCGAAGGCCGGGGCGGTCTGGTAGTACGTGATGTGGACCACGTTCATTTGGGTCAGGTCCAGCCCCTCAAACAAGGTCGCCATGTCGCGCTTGGAGTAGACGGCCATGCCGCCCTGGCCGATCCGGCCCCGCGCGGCCGGGTGGTCGGGGTCGAGACCCTCGTGGGCCACGAGGTCGTAGACGAGGTTGTAGAAACGGTTCCCGAAGTATCCGACCATCCCCTGCGCGGCCAGGTAGTCCATCCGCTGCCGGGTGTGTTCGGGCAACCCGCACCCGATCACTGGCTGGTTGGCCCAGGGCATGAACTGGTACTGCGTCGCGTACAGCCCCCGCGTGTACGGGTGCGCGCCGGGCGCCCCGAGATCGTTCCACCCGATCTGCCCGATGTCGTGGGGAAAATAGACCGGCTTCAGGGGGATGCCCGAGTGGGTGACCCGCTGCCGCTCCGCCGGCTTCACGCCGAACCGCTGGGAGATTCTGGCGAAGTCGTCCGACCATTTCGCCTCTGTTTCACGGCTCTGTCGCAGGCTCTCGTCGCTCCACATTGCCGCGCTCCTTTCAGACCGCCGCCCTCGGAACACCCCTTCTGATTCGCTTTCCCTCGTAGTATATTATGTGAACTGGTGAGTTCACAATACGTCGGGAGGGAACAGGCTGTCAACGCCAATCCGAAAATGCCTGGACCGCTTCTTCGTTGGGTCCCGGCAGGTAGCGCGGCGAACGGGCGCCCACCCACGCCTTCGGCGCGGGTCCCCGCGCCGCGACAGGACGCGCGAGCCCCGTTGACGGCGCGACCGGAGCCTTTCGGATCGAGGTCAAGACGACGCGGGGTCGCCACCACGAAAGGCGCGCCTTGAGCCGGAGCCGCAGCCTCTTGGAGAAGGAGATCATCCGGGCGGCGGCCAGCTGTTTCGGCCAGCAAGGGTACCGGGCCGCCACCCTGGAGACCATTGCCGCCAGAGCGGGGATCTCGAAAGTCACCCTCTACAACTACGTCTCCGGCAAGGAAGAGCTCCTCTGCCGGGTCTTCGAACGCACCATGGAATCGTACCGGACCGGACTGCGCCAGATCATCGACCGGCGGCTTCCCGCCGACGACGCGCTCCGCCGCATCATCCGCTACCAGGTCATGTTCCTGACGAGCGACCTCCCGTTCCTCCGGGTGTTCTTCAGCGAGGAGAGCGGGCTCCCTCCCCACATGGCGAAACGGGTGGCGCAGGAAAAACGCGAGTGCGACCGCGCCATCGAGAAGGTCGTCCGGGAGGGGATCCGCGAAGGGCTGTTCCGGAATCTCCCGCCCACGCTCTTCGTTTTTGCCCTGCTCGGCATGTGCAACTGGCTGTACAAGTGGTACTGCCCAGAGGGGAAGCTTGCTCCCGACGAGATCGGGGCCATCTTCGTCGACCTGCTGGAGCGGGGCTATGTCCGGCGGGGCGGAGACAAGCCCGGCGACCTCCTCCTCCGCTCGCTCCGGCGGGTCGAGCGGAGGATCGTCGCGCTCGACAGCCGGCTCGCCCGACCCCCCCGGCGCGCGGGGACGCGGCGCGGACCCCGCTACCGGGCGTAGTCGTAGAAGCCGCGCCCGCTCTTCCGCCCCAGGCGGCCGGCCGTCACCATGCGCTTCAGGAGCGGCGGCGGCGCGTAGCGGGCTTCGCGGAACTCCTCGAACATCACCTCGGCCACGTAGAGCGTGGTGTCGAGCCCGATCAGGTCCAGGAGCGTGAAGGGCCCCATGGGGTGGCCGCACCCGAGCTTCATGGCCTGATCGATGTCCTCGAGCGAGGCGAGCCCCGACTCGTAGACGCGGACCGCATCGAGGAGGTACGGCACCAGCAGCCGGTTCACGATGAAGCCAGTCGCGTCCTTGGCGTCCACCGGCACCTTGCCGATCGCCTGGACCCACTCCCAGACCGTCTTGAACGAGGGCTCATCGGTCAGGATCGTCCGCACCACCTCGACCAGCTTCATCAGCGGCACCGGGTTGAAGAAGTGGAGCCCCAGCACCTGGCCCGGGCGCTTGGTGGCGGCGGCCAGGGCGGTGATGTTGCACGAGGAGGTATTGGAAGCCAGCACCGTGTGCGGGAGGCAGATCCCGTCCAGCTTGGCGAAGGTCTCGTTCTTGAGCGGCTGGTTCTCGGTGATCGCCTCGACCACGAGATCGCACGCCTTCAGGTCCTCGAGGCGCGTCGTGCCCGTGATGCGTCCCAGGATCGCGTCCCGCTCCTTCGCCTCGATCTTCGCCTTGGCGACGAGCCCCTCCAGCGTCTTCTTCAAGCCGTCGAGCCCCCTGTCGAGCAGCGCCTGGTTCGCCTCGACGACCACCGTCGGGAAGCCCGCCTGGGCGGAGACCTGGGTGATCCCCGAGCCCATGAGCCCGCAGCCGAGGATGCCAACGGTCTTGATCGCCATGGTCGGAGAACGGTCGGACGGCTACCGACGCTCCAACGAGTTAGACCAAATACTCACGCATGGATCGAGGTGCCGGGCCAAATAACGAGCCAGACAAGGCCCGAGGGAGGAGCCGGCCGGAGGCGTAACGACCCAGCCCGCCTGCAGCGGGACTGGGTGCCCGCAGAGGAATGGCGACGACCGACGCTGGTCAATGGCCGAAGGCCCTCCTTGGCGGGCACCCACGAAGTGGGTCGTGGCGAAGTTAGTTGGCCCGGCATTAGCGGCGGCGGCCCGGCAGCGCCATGGGCGCGTGCAGGGTCCCCTCGGGGCAGGGATTCTTGATGATGACGTTGAGCGACGTCGTGCCGTACCGGTAGCTGCCGTCCGAAAGCGCCTCCCACCCCGGCCCGGACCGCGCGACCGGGGGGTCACGCAGCGATTCCTGGAACGCGGTCTCAGGTTTTTCCATCGGTAGCGCGAGCAAGTTCAGGATCAGCGGGGCGTTGAGGGCCGGGCGCGCCTCCTCGGCCCCCAGCGGCCACGCGGTGCCGGCCAGGAGCCCGACGAGCGCTACGGCACCGACGAGCATGCGGCTAGTCATAGACGATGAGGGAGTGCAACGGGTACTGCTTGATCTTCTCCCGCCCCTTGAGGAACGCCAGCTCGATCAGGAACGCGACACCCACCACGTGGCCCCCCAGTTGCTGGATCAGCCGGAGGGTGGCGGCCATGGTCCCCCCGGTGGCGAGCAGGTCATCCACGGCCAGCACCCGCTGGCCGGCTCGGATGGCGTCCTCGTGGATCGCCAGGGCGTCCCGTCCGTACTCGAGCTCGTACTCGACCTCGATGGTTTTCCCGGGGAGCTTGCCGAGCTTTCGGACCGGCACGAAGCCCGCGCCCAGCTCGGCGGCCAGCGCCCCGCCGAAGATGAAGCCGCGCGACTCGATCGCCACCACCAGCTCCACGCGCTCCTGGATGTAGCGGAGGGCCAGCTGGGTCACGACGTACTTGAAGGCCTGGGGCTCACTGAGCAGCGTGGTGATGTCCCTGAAGAGGACGCCCTCGGTCGGGAAATCCTTGATGTCCCGGATCTTCGACTTCAGCTCGGAGAGCTCCATGGCCGCGGTTGATAGTACCGCCACCCCCGTCCGCACCGCAACCCCAAAACCGTGGGCGAAGCCTGTCCTTTGCGGGCACCCGCGAAGCGGGTCGCGCTAGCCTGCATTATTCACGAACCATAGTCGAGTGTGGCGGGCGGGGCCTGTCGCAGGGCGCAACCCCCGTGGGTCCGGCTCCGTCACCCACTCGCCCGAACGCCGCGCTACGCGCGGCGGACGGGACGAGGGGGGCCCACTGCGCGCGGCCCCGTGGGGGCTGCACCCTGCGCCACCCGCCCGGTCGCGCCATCGCCGTTCGTGAATAATGCGCGCTAGGGCAAACTCCTCACGCGGTCGGGCAGCTCGGCGAAGTGATGCAGGACGAAATCGGCCCCGGGCGCGGGAGAGCCGCCGCCGGCCCGGAAGTGGCCGACCCGCATGCCGACGGACCGGGCCCCGGCCACGTCGGCGTCGGCGTCGTCGCCGACGTGCAGGGCGTGCCCCGGCTCGGCGCCGGCCCGGCGGAGCGTCCCCGTGAAGATCGCGGGGTGTGGCTTCCGGTAGCCCACCTCATCCGAGTAGGAAAGCACCGTGAAGTAGCCCAGGAGCCCGTGGTGGTCGAGCACCTTGCGGAGCACCACCCCCGGCGTCCGGCCGGTGTTCGAGATGATGCCGAGCGTCACGCCGAGCTCCCTCAGGGCGGAGAGCGCCTCCACGGCACCGGCGACGGGCCGCGGCAGGAGGCGCAGGACCGGGGTGATGTAGGCCGCCACCGCCTCCTCGAAGAGCTCGGGAGACAGGTCCGCCGTCACGCCGGGTGCGGCCAGCTCCAGGAAGATCTTCACCTGCTCCCGGTACGGAGGGTCGCGGTGATTCGCCCAGAAGCGATCCGTGAGGGCAATCCCGGAGGCCTCGTAGGCGGCTTCCAGGTCTTCCGGACGGGTCGGACGCCCGACTCGCGCCAGCACCGAGGCGGTCCCCTCGAGGCGGAGCTCCTTCCCGCGCTGGAGATTCTCGGGGGTGTCGATGATCAGGGTTTGCCAGAAATCGAAGGTGACGACCTGGATCACGGCAGCTGCGAGAGCGCGGCCGGGAGATCGCCCAGCTGCCGGATGACGGCGTCGGGCTTCCGGCGAAGCGCCGCCGGGGGCGTCGCGGTCACCTGAATCGCGCGCATGCCCGCGCCCTGAGCGCCCTGGACGTCGAGCACGGGGTCATCTCCCACGTGCACCGCCTCCTCGGGGGCCAGGCCGATCTGGCGCAGCGTGAGGTGGAAGATCTCCGGGTCGGGCTTTCTGACGCCGCACTCGTCCGAGAAGATCAGGAGCTTGAAGGGCGCCAGCAGGCCGTAGCGGTCCAGGACCTTCCGGAGGACGACGCCGGGAGTGCGCATGGTGTTGGCGATGACGCAGAGAACCGTCCCCTGGGCGGCCAGCGCCGCCAGCGCCCCCCGGGCGCTCAGGTCGGGGGTGGGGGGAACGAGCAGGGCCGGGTTTGCGTACGCCTGGACGAGGGTGGCCAGGCTCCCCGAACCGAGGCGGCCCGGCAGCCCGGGCTCCAGCGCTTCGAGGATCGCCGCGACGTGCCCCTGGACCGACACGTCCTTGCACGTCCGCCAGAGCCTTCCGAGGAACCGCCCTGACTCCTCGTAGGCCCGATCAAGCGCTTTCGGCGTCACCGCCATTCCCGCGGAGCGGAGGATAGTCTCGAAGTCCGCCAGGCGCTTCTGCTTGTAGCGGTTGTCGCTCGACGGGGGATCAAACATCAGCGTCCCCCAGAAATCCACCGTCACCGCCCGGATCATCCGGTTAGCCCGCCGGCCCAGCGATCCCCCGCTCGCTCAGACGGGCTCGCCCTGACTTCGCTCGGCCGGGGACCGCGGGGCCGCCGTCTCCCGGTGAGAGCCGAGGCCGTCAGGCGGAAAACCTCTGGCGCGAGGACCGTCATGCCCGAAAATTCGGCGGGCGCTTCTCGAGGAACGCCGTCATCGCCTCGCGGGGCTCGTCGGTGGCGAAGCAGGTGGCGAAGGCGTTGATCCCGTACGCGATGGCGGTCCGGAGGTCCGTCTGGCGCCAGCGGTTGATCAGCTCCTTCTGGGCGCGCACGGCGGTGGGCGCGCAGGCCAGGATGCGCTCAACCAGCGCACCCGTCGCGGCCTCGAGTCGGTCGGGCGGCGCCACGCGGTTCACGAGCCCCCACTCGAGGGCCTGCTCGGCGGTGATCATCTCCCCGGTCAGCAGGAATTCGGCGGCGCGGCCCGGCCCGACGAGAGCGGGCAGCAGCGCGGCCTCGATGACCGAAGGCACGCCCACCTTGATCTCCGGCAGCCCGAGCCGCGCTTCGGTGGAGGCGGTCCTGAGGTCGCACGCCATCACCAGCTCGAAGCCGGCGCCCAGGCAGTAGCCGTTGAGCATGGCGATCACCGGGAAAGGCGCCTCATGGACGGTGCGGATGGCCTCGTGGAGCGCCGTGATCAGAACCTTGGCTCCGGCGACGTCGAGGTCCTTCATCACTCGGACGTCCATGCCGCCGGTGAAGGCCCGGCCGCTGCCGGTGAGCACGGCGAGCCGGACGCCTGGATTTCGCGCCAGCCCGTGGAAGGCGTCGCGGAGCGCCTGGATCAGATCCGGGGCGATCAGGTTCAGGGGCGGCCGGTTGAGGGTAACCCACGCCGCGCCGTCCCGGTTCTCGACCCGGAGGATGGGCTCCCCCACTACCTAGGCTCCGAGCCGCCGGGACGAGAACCGAGCAGCCCAAGGCCCGAGGGAGGAGGGCACCGAAGGCGTACGCGGTTGTACGTTGAGGATGCCCGACGACCGAGAACGCCGGGATGCGACGGTTATCGGCACGGCACTAATACCTCGGCATGGTGGGGTCCACGGTGCGCGCCCACTCGTCCAGGCCTCCGGCGAGGTTCTTGACCTTCGAGAACCCGAGCTGGCGGAGGTACTCGCTGACGGCGGCGCTCCGGACCCCCTGGTGGCAGAAGACGACAATCTCGTCGTCTGGATTCAACTCCTCCGTCCGGTACTCGATCTCCTCGATGGGAATGTGCGTCGCCCCGCCCAGGCGGCAGAGCCGCCGCTCCCAGTCCTGGCGCACGTCGAGGAGGACCAGTGGCTCCCCCCGCTCGAGGCCGGCCTTCAGCTCCCGCGGCGTGATCTCGTCCACGTTGAGGCGACGAAGTCGGCGAGCCACTCGTTCACGGCGTCCCGCCACTCGATCTGGGGGAAATGACCGCAGCGCTGGAGCCAGCGCAGCTGCGCCCTCGGCAGGTGGCCGGCGACCGTTTGGGGGTGCACGGGGGGAACGACGCGATCCTGTCGCCCGTGAATGAGGAGGACCGGCGGCGACAGGGAAGCGAGGGCGCGCCGGTAGCGATCGCCCTCGGCGATGAAATCGGCCCTCACGCTCCTGAGCGCCGAGAGGAAGGCCGCCCGCCCTTCGGGGCTCACCCGGATGGGATAGCCGGTCCGCACCAGGAAGTCCACCTCCTCGCGGCGGGGTTCGGCAAAGCACCGGGAG
>Ga0156024_1168_pt8 | contig 14791 bp, 12 predicted proteins | sample RifCSPlowO2_02_FD_107678 | JGI IMG/M metagenome (GOLD analysis project Ga0156024, IMG submission 107678) | Candidatus Rokubacteria bacterium RIFCSPLOWO2_02_FULL_68_19 | reverse complement strand
CAGGGCCCGCGGGCCGTGAAAAATAGAGGGGCCATGCCCGCAGCGACCCGAGTGAAGTTTTCCCCGGTCGAAGGCGCCGCCGACCTCTTCACCCCCGCGTTCCTGGACTTTCTGGTGCGCCTGCACGACCAGCTGGACCAGCGCGCCCGCGCGCTTCGCGCCAAACGCGCCGAGGTCCTCAAGAAGGCCCACGAGCGGGGAATCTCGGCCACCCATCCGCCCGGGGGCCCCATCGACACGGGCGACTGGCAGGTGCCGCCCGTGCCAGACGACCTGCTGAAGCCGGGGATCGAGATCTCGGGGCCGTGCTCGATCACGAGCATGTTCATCAACGCGCTGAACCCGGGACCGGAGGGCGAGCGCGCCGAGGGCGACCTTGACGACGACGAGGACTCGGGCGGCCACAGACTCATCGACACGGTGAAGGCCGCCGGGAACCGCGTGGCGGCGATCAACCGCGAGCTGACCTCCTACGACCCCGAGAAGCGCAAGGAGTACAAGATCGCCGAGGGCGACCTGCCCTTCTTCATGCACCGGGAGCGCGGCCTCCACCTGGACGAGGCCGACGTCACGGTGGACGGCAAGCCCATCAACGCGGCGATCCTCGGCACCGCGCTGACCCTCTACTACGCCGGGCGGCACCAGGCCGACCGCGGCCAGGGCATCTACTTCTACCTGCCCAAGCTCGAAGCGGCCGCCGAGGCGGCGTGGTACCGCGACCTGTTCGCCCTGAGCCAGGAGCAACTGGCGTGGCTCAAGAAGGCAGTCATCCGCGCGGTCGTGCTCGTGGAGTCGCTCCCCGCCGTGTACGAGATGGAGGAGATGCTCCACGCGCTCGGCCCGTACGCGGCGGGGCTCAACGCCGCCCGCTGGGACCTGAAGGCGAGCATCTTCGAGTACGTCATGGCCGACCCCAAGTCGGTCTGGCCCGACCGCTTCGGCGTGGACATCAAGACGACGCCGTTCCTGGCCAATATCTTCCGCCGCCTCGTGGCCATCTGCCTCAAGCGCGGCGCGGTTCCTATCGGCGGCATGGCCACGGCGCTGCCCAACCCCGACCCGGAGGTGAACCGGGTGGCCGGCGAAGCGATCAGGGCCGACAAGGTCTGGGAGGCCCAGCAGGGCTTCATCCGCGCCTGGGTCGCCCACATCTTCCACATGAAGACCGCCGCCCAGCCGTTCAGGGACCTGCGCGCGTCGGGCTGGAAGCCGACTCCCGAGATGGCGAACCCGGACAACTACCCGGTCAAGATCGAGGTCCCCGCCGGGCCCATCACCGTCGAGGGGACGCGCCGCAACTGCCGGATGGTCATCGAGTACGTGGAAGGCTGGCTCAACGGCCGGGGCGCCAAGGGGATCGACAGCCTCGCGGGGAAGCCGGGCATCCACCCGGCGCTGATGGAAGACCTGGCCACGGGCCGGATGTCCGTCGCCCAGATCGCCCAGCGCATCCGCCACCACGCCAAGACCACGGCCGGCCCCGACGCGGTCCACGACTTCGCCCTCGTGAAGCGCCTGCTCCAGGAAGAGTGCGACGACATCCTGGCCCGGTTGAAGGCCACGGTGAAGGACGACAAGGGCCGCGCCGCCTACGCCGAGGCCGAGCAGCGCTACCGCAAGGCCGTGAAAATCGCGATGCGCTGGATCAAGAATTACACCGACCTGGACTTCCGGAGCCTGGGCTCCTACACCCGCGCCGACCTCGACCGCATCGCCGCCGCCCCCGACGCCTTCTAGCCGGCCTCCACAAAACTGCTCTAGTCGAAGCGGCTGATGTGGAGGTGGACGCCGTGGCTCGACGTGGGCTCCACGGTCAGCTCCCCCGCGCCGCTCAGCATGGTCGCGCCCGCGTCGCGGAGCCGCGCGCTGATCGCGTCATAATCATCGGCGACCAGCGAGAGCGCCACCATACCTTCCAGGCCGCCCACCTCGTCGGCGGGGACCAGGAGCAGGGCGCCCCTGCCCACGGAGAGCATCGTGCGGGGGCCGTCGTTCATGCCCTGCTCCGGCAGGGCGAAGAGGCGCTGGAAGATCCCCGCGGCTTCCTTGGGATCGTGGGAGGCGATGACGACGCGCTTGAGGCGCAGAGGCGAGGCATCGGGATCGGAGCCGTTCGGCGGCGTGGCCAGCTCGACGAGGACGCCGGCGCTCGCCTTGGGATGGAGAAAGCCGATGCGGCCCGCCAGGCCCTCACGGGAGGTTTCGTCGAGAAGCGCCACGCCGGCTGTTTTGAGCTGCCGGAGGCTCGCGTCCACGTCGGCGATCTCGAAGCAGAGGTGGTGAAGCCCCTCGCCGCGTTTTTCCAGGAAGCGCGCAACGCCGGTTCCCGCCTGGGTCGGCTCGAGGAGCTCGATCTCGCTCTCCCGCGCCCCCAGGAGCGCCGCGCGGACGCCCTGGTCCTTGATCACGACCTCTCTCAGGAGCGGCAGGCCCAGCGTGTCGCGATAGAAGCCGTAGGCGCGTGCCAGCTTTTCGACGACGACGCCCACGTGGTGGACCTTCCGCACGCTGACCGGAACCACGGCTCCCTACCCTAGCCCACCACCCACGGAAATTCAACCCCTCTCATCGCCGGGTCGGCGCGGCCATGGCGGCCTCGTCGGCGAGGACGATGCAGCGGGGATGCCTCTGGAGCGCCGAGGCCGGCACGTCGGGCGTGAGGGGGCCGTCCAGCACCTTCGCGAGCGGCTCCCGCTTGCCCGCGCCACTGACCAGCACCACGACCTCGCGCACGTCCAAGATTGTCGCGATGCCCAGGGTGACGGCGCGGTCGGAGACCGGTCCCTGGATCACCGCATCGGTCAGGATGTAGTCCACCGTCGAGGCGAGCAGCCGGACCGGCCGGCAGCGCGAATCGAACGGGCTCCCCGGCTCGTTGGAGGCGATGTGACCGTTGGGACCGAGGCCGAGCATGACGAGGTCGAGCCCGCCCGCGCGGGCGATCGTCGCCTCGTACTCGCGGCACATCTGGTCCAGGTCGGGCCGGTCCACTCTGAACGGGTGCCGCCGCTCGGGCGTCACGCCCGCCCAGGCGAGGAATTCCTTGCCGACCTGACGCCAGAAATAGCCGTCGGGAGGCGCCGGCGGGCAGAGCTCGTCCACGGAGAAGACGCGCATCTCCGAGAAATCGACGCGGCCCTGCCGGTGCTCTTCGGCGAGGAGGCCGTACATCAGCCGCGGGGTGCGGCCGGCGGGCACGGCCATCGCGAGATCGGGCTTGGCGCGGACGCGGTCGAGGAAATAATCCGCCGCGCGGCGGGCCAGCGCCGCCGCGTCCCGGGAAACCACCAGCTCCACGGCTAGGGTTCCTTGAAGAGTTTTTGGAACTCGCTCCAGGGTGCCGGCGGAACTTTCACGAGGGCGGCATTTTCTTCGACGTGGGCGACGCGCTTCATTCCCACGAGGGCCGTCCCGACTCCCGGCGTGGAGCGCGCGAACTGGATCGCGCGCTGGGCGTCGGTGCTGAGCCCGGGAAGGTGCTCGCCGAGGACCGGTGGGAGGTTCCGGGAGAGCTGCCCCTGGTAGATGGAGGCGGAGGTCATGACGTAGATCCCCAGCCGCCGGGCGGCTTCGAGCAGTGAGACGGCCTCGCCGGCCACGGGCTGGTTCCCGAGGGTAAACGCCTCGCCCATGGCGAGATTGTAGGGGAGCTGGATCACCCTGAAGCGGTGCTTGTCGCCGGCCACGTCCCGCGCTATTTTTTCGAGCTCGGCGAGCGACAGATAGTCCCGCGCGGCCGGGGGCTGGCGATAGCCGTTCCAGGTGGCGGTGCCGTAGCACCCGATCTTGCCGTCGCTCGCGGCGGACTCCAGAAACGTGAACGCGTCGCGAATCCGCTTGAGGAGCTCCGAGCGGTCCACCTCCTGGAGCTGGGTTTCGGGGTTGTGGACGTAGTAGACGTCCACCGTCTCGAGCCCCAGGTTCCGGCGGCTCCGCTCGAGCTGATCCGCGAGGTAGGCCGGCGTCATGCAGTGGCAGCCGGCCACGACGTCGTCGGAACGGATGATGCCGGGGCGCAGGTACGTCTCGGTGAAGTAGGCGCCGGGATTCGTCGGCATCGACCCGTCGAACGGAATGAAGCCGCCCTTGGTGGCGACCACAACCTCCTCGCGGCGCAGGGCGCCCTTGCCGATCAGGGCCGAGAGCGCTTGGCCGATAAGCCGCTCGCTCCGCTGGTGCCGGTAGTTGACGGCCGTGTCCACCACGTTCAGGCCCAGCTCCAGGGCGCGCGTCAGCGCGTTCCGGTACAGCTCGTCGGTGGCCGAGTCCTCGGCGCCGAGGTAGGTCCCGATGCCAACGGACGAGAGCCAGCACTCGCCGAAGGCGCGGAAATGCTCGGGCGCGGCGTTCGCGCGCCGGCGGTAGGCGTCGGTTCCGTCCGGTGTGGCGCGTCCGGCAATCATCCGGCTACCCCTCGCGGTAGAAGAGGAGCAACGCGCCGACCATGGTGAATGCGACTGCCCAGACGCGGCCGGGCACGCGGTTGTTGGGGGCCGGCAGCCGGAGCTCGAGCCAGCGCGCCCACCCGACGAAGACGGCCAGGACGCCCAGCGGCGCGTGGGTGACCTCGATGAGGAACTCGGCCTTCAGGTTGAAGAGCGCGTGCGAGTGGGTGAGGAGCAGCGCGCCGCCGGCGGCGCACAGGAGCGGGAAGACGTAGGCCCACCCCGGGGCGCTGAGGCGCCCGGTGCGCACCGCCCACTCGAAGGCGGCGAGGGCCACGACGAGCGCCACCGCCAGCCGGTGCTGGAGGACGTCGGGGAGCAGCATGCTCTCCCAGAAGCCGGCGGGGCCGAGAGGCCACGCGCGCGGATCGTTGCGGAAGAAGAGAAACGCGGCGAGCCCCAGAAAGAGGAGCGGCCAGTGCCGGGCCCAGCGGCTCCGCCCCCGCAGCTCGACCAGCGCGAGCAACCCCATGCTGAAGACGAAGAGCCCCGCCACGTGGTGGTTGAACTCGGACCACTGGTACTCCGGCTGCTTCCGCACGGCCAGGGTGTCGGTGATCGGGGCCGCCGCGGCCAGCAGATCGTCGATCCGCGGAGTCGAGAAGCTCGGCAGCTTGGGGGCAAACCGTCCCGTCACCTCCGCGAGCGTGGCGCGATCCTCCCTGACGTCCGCCGCCACCGGGAGCGACGTCAGCGCCGCGGCGGCCAGCAGGAGGGTGACGCCCATCCCCACCTCCGCCTCCACGAACCACCAGAGACTTGCCGGGACTGCCCCGCCCCGCCGGGCCATGCGCCGCACCGCCAGGAAGTTCAGGGCGGCCAGCGCGAGCGCCCCCGCCAGCACCGCCACCTTCGTCAGGATCATGATCCCGTAGCCCGTTCCGAGAAGTCCTTCCACCCCATCCACGTAGAACAGCGACAGCGCGATCCCTGCCGCGACGAGGCCGGCGACGCTGCCGAGGGCCAGAGGGGAGAAGCGGGCGGCCAGAGCCGAGGCCGAAGCGTCCTCGCCGGGCTCACGGCGGAGCAGCGAGAAGGCCACCAGGTGAATCAGCCCGCCGACCCAGACGGCCGCCGCCACCTGGTGGAACACTTCGAGGGCCATCAGGATCTCCCGGGACTCCAGCCGGCCCATGGCGTGGGAGAGCCACGCCGCGTTCGCCCCAAGGAGCGCGGCCAGGCCCGCGGCGGAACACCAGGACGCCCGTGAGTCCGGCTTGCGGCCCAGCAGGATGGCGGTGACGGCGAGGGCGATCGCGAGCGCGATCCTGGCGAGCCCGGCCTGGGCGAAGGCCGTGGAGAAGAACGCTCGGAATGGCGCCGGACCGGTCTCCCCGGCGAGCGCCAGCGGCTGGAGTCCGAGGATCAGGGCCTGGGCGCCGGCCAGAAGGATCGCGCCGGCGGCGATGAGGGTGAGGCACCGTCCGACGGCGGCGTTCCGGAGCCGCGATGGCGCGGCGAACGGGCGGAGCACCAGGAGCGCGTAGGCCACGCCGCCGAGGGCCGTCGCCAGCCCCACGAGGGCAGCACCCCGCAGGACGACGTTCAGAAACCCCGCCAGCGTCGTCACGCGTCAGGGTCCCGGGGCGACGGTGAACCGTAACGCCCCCTGCGTCACGTGACCGTCCGTCGAGAGCACCTTCCAGCGGACGAGATACCGGCCGGGCGGAAGAGTCGGGACCGGCGCCGAGAGCTCGTTCGGGACCCCCTCGGGGGCTCCCGCCACCGGGAGTGGGATGGGGCGGCCCCCGGGGCCCGTCACGGTGATGCCGGAGAGCGCTTGCTCGATGCGGCTGTTGAAGCGCAGGAAGATCCGCGCGGGAGCGGCCCGGAGGACTTCGTCGGCCCGCGGGGAGGATTCGAGGACTAGCGCGTGGGCGTCGGCGAGGCGGGGGGACCAGATCGCCAGGGCGGCGAGCACGAGCCCCGCGGCGAGCGCGCGCCTGAGGAGCATGGTGAGGCTCAGCGCCAGTCGTCCAGCACCAGGTCGGCCGGCCGCTCGTACTCCTCGAGCTTCCCCCGCTTCATCCGGACCATGGTGAAATCGATCGAGTAGCCGCGCTCGAGCAGCGCCTGATAAGCGGTCCAGTACGCCGTGTACACGGGCGCGATCACCCGCTGGAGCCCCGCCCCGCTGGCGAGCTCCTCGAGGGACGCCAGCAGCCCGTGGAAGTACTCGGGCTTCCGGTGGCGGAAGTCCATCGCGAGGAACTTGACGTAGAGCGACCCCTGGGGGGCTTCGCTGACGCCGGGGACGTGGTAGATGGCGAACCCGATCAGCTCGCGCCCCCGCTCCAGCAGGAGCGTGTCGCCGAGGGCGAGCCCGTCCACGATCTCCACCTCTTTGGCCAGGTCCAGGCCCCGGTAGATCGCGTTGGTGATCCGCCGGAGCTTCTGCATGGTGCCCTTCTTCTTCGCCTCCTCGAGCGTGGAGAAGCGGCGGACCGAGACGGCAGGCTTGCCGGTCTGGGTGGCCTGGATGATCTCCCGCCGGTCCAGGGGCTTCCCGGTGATGGCGACGAGCGCTTTGGGTTTGTAGCCGAACTTCTGGAAGAGGAGGAGGTGCTTCGGACTCGACGGGTAGGTCGAGAGTCCCTGGAGCGTGACCTTGTTCTCGTCGAAGAAGCCCTGGGTGGCCTTGACCAGCTGCTGGCCGATATCCTGGTTCTGGTAGGTGGTGAGAACGGCGACGGGGCCCACGAGCCCGAGCGTGCCCCAGATCACCGCCACCGCAGCGCCGACGATTTTCCCGTCCCCTTCCTCGGCGACGAAGCAGCCCCACGGCTCCATGAGCCAGCGGTGGTGGACGTACTGGGCCCCGCCGAAGACCTGGCGCGGGCGGGTGCCGAGCTGGCGCTCGTAGAAATCGCCGAAGGCTTGCTCGATGACGTCCCGGACCTTGGAGAGGTCGCCCTTCCGGACGCGGCGGATCTTGATGATGGGCGCGCGCCCCGAGTCCAGCCCCGCCCGATCGACACTCGCCCTCATTTCTTCCCTTTCACCTCGACCCCGGCGAGCTCCTCCAGGAGCGTGACGATCCCCGAATGGTCGAGCCCGCCCCGGCCCTTCTGGCGAAGCGCGTTGAAGAGTTCCTGGATCACCGCGGTGGTCGGCAGCGGCACGCCGAGCGCCCGGCCAGCCTCCATGATGAGGCCGAGATCCTTGTAGTGGAGGTCGATCTTGAAGCCGGGGTTGAAGGAGTGGGCGAGGTAGTTGGGGGTCTTCTGGTCCAGGCAGCGGCTGCCCGCGAGCCCTCCCCCGAGCGCTTTCAGGGTCAGCTCGATGTCGAGCCCCGCCTTGGCCGCCAGCGTCAGCGCCTCGGCGAGCGCCGTGAGATTGCCGGCGACGATGATCTGATTCGCCAGCTTCGTGAAGCCGCCCGCTCCGAGCGGGCCCAGGTGGGTGATCGTCTTCCCCATGGCCTGGAAGACCGGGAGCACCTGGTCGAAGACGGCCTTGTCGCCGCCGACCATGATGGAGAGCGCCGCGTCGATGGCGCCCTTCTCGCCGCCCGAAACCGGAGCGTCGAGCATCCTGACGCCTCGCGGCTCGAGCGCCTTCGCCACCTTCTGCGAGACGATCGGGGAAATCGTGGACATGTCCACGAAGATGAGGCGGCGATTGTCGGCCTCGATGATCCCGTTCTTCCCCAGGGCCACCAGCTCCACGTCGGGGGAGTTGGGGAGCATCGTGATGAGGCTCTCCACCTGCTCGGCCACGGCCTTCGGGGACATCTCAGCCTTGGCCCCCGCCTTGACCAGTTCATCCACAGGCCCCTGGCTTCGGCTGTGGACAACCAGGGGATAACCGGCCTTGAGGAGGTTCCGGGCCATAGGCCGGCCCATGATACCGAGGCCAATAAATCCAATGGTTTGGGTCACTGTGGTCCTCGCGGTGAGTGCTCGTGCTCAATTAACACAATGGTTCGAAACGGTCAAGGACTTTCTAAAATCTCCTGTGCTTTCTTCTGCTTAGTCATGTCTTGTCAGCGCTGGGGTCAGGCATGCGTTATTGCGTTATTGGTCGCTGGCGTGGCGCCAGGGAGTCCTAAGCTCGGAGAGTGCCTTCATGAACTCGGCCCCGTAGTGGGCGCGGACCCTGTCACGCGGCATTCCCTTGGCACGGGCGACGAGCCGACCGAGCGTCGCGTACGCCTTGGGAGAGTGGGAGAGGAGCTGGAGCTTGTGGGCCGTATGGAAGCGGGCCAGATCGCCGATCGTCCACCGCCCCGCGAAGAGCGAGCGAAGCCGGCGGTAGGCGAAGACGCGCTCGACGAAGTTCTCGCGGATCCGCGGATCGTTGAGACGTCCTTCTTCCTCGACGGGAAGATTGGGGCAGCGGCGGAGGAGCGCCTCGGCGAAGAGGCCCCGGCCGTTCCTCGACGGCACGCCCCGGCCGTCGTACACCCGCACCTGCTCCAGGCCGCAGGAGGGCGAATCTTTCTTCAGGATGTAGCCGCAGAGATCCTGGTCCTCCAGCGCGGCGAGGCGCCGGGCCGCGTACGTCCGCATCTTCCGGGTGAGATCGGTCCCGGTCTTCGGATTGACCAGCCGGACGTCTCTGCCGGCGCGCTCCAGCCGGATGGGATCGCGCGGCGTGCCGAGACCGATCTCCACCTCCGGGCAGACGTGGACCCACTCGACGTAGCGCCCGAAGGTCTCGACCAGGAACGGGTCGCGCTTGTGACCGCCGTCGTAGCGCACCTCCTGCCCCAGGAGGCACGCCGACACCCCGATCCGGATGGGCTCGCTCACGGCCTCAGGGTATCACCGCTGCGGAGGCAGGCGCCCTGCCGGCCGCGACCTGCTTCAAGTCAGCGCCCCCGCACAGCGCGCTCGCCCTCGACTCCCTTGACTCGTCCGTCCTCCGCGCTGTATCAGGGAAGAACTGGCCGACGCGGGGCAGCGAGCCTGGTCAGCTCACCCGAGGGCCTTGCGGATCTCCAGCGGAGGCTGCCTCGCTGTGAGGTAAGGGAGATTCCCGGCGGCAGTCACCTTTTGCTCCTCGAGTATCCGGAGGGCGTTGCCAAGGCTATTCGCGAGTTTTTGCGGGGCAAGGCGGTCGGCCAGGGCATGCCATCGTAATTCAACCTGGGGGCGGCTGAAAGATATGTTGACTGTCGCTCAGGCCGGTGCCACCTCGACCATGGCGTCAAAGGCAGCCTGGCCCCCGGAGAACCCGAACAGATCCACGGCGTCGTCTGGAATCGACGGGAGCCCGGACGTCAGGCGATTGAGACCCTCCCAGCCATCGCGCATCCACACCGCGCCGGGGGGGATCTTCCTCGTGACGCGGGCGCGCGCCCTGAATTCCCCGCGCTCGTTGTAGAGGCGGATCGCCGCGCCGTCCTCGATCCCGCGCTGCGCGGCGTCCTCCGGCGAAATCCAGAGAGACGGCTCCGGATCGGCCTCGGCCAGCGTCGGCAGGGCGCGCCCATGATCGTAGAAGCCGTGAAAGGCCGTCAGCGTCCGCCCCTGGCGAAACGCGAGCGGATAGGGCGAGGCGGGCAGCGCCTCGTACACCGGCAGCGGCGGAAGCTGGAGGGATTGCGCCCGCTCGGAGTAGAACTCGATCTTTCCCGACGGCGTGGGGAACTTGAGGTCCGGGTGAGCGACGTGCGAGATCCTGAGCGCGCGGATCCCGCCCTCGGCCCGCAGCGCGGCCACCGTCGCGTGCCCCGTGGAGGGATGGTCCAGGATGGCGTCGATGGGTCCCTCGTCGCTCTGCCAGGGAAAAAACTCCGCCAGGCCGAGGCGCCGGGCGAGCTCTCTCAGGATCCACGTCACCGACCGCGTCTCACCCGGCGGCTCGAGGACCTGGGGCATCAGGTAGAGGTGGGTGTTCGTGCTCTTGCAGCCGGTCTCCTCGAGCCAGGACGTGGCCGGCAGCACCACGTCGGCGCACTGCCGTGCGGTATCGTTCAGGAAGAGGTCGTAGCTCACGACCAGATCCGTGAGCGCCAGGCCCTCGGCCACGCGCCCGGCGTCGGCGAACGACGAGAGCATGTCGGTCCCCAACAGGAGGAGGGCCCGGACGCGCCGCTCGAGGAGGGCTTCGGTGACCCGCGCCATCTGGTTCGGAACGTAGTCCCCCGGCGGGCGCCGGTCGAGGGCCACGACGCTGGCCAGCGCCTGGCCGTGAGCGGCGCTCCCGTGGCGCGGCCCCAGGCCACCACCGGGCACGCCGAGGTTCCCGGTGAGGGCCGGGAGGCACGCCACCGCGCGCCCCCCTTGCCAGCCGTTCGCACCCTTGTGCATCGAGCTGCCGCCGAGCAGGATCATGGCCGGCCGGGTCGTCGCGTAGCGCCGCGCCAGCGCCCCGATGCGCTCGACCGGGATGCCCGTGACGGCTGCAGCCCACTCGGGCGTATGCTCCCGAACGTGAGCGGCGAGGCGGTCGAAGCCGACCGTGTGACGGGCGACGAACTCGCGGTCGTAAAGCCCCTCGGCGACGATGACGTGCATCATTCCGAGAGCCAGCGCCGCGTCGGTCCCGGGACGGAGCAGGAGCACCTCGTCGGACTGCGCCGCCGCCTCGGTCTCGCGAACGTCGATGGTGACGATGTGCGCCCCGCGGCGCTTCGCCGCCGCGAGGTGGCGCCCGGTATTCGGCTGGCTCGCCAGGTTGGCGCCCCACAGGAGGATGAGCGCCGCGTGGGCCCCCATGTCTTCCTTGGTGTTCGTCTCCAGCGCCCCGGTGAGGCCGACCCCGAAGGCGCCGAGCCCCCAGCAGATCATCGTGGGGCTCCACCACTGGCAGCCGTAGAAATTCGCGAAGCGGCGGAGAAGCTGCGCGTGGATCCGGGTGCCGTAGTCGTTGGCGAACAGGCCGTGGCCGAACCAGATCCCCACCGCCTCCCGGCCGGCAGCCTGCATGCGGCCGGCGATCAGGTCGAGGACTTCGTCCCAGGAGGCCTCGCGCCAGGCGTCGGCGGCGCGGTGGGATCGGACGAGGGGACGGAGCAGCCGCCGCGCGTTCCCGATGATCTCGCGCGACGCGTGGCCACGGATACAAAGGAACCCGTGGCTGTCGGGGTTCTCCGAGTCTCCGCTGACCTTGAGCAGGCGACCGTCCTCGACCTCGACGAGCATCCCGCAGAAGGTCGGGTGACAGTTCATCGGACACATCGTCCTGATCACCCGGCGTCGGGCGTCCTGCACGGGGCTACCCGCCCATGTACTGGCCGAGGAGAGTGATCCGGTCGGCGTTCTTGAGGGGGGTGTCGAGCGTGTGGCTTACGCCGAGGACGGCGTCGTTGACCATGACCTCGATGTGCTCGCCCAGTCCCTTCTTCGAGGCGTCCCAGAGGGCGGCGTCCAGCTCGGGGTAGCGGCCGGAGAAGCGCTGGAGAACGTCGCGCACGGTCTCGCCGGGGACGAAGGGCTCCTCGAACTCCTTGCGGCCGGCGCCTGGCCCCCCGATGAACTTCGTCACCCAGGACACGACCTCCACCGTGCAGTGGAGGGGCTCCAACGGGCTCAGCGCTTTTTCCCCCACAGATCCTTGAGCAACCAGTCCAGCCCGAGCTTCTTGAGCGTCTCGGGCCTGGGCTTCCCGGTCTTCCGGTCGTAGCCGACCAGGCCATACCAGGTGTCCAGCATCTTCTCCCACTGCTCGCCGACCGCCTGCCCCTTGGCCGGTCCGTCAGTCGGAGTAGAGCCGTAGCGCTTCGACGGGTATTCCGCGTCGGGCCCGATCCCGCAGCGGAGGTTGAAGGCGCGCAGGATCGCCGCCGTCCGGCGCCCGAAGCTCACCGATTCCGTCACGGTGTAGTTCCATCCCGTCGCGGCCGAGAGGGCACGGCACATGTTCTCGAGCCGCGTCCGGGTCGTGAAGATGCAGGCGCCTAGCGAGTCCTCGAAGTGGCGCCGCCCCAGGATGCCGGCGACCTGCCGCGCCACCTCCTCACCGTTAAACGGGTTGATCCGAGGCGGAAGACCGACTTCGACGACGTGGACCGGGATGCCGCTCTCGAGGGTGCCGGTGCTGGCGGTGCAGGTGTCGAGCATCTCGTCCCAGCGGGCGCGGTGGTCGTGGCCGCGGGGCGAGGCGCCCTTCACGGTGTAAATGGCAGCATCCTGTGCGGCCCCACCGAGCTTTTCAGCGGCGCGCTTGACGCCCTCGGCCAGGAGGTCCCCGAACCCTTTCCGGTGGCTAATCATCTGGAGCAGCCGGTTGGCCCCCTCGGCATCTCCCCAGCCAAGGTCGAAGCCGAGCTGCGCCTTAGTGATGAACCCCTTCTCGATCCCTTCCATGACCCAGCCGCAGAGCCAGCCGAACTCGTTGACGTCCACGCAGGCGCGGTCGATTCGGGTGTTGAGCCAGGCGACCGCCGTCGGGTCCGTGCAGCCGATGGCCCAGCCCGCGCCCGACCATCCTTCGTACTCGGGCTCGTCCACCAGCTCGCCCTTGTGCTTGCCCTTCGGGATCACCTGCATGTGGCAGTGGTGCATGCCGCAGGCCGAGCACTGGTGGCCCCGGTGATCGAAGCCCTGGCGGAGCTTGGGCCCCTCCCAGTCGGCCATGTTCACGTTCGGCGGGGCGAGGTTGGTCGTGTAGTTCTTGATGGGAAGGACGCCCATCTTGTAGAGCCCCACCACCGCCGGGAGCGTCCCCCACTCGTAGAGCGAGCGCGCGGAGGGGTCGGTCTTGAGGTCGTGGGCGATGTCGTCGGCGGCCTGGATCACCCCGCGCGGGTCGGCGGCGGCGAGCGCCCGCGTCCCCCTGACGATGCACACCGCCTTCAACCGCTTCTTCCCCATCACGGCCCCGCAGCCGTTCTTGGACGCCACGTGGCCATAGTCGCCCTGGATTGCGGCGAAGCGCACCAGGTTCTCCCCCGCGGGCCCGATGGAGTAGACCGACAGCTGATGCCCGCTCAATCCGTGCTCGGCGCTAAGGGCGTCCTGGGTTTCCCAGGTGTCCTTGCCCAGGAGGTGCCGGGCGTCGCGCAGATCCACCACGTCGTCGTTGATATAGAGATAGGCCCAGCGGGGCGCCTGACCCTGGATCACGATGGCGTCGTAGCCCGAGAACTTGAGGCTCGCGCCGAAGAAGCCGTTGGCCTGGGTGGAGGTCGCCCCGTTGGTCATCGCGCCGCGCGTGACGACGGTCAAGCCGCCGGTCCCCCACACGGGAAGTCCCGCCAGGGGGCCCGTGGCCAGGATGAGCCGGTTGTCACGATGATCCCAGTGCACCCGGGGCCCGACCTCGTCGTAGAGGATCTTGGCCCCGAGGCCGACGCCGCCGACGTAAAGGCGCATCTCCTCCGGGGTCCAGGGCTCGGACCAGATCTTCCCCGTCGTGAGGTTCACGCGGAGCAGTTTCCCCGCATAGCCGCCGGGAAGCGTCTCAGCACGGGAACGCGGCGCAATCTTGGTGCTCGCCAGTGCGGTCGGGCTCATTTCGTCACCGTGGTTGGAAGCTCGGGCGCCCGTGAGGAACGACCGAGGACCGTTTGAGGTAGCAGGGTCGCCGTGGTCCGCGAGGCGATGAACGCCGGCTTGACGTCGAAGGGATTCCGCCGGAGGTGCTCCTTCCAGGCGCCGAGACGCACGCCGGTCTGGACGAGCCCCTTCAGCATCCCCACGTCATTGGTGGTCCAGACGTCGCCGGCCTGGCCGATGATGATGGCGCCCGTCAGCCGGTCGCCCATCCAGCAGAGCTTCCGGTAGGCCGAGCGCTCGGGGCGGAGCGCCGTGAACGCCTCGGCCTCGGAGGCGTCCCAGGCGCCGAAGGAGGCGATGTCCAGGCCGCACACCTCCACGATGTTCATGTTGAGGCTGCCGCGGTAGGCCACGTCCCGGCCGGCCATGTTGGCGCCGATCACCCGCCCGTGCTCCATCGCGGTGGGCTCGATGGCGTGCACTGCCGGGGCGCCCGTCACCCCGTCCTTCCCCTCGGCGACGTCCCCCGCGGCATAGACGTTGGGAACGCTCGAGCGCAGGTGGTCGTCTACGAGGATGCCGTGGTTCATCCGGATCCCGGAGCCCTGGAGCCACTCCAGGTTAGGTTTGATCCCCGTCGCCATGATCACGAGGTCGGCCGGCAGATCGGGGCATTTCTTGAATCTCAGGCGCCTCTTTCCCCGCGCGTCATCGATCTTCGCCAGCGTGACGCCCGTCAGGATCTTCACGCCGTGCTTCTTGAGCCACGCCTCGACGAGCGCCGCGCCCTTGTCGTCCACCATCCGCGGGAGGATGCGCGGGGCGATCTCGACGATCGTGAGCCTGGCCCCCAGCGACAGGATCGAGTTCAGGATCGTGAAGGCGATGAACCCCGCACCCACCATGACCACGTGGCTGCCGGGCGTGATCCCGGCGATGACGGCGCGCGCCTGGTCCAGC
>Ga0156024_1129_pt1 | contig 15055 bp, 9 predicted proteins | sample RifCSPlowO2_02_FD_107678 | JGI IMG/M metagenome (GOLD analysis project Ga0156024, IMG submission 107678) | Candidatus Rokubacteria bacterium RIFCSPLOWO2_02_FULL_68_19 | reverse complement strand
GATCGCCGCCGTGAAGAGCGGCCGCACGGCCGCGGGCGCGCGCGCGACGTCCTCCCACACCGGCGCCCTGCTCGCGGCGTCCGACGTCAGCGTGGACGCGCTCTTCCGCCAGGCCGGCGTCATCCGGGTGGACACCCTCGAGGAGCTCTTCGACGTGGCCTCCCTCCTGGCCCACCAGCCGCCGCCCCGGGGCCGCCGCGTGGGCATCATCACGAATTCGGGCGGCCCCGCCGTCCTCTGCGCGGATGTCTGCGAGGCTGAAGGGCTGGAGATCCCCGTCCTCCCCGAGGAGTCCCAGGCCCGCCTCCGCCAGTTCCTTCCTCCGGAGGCCGCGATCGCCAACCCCGTGGACATGATCGCCTCCGCGACCGCGGAGCACTACCGCGAAGCCATCGGCATCGTCGCGGCCGACCCGGCAGTGGACGCGCTGATTGTCATCTTCATCCCTCCGCTGGTGACGCGGCCCTCGGACGTGGCGCGCGCCATCGTGGAGGGCGCGCGGGGGCTCGACGGGAAGAAGCCGGTGCTGACGGTCTTCATGTCGGCCCGCGGCGTCCCCGAGGAGCTCAAGAGCGCGGACCTCCGCCTCCCGTCGTACGCGTTTCCCGAGGCGGCGGCCCTGGCCCTCGCCCGCGCGGCCCGCTACGGCGAGTGGCGCGAGCGGCCGGAAGCGGCGCCTCCCGGGCTCCCCGGCCTTCGGCGGGACGAGGCCGCCGCGATCGTGGCGACGGCGCTCACGCGAGGGGAGGGATGGCTGGCGCCGGGGGAGGTGGCGGCGCTGCTCTCCTGCTACGGGCTTCCCGTCGCCGACCAGCGCGTCGTGACCGCTCCGGAAGAGGCCGGGGCGGCGGCGCGGGAGATCGGGGGAGACGTCGCGCTGAAGGCGATCGCTCCCGGAATCCTCCACAAGACGGAGGTCGGAGGAGTTCGCCTCAATCTCCGCGGAGCCGATGAGGTGCGGGCGGCCGCGGAGGAGATGGCGGCGCGCCTCGGCGCCCTGGGACATCCCCCCACGGGCTTTGTCGTCCAGCGAATGGTCCCGAAGGGGGTGGAGATGCTCGTCGGGGTCGTGCACGATCGCCAGTTCGGTCCCGTGGTGGCGTGCGGCGCCGGCGGCGTGCTCGTCGAGCTGCTCCGCGACGTGGCGGTTCGCCTCACGCCGCTGACGCGGGAGGACGCCGGGGAGATGATCCGGAGCCTCCGGACCTACCCGCTGCTCACGGGCTACCGGGGCGGCCCGGTGTGCGACGTCCGAGCGCTGGAGGAGACGCTGCTCCGGGCGAGCGCGATGGCGGACGACCTCCCCCAGATCGCCGAGGTTGACCTGAACCCCATCCTGGTGCACGAAGCGGCTGCGACCGTCGTGGATGCCCGCATCCGGGTGGCGCCGGCCGCGCCTCCGTTACCCCTGGGCGCGACGACCCGCGCCACCTGACCTGGCCGCTAGCCCGGATTATGCGCGAACGGACGCCTCACCCTCACCCCCGCCCTCTCCCCCCAGAGGGAGAGGGAGTCGCCTCGGTCCCCTCGCCCCCTCACCCTGCCTCTCCCCTTTTAGGGGAGAGGAGAAGAGGTGAGGGGCATTTGAGTGGGTCAGGGTGAGGGGGCCGCACGGACGCGGAAGACGTGTTCGTGAATAGATCACACTAGAACGAGCGGATGAGGCGCTCGACGCGCTCGTCGTGGGACTGGAAGGGGTCCTTGCAGAGGATAGTCTCGCGCTCTGGATCGTTGAGCTTCAGGTAGACCCAGTCCACGCGGTAGTCCTTGCCCTTGAGATTCGCCTGGCGGATGAACTCGCCCCGGAGCCGCGCGCGGGTGGTCTGGGGCGGCACGTGCTTCGCGCGCTCGATGGTGTCGTCGTCGGTGATGCGGTCCACCTGGTCCCGGCGCACGAGGCGGTAGTAGATGCCGCGGTCGGGCCGGATGTCGTGGTACTGGAGGTCCATCAGCGAGACCTTGGGGTCCCGCCACGAGAGGCGGTTGCGCACCATGTAGGCTTCGATCAACTCCTTCTTGATCACCCAGTCCACCTCGCGGTTGAGCTGCATCGGGTCGTCCTCGAGCTTCTCGATCACCTCCGTCCACCGGGCGAGGACGTCCTTGGTGGCCGGATCCGGGTCGATGCTCTCGACATAACGCGTGGCGTGCTCCAGGTACTCGCGCTGGAGCTGGAGCGGCGTGATGGTTCGCCCGTCCTTCAGCTTGACCGTCTCGCGCAGCGTCGGGTCGTGCGAGATGTCCCGGATGGCCTGGACGGGGGACTGGAGGCTGTAGTCCTTGTCGAAGTGGCCGTCCTCGATCATGTCGAGCACAAGCGCTGTGGTCCCAACCTTCAGATAGGTCGCCACCTCAGACATGTTCGAGTCGCCGACGATGACGTGTAGGCGGCGGAACTTCTCGGCGTCGGCGTGCGGCTCGTCCCGCGTGTTGATGATCGAGCGCGAGGACGTGGTGGCCCCCGAGATCTCCTGGCAGATGTGCTGGGCCCGCTGGGAGAGGCAGTAGTGGAAGCCCCGCGGGGTCTGGAGCACCTTGCCGGCGCCGGCGAAGATCTGCCGGGTCACGAAGAAGGGGATCAGCGACTCGGCCAGCCGCTGGAACGAGACGTCCCGGGAGACCAGGTAGTTCTCGTGGCAGCCGTAGGAGTTGCCGGCGGAATCGGTGTTGTTCTTGAAGAGCAGGATGTTGCCGGAGATGCCGTCCTCCCGGAGCCGCTTCTCCGCCTGGTGGAGGAGGTCCTCGACGATCCGCTCGCCGGCCTTGTCGTGGATCACCAGCTCCTCGACGTTGTCGCACTCCGGGGTCGCGTATTCCGGGTGGAAGCCGGTGTCCAGGTAGAGGCGCGCGCCGTTCTCGAGGAAGACGTTGGCGTTGCGGGCGCCGGGGATGACCTTCTCGAACAGGTACCGGGCGACGTTGTCGGGCGACAGCCGGCGCTGCCCGTTGAGGGTGCAGGTCAGGCCGTACTCGTTCTCGATCCCGAAGATCCGGCGCTTCATTCTGGTTCCAGCTTACCGGCAGCCGGGGCCGGCGCGCAAGCTCTACTTGCTCCCTTCCAGGAGCTGGCCCAGTGCCTCCGGAGGGATGCGTCGGAACCGGCGCCGTTCCTTGGCCCGGTCCAGCACCGCCACCTCCAGATCGCGCTCGGTGAGCGCCTTGTTCTGGGTCACCATGAGCGCCCGGACCCCGAGCTGGAGGGCCTCCTGGAGGGACAGCCCCTCCCGGTAGTTGTCCTTGAGGACACGCCGGATCTCGTCGGCCTGGCCACCCATGGCCGCGTAGTTGTGCTCGTCCTCGATCGTGCCGTCGTAGAGGATGTGGAAGATCTCGTTCTTGGCGCCGTTCGCCTCCGCCACCTCCACCACCAGCACCTCCACCTCGAAGGGCTTGATGTCCTGGGTGAAGATGTTTCCCAGGGCCTGGGAGTAGGCGTTCGCGAGCGCCTTGCCCGTCACGTCTCCGCGGCTGTAGCTGTACCCCTTCAGGTCCGCGTGGCGCACGCCGGCGACGCGGAGGTTCTCGAACTCGTTGTACTTGCCCACCCCCGCGAAGGCGATCCGGTCGTAGATCTCCGAGATCTTGTGGAGCAGCGTGGAGGGGTTCTCGGCCACCAGGAGCACGCCGTCCAGGTACTCGAGCGCCACGATGGACTTCCCCCGGGCGATGCCCTTCCGGGCGTACTCCGCCTTGTCCTTCATCATCTGCTCGGGCGAGACGTAGTAGGGCAGCGGCATCAGTGTCCTCGCTCGTCGCTCACAGCCGGCCTTTGCGCTCGGCCAAGAGCGCCTCGCACGCGGCCCGGACCTCGTCGTCGGGCACCTCGCCGAAGCCGGAGCGCGTGATGGTCTTGACCGTGGGGAAGATCCCCCGGACCAGGTCGGGGCCGCCGGTCCCGATGTCCTCCTCGGCGGCGTCCAGCAGCGCCTCCAGGGCGGCGCGGAGGGTCTCCTCCTTGTTCATGTCCTTCCGGTAGCGCTTCTTGAGGCTGTCCCGCGCGTCCTTGCCCCCGGAGCCCTGGGCGAAATACTCGGCCTCCTCGTAACGGCCGCCGGTGATGTCGTACTTGAAGATCCGGCCGACCCCGGCCTTGTCGTCGAACCCGGCGAAGATGGGGATCACGATCAGCCCCTGCATTGCCGCGGGCAGGTTCATCCTGATCATCTGGGCGAGGCGGTTGGCCTTGCCCTCCAGGGACAGGCTTTCACCCTCGACCTTCTCGTAGTGCTCCATCTCGGTCTGGAAAAGCCGGGCCATCTCCATGCTCGGCCCGGCGGCGCCCGCAATCCCGATGCCGGAGAGGTCGTCGGCCTTGTAGATCTTGTCGATGGTCCGGTGCGCAACCTGGAAGCCTTCGGTGGCCTGCCGGTCCCCGGCCATGAGCACGCCGTCGCGATACCTCACGGCGAGGACCGTCGTCCCATGGGGAGCGGCGGAGACCATGGGATCCTCGGGCGAGCTGGCGCCGAGCGCGGGGAGCAGATGGGGCGAGGTGCCCCGCAGCAGCTCCACGAAGCTGGCGTTGGAATAGTTGGCGAAGACCGCCTGCCACTGCTCGTCTGTCATATTACTCGGAGGGGGGCTCCGCCCCCCTTCCGATGCCTCCCCCCGGGAGTTGCGCTGGCGAAGCCAGCGCTCGAACACGCCCGGTGTCGATTGCTGACGCTATTACAGTTGGCACAGGTCGTCTCGTAGCCGATCGCCCCCGGCGGCGCTACACGCCGAAGTTGGGGCGCGAGATGTTTTGCAGCAGGTCGGCGGCCGTCGGGGATTCGTTCAGCAGCTGGCGGACGTGGGCCTCCGTGCCCCGGAGCGGCTCCAGCATGAAGATCTTTTTGAGCGGCCCCTGCTTCAGGTCGAAGATCACCGAATCCCAGGACGCCGAGACGATCTCCTCCGAGTACTTCTGCAGGCACAATCCCCTGAAATAGGCGCGCGTGTCCTTGGGCGGGTCGTAGATGGCCTTGGAGATCTCGTCCTCGGTGGCGATGCGATCCACGGTCTCCGTCTCCTCGAGCTTCCCGTAGAGGCCCTTGCCGGGGCGGATGTCGTGGTACTGGAGGTCGATCATCGCCACCCGCGAGTCCGTCCAGCCGAGCCCGTGCTTGGCGATGTAATTCTCGATGAGCTCCCGCTTGATGACCCAGTCCAGCTCCCGGGAGAGCGTCATGGGGTCCGCGGCGAGGCGGTCGAGGACGGACTCCCACCGGGCGAGCACGTCGCCGACCCACGCGTCGGCCTCGCGGTCCCGGTAGTAGCGGTGGGCGAGCTCGAGGAACTGGCGCTGCAGGTCCACCGCGGTCAGGGTGCGGCCGTCCTTCAGCCGGATCGGCTCCCGGCAGGCGAGGTCCCGCGAGACCCGCCGGTAGGCGAGCACGGGGCTTTCGAGGGAAAGGTCGCGATCGATGAAGTCGTCCTCGATCATGCTGAGCGCGATGGCCATGGTGCCGACCTTGAGGAAGTTGGCCACCTCGCTCATGTTGGCGTCCCCCACGATGACATGCAGGCGCCGGTACTTCTCCGGGTCGGCGTGCGGCTCGTCCCGCGTGTTGATGATGGGCCGGCTGTGCATCGTCTCGAGCCCGACCTCGGTCTCGAGGAAATCCGCCCGCTGGGAGATCTGGTACTCGCACAGCTCCGTGTTGTTCTCGGCGCCGACCTTCCCCGAGCCGGTGAAGATCTGCCGGGTCACGAGGAACGGCATCAGATGCTGGACGATCCGGGCGAAGGGGACCCGGCGGTCCATGAGGTAGTTCTCGTGCGTGCCGTAGGAATTGCCCTTCGAGTCGGTGTTGTTCTTGTAGATGAGGATCCGCTGCTCGGGCGGGGAGATCGCCTCGGCGCGGCTCCGGGAGAGATTCAGGATCCGCTCGCCGGCCTTGTCCCAGATGACGAGGTCGCGGGGGTTGGTGCACTCGGGGGAGGAGTACTCCGGGTGGGCGTGGTCCACGTAGAAGCGGGCCCCGTTGGAAAGGATGAGGTTGATGAGGCGGGACTCCTCCTTCGAGGGAACCTCCTTCTCCTCCATGTACTCGAAGCCCCGGGCGTCGCGCAGCGGGCTCTCCGCCTCGTAGTCCCAGCGGATGCGGGAGATGTGGGTCTCGTAGCTGTTGATGAGGAGCAGCGAGGACAGGATCGGGTTGAAGTCGGGCTGGTTCTTGACCGTGATGCCGTACTCGGTCTCGATCCCCATCACCTTCGGAATGGCCATGCGCGCCTCGTCGCTACAGACGGAAAAGGGGTAGGGGGACATCCAGCCTTCCCCCCACCCCGGAGAGGTTACAGATACTGGCCGGTTTGGATCACCCGTTCCACGGTCCGCTGCTTGTCCTTGGCCTCGCCCATCAGCGGCTTGACGTAGACGATGCGCTCGCCCTTCTTGCCGGCGATCTTCGCCCAGTCGTCCGGGTTCGTGGTGTTGGGCAGGTCCTCGTTCTCCTTGAACTCCTCGCGGACCGCGGTCAGGAGGTCGTCGAGCGTGATCCCCTTCTGGCTCGTCGCGATGTAGCGCTTGAGCGCCAGCTTCTTTGCCCGGCGCACGATGGACTCGATCATGGCCCCGGAGGAGAAGTCCTTGAAGTAGAGGATTTCCTTGTCCCCGTTGGCGTAGGTCACCTCGAGGAACCGGTTCTCCTCGGTGAGCGCGTACATCTCCTCGATCGTCGAGGCGATGAGGCGCTCCAGGGTCGGCTGGATGTCCCCGCCGTGCTGCCGGCTCTCCGACTCGTGGATCGGGACGTCGGCGGTGAGATACTTCTGGAAGATGTCGACCGCCGCGCCCTTGTCCGGCCGCTCGATCTTGATCTTCACGTCGAGGCGGCCGGGGCGGAGGATGGCCGGATCGATCAGGTCCTGCCGGTTGGAGGCCCCGATCACGATGACGTTCTTCAAGCCCTCGACGCCGTCGATCTCCGCCAGGAGCTGGGGCACGATGGTCGTCTCCACGTCGGAGGAGATCCCGGAGCCCCGCGTGCGGAAGAGGGCGTCCATCTCGTCGAAGAAGACGATGACCGGCACGTCCTCGGCGGCCTTCTCCTTGGCCTTCATGAAAATCTCTCGGATCTTCCGTTCGGTCTCTCCGACATACTTATTCAGAAGCTCGGGGCCTTTGATGTTCAGGAAGTACCCCTTGATCTTCTCGCCGCGCTGCTCGGAGATTTTTTCCGCCAGGTTGTTGGCCACCGCCTTGGCGATCATGGTCTTGCCGCAGCCGGGCGGCCCGTACAGCAGCACGCCCTTCGGCGGGGCGAGCTTGTGCTCCCTGTAGTAGTCGGCGTAGAGGTAGGGAAGCTCCACGGCGTCGCGGATCGCCTCGATCTGGGTCGTGAGGCCGCCGATGTCTTCGTAGGAGATGTCGGGCACCTCCTCCAGCGTCAGGTCCTCGACCTCGCTCTTCGGGAGCTTCTCGAGCAGGTAGCCGGACTTGGAGTCCATCAGGATGTGGTCGCCGACCTTCAGCTTCTGCGGCCGCAGCGGGTCCGCGATGATTCCCACCTTGTCCTCGTCCGCCCGCAGGGTGACCACCGCCCGCTCGGAGTCGAGCACCTCCTTCAGCACGACGACGTCGCCCTGGATCTCGTAGCCCGCCGCCTCGACGACGTTCAGGCCCTCGTTCAGGATGAGCTCCTGCCCGGGCTTCAGCGACTCCGGCTTGATGGAGGGGTGCAGGTTGACCTTGACCTTCCGGCCCTGGGCGAGGATGTTCAGGGTGCCGTCCTCGTTGACCGACAGGTACACGCCGTAGGTGGAGGGCGGCGCGCAGAGCTTGTCCACCTCTTCCTTGAGGGACTGGATCTGCTCGCGGGACTCGTACAGGGCGTTGACCAGCTTCTCGTTCTGGTTGAACGCCTGGACGAGCTGCCGGTTGGCCTCCCGCAGCTTGTTCTCCAGCACCATGAACTCCTTGGGAGCGTCCTCGAGCTTCTTGCGGAGGTGGACGGTCTCCGCCTCCAGCGAGCGGATGTAGGCCTGCAGGTCCTGGACCTGGATCTCGTACTCGGTCAGACGGCGCCGGTAGGTCGAGTCGGTCATCGGCAGGAACTTCGAGAGCCCCTTCGTCTCGGACGTGGGCTCCCGATTCGGATTCCCCTTCTTCTCGAACTCCTTCATGGCCTCCCGTCCCTTTGCCTGTCGCCGTCCCTTTGGCTTTTACGACGCGTTGCCAGACTCTGTCAGAGAGAGTGCCGAAGATTGTGCCTCAGTATAGGGGTCGCCCGGAAAAAAAGTCAAGATATAATCGGCCCCAAAGGGCTTCTGACCCCCTGAAATTGCGAAACTTTCTCCCATTTCAGCTATCGCCGCACCCGATGCGGCGCCCCGAAGGGCTCACCCCTCGGGGGTGCATCATGAATGCCACGTTCACCTGTGAAACATCGCGCGGCGGGAGCCGGTTCCAACCGGCTTGCTCTTCGCGCGGCCGCCCCGTATAACAGCATTATGCTTCTCGTCCTCCCGCTCCTCCTCCTGCTCGCCGCGACGTCGCCGGCCTGGGGGCAGCCCGCGCGCGAACTGCGCGTCGGCGTGACGGGAATCCCGGCGATCCCCGACCCCGCCAGTGCGCTGGACGGGACGACGCCGCTCATCGCCAGGCAGGTGTTCGACACGCTGGTGCAGTACCGCGACGGCTCGAGCGACATCGAGCCCGGGCTGGCGCTTCGCTGGTCGCCCTCAAAGGACGGGCTCAGCTGGACCTTCACCCTGCGGGACGGCGTGAAATTCCACGACGGCACGGCGCTCACCGCCCAGCACGTGGTCGCGAGCCTGGAGCGCCAGCTGTCCCCGGATCACCCGCTGTACCCGAACCCGGTCGCCGTCTGGCCGCGCGTGCTGCGCGGGGTCCCGGGCGTGGTGAAGGAGATCCGCGCGCTGGACGCGAAGACCCTCCAGATTTCCCTCGTGCTCCCGTATGCGCCGCTCCTCACCGTGCTGGCCCATCCGGCCTTCTCGGTGGTCAACGTGGTCCCGGGCGACGCGGGAACCACCCAGTGGCTCGGCACCGGTCCCTTTCGCCTCGCCGAGGTCACGCCCGCGCGGGTCGTCCTCGACGCCAATCCCGCGTACTGGGGGGGACCGCCGCGCCTGGATCGCATCGTCTTCCTGGAGGTGGCGGAGGAGCAGGCCGAGGCCGATCTCGAGAGCCGCCGGCTCGAGGTCTGGATCCCGCCGACGGCTCCCCGCAAGCTGGAGGGGGCCCTCTCGATTCCCGGGTGGAAAGTGGGATTGCTGGCGCTCCAGACGGAGAAGGAGCCGTTGTCGCGAAAGAAGGTGCGCCAGGCCGTGGCCGCGGGGATCGACCCGGCGCTGATCGCGGCGGCCGTGGAGCGCGTGGCGGTGCCGCTCCAGTCGTTCCTGCCCCCGGGAGTCTGGGGGCGGCGGGAGGGCTCGCCGATCATGACCGCCGACCCCAGCGGCGCCCAGCGCCTCCTCGCCGAGGCCAGGGTGCCCGCGGATCTTAGCGCCACTCTGCTGGTGAGCGACGCTCCGGGGGCCGTCGATCAGGCGCGCCTGGCGGAGGCGCTCCGCATCTCGCTCTCGGCGGCGGGGATCTCCCTCCAGATCAGGACGGAGAACCCTCAGGTGGCCGCCCAGATCTCCCAGGCCGGCGATCACGAGATGCTGCTGACGGAGGCCCAGGTCATGGGCGGGGACCCGCACCTGTTCCTCTATCCCCTGTCTACCAGCGAGGGTGCCACGAAGGGGCCGGCCGCTCTGAACTTCTCCTTCTACCGCAATGCCCGCCTGGACGATCTCCTGATCCGGGGGAGCCAGCTCGCCTTCAGGCCGGAGCGCCTCCGCCTCTACCAGCGCGCCCAGGCAATCCTGGCCGACGATCTGCCGTGGATCCCGCTCTACGCGCGCCTCCACTGGGCGGTGGTGCGGCCCGAGGTGCGGAACCTTCGGCTTCACCCGAGCGGCTTTCACCGCCTGGACCGCGTCGGCTTCGAGGCGGACGCGCGAGGCCTCCCCCGGTGAGAAACCCGGAGGGGAGCTCCGCCCCCCTTCCGGACTTCCCCCCGGGGGTTGCGCCGGCGAAGCCGGCGCTCGAACACGCAAGGAGGCGAGGCACGATGAGGCAAAGGGTTCCCCCGATGAATGCCCGGCGGATCACGGTCCTGCTCGCTCTCGCCCTCCTGGTCGCGCTGCCGGCGGCGGCCGCGGGCCAGAAGAAGGGCGGGACGCTGCGCGCCGCCTTCGGGAGCGACCCGCCCACGCTGGATCCGGCCCAGGCCACCGACACCACCTCGTCGGCGGTCATCCGCCAGATCTTCGATACCCTGGTGGAGCTCGACGCCACGCTCACCCCCGTGCCGGCCCTGGCCGAGCGCTGGAGCGTCTCGAAGGATCAGCGCGTGTACACTTTCGCGCTGCGCGGGGGGGTCAGGTTCCACCACGGCCGCGAGCTGAAGGCGGCCGACGTCAAGTTCTCCTTCGAGCGGGCCGCGAAGGGGAAGCGCCCGTGGGTGTTCGAGAAGATCGTGGGGGCAAAGGCGTTCCTCCACGGTCAGGCATCCGAGATCAGCGGCATTCGCGTCCTGGGCGATCTCGCGGTGGAGATCACCCTGGACCGCCCCTTCGCGCCCTTTCTGTCGCTGATGGCGTACGATGCCGCCTCCATCGTGCCGCGGGAGGAAGCGCAGCGCCGCGGCGCGGAGTTCGCCAGCCACCCGCTGGGCACCGGCGCCTTCCGTTTCGTCTCGTGGCGGCGGGATGACCAGCTGGTGCTGGAAGCGTTCGGCGGCCACTTCAGGGGGGCGCCGTACCTGGACCGGGTCGTGTTCAGGATCATTCCCGCCGAGGTCACGCGCTTCAACGAGTACAAGACCGGCCGTCTCGACTGGAGCGACATCCCCACCGGCCACTGCCGCGCCGTTCAGCGCGACGCGGGCCTCAAGCACGAAGTGGCGATCTGGCCCATTCTAGGCACCCACGCGGTGCGCTTCAACGTGGAGCGTCCCCCGTTCAGCGACCGGCGCCTGCGCCTGGCCGTGGCGCACGCCATCGAGCCCCAGGCGATCGTGGGCGGCCTCCTGGAAAACTGCGTGGGGGGGAGGAAGGGGATTCTCCCGCCCGCGATGCCCGGATTCAACCCGGGCGTCTCCGGCCCACGCGTGGACCGCGCCGAGGCCCGACGCCTCCTCGCCGAGGCCGGATTCCCCGGCGGCAGGGGGCTCGATCCGATCACGTTCCACTACAACACGAGCGATCTCAACCAGCGGATCGCGGAGCTGCTCCAGTCCCAGCTGAAGGAGATCGGCATCATCCTGGAGTTGCGGCGCCTGGACTGGGCCGCACACATCAAGGTCGTGGACGAGGGCAGGGCCCCGTTCTTCCGCCAGGGATGGATTGCCGACTACCCCGATCCGGAGAACTTCCTCACGGTGCTCTTCCACTCGCGGAACGTCGGGGCGGCCGGCAACACGTCCCGCTACCGGAATCCGGCGCTCGACCGTCTGCTCGACGACGCCGACGGGATGGCACCCGGCTCCGCCCGCTTCAGGCGCTACCAGGAGGCCGAGCAGGTCGTGCTGGACGACGCGGTGTGGATCTCCCTCTACCACTACACGAGCCGGGCGCTCATCAAGCAATACGTGAAAGGGCTCGAGCGCTCGCCGCTCTCTTCCGCCCCCGAGTTCCTCGCCCCCCTCCGCAAGGTCTGGCTCGACCGGTAGCGCTTGGCACCCGCGGGTCCTGCCGCCGGCGCGCCCCGCCCCGCGGCCGGCTCCGTCACCCGTTCACCTCCTGCCCCCGCTCTTCGATCTGGGGCAGGAAGCCGAAGGGGTCCCACTCCGCCGGGCCGCTCCCGGGGCCGCGCCGGCGTCACCCGCGGGCGCGCGGCGTGTCCCCGCCGTGCCACCCGGTGGCCGGCGGCTCGACCCCACGAGCCGCGCCGACGTCACCCGCGGGCCGTGGCTAATCCGGCGACCGCTCCGCGAGCACCGATTCGGGGACCAGTCGGGCGAGCGCGGCGAGCTCGTCCACGAGCGCGCGCCGCCGAGCCTGGAGGCGATGGTGCAGGTTGCGGTCCACCAGGAACCGGAGAAACGCGCGGGTCTCCCGGGCGAAGCGCCCGAGCCGCTCGCGCCAGGTGAGGGCGAAGAAGGCCGCCGGCGCCAGCGAGAGGGCGAACACTGCGAGGAGCCATCCGCCCTCGAGCCACCAGGCGACCCACCCCTCGCCGAGCCAACAGAGGGGGAAGAGCACGACTCCCGCGGTGACTTTGTAGGTCGCCTCGTCGTCGAGATCGGGCTTGAGCCGGCGCACCACCGCGGCGGTCAGCTGGTACGGGATCAGGTGGTTGGCGATCCCCGCCAGAGCCAGGGGCAGGCCCAGCAGGAGCGACAGGGCTTCCCGGACCGCGTAGCGCCAGACCGCGCGGCGGGTGTAGGTGCGGGAGAGCTGCCGGCCTGTGAAGCCGGCCAGGTCCAGATCCTTCACGTACCGCTCGACCTCGTTTCGGAAGCGCTCGATCCGCGCGCGCTCCCGGGGCGCCAGATAGCGGTAGCCCCGCATGACCCGCTGCATCCACGCTGCCCGTGCTGCCGCGCCCGCGTCCGACGCCGCGGACTCCTCCCGCCAGATTTCCTCCACGGCCTGGAGGAGGCGGAGTGTCTGCTGGTCTTCGGCCTCGACCATCACGTGTCTGAGCGCCTCGGCCAGGCGCTCGGTGAGCCGGCGCACGGCCGCCTCCGGCGCCGTCGGGTAGAGCGCGACGCAGTCGCTGGTGGCCACGGGCTTCCCCACCAGGATCAGCGCCCAGCCGGTGCGGAAGGCGCCGGGTTCATGGTACACGAGCCCGATCGGGAGTAGCGTCAGCCCCAGGCCCTCGCCGGCGATCCGCTCGGCCCCCAGCAGCATCCGGGCCGCGCCGGTGCGGAGCGGCATCAGGGTGGGCTTGGGCTGGCTCAGTCCCTCCGGGAACAGGAGGATCGCCCCGCCGCGCCCGAGGGCCTCGATGACCGACCGGAACATCGCCTCGTTCTTGGCCATGTCGCTGCCCGGGTCTTGCTGGCGCTGGACCGGCAGCGCCCCCGCCAGGCGGAGGAGCGGTCCGAAGAGCGGGTTCCTGAAGAGCGGGGCCTTGGCGAGCGTCACCAGCCGGCGGGACGTGGCGGCGAGGATGAGCATGGGATCGATCAGCGCGTTCTGGTGGTTGGCGGTCAGGATGAGGGGTCCGCTGGCGGGGATCCGATCGAGCCCGACCGCCTCCACGCGGCGGTAGAAGAGGCTCACGAGCAGCCGGGCCAGCGCGCGGACGAGCCGGTAGCCCACGGGAGGGCCGTCTCAGGTCAGCCGCGCGAGCTGGCGATCGTGGAGCCGGCTCAGGGTGAGCTGCGACGTGAGGGCTCCGGCCAGCGCCAGGAACATGTCCCACTGCGTGTCCCAGGGGTCGCCCTGGGTTCCGAGAAACGCGGCGGCCGCCTCCCCCGTGAGGAGGGCCGTCCACCATTCGATTATCTCGTAGAACCCACTGAATGCGAGGCAGACGCAGGTGACCAGGAAGACGAGCCAGCCCCCCCGCACGAGCGGCGACGTGCGCAGCAAGACCTCACGGGCGAGGATCGCCGGGATGAACCCCTGGGCGAAGTGACCGATGCGGTCGAAGTTGTTTCGCGCGAACCCGAAGACGTCCCGGAGCCAGAAGCCCAGCGGGACCTCGGCGTAGGTGTAGTGGCCCCCGGCCAGGAGAATCGTCGCGTGGATGAAGAGGAGCCGGTAGAGGAGCGGGGTGAGGGGGAACCGCGCGTAGGTCCCGACGAGCACGGGGATGGCCAGCACGACGGGCGCGATCTCGAGCACCCAGGTGAAGCGGTCGCGGGGATAAATGCCCGAGAGCGCGAGGAGCCCGACGCCCGCGGCGAGCAGAATAACCGGTTCGCGGTCGCTGACCTCCTTCATCCGAAGCCACGGTAACACTCCCCGGCCCCTTTTTCCAACGGGCCGGGGTAAGATAGACGGAGGGTGCCGGCATGAATCGAAAGGCGGCGGTGGCCTGGACGCTCTACGATTTCGCCAACTCCGCGTTCGTCGCGGTGATCCCGGCGACCGTCTACTCGAAGTATTACGCCCTCTCGGTGGTCGGCAACGAGCGCGGGGAGGGGGATTTCTGGTGGGCGTTGTCGGTGACCACCTCGATGGCCATCGTGGCCCTCTCGTCCCCGCCCCTCGGGGCGATCGCGGACCACGCCGGGGTCCGCAAGCGCTTCCTGTTCCTGCTCACGTACCTGAGCGTTGCCGCCACCGCGCTCATGGCGACGGTGGGCAAGGGCGACGTCGTCTGGGGGTGGTTCCTCGCCGTCGTGGCGACGGTGGGCTTCGAGGCCGCCATCGTGTACTACAACGCGTACCTCCCCGAGCTGGCCCCGCGCGAGTGGCAGGGACGGCTGTCGGCCTACGGCTTCGCGGTCGGGTACCTCGGATCGGCGGTGGCCCTCGGTGCGGCGCTCCCCTTTGCCCTCTCGGGCAGCTACGGCGGGGCGTTCCTCAGCGCGGCGGCGCTCTTCGGCGTCTGCGCGATCCCGGCCTTCCTCTTCCTCCCGGGGGATCGGCCGGGCACGATGAGTCTCGCAGGCGCCGTTCGCGTCGGCTTCGTGCAGACCCGGCAGAGCCTCCGCCGGATCCTGGCCCTGCCGACGATGCGTCGCTTCCTGCTGGGTTACCTCTGCTGGGAGGACGGCATCAACACCGTGGTCTTCTTCTCCTCCGTCTTCGCCGGCCACACGCTCGGGTTCACGACCCCGCAGGTGATCATGCTCTACTTCGTCGTCCAGCTCTCGGCCCTGCTGGGCGCGTGGTTCTGGGGGCGCCCGACGGATCTCAAAGGCCCGAAGTTCGTGGTGATGGTCACGCTCGTCCAGTGGTGCCTCATCGTCGTGGCGGCCTACTTCGTCCAGACGAAAGCCCAGTTCTTCGTGGTGGCCGTCCTGGCCGGCACGGGGCTCGGCGCGATCCAGGCGGCGAGCCGCACCTTCATGGCCACGCTCATCCCCAAGGGACAGGAAGCGGAGCTCTTCGGCTTCTATGCCCTGGTCGGGAAGACGTCGGCGATCTTCGGGCC
>Ga0156024_1085_pt3 | contig 15544 bp, 14 predicted proteins | sample RifCSPlowO2_02_FD_107678 | JGI IMG/M metagenome (GOLD analysis project Ga0156024, IMG submission 107678) | Candidatus Rokubacteria bacterium RIFCSPLOWO2_02_FULL_68_19 | reverse complement strand
AAGTTTTGTGCGGTGGGCGAAGCCGCCACCTACTGATTGGTCTCGCGGCTCGGTAAAAGCGAAGGAGCGATCGCGATGAATGCTGTTGTCTCGGTGCCGCCTGTGACGAAGACCCTGGCCCAGTTTGCGGCTGGAACGACGTACGCGGACCTGCCCGCCGACGTCGTCGCGATGGCCAAGCGGTGCATTCTCGACAGCCTGGGGTGCGGGCTCTACGCCTCGAGTCTGCCGTGGACCCGCTCCGTGGCCGCCGTCGTCGCCGGCCTCGGCCAGGCGCCCCGGGCAGCGGTCTGGGGGACGACGTTGCGCGCCGATCCGACCGGGGCCGCCCTCGTCAACGGGACGTCCGCGCAGGGCTTCGAGCTGGATGACTGCCACGATCAATCCATGTCGCACTACGGGGCTGCGGTCGTGCCGGCCGTGCTCGCCGTCGCCGAAGGGCTCGGGGAGTGCGACGGCAAGAAGATGATTCTTGCAACGGTGATCGGGTACGAGGCCGGCTCGAGAGTCGGCAACGCGGTGAGTCCCCACGTGTTCCAGCGCGGCTTCCACCCGTGCGGCCTCACGGGCACCTTCGCGGCGGCGGCGGCGATCGGGAAGATGCTCGAGCTGGGACCGGAGGAATTCGTCAACACGCTTGGGCTGGCCGGATCGCAGGCTGCCGGCTTGATGGCCTCGCAATTCGGCGCGATGGCGAAACGGTTCCATTCCGGCAAGGCGGCGTCCAATGGAATCCTGGCGGCGATGCTCGCCCGGGCGGGGCTCACCGGTGTGCGCGACGTCCTCGAAGCGCCGTACGGCGGATTCTGCTCGACTTACGCGCAGACCTACAAGCTCGACCTGATCACGGACGGTCTGGGCTCGGACTGGGAGATGCGGCGAAACGGTTTCAAGAAGTACTCTTCTCTCGCCAGCAGCCAGACCTCGGTGGACGCTCTTCGCGCGATCCGTGCGCGACACAACGTCGGGGGAGCGGACGTCGCGCGGGTGCTGATCGAGACGACCGAGGTCGTGCAGCTGCATTGTGGGTGGCCGTACAAGCCGGCGGAAACCATCACGGCGCAGATGAACCTGCCCTACACGGCCGCGGTGACGCTGCTGGAGGGGACCGCGTTCGTCGATCAGTATCAGGACAGCAAGCTCCGTGACCCGGCGATCATGGATCTGGCTCGGCGGGTCGAGGTGGTGGTCGATCCGCAGTTGAATGCTCTCGGCCCCGACGAGATGCGTGCCGTCCGGGCGACCGTCTTCACCAGGGCCGGCGAGCGGTTCGTCGAGACGGTGCTCTACCGCAGCGGGCATCACAAGAACCCGATCCCGGACCATGAGCTGAGGGCCAAGTTCAGAGACCTGGCGGGGCGCGTCCTCACGCAGGATGCCGTGGCCGCGATCGAGCGCGTGGTCGCCGGCCTTGAAGACGAGAAGGACCCTGGGTCAAGTCTCGGGAGTCCTCTCCAGCAGGTCCGGAACTAGCGAGGAGATCGAGAAGGGATGAGCGAGACGCTTGCCTCCCGTCTGAGCGCGTTCGCCAGCGACCTGACCTACGCTCGGGTTCCCCAATTCACGCGTGACGCGGCGATCTGGCACATCGTCGACTCGCTCGGGGTGTGCGTCGCGGGCGCCGCTCCCGGTGAGGAAAGCGCTGAAGTGGTGAGGCGACTGGTCGAGAAGTGGCAAGCCCCGGTGGGCGCGACCGTGTTCGGGCTCGGCGCTCGCTGCCCGCCAGAGGCGAGCGCGCTGCTGAACGGCGCGCTCATTCAGGCATTGGAGATGGACGATAAGCACGGGTCGTCTCTGGCGCGGCCCGGGTCTACAGTGATTCCGGCAGCGCTGGCGGTGGCGGAACAACGCGACCTGGATATGAACGACGTCCTGGCGGCGATCGTCGTGGGCTACGAAGTGATGATTCGGCTGGGATTCGTCGCCGGCGAGCGATTCCTCGAGCGAGGCTATCATACGAGCGCGCTGCTGGGGGCGTTCGGCGCGGCGGCGACAGTAGGTCGCCTCCGCGGGTGTCGTGCCGACCAGATCCAGGATGCCCTTGGAATCGCCGGGACGATGGCGTCCGGCATCCAGGAGGCAACCCGTACGGGCTCCACGTCGAAGATCCTGCACGGCGGCTGGGCGGCCCACGTCGGCATCGTCGCCACGGATCTCGCGATGTGCGGGATCACCGGTCCGGCGACGATCTTCGAGGGGCACTACGGCTTCTTCCTCACACACCTCTCTCCGGTGGCAGACGACCTGGACTGGCGGGCGCCGGTGGACTCGCTCGGTGTGACGTGGCACCTGCAGGAGACCGCGTTCAAGCCCTATCCCTGCTGTCAGATCCTCCATGCGTTCGTCGAGGCCGCAAAGCAGCTGTCGGCCCAGATGGCCCGGGCGGGATGCCATCCGAAGGAGATCACGCGTATCTCCTGCCGCGTGGCGGAACCCGGGCTGACGCTCGTCACCGAGCCGAAGGACCGCAAGGCCGCTCCCGAGCATCCCCACGAAGCGCGCTTCAGCCTCCCCTTCGTGGTCGCGACGACGCTCCTCCACGGGGACATCGACGTCGAATCGTTCAGGGGAGATCGGCTCCGGGATCGCGAAATCAGGAGGATGGCTGGACTCGTCGTCGCTGAGGACGATCCGGAGTCGGACTATCCGCTCCACTGTCCGGCAGTCATGGAGATTCACGCCGGCGAGAAGGTGTTTCGGTGCCGGGTACCCTTTCACCCTGGCTGTCCGGAGGCGCCGCTGTCGACGGATGACGTCCTGGACAAATTCGCGCGGAACACCCGCTGGCTGCTCGGCGATGGAGCGCGGAAAGTCGGCGAATCGCTGGCGGCGACGCTCGAGAACGAATCAGTGCAAGATGTCGTCAAACGACTAACCCCATGAAGATCGAGCGCATCGAGGTCTTCGTCACGGACCTCCCGAATCGCTTGCAGCGGCAGATGTCGTCCGGAGCGTGGGACACTGGACCGGCGGGATCTCTGCTCGGCAAACCAGTGCTGGTGAAGATCTATGCCGAGGGCGTCGTGGGGTGCGGGCAGATCCGCTCGATCTCTCCCGGGCACTTCATACCGGAAACCGTGTACTCGGTCTTCGCCGCCATCACGGAGATCTATGGGCCGCGCCTCATCGGCCGCGACCTGAGCGATCTGGACTGGATGTGGACGATGTTCGACCGCGTGCTGCCGGGCAACTTCAATGCGCGCGCGGCCCTGGATCATGCCGTCCACGACGCGCTCGGCAAGGCGCTTGGCGTCCCCGTCTACAAGCTGATCGGCGGGCTCTGTCAGCCGCGGATCCCGCTTGAGTGGTCGGTCAGCATGGCCGTCGAGACCGACACCATGGTCCGGGAAGCGGCCAGGGCCGTCGAGAAGTTCGGTGTCCGGGTGCTGTGCATCAAGGCCGGCGATGGGCGGGGCTGGCGCCGCGACGTCGAGAATTTCGCGGCCGTCCGGGGCGCGGTGGGCAAGGACGTCCAGCTCGGCGTGGATCCGAACTGCGGCTGGCGGCTGGCCGACGCCAAGCGCGCCATCCGCGCCATGGCCGAGCACACGCTCGATTACGTGGAACAGCCGATCGCGCGCGACGATGTCGCGGGATTGGCGGCGCTGCGCGAATTCATGGATGGGATCCCGCTCATGGCGGACGAGAGCCTCGTGACGCTCGAGGATGCATACGAGCTCGCCCGCGCCAGAGCCGTCGATGTCTTCTGCATCAAGCTGTACAAAACGGGTGGCTTGCGGCGCGCGAAGAAGATCGCCGCGATCGCCGAGGTCTCCGGCACCCTGCTCAACGTCGGCGGCCTCGCGGCGTTCTCGCAGCTCGAGGCGGCGGCGGCCGCCCATTTCTACGCGAGCACGCCCCCCGAGCACATGATGCCGGCCGGGGAGTTCCTCTTCGGCGTCGGCGCCATCGGTCCCGACCCGCTCGTTCCGGAGACCGACTTCGTCGTGTCCGACGGCCATGTCGCCCCGCCCGGCCGTCCGGGTCTGGGCATCACGATCGATGAAGATGCCCTCGCGCGCCACACCCTGCGGAAAGAGCAGATCAAGGGATGAAGCCGACGATGAAGGTCGGTTTTATCGGCCTCGGCACGATGGGCGCCAGCATGGCGGCCAATCTGCAGAAGGCGGGGTATGCCCTGACGGTCCACGACGTCCGGCGCAAGGCTGCGGAGCCCCACGTGGGCAGGGGTGCCACCTGGGCCGAGACGCCACGTCAGGTCGCCGAGGAGGCGGAGGTGATCTTCACGGCGCTTCCCGGGCCGCCGGAGGTCGAGGCCGTCGCGCTCGGACCGGACGGGCTCCTGGCAGGGCTGCGTCCCGGCGGCGTCTACTTCGATCTGTCGACGAACTCGCCGGCCATGGTGCGCAAGATCCACGCGGCGTTCGCAGCGCAGGGCAAGCAGGTGCTCGACGCCCCGGTCAGTGGTGGCCCCCGCGGAGCGGCCACCGGCAGGTTGACGCTCTGGGTCGGAGGCGACGAGCAGGTCCTCGAACGGTACCGTCCCGTGCTGGAGGCGTTGAGCGACAACGTGCGCTTCGTCGGTCCGATCGGCGCCGGCTCGATCACCAAGCTCGTGCACAACTGCGTCGGCCGGGTGCTCACCGCGGCGCTGGCCGAGGGGTTCACGCTCGGCGTCAAGGCCGGCATGGACCCGCTCGCCCTGTTCGAGTCCATCCGCGACGGCGTGATCGGCCGCCGGCGAACCTTCGACGGGCTGATCGATCAGTTCCTGACGCGGACCTTCGAACCGGCGGCCTTCACGCTGCGGCTCGCCCACAAGGATGTCGCGCTGGCCACCGCCGTGGCGCGCGAGCTCGGCGTTCCCATGCGCCTGACGAATCTCACCCTGGAAGAGATGACCGAGGCGCTGAACCGCGGCTGGGGGGAGCTCGACACGCGGGCCTTCACCATGCTGCAGCAGGAGCGCGCCGGCGTGCGGATCGCGGTCGATCCGGAGCGATTGAAGGCCGCGCTGGTGAGAGGCAGTAGATCCGGGACGGAGGGGACATGAACGGCGACACCCGCGGATATGACGTGATCATCGTGGGCGGTGGTAATGCCGCCATGTGCGCGGCGCTTTCCGCCCACGAGGAGGGCGCCAAGGTCCTGATCTTGGAGCGGTCCCCGGTTCCCGAGCGGGGCGGCAACACCGCCTACACGGACGGGCTGATGCGTTTCGCGTATGACGGGGTCGACGATATCCGCGCTCTGGCGCCGGACCTGACCGCCGAGGAAGTCGCCATCAGCGACTTCGGCAGCTACACCGAGAGTGACTTCTTCGACGACATGGGACGGATCACCCAGTACCGTACGGACCCGGACCTGTGCGAGATCATGGTGAAGAACAGCAAGGCCACCTTGCTGTGGATGAAGCGCAACGGCGTGCGGTTCTTCCCCAACTATGGGCGGCAGGCGTACAAGGTGGACGGCCGGTTCAAGTTCTGGGGAGGCGCGACGATCGTCGTCGCGGCCGGAGGGCCCGGCTTGGTGGAGACGCTGTACACTGCCGCCGAGAAGCGGGGGATCGAGGTTCTCTACGGCGCCTGGGTGCGGGGACTCATCCACAGTGACGCCGGCGTGCTGGGCGTCGTCGCCCGGGTTGACGGCGAGAGCCGGCGATTCCTGGGCGGCGCGGTGGTGCTCGCCTGCGGCGGGTTCGAGGCGAACGCGGAATGGCGGACCCGGTACCTCGGACCGGGATGGGATCTCGCGAAAGTGCGCGGGTCGAAGTACAACACGGGCGACGGGCTGGCGATGGCGCTACGCGTCGGTGCGCAGCCCTACGGCCACTGGTCCGGATGCCATGCGACCGGATGGGAGCGGAACGCCGCCGACTTCGGCGACCTGGCTCTGAGCCCACAGTATCAGCGTCACAGCTATCCCCTCGGGATCATGGTCAATGCCGAGGGCAGGCGGTTCGTTGACGAGGGGGCCGATTTCAGGAATTACACCTACGCCAAGTACGGTCACGCCGTGCTGCGGCAGACGGGCCAGGCCGCCTGGCAGATCTACGATGCGAAGGTCAGCTCGTTGCTCCGAGAGGAATATCGCACCAGGCGTGTGACGAAGGTCCGCGCGGACAGCCTCGAGGAGCTCGCGGACCGGCTGGAGGAGGTCGACAGGGCGCAGCTCCTGAAGACCATACGCGAGTTCAATGCGGCGGTCACGACCGACGTGCCGTTCAACCCGAACATCAAGGACGGACGGCGGACCGCGGGGCTCGACATCCCGAAAAGCAACTGGGCGAATCCCATCGACACGTCCCCCTTCGAGGGGTACGCGATCACCTGCGGCATCACGTTCACGTTCGGCGGCGTCCGCGTCACGAACCAGGGGCAGGTGATCGATACCAACCACGACCCGATCGCGGGTCTGTTCGCCGCGGGAGAAATGGTGGGGGGCATCTTCTACTTCAACTACCCCGGCGCAACGGGGCTGACCAGCGGCGCGGTGTTCGGCCGGCTCGCGGGTCAGCACGCCGCTCGCTTCGCCCAGGCTCGGCGGACCGCGGCGCACGCGAGCATCTCCGCAGGCGAGAGCGAGTCATGCCGGCCGTAGAGCAAAAAGGAGGGTTCCGATGGCGCGAGCGTTGAGGTTTTCTGGGATCATCCCCGCCAATCTGCTGCCCTTCAAGCCCGATTACTCGATAGACGAGGCTGACTACCGCCGCCATCTCCGCTGGTTGGCCGACGTCCCGGGCGTCACGGGGATTACTGCGAATGGGCATGCCGCCGAAGTGTCCTCGCTCTCCCGGGAGGAGCGCCGGCGGGCGCTGGCCGTGGCGCTCGATGAAGTCGGGTCCCGCGTCCCCCTCATCGCGGGCGTTTACAGCGATGGCACGTTCGAGGCGGTGGAGCTGGCGCGGGATGCGAAGGCGGAAGGCGCCAGCGGGCTCTTGATCTTCCCGCCGACCCTGTTCATGTGGGGCGCTCAGCTCCGGCCCGAAATGGCGTACGGGCATTTCGCGCGGATCGCCGAGGCGGTTGACCTGCCACTCGTGGTCTTCCAGTATCCACCGGCCTCAGGGATCGGCTATACGCCGGAGACACTCATCCGGCTGACGGAGATCCCCCAGGTCGTGGCGGTGAAGGAGTGGAGCAACGAGATCGTGGCATTCGAGCGGAATCTGCGGGCGATCCGGGCCACCGGCCGCCCGGTGGCGGTGTTGTCGAGCTTCACGATGTCGCTCTTCGCGAGTTTCGTTCTGGGCGCCGATGGGGCGATCTCCGGCATGGGAAGCGTGGCAGCCGACCTTCAGGCGGAGTTGTTCGCCCATGTTCAGCGGGGGGATATCGAGGCGGCGCGGAAGATCAACGACCGGCTCGACCCGCTCGTGCGGGTCTTCTACGCACCGCCGTTCGTGGACATGCACAACCGGATGAAGGAGGCGCTGGCGCTGCTGGGTCGAATCACCCGGGCGGTGGTGCGGCCGCCGCTCCAGCCGGTCTCCGAAGTGGAGCGAGAGCAGATCCGTGTGGCTGTAAGCCGGGCGGGCCTGCTATAGCGGCAGCCGAGGGCGAAGTGAGATTGAGCCGGTTGCCTAGGATGTTGCCGTCACGCTCGACGAGGGGGCCGCCCTCGCGGGGGGGGGAGATGGACCGTGGTGCCGGGAGGATGGTAGCTGTCTGGAACTCATAAACGCGTCATATCTCGTGCCATCAACGACAGGGTCAAGGGAGGAACAATGATGAAGAAGTGGACGGTGGTTGTCGTTGCGGCGTTTTTCCTCGCCGGCATAGGCGTGCTGGCGTCTCAGCGTCCAGCGGCGCCCCAGGCGCCGATCGTCTGGAAGGTCCAGACGACATATACCTCGGCCATGGTCTTGCAGAAGATGGCTGTGCAGATGGGGGAGCGGGTAAAAGAGATGTCCGGGGGACGCTTGGTCTTCGAGACTCTCCCGGCGGGCACGGTTGTCGGCGCTTTTGAGGTGTTGGATTCGGTGAACAAGGGGGTGCTGGATGCGGCCCACTCCTGGCCTGGCTACTGGGCGGGCAAGAATACCGCCGCTGCGCTCTTCGGGGGGAGCCTTGGGGGCCCCTTCGGGATGAGGATCGAAGATTATCTCGCCTGGTTTTATGCGGGGGGTGGGCAAGAGCTCTACAGTGAGCTCCTCCAGAAGGACATGAAGATGACCGACGTGGTGGTGTTCCTCACGATGAATAGCTTCCCGGAGCCGCTGGGGTGGTTCCGCAAGCCCATCACCTCCCTGAAGGACTTTCGTGGCCTGAAGATGCGCACCTCCGGGTTGGGGGTGGATTTGCTGAAGGAGATGGGGGTGTCCGCCGTCGTCTTGCCCGGAGGAGAGATCGTGCCCGCGCTGGAGCGGGGAGTGGTGGACGCGGTGGAATGGACTACCCCGGCCACAGACATCATGTTGGGTTTCCACACTGTGGCGAAATATCTGGTTATGCCCTCCACCCGTCAGCCGCTTACCGGCAATGAGTTCCTCATTAATCGGAAGAAGTGGGACGCATTGCCGGCAGACCTCAAGGCCATCGTCCGGAACGCCCTTCTGGCTCAGATCCCTATCGCCATAGCGACGGACTATACGGAGGCGGCGACCGTATTCCATGACCTGGGGCCCAAGTACGGGGTTCAGGTGATCACCACCCCGCGGGATGTGCTGGAGGCGGAGATCAAAGCGACAGAGAAGGTGTTTGAAGTCCAGGCTCAGAAGAACCCCAGTTTTGCCCGGATCCTGAAACACCAGCGGGAGTTCGCGGCGAAGGTCGCAACGTACACCGACAGGATTCGGCCGCCCTATTCCAGCGTGGTCAAGCATCACTTTGGCAAGAAATAGGTAGTCGAGAGGGCCTGACGGGACGCCGACCTCGGCCATCGGGCCGCCGGGACAGACGGGCCTGGTGGCGCGAGGCCGGCTCCTCCGCCGGCAGAAGGGGATCGCCGTATGGGGCAACCCTCGGGGACACTGCTCAAAACGATCAAGGTGATTGATACGATGAGCGACTGGTCGGGCAAGGTCGTCGCGCTACTCATCATTCCGATGGTGGGGGGGCTGACCTATGAGGTCGTCGCCCGCTATGCGTTCAACGCGCCCACGGACTGGGCCTACGACCTGACCTACATGCTGTACGGGTCGCACCTCATGCTTGGCGCCGCCTATACTCTCAGCAAAGGCGGGCATATCCGCACCGACTTCTTTTACGCCAATTGGTCTCCGCGGGTGCAGGGCTTGATTGACGCCTCCTGTTACCTCCTCTTTTTTTTCCCCGCTATGATTTTCTTCCTTTTGGCGGGAGCGGAGCACGCATACTATTCATGGAGCGTCCGTGAGGCGTCTGACGCCAGTTCCTTGAGACCACCCATTTACCCGTTCAAGATGGTGCTCCCCGTGACCGCACTCCTTCTCCTGATTCAGGGCGTGTCAGAGCTCGTGAAGAGCGTCCATGCTGCCCGCAGCGGGAAGTGGTTATGAGCCCCGAAATCCTCGGCCTCGTTCTTCTCGGGACTATGATCATTACGATCATGGTGGGCTTTCCGATTTCCTTCACCCTCCTGCTGTTGGCGATCGTGTTCGGGTACATCGGATTCGGCGACAGGGTTTTCTACCTGGTGGTCTTCCAGACGATCGGGTTGATGAAAGAGGAGGTCCTGGCGGCGGTGCCGCTGTTCATCTTCATGGGATACATGACGGAGCAGGCGATGCTCATCGAGCGCCTCTTCGGGGCCTTCCGCCTCATCCTGGCGCCCCTCCGGGGGTCCCTGTACCTCGGCGTGATCCTGACGTCGATGATTTTTGCCATGGCCACGGGCATCGTAGGTGCGGCCGTCACTGTGCTGGGGATCATGGCCGCCCCGACGATGATCAAAGCCGGATATGACTCGCGGCTCTCGGCAGGAGCGATCGCGGCCGGGGGAACGCTGGGGATCCTCATTCCTCCCAGCGTCATGCTCGTGGTGATGGGACCCGTGCTCGGGGTGTCCGTGTCCAAATTGTATGCGGCAGCCTTCGGGCCGGGGTTCGTGATGGGTGGCTTGTACATCGGCTATTGCATGATCCGGAGCTACCTCAATCCCGCTCTGGGTCCCGCGCTGCCTCACGCGGAGCGCGCTTCATCGTATCGCGCCGTCATCCGCGAGTTCCTCGTGAGCATCGTGCCGCTCGGAGCCCTCATTCTCTGCACCCTGGGGAGCATTCTGGTGGGGCTGGCGACTCCGACCGAGGCGGCCGCGGTCGGCGCGTCCGGGTCCATCCTGCTCACACTCTTGTATCGACAGCTGACCTGGGGGAGGTTCAAAGAGGCCGCGTTCAAGACGCTCCAGACCACCAGCATGATCATGTTCCTCGCCATAGCCTCGGTCATCTTCGGAGCGGTCTTCGCGCGCCTGGGCTCGGCCACCCTGGTGACGAACGCGCTCCTCGGGCTCTCCTTTCCTCCCATGGGGATGCTGCTCATCTTGATGTTGCTCATCTTCGCGCTGGGGTGGCCCTTTGAATGGCCGGCCGTTATCTTCGTCTTCCTTCCCATCCTCCTCCCCTTGGTCCAGGCCCTCAAGTTCGACCTGTTATGGTTCGGCACGCTCACGGCGGTGAATTTGCAAACCGCCTACCTTTCTCCGCCGGTGGCGATGTCCGCGTACTATCTCAAGGCGGTCGTGCCCCAGTGGGAATTGAGGGACATCTATGGCGGCATGATGCACTTCATGATCCTGCAATGCATCGCCTTGTTCGTTGTCATCTTCTTTCCCCAGATTGCCCTCTGGTTCCCCAACTGGCTTTTTGGGCCGTAGCGGGGGAGTTCTATGGCGCTTGGGTTTTGTGGCCGGGTACTGCGGGTAGATCTGACGAGCCGCCACACATGGGTGGAAGAGGTGCCGGATGCCACGTACGAAAGATGGCTCGGCGGTGTCGGCCTGGGCAGCACCATCCTCTATCGCGAGGTGGGGCCGGAAATTGGCTGGGACCACCCGGACAACCGCGTGATCCTGGCATCCGGTCCCCTGGCCGGCACCCGGCTCTCGGGCTCCGGCGTGCTCGCGGCTGTGACCCGCGGCCCCATGACGGGTGGCGCCTGTTCCACCCAGGCCAACGGCTTCTACGGCGCCTACCTGAAAACCCAGGGGTACGACGCGGTCGTGATCCAGGGCCAGTCCCCCGAAGCGGTCTATCTCCTGGTGCACGAGGGAGGCAAGGCCGAGCTGCGAAGCGCCCAACACCTGCTGGGGCTGGACACGTGGGAGCTGGGTGAAAGGCTGAAGGCCGAGCTGAATTTGAAGACGGCGAGCATTTTCGGGATCGGGCCGGCCGGGGAAAATCGGGTCCGGTTCGCCGCGCTGGTGGGGGACAAAGGGCACGTCGCCGCTCACAACGGGGTGGGCGCCGTGCTCGGAGCCAAGCGATTGAAAGCGATCGTCGTGGCTCGGGGCCCGGGGCGTCCTCGGGTTCACAACGAGGCCGAGCTCGACCGGGCGAGGAAAGCCCTGTCGGATCACTCCAAGAGTCGAGAGTTCGGCGTCCGGATGCAGGCGTACGGGACAGCCAGCTCCGTGCTCACGCATTACCGTGCTGGCTCACTGCCCATCAGAAACCTCACGACGAACATCCTGCCGGAGGCCGAGAACTTGAGCGGGCAGCGCATGCGGCAGACGCCCGCCCTGAAGCTCAAGCCGCAACCTTGCTGGGCCTGCAACCTCCGGCATCACTGCCAGACCGTCACCGTTCTGGAAGGCCCGAATGCGGGCTTCGAAGGGGAGGAGCCCGAATTCGAGGCCATGACGGGCATGGGATCGGCCCTCGGGATCACTGATACGGTCGCGGCCGTCGTGTTGGCCAACGTCGTCGACCGGATGGGAATGGATATCAACGAGACCGCCTGGAGCGTGGGTTTTGCGATTGAATGCCTCTCCGAAGGGATCTTGTCCCGGCAGGACGTGGATGGACTCGACCTGGGATGGGGCAAGCCCGAGGCCGCCCGCCAATTGATCGAACGGATCGCTTGCAGGGAGGGCATCGGCGATCTTCTGGCGGATGGGGTGAAGGAAGCGGCCAAGCGAATCGGGGGGCGGGCCCTGGAGCTGGCGGTGTTCACCGAGAAAGGCAACAGCCCGCGCGGTCACGATCACCGGGCCGTCTGGGCGGAGCTGCTGGATACATGCGTCTCCAACACCGGCACCATCGAGGCGACCGGCGGCTACATGGATTTCTCGCTGCTGGGGCTTCCGCCTCGGAAGGACGCATTCGATGCCGTGGAGACGGCGTTCTACAACGCCAAGATGAACGGCTACCGGCAGTTCCAGGACTCCCTCGGGTGCTGCCGCTTCTGTGTCGATCATCCGCCGCTCATGGTCGACGCGCTCAACGCCATCACGGGGTGGAGCTGGTCGTTCGGTGACGCCATGGCCATGGGGCGCCGGGTCGTCCACCAGCTCAGGGCCTTCAACTTCCGCAGCGGCATTACCGCCGAGGGGGAGCGGCCGTCTCGCAGGTACGGCTCCGTGCCGGTGGATGGGCCGGCCAAGGGGGCTCACTTCACGGCAGACTGGCCGCGTGTGCTGGCCACCTATTACGAGGGCATGGGCTGGGACCCCGCCAGTGGCAAGCCGCTGCCGGAGACGCTCCGGGCGCTCGGGCAGGATGAGCTGATTCCGGTCTTCTGGTCTTCGTGAGTCGTGGCGCGAGTTACGGTGGAAGCCGCGGGGTCCTTCAGGGAGTTGTTCGGGCGGCCGGTCAGGCCGGGCGGCGGGCAGCGGGCCGAGGCTGAGGGCGGACCCCCGCCAGTGCTCATCCTGTCGGTGCCGGAGGGCACGACGGTGGAAGGCCTGGTCCGCCGACTCGCGGAGGACTATCCAGCCTTCGGAGCCGTCGCGTACGAAAAGGGCCGATTCGCGGGCGCCTTTCAGATCGTCATCGGCGACCGGTTGCTGGAGCTCGCGGGGGGTTGGCAGCGCGTTCTGGTGGAAAACGACAATGTCGTGCTGCTCCCCCCCTTCGAAGGGGGGTAAAGAATGAGCTCAGGGCGCACGCTGCGAGAACTTCTTACCGGACCCCGCGCGCTGGTGGTTCCAGGGGTGCCCAACGCGCTGATTGCGCGCGTTGCGGAGGAGACGGGATTCCCCGCGGTCTTCTTCACCGGGGCGGGATTCGCCAACCTGGAGTTCGGCTTCCCGGATCTGGGGCTGACGACGATGACGGAAGTCGTTCAGCAGGTGGGGCGGATCGTCGAGGCGGTCGAGATTCCGGTCCTGGTAGACGCCGATACGGGCTATGGCAACGCGCTCAACGTCCGGCGAACCGTCCGTGAGCTGGAGCGCGCCGGGGCCGCGGCGATCATGCTCGAGGACCAGGTCTTCCCCAAGCGCTGCGGGCACTTCGAGGGCAAGGAGGTCGTCGGGGTGCAGGAGATGAAGTCCAAGATTGCCGCCGCCGTCGAGGCGCGCCGCGATCCGGATACCGTGATTCTGGCGCGGACGGATGCCCGCCAAGGGTACGGATTGGAAGAGGCGATCGGCCGGGCGATCGCCTACGCAGAGGCGGGGGCGGACGTGACTTTTGTCGAAGCGCCGCTCTCCGTGGAGGAGCTGGCGGCCATCCCGCCGCGGGTACCCGTGCCGCAGATGGCCAACATGGTCGAAGGCGGCAAAACCCCGATTCTCCCCGCCGGGCGGCTGGAGGAAATGGGCTTCAAGCTCATTCTCTACGCCAATGCGGCGCTCCGCGCGGCCGTTCGAGGGGCGCAGCATGTCCTGGCCGCCCTCGCGCGAGACGGCAGCACCGAGAAGGTCCTCCAGGAGATGGTCACGTGGGAGGAACGGCAACGGCTCGTCCGGCTTCCTCAGTACGTCGAGCTCGAGCGGCGCTATGCGACGGAGGAGAGTGGAGGTTCACGATGGCGGCACAGCCAATCCCTCTAGGCTTCATCGGCACCGGGAACATGGGGAACCACATGGCGGCAAATCTGCTCAAGGCCGGGTACTCGGTCACGGTCTACGACAAGCGGAGAGAGGCCGCGGAAAACCTGCTCAGTGCAGGGGCGAGTTGGGGTGATGGCACAGCTGGAGTCGCAAGAGCCAACCAGGTTGTTCTCGCGTCGCTCCCGCGTCCCTCTGACGTCGAGGCGGTCGCTCTGGGCGAGCGCGGCGTGCTGGCGAATCTTCGGAGAGGCGGGACGTTCATCGACCTCACCACGAATTCGCCCACCACGGTGCGGAAGATCGTCGCCCGAGGCCGCGAGCTCGGCGTCGACGTGCTCGACTCGCCTGTGTCTGGCGGTGTCCACGGAGCCAAGTCGCGACGGTTGACCCTGATGGTCGGAGGGGATCTGGCGGTTCTGGAGCGGTGTCGTCCGATCCTCGAGGCTATCAGCGATAACGTGGTGTACTGCGGCGCCAGCGGCGCGGGGGCCGCGACGAAGATCGTCAACAACATGATCTCCCTCGGGGTGAGCGGGCTCGTGGGCGAGGCGCTCATGCTGGGAGTCAGGGCCGGCGTTGATCTCAAGACACTGACCCAAATCATCACGAAGAGCAGCGGCGGGACCTGGAGGATGGAGCATTCCTTCCCGAAATTCCTCCTGAGGGGGAACTTCACGCCGGGCTTTCCCATTGACCTGGCGCTCAAGGACCTGCAGCTGGCCGTCGAAATGGCGAAGGAATGTGGATTGAATCTCGACTACCTCAACCTGTCCGAGCGGCAGTACATCGAAGCTCGCGCTCGCGGCTGGGGCAACCTCCACTCCGAGGCGGTCGTCAAACTGCTGGAGGAGAAGGCCGGGATTGAACTCCGTATCCCGGACGCGTGATGGGGTGGTCGAGGAACGCATGGACGACCACTACACACGGCGCCTGGCGACGTTTGCATCGTGTCTCAGGTTCCACGCCATCCCGCGGGAGGTGGTGGAGCACGCCAAGCTCTGCCTTCTGGACACTCTCGGCTGCGGGCTGTTTGGCTCGACGCTGCCCTGGTCCAGGATCCTGGCCGACTGCGTGAGGGAACTGGAACCCAGCGGCTCGAGCACTCTCTGGGGCCTGTCAGCCAAGGTTTCGCCGGCCGCGGCTGCTCTCGTCAACGGGACCATGGTCCACGGATTCGAGGTGGACGATCTGCACACGCACTCCATCGTCCACCCCGGCTCCGTGGTCACCACCGCGGCCCTCGCGGTGGCGGAGTACCTGGGCGGCTGCTCCGGGGAGCGATTCCTTACAGCCGTCGTGTCCGGGTACGAGGTGGTGGCGCGAGTCGGGATGGCGCTGGGCACGGCGCACCTCCTGGCAGGCTGGCATCCCACGGGCACCCACGGCACGCTGGGCGCTGCGGCTGCCTCGGGCTCCCTCCTCGGGTTGGCGCCCGACCAGATGCAGCATGCCCTCGGCATCGCCGGCACCCAGGCCTCCGGACTGATGGCATCCCAGTTCGCCTCGATGGTGAAGCGGTTTCATGCGGGCCGAGCCGCCCAGAGTGGCGTCTACGGCGGCCTGCTGGCCAGGCGGGGGTTCACCGGCATCGTCCCGTTGTTCGAGAGCGAGTACGGAGGCTACTGCAGCACCTTCTCGCCACGCAGCGACCGGGAGAAACTCACAGCGG
>Ga0156024_1190_pt5 | contig 16303 bp, 14 predicted proteins | sample RifCSPlowO2_02_FD_107678 | JGI IMG/M metagenome (GOLD analysis project Ga0156024, IMG submission 107678) | Candidatus Rokubacteria bacterium RIFCSPLOWO2_02_FULL_68_19 | reverse complement strand
CGAAGCCTCCAGACGCGGTTCCAGCGGGACGGCGCCGCCTCCGCGGAACACGGAGACCACCAGGATCAGGGCGATCCAGAGCGACGAAGCCGAGAACATGACGAACCGTGATCTGATCATGATTATAGCTCCCTCCAGCTATTCGCGCGGAACAGCCGACGCATGTTCCGAACGTTCTCGATCGCCTGGCAGCTGTACAGAATCTTGGCGTTGCCCATGGCGTCAACCTCCACCTCCGAATTGACGCTCGCGGTCTCGTTGACGATCATCCCGCCGTACATGGTCTGGTTGCCGCCGCCGCCGTACCTGAGCCCCACGTACTGGCCGGTGACGATGATCAGCCCTTCCCAGCGGAAGTTGCCCGTGACATTGAGGTCCCCGTCTTCGAGGATCAGGATCCCCGCACCCGTGGAAGTCCCGCTGATGCTCATTGCGTAGAAGGCCTGGGCAGGGTCCACCGTTCCCTTGACGTACACGATCTTCGGGTTCGAAGCGGTCCCCCAGCAGTTGGAGTCGTTCAGGTTGGCGGCGCAGGTGTCCCCGATGTTCTGGTACTGCAGGCGGTTCGCCGCACTGGCCTGAAGCGAGATGTCGGCGTACGGCCTGACCGCATCGACGAACTTCTGAATCTGGGCCGGAGCGAGCGTGGCGTCCGGGGTGATCGTGTTGTCGCCGATCCCGGGGCCCGGGTTCTGCGGCTTCCCCGTGACGTTGTCCTTCTGCTGGTTGCTCAGGCTCACTTGGACGGCGGTTTCTAGGGGAATGTTGGCGACGCCGATCCCCCAGACCGTCGCGGGACAGATCCCCGCGATGCCGGCCCCCGCGGAGTCGTCCAGGTTGGTGTCGTTGCCGCTGATCGTGAAGGAGTTGCCCGAGAAGCTGGTGTTGGTGCCAAGGCCGGGCAGGTTCACGCCGCCGGGCAGGGTCAGGTCGGGATGCGAGACCACCTGCTGCAGCTGGCGGGTCGCGCCGTTGTAGGTGCCCAGCGCTGTGAGGATGACCACCCGGTTCGTGTCGTTGGTGGCGGCGCCCGGATCCACCGCCTGCCCGGTCAGCAGATTGTCGTTCGGCAGGTTGTCGTTCCTGACGGTCACGGAGAACGTCCCGAGCGCCGCCGCAAGGCTCGGCAGCGGCATGCCGGTCGCCATCTGGCCGCTGTTCGTGGAAAGGACGGTGTTCCAGCCAGTCGGCAGGGCGGCCGCGAGTACCAACTGGTCGAAGGCCCACTCGAGGCCCGACTCCGCCACGTAGCGCGCCCGGGTCACGTCGTCCAGGTTGGCCGCAACGCTCGTCTCCATGCCTCCCATGGTCAGGAAGACCAGCAACAGCCCCGTCAGCATCACCAGCGCGAAGAGCGCCAGCGGGAAGGCGATGCCGCGCTGATTTCTCGTGGGTCTCATGGATAGGCCTCTTGGATAGGCAGGAGCAACTTTGCTGCCACCCACCAATGGTCCCCAACCTATTGAAATTGCGTAAGAGTTCGACGCATCAGCGTCCAATCCCAGGGGAGGGGGTGTCGCTCCGGGATACACTCCCAAAGGACATCGTCAGCCGGCGGACGGTGGGGTCTACAGCTCTCGCCAGGTGGAAATCCTGAAGAGGAGTCTCCGCTGCACGAGGTCGATGGCCTCCTGGCTGTAGCGAAGGCTCACCGAGCTCGCACCGAACCACCCGTCGTAGTACGGGGTCTGGTTCTGGTTGCCGCCCTCGTTCCAGACGGTCTCGTTGGAGACGGTCGCGCCGAAGATCGTCGTGTTACTCCCCGTATCGAAGATCGACGAGACGTAGCGCCCGGTGACGATGACGATCCCGTCCCAACGGAGGTTGCCGACGGTCCGCAGGTCGCCGTCCTCGATGACGAGGATCCCCGAGCCCTGGATGTTGTTCCGCAGCCTGAGCCCGGTGAAGGTCGAGGTGGGGTCCAGCTCGCCCCGGAAGTACACGAGCTTGGGGTTCTGCCGGCTCCCCAGGTCCATCGCCTGGTTGACGCCGCACCCGTTCGTGAGGGTGGGCGTGCTGGAATAGGTCCCGGCCAGGTTTCCCGTCAGGACCATCGGGCAGGCCATGGTGCTCTGCAGAACCGTGGTCTGGGAGAACGAGGCGAGCGCGTCCAGGAAGCTCTGCATCACGGCCGGGTCCACGCCGCTGTCGGGGGCGACGGTGTTGTACCCGGTCGTGGTCGAGCCCGGGTTGGTCTGGTCCTTGCCAACGACGTTGCTCCGCTTGGTGGCGGAATTCAGCCCCTGCTCCACCCTCGCCTCGTAACTGATCTGCGGGTTGGAGTTCTGCTGGGTCCCCGGCTCGACCGCGATGCCGTACTTCGTCTTCGTCTGGTCCGGATTGATCCCGTAGGTCCGCTGGGCGAAGTCCGTGTTGGTGCAGTTGGTGGCGCAGAGGTAGTCGCGGCCGTCGATGTTGAAGTTGGTGTTGGAGGCGAGCCAGTCCCCCTGGACGCCGGGCATCGTGTACGCGCCGCCGAACGGCGGGATCGGCACGCGCCGCACGACCACCTGGATCTGACGAGTCACCCCTTGATACGTCCCGGAGGCGGTGAGGATGACGGCGCCATTGGTGTCCGTGGCCGGGTTCCCCCCGACGACGCCCCCGTCGAGCGGCAAGCCGGTCAGCGCGGGGTCGCCGTTCTGGTCGTCGTTGCGGATCTGGGCCGCATAGGTACCGAACCCGGGGGCGAAGCCGGGAAGCGTCTGGCCGCTCGCCATCACCCCGCCGTTGGTGGCCAGGAGGCCGTTCCAGTTCGTGTTCAGGACCAGCTGATCGAACGCCCACTCAACGCCGGCCTCAGCCACGTACCGGGCACGCACAACATCATTGAGGTTGGCGGCCATCGACGGCTCCATACCCGACATCGTCAGGAAGGCCGCGAGCAGACCGGTGAGCATCAGGAGGGCGAAGAGGGCCAACGGCAGAGCCACTCCCTTTTCGCCTCGAACAGCCCTGATATGTGCCCTCATTGGAGGATCTCCTTATCGGTCGCTGAGGCCGAATCGGCTCCTACGGCCGACCGGGTAGTCATCGCCGGACGCAGGCGGAAGGGGAATCCCCCGGGGGGGAACCATACGGATTAGGCGTTGCCGAGGTTGAGGACCGTGTCCTTCCCGGGCGCGACGGTGACCTCGAGATCCCAGAGCGACGTGTCGTTCTCCGGGTCCTCGACGGTCAGCCGGTAGGTGCCGGGGGGAACATTGTCGAACTGAAAGGCCTCTCCCAGCTTCACAGTCTTCGTGAATGCCATATCCTTCTTCGCCTCGTCTGTGCTCCCGAGGACCAGATGGACCTCCCGCGCTGTGCCCTGAAGCTCCGTTCGTCCTTTCACCTTGCCGACGGCAACGGAGCCTTCCCGAGCGGGGGGCACCGGAGCGGTGGGCTGCGGAGACGCCTCTTCGTCGGGGCCCGCAGGAGGGGCAAAGCTCACCTCCCTGGCCAGCACGCCCGCATTCGTGAGCCAACGGCGCGCCACCTCAACCTCGGGCGAGCCCGGGGCGCCCCGGGTGACCACCCACCGGAACTGCTCCACGGTCTCCTCCTGTCGGCCCACATGCGAGAGCGCGGTGCCCAGGGCGAAGCGAAGGGAAACGTCGTCCGGATTCCGGTCGACAGCCGCCCGGTACCTTTCGGCGGCAGCCCCGTACTCGCCCAGGGCCGCCAGCTCATCTGCCTTCTGCACCAGGTTCGGGACTGCGGGCGCGTCACGCGGCTCGATGGGCGTGGTCCCTCCACCACGAAACACGAAGAAGACGAGGATCAGGGCGACCCAGATTGAGGAAACCGCGAACATCAGCGAGCGTGAGTTCTTCCGTGATTTCTTGCGTGATTTCTTCATGGCTCCTTCCCCTGCTGATGTCATCGTGGCCGTCTCCCCGGCTTGACTCGCCTTCTGAGGGGGCCCGGATAGACCGGAGGGGCACCTGCTGACCCCGCCCGGGGGAGAAGCAACCTCGCTGCCAGCCGCGGATCTGAGCCAACATCTCGAATAGACAAAGGATTCCGGCGGACGGCGGTACAATCGGGCCTGGCGCTGTCCTGCAACCAGACAGCCCCGCCCGGAACATCGTCAGCGAGCGAACAGGGGAGGCGCGGTGGCTCTTTCAATCCTCGAGTGCGTGCCCAACGTGAGCGAAGGGCGGGACCGGCCCCTGATCGACAGGCTCGCCGGGGCCATCCAATCGGTGGCAGGAGTCCGGCTTGCCGATATCCACGCGGACCCGGACCACCACCGCTCGGTCTTCACGTTCCTCGGCGCCCCCGCCGCCGTCGAGGCCGCGGCCTACGCGCTGGCGGAGGCGGCGCTGCGAGCGATCGACATGACGACCCACCGCGGGATCCATCCCCGGATCGGCGCCCTGGACGTGCTCCCCTTCGTTCCGATCCGTGAGACGTCGATGGCGGAGGCGGTCGCGATCGCCCACCGCGTGGGGCGGGCGCTCGGAACGCGGTTCGAGTTGCCGATTTTCTTCTTCGCCGAGGCGGCCCTCTCGCCCGAACGGAAGAGCCTTCCCTGGATCCGGCGCGGTGAATACGAAGGCCTGGCCCGGAGGCTCGCCGATCCGGCGTGGAAGCCCGACGCGGGGCCGGCCCGCTTCGATCCCCGGAGCGGGGCGACGGCCGTGGGCGCGCGCGAGATCCTCGTGGCCTTCAACATCTGGCTCGACTCGAATGACCCCGACGCGGCCCGCGCCATCGCGCGCGCCGTCCGCGCGTCCTCGGGAGGCCTGCCCGCGGTCCAGGCCATGGGCGTGCCGCTGGCGCGGCACGGGATCGTCCAGGTGTCGCTGAATCTCCTCGACTACCGGAGGACGTCCCTGCCGCGGGTCTTCGAGCGGGTCAGGAGCGAGGCGGCGCTGCGCGGAATTTCAATCAGGCGGAGCGAATTGGTGGGGTTGGCGCCACGAGACGCGTTCGCGGGGGCGGCGCCGGAGAACCTCGCCCTCCCCGATTTCACCCCCGCCAAGTTGCTCGAGACTTACCTGCCCCCCTCACCTTAATCCTCTCCCCCGGCGGGGGAGAGGGCAGGGTGAGGGGCCCCACGTGCCCTCAGTCGAAGCTGAGCAGCTTGAGGAGGTCGGCGGTGAGGTCGTAGAGCTGGGCGCAGCCCGCCGAGCCGCCGATCAGCACCTGCATCCGCTTCCTGAGCTCGCGATCCACGGGCTGGCCCACCAGCGCAGCAATCTTCTTCTGGGGCTCGTTGCAGATCCCCATGTAGGGCAGGCGCGGGGTCTCGGACTCCGCGCGGACAATAGTCCCCGAGTCGAGGTCGATCTCGTAGCGGATCTCGAAGCCATGCGCCTCATCGAACATCGAGTGGTAGAGCGAGAGCCGCCGCCCGCGCCGCTCCAGGCGCGCGACCTTCTTCCGGCTGAAGACGCGCGCCCCCGGAGGCGGGCAGTAGAGCGCGGGCACCATGGAGGTCGTCACGACACGGGTCGCCAGGAGCGCCCTGCCTGCATCGCTGTAGGTGAAGCACGAATCGGGCAGGTCCACCCACCCCGTCGTGTCGAGCTGCCAGCAGGCCCGCGCGTCGCCGCTCGCGGCCGTCCTCGCGCGCTCCGGCGGGAGCTTGGTGGCCTGGCGCGCGAGCCGGGCGATCTCGATGGCCGCGTCGATAAAGTGCTGGCCGCCGGGACGGCCGCCGGTCAGCTCGGCGAGTCGCCGCGTGAAGCCGCCGACCATCCGCGCGCCCACCAGCGCCCCGAAGCCGGCCACGATCCGCGGGTCGGCGGCGCCGGAGAAGACGCGCGCCCGCGCCTCCCTGATCTCGTAGCCCGGCGAGGGTGTCGCCACCGCCGCCAACTCGACCCCGAGATCGTCGTCGCGGATCCGGGCGGTGAGGGTGAAGGCGTCGGCGTGGGTGTTGTCCACCCACCCCTCCATCGCCCGTTCGTAGCGGTCCCGCCGCTCGAGATACGGCGAGCCCACGCGGCTCATTTCGTCGCGTACTTTTCGGGATTCTTGTCGAAGGTCTCCTTGCAGGAGACGGCGCAGAAGTAGTAGGTCTGCCCCTTGTAGACGGACGAGCCGGCCGCCTTGGCCGGGTCCACCTGCATCTTGCAGATCGGATCCGTCGCCACCGAACTCACCTCCTCGCGGAGCGCCGGCCGGAAGCGCTTGAGCCTCAGGCTGTTGGTCACCACCGACACCGATGAGAGCGCCATCGCCGCTCCGGCCAGAATCGGCGAAAGCAGGATCCCCCAGAGCGGGTAGAGTACCCCGGCCGCCACCGGGATCAGGATCACGTTGTAGCCGAACGCCCACACGAGGTTCTCGCGGATGATCCGGATCGTCCGGCGCGAGAGCTGGAGCGCCGTGACGAGGCCGCGCAGGTCGCCCCGCATCAGCGTGACGTCCGCCGCCTCCATGGCGACGTCGGTCCCCGAACCCATGGCGATCCCCACGTCGGCCTGGGCGAGCGCCGGCGCATCGTTGATCCCGTCGCCGACCATCGCGACGAGCCGCCCCTCCTCCTGGAGCCGCTTGATCTCCCGTGCCTTGTCCTCGGGCAGGACCTCCGCCAGCACCCGGTCGATCCCCACCTGCCGGGCGATCGCCTCGCCTGTGACGCGGTTGTCGCCCGTCAGCATGGCCACCTCGATGCCCATCTCGTGGAGCGCGGCCACGGTCTGGCGAGCCTCCGGCTTCAGGACGTCCGCCACCGCGATGACGCCGGCGGCGGTCCCGTCGAGCGCCACGTACATCGCGGTCTTTCCCTCCTCCGTCAGCCGCCGCTGCGCCGCTTGAAGCGCGCTTGCCTGGACTCCGCTCTCCGCCATGAGCCGCGCGTTGCCCAGCAGCAGCCGCTGCCCTCCCACCCGCGCTTCGATGCCGTGGCCGGGAACCGCCCTGAAATTGCTGACCGCCGGCAGCCCGAGCCCCAGCTCCTTGGCGCGCGTGACGATGGCCTCTCCGAGGGGGTGCTCGGAGCCCTGCTCGGCGGCTGCGGCCAGGGCCAAGAGATCATCAGCAGTCATGCCGGTGGTCGGCACGATGTCCGTGACGACCGGCCGGCCGACGGTCAGGGTGCCGGTCTTGTCGAGCACCACGGTCCGGGCCTTGTGCAGCAGCTCCAGCGCCCCGGCGCTCTTGATGAGGACGCCGTGCTCGGCGCCCTTGCCCGTGCCCACCATGATCGCCGTGGGCGTGGCCAGCCCCATGGCGCACGGGCAGGCGATCACGAGGACGGCCACGAAGTTGGTCAGCGCGAAGAGAAACGCGGGTTGCGGCCCCCAGAGCCACCAGACTGCGAAGGTCACCGCCGCGATGACGAGCACGATCGGAACGAAGACGGCGGAAACCCGATCCGCCAGCCGCTGGATCGGGGCCTTCGAGCCCTGCGCCTCTTCCACGAGACGGATGATCCGGGCCAGGACCGTGTCCTTGCCGACGCGCGTCGCACGGAAGGTGAAGCTCCCCGTCCGGTTCACCGTGCCGCCGATGACGCGGGACCCCAGGCGTTTCTCGACGGGGAGACTCTCGCCCGTCAGCATGGACTCGTCCACGGCAGAGGCGCCGTCGATGACCTCGCCGTCCACCGCGATCCGCTCGCCGGGACGCACGCGGATGAGATCGCCCATCACGACCTCGGCCACGGGAACGTCCAGCTCGGCGCTCCCGCGGATCACGCGCGCGGTGCTCGGAGCCAGCGCCATCAGCCGGCGAATCGCCTCCGACGTCCGGCCGCGGGCCCGCGCTTCGAGCCAGCGCCCGACGACGATCAGCGTCATCAGCACCCCGGCCGTGTCGTAGTAGGTCATGGCCCCGAGCCGCATGAAGGTGTGGGGCCAGAACGTCACCGCCACGCTGAAGAAGTACGCGGCGTTGGTCCCGATGGAGACCAGGCTGTTCATGCTCGCTGAACGGTGGCGCACGTCGTTCCAGAACCCAACATGAAAATGCAGCCCGACCCAGAACTGCACCGGCGTGGTGAGGACGAGCTGCACCCAGGGGGACCGCAAGACGGCCGGCATCCATGGGAAGAGCTGGGGGAAGCTCCCCAGCAGGACGGGGAGCGTGAGCACGGCGCCGACGAGGAATTTCAGGCGGAGGAGCCGGTTCTCCCGCTCTCGCTCCGCGCGTTCGCGATCCGGCGCCTCCGCCCCGGTCGGGATCACCTCGGGGATCTCGTACCCCGCGGCTCTGACGGCCCTCCTGAGATCGACCACCGTCACCCGTCCGGAATCGAGCCTCACCGTGGCCTTCTCGGTGGCGAGATTCACGCTGGCTTGGATGACGCCGGGCACCCCCGCCAGGGCCGCTTCCACCTTGCTCACGCAGGAGGCGCAGTGCATTCCCTTGACGGGAAGCGTGAGTTTTTCCTGCTCCATGGCCTTCAGTATCCCCTGCCCTTTTGAGGCTGTCCAGCGGGCAATGGATTCCGTTCGAGCGCGGCCTTTGCCCGCGCAATCTCTCCCGGGGGGAGGGTCGGAAGGAGGGCAACGCCCCCCTCCGAGGCTAATACAAATCCGGGAACAACGAGGGCTGAGCCTCTCCGGTCGCGGCCGGCCGCCGGCCTCTCGGCTTCGCCTTCAGGGGCGTCTTGCCCGCCTTGCTCTTTCGCCCCGACGCCGGCCGGCGCTTGGGGCGCACCCATCCCTTCTGGCGCGCGATCTTCTCCCCCTGCTTGATCACGAGGAGATCCACCAGCCGCGCCAGAGGATGGCTCAAGAGGTGGAGGTACTTCTCCCAGTAGCGGGGCGAGTAGGCCAGCGTCCGCATTTGGTCCAGAGCGAGCGCCAGGGCGGCACGGTCGCCTTGCCGAGCAGCCACCTTGAGCTGCTCCAGCACCTTTCCCGGGCCCACCCTCGACGGCGGCACGCGCTTTGTCACCTTGAACCCCTTCACGCAAAATGCGAGCGGAGGCGCGCCACCGCTGCGGGCACCTGCCCCTTGCGGGCGGGTCGCGCCTTCGCTCGTGCATGCGGTGGTTCCCCTGGAGCGGGGTCGCCTTACCTGGAGATGATCTCGTACTCCTCGCGGTCGAACGTGGCCACCAGCTGGAGGGTGAGCTTCCGCTGCACGGCCTCCTGGAGGAGCTCCAGTCCCTCCCGCTCCTCGGCCTCGAGGTGCTGGGCCATTTCCGGGTTGACGCGGATCAGGATCTCCTGCCCGCCCAGGTCCGCCGCGGCGGCCTGGACCTTGCGGAAAATCTCGGCGGCGACTGTCAGGTCGGACTTCACCACCCCGCTCCCCTTGCAGGTCGGGCAGGACGTGCAGAACAGGGACTGCAGATCCTGGCGCACGCGCTTGCGGGTCATCTCCACCAGCCCCAGCTCCGAGATCTCGAGGACGTTGGTGCGGGCCTTGTCCTCCCCCAGCGCTTTCTGGAGGGCTTGGAAGACCTGCTGGCGGTGGTCCTCCCGCTCCATGTCGATGAAGTCGATGATGATGATCCCGCCGAGATCGCGGAGGCGGATCTGGCGCACCGCCTCGCCGACGGCCTCCAGGTTGATCTTGAGGACGGTCTGCTCGAAGTCGCGCTTGCCCACGTACTTGCCGGTGTTCACGTCGATGGCCACGAGGGCCTCGGTGTGGTCGATGACGATATAGCCGCCCGACTTGAGCCACACCCGCCGGCGGAGCGCCTTCTCGATCTCCTTCTCGATACCCGTGGCCTCGAAGACGGGCGCCCGCCCCTCGTAGAGCTTCACCCGGGAAGCCTGGGCGGGCACCAAGGAGGAGGTGTACTCCATGCACTTCTGGTAGGCGGCGGACGTGTCCACGAGGAGCTCCTCCACCTCCGGGGAGAAGAGGTCGCGCACGACCCGGAAGATGAGGTCCCCCTCCTCGTGGAGGAGCGAGGGCGCGGAGGCCTGCGCGTGCCGCGCCTGCACCTGCTCCCAGAGGCGGAGGAGGAACTGGATGTCCGAGGCGAACTCCTCCTCGCCCTTTCCCTCGGCCACGGTCCTGACGATGAATCCTCCCGCGGGAGGCCGCAACCCGCGCACCGCTTGGCGCAGCCGCTCCCGTTCCTGGTCGTCCTTGATCCGCCGGGAGACGCCGACGTGCTGGGCCTGCGGCATGAACACCAGATACCGGCCGGGGAGCGAGATGAACGAGGTGATCCGCGCCCCCTTGGTCCCCAGGGACTCCTTGGAGATCTGGACCAGCACCTCCTGCCCCTTGCGGAGGAGGTCTTCGATGGGGAGCGACGCCTCGCGGCGCTCGACCTCTTCGACCTCGATCTCCTCCTCCTCGCTCTCCGCGAGCATGAGCCGCTCGTAATCCCCCAGGTTGGCGGTGTAGTCCCCCGCGAAGAGGAACGCGTCCTTGGGGAGCCCCACGTCCACGAACGCCGCCTGCATGCCGGGCAGCACGTTGGTGACGACGCCCTTGTAGATGTTGCCGACGATGGAGCGATGCCGGCGCCGCTCGACGTGCAGTTCGGTGAGCAGGGTGCCGTCCTGGACGGCGACGCGGGTCTCGGTCACTCCCACGTTGACCACGATGCGCTTACCCACGGCCACACCTCATAGCGACTGGCGCATCCGCACCGAGAGGAGGAGGCCGAGGGCCATGAGCGTGACCACCAGGGAGGAGCCCCCGTAGCTCATGAGGGGCAGCGGAAGCCCGACGATGGGGAGGAGCCCCATCACCATGCCCATGTTGATGAGGGTCTGGGCCCCCAGGAGCGCGGTGACGCCCAGCGCCAGGAGCCGCCCGAGCGGCTCGCGCGCGGCGCCGGCGATTTCGAACCCCCGGAGGATCAGGAACGCGTAGGCGACCAGCAGCAGCAGGGCGCCCACGAACCCCCACATCTCGGCGAACACGGCAAAGATGAAATCCGTATGGCGCTCCGGGAGAAAGGCGAGCCGGCTTTGAGTGGCGCCGGCGATCCCCTTGCCCAGGAGCTGTCCCGAACCGATCGCGATCTTGGACTGGATCACGTTGTAGGCGCTGCCCAGCGGATCCCTGAACGGATCCAGAAAGACGAGCAATCGCTCGCGCTGGTAGTCCCGCAGCACGAGCCAGGCCAGGGGCGCCCCCGCGAGCCCGGCGAGCCCGAGCCATCCGAGCTCCCGGAGCCGCACGCCGGCCCCGAAGAGGAGCGCGAAGAACACGGGAATCAGGACGAGAGCCGTGCCCAGATCGGGCTGCCTGACCACCAGGACGAACGGCACGACGAGCAGGCCCAGCGCCGCGGCCAGCGTGGCGCGCGCGTGGGGGTTGGCCCACCGGGCGGTCAGCGCCCAGGCGAGCGTGACGATGAAGATCAGCTTGAACAGCTCGGCGGGCTGGAGCGTGACGGGCCCCAGCGGGAGCCAGCGGCGCGCGCCGGACACGGCGCGGCCGAAGACGTACAGCGACAGCAGGAGGCCGATCCCGATCACGTAGAAGGCGGGCGCGGCCCGTGCCAGGGTCCGGTAGTCCACGCTGGCCACCGCCACGAGCGCGAGGAGCCCGAGCCCCAGCCAGGAGAGCTGGCGCCAGACGACCCCACTCCCGTGCCGGCCGGGCGAGAGGCTCCAGAGCGTCAGGAGGCCCAGCGCGACGAGCGCCAGCGCCGCGGCCAGGAGAAGCCAGTCCACGTTCTGGAGGAGGCGCCGATCGACCTTGAACATCATCCCCTCAGGGCGGAGGCGGCGACCCGTTCGAAGAAGATCCCCTGCAGGATTTGCCGCGCGATGGGCGCCGCGGCCTGCCCGCCCCGGCCGCCCCGCTCGACGAGCACCACGACGACGACCTGAGGATCCTGAGCGGGCGCGTAGCCGGCGAACCAGGCGTGGTCCTGGCCGCGGCGGGCGTCGCTGTTGGTGACGAGCTGCGCCGTTCCCGTCTTGCCGGCGACCTCGATGCCCGGCAGCCGCGCCGCGGCGCCGGTGCCGCCGTCGTTGACAACGCCCCACAGGCTCCGCTGGAGGAACGCCCAGACGGCCGGCGACAGATCCACGTAACCGCTCATCTGGCTGGGCTCCGAGTAGAGGAGCCTGCCGTCGGCGGCTTCGACTCGTTGAACGAGTCGAGGCTTCCACAAAATCCCTCCCGTCGCCACGGCCCCCATCATCCGCGCCACCTGAAGGGGCGTGACCAGGAGGGGCCCCTGGCCGATCGAGACGTTGACGGTGTCGCCGGCCCTCGACCGCGAGCGAGGCGCGGGGACTAGCCCCGCCTTCTCCCCCGCCAGCGCAATCCCCGTCGGCGCCCCCAGGCCGAAGGCGCGGGCGTAGCGCCCGATGGGCTCCAGCCCGACCTTGAGGCCGAGCTGGTAGAAGTACGTGTTGCAGGAGCGGACCACGGCGTGGTAGAGGTCCAGCTCCCCCCAGTCCGTGTCGTTCCAGTTCTTGAAGGTCCGGGTCCCCAGCTGGAACGTGGGCGCGCAGCGCAGGCGATCGAACGGGGTGATGGTGCCTTCCTGGAGCGCCGCGGCGGCCACGACGATCTTGAACACCGAGCCGGGGGCGTACTGGCCCTGGATCGCGCGGTTCAGGAGCGGGGCCTGCGGATCGCGCACGAGGCGGAGCCAGGCCTCGCGCCCGAGGGGGCCCGTGAAGTGATCCAGCTCGAAGGCGGGGCTCGAAGTCAGAGCGAGGATGTCGCCGCTCCGGGCGTCCAGCACCACGACGGCGCCTGGGTGATTCCCCATGGCGCGCTCGACCACTTCCTGGATGCGCCGATCCAGCGTCGTCACGACGTGGGCGCCGGGACGGGGCTCTTGGCGCCGCACCACGCGCACCGGCCGCCCGGAGGCGTCCACCTCGATCTCCTCGCCGCCATCCCGCCCGCGCAGATACTCGTCCAGCAGCCGCTCCAACCCGCTCTGTCCCGCCATGTCGCCGCGCCGGTGGCGCCCCTGCCGCATCTGCTCTTCGCTCGCCTCGCGAACGTAGCCGAGCAGGTGCGCCCCCAGCCGGGGGTTGGGGTACACCCGCTGGGGCTCCACCTCCACGACGACGCCCGGGAGCTCGAGCTTCCACTCCTCGACCTTCGCGACCTCCTCCATCGTGAGCCCGCGGCGCATGCGCACGGGCATGAACGAGTCGGGGGGCACGCGCGCCAGCGATTCCATCAGCTCGCCCAGCGGGATGCGGAGGAGCACGCTGAGGCGGGCCAGCACGGCGTCGCGATTGTCCATCTCGCGCGGGATCAGCGACAGCGTGAACGCCGGGCGGTTGTCCACCAGGGCGAGGCCGTTCTTGTCGAACAGGATACCGCGGGGCGCGGCGGCGGGCCGGACCCGGATCCGGTTCCTCTCGGAGAGGTCCCGGAGCCTCGCGCCCTCGAGCACCTGGAGGTACCAGAGCTGGCCCAGGAGCACGAGAAACACCGTCAGCGTGCCGACGGTCAGGATCAGGAGCCGGCGGCGGAACGGGTCCCGCCTCGGGCCGCTGCCACCGCCGAATCCCCTCAGCGCCACAGGGAGCCGCTCCGGTAGGCCTCGAGCACGCTGAGGGCGAGGACGCCGGCCGCGCCGAGGAAACCGTTGTAGAGGGCCTGGGGCACGACCACGTGGAGCATGACGTCGCCGAAGGCGGCGGGGAAGTGGAGCAGCTGGAGGAGCCAGTAGCGCCCGAGCCCCTCAGCCAAGGTGAGCAGCACGAGCCCCGGCACCTGGACCAGCGGGTTGGAGACCCACAGCCGCTCGCCGATGAGCCCGGCGACGAAGCCCACCAGCGCCTTGGTGAGGGCCTGAGCCCCGACGAAGCCGCCGGCCGCCACGTCCTGCAGCAGCCCCACGGCGAATCCCGACAGGCAGCCGACCTCCGGGCCCCGCTTGAGTCCGAGGAGCACGGTGAGGATCAGCGGGATGTCCGGAGCCACGGCGCCGATCCGGAGCGCGGGCGCCACGCTCCCCTGGGCGAGGCCGCCGCCGAGCAGCATGAGGGCGAGAGAGAAGCGCATAGCTTAATCCTCGGAGGGGGGCTCCGCCCCCCTTCCGACACCTCCCCCGCGGTTCCCTGGCCAGACGCGCGAGCGAAGGCGAGCCACCTTAGCCGGCGCTCGAACCTGCGCGAGCCCTTGCATGAGGCGAGATTCGTGTGGCACAGGGTCCCTCAGGCGCCCGGTTCGAGGGAGAAGTGGGGAAGCAAATCCGCCGCGGTCTGTCCCGTGAGGAGGAGCACCTCCTCCACCCGGGCGAAGTCGGCCACGGGGTGGAGCCGCGCGTAATGAAAGAGGGCCGAGCCCTTGTCCTCGACGGCGATCACGCGGCCGACGGGCAGTCCCTTGGGGAAGACCCCGCCGAGCCCGGAGGTCACGATGAGGTCGCCGACCTGGACGCCCCCGCCGTCGCGGGCCATGAACTTCAGGCGCACCGCGCCTCCCGGCTCGCCCTCGGCCACGCCGGCGGTGCGCGTGCGCTGCACCATCACGGCCACGGCCGACGAGGGATCGTTCAGGAGCTGGATCACCGCGGCCCGGGCGCGGACCTCCACCACCCGGCCCAGCAGGCCCTCGGGGACGATGGCCGGCGTGAGCCGCACGATCCCGTCGCTGCGGCCCCGGTTCACCGTGACCGACCGGACCCAGCCGCCCCACTCCTTGGCGATGACCTCGCCCGCCAGCGTCGAGAGGGGCAGGCGATCCCGGAGGGCGAGGAGACCGCGCAGCCGGAGGTTTTCCCGCTCGATATCCTCCACCTGGAGGGACTGGATACGGAGACGCTCCAGCTCATCCCGTAGCGCCTGGTTCTCGCGCCGCGCGTTCTTCCAGTCGAGATACGCGGACCAGGCGCCGAAGGCGGAGCTCTGGACCTTCGACAGGGCCGCCTGCAGGGGGGTGATGAAGAACGCGAGGAGTTCGCCCGGCCTCCCGATTCCCCCTCCCCGCGTCCCGAGACTCAGGAGCAGGAGAGAAACCAGGAGCACCGACACCAGGACGGCGTACTTCCGATATCTCACCGACGGCCCCCCAGTCGCGACCCTTGCGCCCCACCGCCCCCGCACGGGGCGGGTCCTACTGGAACTAGGCGGGGATCGCCACCTTCTTGAGGAGATCCAGCTCGTCGAGTACCTTGCCGGTTCCGAGGGCCACGCAGGAGAGGGGTTCGTCGGAGACGGTGACGGGAAGGTTCGTCTCCTGGCGGAGGAGGAGATCCAGGCCGCGGAGCAGCGCCCCGCCGCCGGTGAGGACGATTCCCTTGTCCACGATGTCCGCCGCCAGCTCCGGCGGCGTCCGCTCGAGACAGGTGCGGACCGTCTCCACGATGGTCATGACGGGCTCCCGAAGGGCCTCGCGCACTTCCTCGTCGGTGATGACGATGGTCTTGGGAATCCCATCGATGAGGTCGCGCCCCTTCACCTCCATGGTCGTCCGATCCGTCCCCATGGGGTAGGCCGACCCGAGCTGGATCTTCAAATCCTCCGACCGCCGCTCTCCCACCAGGAGGTTGTAGTGCTTCTTGATGTACTGGACGATGGCCTCGTCCATCTCATCGCCCGCGATCCTGACGGACTTGCAGTACACGACCCCTGACAAGGAGATGACGGCCACCTCGGTGGTCCCGCCCCCGATGTCAACGATCATGTTGCCGCCCGGCTCCTGGATGGGCAACCCCGCGCCGATGGCCGCGGCCATCGGTTCCTCGATCAGATAGACCTCGCGCGCCCCGGCCTGCATGGCCGCGTCCCTCACGGCCCTCTTTTCGACCTGGGTAATGCCCGACGGCACCCCGATGACGATCCGCGGGTGCACCAGCGTGCGGCGACGGTGCACCTTCGCGATGAAGTAGTGGAGCATCTTCTCGGTCACGTCGAAATCGGCGATGACGCCGTCCTTCAGGGGGCGGATGGCGACGATGTTGCCCGGCGTCCGTCCCAGCATGGCCTTGGCCTCGTGCCCCACGGCCTGGACGGAGTTGTCCGCCTGATGGATGGCGACGATGGAGGGTTCGTTGAGGACGATGCCTTCGCCGCGGACGTAAACCAGGGTGTTGGCCGTGCCCAGATCGATGGCGAGGTCGTTGGAGAACATCCCGGCGAGCACGTTGAATAACATCGGACGACCCCCTGTCAGGTGCGGACGACACTTCCGTCCCCGCACGGGACGGTAGGGCTTCCAATCTAGCACGAGCCCCGCCTGGGGAACAAGAAAAACGAGGGGTTGGGGGAGCCCCCGCTAGGCGAGGCCGAGGCGCTTCCGGGTATAGTTGACGAGACCGCCCGCGGCGATCAGCTCCCGGAGGAAGGGAGGGAACGGGGCGGCCTGGTAGGTTCGGCCGGTCGTCTCATCGGTGATCCGCCCGGTGGCCACGTCCACGGCCACCACGTCCCCCTCCCTGATGCCCGCCGCGGCGGCGGGGCACTCCAGCACCGGGAGCCCGATGTTCACCGCGTTGCGGAGGAAGATGCGGGCGAAG
>Ga0156024_1144_pt4 | contig 17216 bp, 17 predicted proteins | sample RifCSPlowO2_02_FD_107678 | JGI IMG/M metagenome (GOLD analysis project Ga0156024, IMG submission 107678) | Candidatus Rokubacteria bacterium RIFCSPLOWO2_02_FULL_68_19 | reverse complement strand
GGCGGGCGTGTGCCGCGCACCGGGCGCCCGCCCCAGGTGAAGGATCACGCCATGGCTGAGAGCGCACCCGGCGGCACGGACGCCTTCAACGACGCGGCCCGCTACGACGCCCTGATGGAGGTAATCAAGAGCCGCCATACGAACCGCGCCTTCGCGCCGTACGAGGTGCCGAAGCAGCACTTCGAGATGATCCTCGAGGCGGCGCGCCACGCCCCGTCCGGCGCCAACTCCCAGCCCTGGCACTACATCGTGGTCACCGATCCCGCGGTGAAGGCGAAGATCGCTGAGTGCTTCGTACAGGAGCAGCAGCACCGGGCCCGGCTCCGGATGGGCTTCCCCACGCCCAACTACAACGGCGTGAAGACGGCGCCCGGGCTCATCGTCATCGTGGCGGATTTCCGCTTCATCCGGGCCTTCCCCGTCCTGAACGACGGGTCGGAGCTGGATCTGCTTTACAAGAAGAACGCCGAGCGCATCCTCCTCCAGAGCGTGGCCGCCTCCACGATGTCGGCCCACCTTGCGGCCGCCGCCCTGGGGTACGCGGTCTGGTGGATCACCGCCGTCGGCCAGGAAGAGATCCAGCGGCAGGTGAAGCCCCTGCTGGGCGTGCCGGACGAGTTGGACATCATCGACGTCATGTGCTTCGGCCCTCCCCTCAAGCCCTCCTACAAGCGCTGGAAGAAGACCCTCGACCAGATCATGAGCTGGGACCGGTTCAACCCCAAGAACTTTATGACCGACGCCGAGATCGACCGGTGGGTCAAACAGACCCGGCACAAGGTGATGTACCGGGACGAGTCGCGGATCGATTAGCGATGGAAGCGATCCGGAGCGACGTCGTTGGCAGCCTGCTGCGGCCGGGCTATCTGGCCGAGGCCCGCGGGCAGCTCGAGGCCGGTCGTCTGAGCCCCGGCGAGTTCAAGCGGATCGAGGACCGGGCGGTAAACGAGGCCGTCGCGCTTCAGGAGGCGGCGGGCCTCGACGTGCTCACCGACGGCGAGCAGCGTCGCTACGCCTTCTTCGGCCACCTCATCGACGCGTTCGACGGCTTCGACAAGCTCGGCGGCTGGGCCATCCCGTTCCGAAACGAGCAGGGCGAGCAGCTGGTCTTCAAGCGCCCCGTGGTGGTGGAAAAGCTCCGGTGGCGGCGGCACATGTGCGCCGAGGAGTTCGCCTATCTGCGCGGCCGGACGGCGCGTCCTGTGAAGGTCACCCTCATCAGCGCCCAGCAGGCTGCCGCCTATTACGATCCCGACAAGTCGCGCGGGGCCTACCCCACGCGGGACGCCTATCTGGCGGACATCGTGGACTTCACCCGGCGAGAGGTGGACGAGCTGGTCCGGCTCGGCTGCCGGAATATCCAGATCGACGCCCCGCAGTACGCGGCCCTTCTGGACGCCTCGATTCGCGAGGGCTACCGCCAGCGGGGCAGCGACCCGGAGCGCCTCATCGACACCTGTGTCGAGATGGACAATGCCGTGATCGACGGGCACCCCGGGATCACCTTCGGGATCCACATCTGCCGCGGAAACAACCAGAGCATGTTCTACGCGGCGGGCGGGTACGATCCGATCGCGGCCCGCGTGTTCCGGGGTGCCCGGTTCCAGCGGTTTCTGCTGGAATACGACGACGAGCGGTCCGGCGACTTCGCGCCGCTGCGCCACGTGCCCGAGGACCGCGTCGTCGTCCTGGGGCTCGTCACCACCAAGAAACCTCGCATCGAGTCGCTGGAGGAGGTGCGGCAGCGCATCGCCGAGGCCGCCAAGGTCGTCCCGCTGGAGCGTCTCGCCCTCAGCCCCCAGTGCGGCTTCGCCTCCACCATGGAAGGAAACCGCATCTCGCCTGAAGACCAACGGCGGAAGCTCCAGCTCGTTGCCGACACGGCTCGGGCCGTCTGGGCCAACTGATGCAGCCGACCGGAAAAAGGAGGAAGCGATGAGACGATCCGCGTGGCTCCCAAGGTGCCTCTTCGTGGTCCTGACGCTGGTTCTCGGAGGGTGGCCCGCGCTGGCGGCGGCGCAGGCCATCAAGGTCGGTGCCGTCGTGCCGCTCACCGGACGGTATGCGGGCGGCGGGGCCCAGGTCAAGGCGGGGTACGAGATCGCCGTGGCCGACATCAATGCCGCCGGAGGGGTGACGGTCGGCGGGAAGAAGATGCCCCTCGAACTCATCATGCTCGACGACGAGTCGGACGCCACCAAGACCGTGAGCCGGATGGAGTCCCTGGCGGCCCAGGGGATCGTGGCCTACCTGGGCGGCTTCGGCTCCGACCTGCACGCCGCGGCGGCCTCGGTGGCCGAGAAGAACAAGACGCCCTACCTGGGCGTGGCCTTCGCGTTGAATAAGGTCCACCAGCAGGGATTCCGCTACCTCTTCTCCCCCTTCTGGAAGTCCCCCGACATCGGCCAGCAACTGGTCCCGCTGCTCAGCTCGATCCCCGCGGGGCAACGTCCGAAAACCGCTGCCATCTTCCAGGAGAAGACCGACTGGGGGCGCGAGATGGCGACGGCGTACACGGAGGCGGGTCGGGCGGCGGGCGTGCAGGTTGTGGTCAACGCCGAGTACGCGCTCGGGGCCAAGGACTTCTCCGACATGATCCTCAGGGCCAAGGCGGCCAACGCCGAGGCGGTCTTCTCGGTCCCGACGCCGCCCGACGGCATCACCATCGTCAAGCAGATGAAGGAGTTGGACTTCAACCCCAAGCTGATCCTGCTGGTCCGCGCGCCGGACGTGCCGGTGTGGGGGAAGAACCTGGGCAAGGACGGCGACTACGTCCTGTTCGCTCCCGGCTGGCATTACGCGGTAAGATACCCTGGCGTCAAGGAGCTCAACGAGGCCCACGTGAAGAAGATGGGGCGGCCGGCCGATGTGATCACCGGCCCCTCGTACGCCGCGGTGCAGGTCCTGGCGAACGCCCTGGGGCGGGCCGGCGCGCCGGACAAGGACAAGCTCCGCGATGCCATCGCCGCCACCGACATGATGACGGTGGTGGGGCCGGTGAAGTTCCGGCCCGACGGCACCGGGATCGTGCAGTCCGTCTTCAACCAGTGGCTCAACGGCAAGCAGGAGCTGGTTTGGCCCAAGGAATTCGCCACCGCCCCGCTCGGCTATCCGGCGCCGCCGTTCGCGAAGCGCTAGCGCCGTGCCGATAAGCGTCGCATCCCGGCGTTCTCGGTCGTCGCCCATCCTCAACGTACAACCGCGTACGCCTCCGGTGGGCTCCTCCCTCGGGCCTTGGGCTGCTCGCTTCTCGGCCCGGCGCGAGGGGTAGCCCCGGATGGCGCTCCTGGAGGTTGAGGGCCTCTCGCGGTCCTTCGGGGGGGTCGCGGCCGTCCGCGACGTCAGCTTTGCCGTCGAGGCGGGTGAGATCGTCGGGGTGATGGGCCCCAACGGGTCGGGGAAGACCACGCTCTTCAACCTGATCACGGGGTTTCTCGCCCCCGACGCGGGCCGGGTCCGTCTCGACGGGGAGGAGACGACCGGGCTCTCCCCCCACCGGATCTGCGCCAAGGGCATCGCGCGCACCTTCCAGCTCGTCCACCCGTTCCCGGGTCTCACCGCGCTGGAGAACGTGCTGGTGGGGCAGCTCTACGGCCGCGGGCGTCTGCCCTTCGCCCGGGCCGTGGCCGAGGCTGAACGGCTCCTCGCGACCGTCGGCCTCGGCGGCAAAGGGCATCTTCCCGCCGCCCGGCTGACCGTGGTGGATCGAAAGCGGCTCGAGCTCGCCCGCGCCCTCGCCACCGTCCCGCGCGTCCTCCTGATGGACGAGTTCATGGCGGGGCTCACGCCAGCCGAGGTCGGGGAGGCCATCGGTCTCATCCGGACGCTCCAGGGCCAGGGGGTCACGCTGGTCATCGTCGAGCACATCGTCTGGGCCCTCCTCGACCTCTCCCACCGGATCGTGGTGCTCAGCGCGGGGGAGAAGATCGCCGAGGGCGCGCCGGCCCAGGTGGCTCGGGATCCAACTGTCATGGACGTGTACCTGGGGACCACCGTCGGTGCTTGAGGCCCGCGACGTCCACGCCGGCTACGGCGACGTGCAGATTCTCTCCGGAGTCAGCTTCGCCGTCGCCGGCGGCGAGATCGTCGCCCTCGTGGGCCCCAACGGCGCCGGCAAGACCACGCTCCTCCGCGCCGTCATGGGACTGCTCCCCCTCCGGCGCGGCGCCGTGACCTGGGAGGGCCGGCCCATCCACGCGGCCCCGACCCACCGGATCGTCGAGCAGGGCATCGCCCTCGTCCCCGAGGGCCGGCGCCTCTTCGCCCGGATGACCGTGGAGGAAAACCTGCTCCTGGGGGCCTTCGCCCCCCGGGCGCTCCAGGCGCGCGGCGAGGGGCTGGAGCGCGTCTTCCAGATCTTTCCGCGCCTCGCCGAGCGACGGCGCCAGCTGGCCGGCTCGCTCTCCGGCGGCGAGCAGCAGATGGTGGCCATCGGCCGGGCGCTGATGTCGCGCCCGCGCCTCCTCCTGCTGGACGAGCCCTCGCTGGGCCTGGCGCCGCGGGTGGTGGAGGGGATCTTGGAGGTGCTCCGCCAGATTCATCGCGAGGGCGTCGGTGTCTTCCTCGTGGAGCAGAACGTGCAGGCCTCGCTCGCGCTCGCCGACCGCGGCTACGTGCTCGAGAACGGCCGCATCACGGGCCAGGGCAGCGGCCGCGACCTGCTCCGGGACTCCCACGTGCGTCAGGCCTACCTGGGCCCCCTGGCGATGGGCCGGTGAGGCTCCTCGCCCAGCAGCTGCTGCTCGGCCTCCTGATCGGCGGTCTCTACGGGCTCGCCGCCGCGGGCCTGTCCCTGATCTTCGGGGTCCTCCGGGTGCTGAACGTGGCCCACGGCGAACTCCTGATGCTGGGCGGCTACGCCAGCTTCTGGCTCTTCGCCCTCCTGGGAGTGGACCCCTTCGTCTCGCTCCTGGGCGTGCTGCCGGGGCTCTTCCTCCTGGGCCTCTGCCTCTACTGGCTCCTGTTCGCCTTCGTCGTCCGCGCCCATGAGGAGGTGAGGATCAAGAACTCCCTCCTGATCGGCTTCGGCCTGGCGCTGGCGCTGCACGCCCTGGCGGTGCGCCTCTGGACGGCCGACGAGCGCTCGATCACCACCGCCTACGCCGGTGCGGTGCTGACCGTGTGGGAGCTCAAGGTCCCCCTCGTGAGGCTCGCGAGCCTCGCCCTGGCCTTCGTGCTCATCCTGGGCCTCCACGTCTTTCTCCGCCGGGGCCGGTGGGGGCAGGCGATCCGGGCCACGGCCGAGGACTGGGAGGCGGCGCTGCTGATGGGGATCGACGTGCGGCGCGCCTACCTCCTCGCCTTCGCCGTCGGGACGGCGCTGGCGGGCGCCGCGGGAAGCCTCGTCAGCGTCGGCTACTCCATCAACCCGTCCATCGGGCTCGAGTGGACGCTCAAGGCCCTGATCGTCGTCGTCCTGGCGGGAATGGGCTCGATCGTCGGGACCTTCTTCGGCGGCCTCCTCCTGGGCGCCGCGGAAGCGGTGAGCATCGTCGTCGTGGGCGGCCCCTACCGAGAGGTGGTGGGGCTGGTGATCTTCTTCTGCGTCCTGGTCGCGCGGCCCGAGGGGCTGTTCACCAGGGGGGCGCTTCGCTGAGCCGGCCTGTGTCAACCGTCACCCAGCCACTGCACGACTCCGCGCATGTTCGAGCGCCGGCTTCGCCACGACCCGCCCGCAAGGGGCGGGTGCCCGCAGCGGTGGCTCGCCTTCGCTCGCGCGTGCGTTCAGACAACCCCGGGGGAGGAATCGGAAGGGGGGCGGAGCCCCCCTCCGAGGTAGGATGAGCCGGCCGGGCGCCCCCGAGCTTCGCTGGGCGGCCGTTGTCCTCGTGGCCTTCGGGGCGCTGGCGTTCCTGCCGCTGGTCGTCCGCCGCGACGACGTGCTCAACTTCGGCGTGGTCTTCCTGCTCTCTGTCGCCCTCGCCCAGAGCTGGAATCTCATGGCGGGGTACGCGGGCCAGGTGAACCTGGGGCACGCCGCCTTCTTCGGCCTGGGGGCCCTCGTGACGCGCATGCTCTGGATCCAGGGGGCGCCCATCCTCCTCGCCATGGGTGCGGGCGCCCTCGTGGCGGGGGTCTTCGGGCTGCTCGTCGGCCTCCCGGCCTTCCGGCTCCGCGGGGCCTACTTCGCCATCGGCACCCTTGCGCTGGCCGAGATCCTCAGGATCACCGTGGGCAACTCGCTCCCCGAGATCTCCACGCTGCCCGCTGCCACCATCGCCGCCTACAGCCTCGCGCCGCGGTTCTACCTGACCCTGGTCGTCGCGGCCCTGTCCGTTGCCACCGTCGCGTGGACGGCGGCCTCGCGGGCCGGGCTTGGGATGCGGGCCATCCGCGAGGACGAGGCGGCCGCGGAAGCGTCGGGCGTGGGAGCGCTCCGCCACAAGCTCCTGGCCCTCACGCTCTCCACGGTGCTGGCGGGGCTCGTCGGCGGCGCCTTCGCCTACTACCACATCAGCTACTACCCCCAGCACCCGTTCGGCCCCCAATGGACCTTCGACGCGCTTCTCATCACCTTCATCGGCGGCGCCGGGACGCTCCACGGTCCGGTGCTCGGAGCGCTGTTCTACGTGTTCCTCAAGGAGTACCTGGCCATCCGCTGGGTGGACCTCCACCTCCTGATCTTCGGCGCGCTATTCATCGCCATCGTGCTCCTCCTGCCCGGCGGCCTGGTGGAGGTGTTCGGCCGCGCGCGCCGGCTGTTCGGGGGGCGCCGGGCGGCCTCACCTCCGTTGACGGCGTCCTGAGGGCCGTGTATAAACGGTCCAGGGTCCGGCAATCCCAACTTCATCCCAAGGGGGGAAACCATGGCTCAGATCACTGTCGGCATTGACCTGGCGCCGCTGACACGGCGGGAGTTCCTGGGCACCGTGGCCACGGCCGGGGTGGCCGCGGCGGCCGCCTCGGTGCTCCCGTGGGACCGGGCGCTGGCGCAGACGAAGCTCACCGTCGGCACCATGAAGATCGGCGACCTGTCGCCGTTTTTCCTCGCCCTCGAGAAGGCCTTCTTCAAGGACGCCGGGCTGGACATCAACGTGGCGGCCATGGTCGGCGGGGCGGCGATCGGGCCGGCCCTGGCCTCGGGCTCCCTCAACATTGGCTGGACCAACGTGGTCTCCCTCTACCAGGGCCACCTCCAGGGGTTCGATTTTCGCTTCATCGCCAACGGCGCCATCAACAAGCGCGGGACCAACGACGTCTTCGGCTTCCAGGTGGCGGTGGACTCGCCGATCCGGTCGGCCAAGGACCTCGAGGGGAAGACCTGCGCGTCCAACACCCTGCGCAACATCATCCACGTCGCCGGCATGCACTGGATCGACAGCAACGGGGGCGACTCGTCGAAGGTCAAGTGGATCGAGCTGCCGTTTCCCCAGATGGAGCCCTCGCTGGTCAACAAGCAGATTGATGGCTTCGTGGCGGTGGAGCCGTTCGTCACGATCCCCTCGAAAGTGAACAAGAAGACGAAGGTGCTCGGCTATCCGCTCGGAGGGATCGCGCCGCGTCTCCTGATCGCCTCCTACTTCGCGAGCGAAGCGTGGATCCAGAAGAACGTGGAGACGGTGAAGGCGTTCGTGACCGCCCTGAACCGCGGCATCGACGCCCACAACGCCAACCCCGAGGAGGCGAAGGTGGTCCTCGCCAAGCACACGGGGCTCAAGCCGGAGCTCCTGAAGGAACTCGTGGTGCCGGCCTTCGAGAAGAAGATCCTGGGGTCCGACCTCGAGCCGATGCTGGATGTGTCCCTGAAGTACAAGCTCATCGAGAAGAAGTTCCCGCCGGCCGAGGTCATCTCCAAGTACGCGACTGCCTAGGCCGACGCGCGCGGGAGAGCGTTCACGAAGGGCCGGGGAGAAGTTCCCGGCCTTTCGTGTTCTACCGCTGGCGGGCGGTCAGCCCCTTGTGCCAGGCCATGAGGCGCGCGTCCGCCAGGAGGAAGCAGCGGTTCAGGGTGTACCCCAGCAGGGCCAGGACCAGCATGCCGGCGTACATCTGGGGAATCCTGAACGAGCGCTGCGCGTCCAGGATGAAATAGCCGATCCCCGAGGTGGCGCCCACCATCTCGGAGATCACGACGAGGATCAGGGCGATGGCCAGCGCGATCCGGAGGCCCGTCATGACGAAGGGGGAGGCCGCCGGCAGCACCACCTTCCACAGCAGCGCCCCCTGGCCCAGGCCGAAGGTGCGGGCCGTCCGGATCAGGACGGGGTCCACGCTCCGCACGCCGTCCATCGTGTTCACGAGGATGGGGAAGGCGCAGGAAAAGAGGATGATGAAGACCTTCATCTGGTCACCGATCCCGAGGAAGACGATGGCGACCGGGATGATAGCGGGCGGGGGGATCGCGCGAAGGAGCTCCACGACGATCTCAAACGACTCGTACACCACGCGCCAGTAGCCCATCAGGACTCCCAGCGTGATGGCGACGAGGGCCGCCAGCCCGTAGCCGAGCCCCGCGCGCCAGAGGCTCACGCCGACGTGACCCAGGACCTCGCCGGAGGCGACGATCTGGAAGAGCGAGACGAGGATCTTGGTGGCGGGCGGGAAGAAGAGCTTGTGGACCCAGCCGTACCGTCCCGCGGCCTCCCAGACCAGCACGAGCAGGAGGAGAAAGCCGAACCCGCTCCAGCGCGATCCCCAGAAACGGCTCATAGAATCTCTTCTTTGCGAGTGAGCCCCTTGTGCCAGGCCAGGGCCCACCCGTCCAGAGTGAGGAAGAGCCGGTTCAACGCATAGCCGATCACGGCCAGCGCCACGATGCTGGCATACATCTCGGGGATCTGGAACGAGCGCTGGAGGTCCAGAATGTAGAACCCCAGGCCGTCGTTCGAGACGACCATCTCGGAGGTCGTCACAAGGATCAGCGCAATGGCCAGCGACACCCGGAGGCCCGTCACGATCTGCGGCGAGGCGGCCGGGAGCACGACCTTCCTGAACCGCTCCCAGGGGCCGAGCCGGAAGGTGGCGGCGGTGTTCAGCAGCACCGGGTCGATGGCGCGCACGCCGTCGATGGTGTTGAGGAGAATCGGCCAGGAGCAGGCGTAGACGGTCACCGCCACCTTCATCTGGTCGCCGATGCCCAGGAAGAGGATGGCGATCGGGATCGTCGCGGGCGACGGCATCGGGCGGAGCAGCTCGATGAGCGGCTCGAAGAGCGCGTAGAGCGGGCGCCAGAGGCCGAGGCAGAGGCCGGCGCTCACTGCCAGCGCGGCGGCCAGCGCGTACCCCTCGGCGAAGCGCAAGAGGCTCGCGGCGATGTGGTCGAGCAGCTCGCCGTTGCCGAGGATCGCGGCGAGGGTCGCGAGCACCTGGGAGGCCGGCGGGAAATAGAGAACCAGGGCGCCGGACCGACGGGCCAGGACTTCCCAGAGGACCAGGCATCCCAGCAGGACGGCGAGCCCCTTCCCGGGAAAGCGCGCCATCGGGGTTACCCCTTCGCCATCTCCTTCGAGATCAGCTCGAAGACGTGATGGCGCGCCTGGATGAAGCGCGGGTCCTCCCGGGTCGTGAGCTGGTTCCGGGGACGCTCGAGCTTCACCTCGATCTCCTCGATGACCAGGGCCGGCCGGCAGGACAGCACGTAGACCCGGTCCGAGAGGTAGACCGCCTCTTCGATGTCGTGGGTGACGAAGAGGATCGTCGCGCGGAGGGACTCCCACAGGCGGAGCAGGGCGTCCTCCAGCTCGATGCGCGTCAGCGCGTCGAGCGAGCCGAACGGCTCGTCCATCAGCATCACCTCGGGCCGCCGGACCAGGGCGCGGGCAATCGCGACGCGCTGCTGCATGCCGCCCGAGAGCTCCCAGGGATAGTGCGCCTCGAACCCCTTGAGGCCCACCAGCTCGATGTACCGCCGCGCCTCGGCGTCCATCTCCACCCGGCTCATCCCGGAGCGGTTCTCCAGGCCGAAGCGCACGTTTCTCAGCACCGAGCGCCAGGCCATGAGGGACTTGTTGTACTCCTGGAAGAGGAGGATGAGCCCCTCCGGCGGGCCGGTGACCTCTCGGCCGTGCAGGAGCACCCGCCCGGCCGAGGGACGGGAGAGCCCCGCGATGCACAGGAGGAGAGTGGATTTGCCGCAGCCGGACGGGCCGACGATCGAGACGAACTGCCCGCTCTCGACCCTGAAGGAAACGCTCCCGAGCGCCACGACGGGCTGGCCCGAGAGCGGCTGGAATTCTTTTCTGAGCTCGCGGACTTCGAGCATCGGCGGGACTCTATCACGCCCGACCGGCAGAGGGAAGAGGAAGCCCTGTACTTCCTAACTAGACCCGGGCAACTCTCCCCGGCTATAATCGTCCTACCAAGAGGAGGCTTGCGCGATGGCACTGTCCCCGGCGGTGGAGACCCTCTGGAACGAGCTCCAAACGGTGCGCGAGAAGGTCCTGAAGGAGACCGAGGGGCTTTCCCAGGCGCAGGCCGACTGGCGTCCGAGCGACACGGACTGGTCGGTGGGGGAGATTCTCCATCACCTCACGCTGGCCGAGATCAACACCGGCAAGCTCACCTCCAAGCTGATCAAGGAAGCCGACGCGGCGGGCAAGCTCGCCCCGTACCCGTCGGACCTGAAGGCGTTCGCGCCGCTCCCTTCGCCGACGCCCGGCCCGATGGAGGCGCCGCCGGTGGTCAGGCCCGAGAAGGGGCATCCGATTGCGCAGCTCTTGGCCGATATCAAATCGGCCCGCGAGAGGAGCCGCCAGTCCATCGAGCGGCTGGCCTCGGTGGATGCCCGCGCCCTCACCTGGAAACACTTCGCGCTCGGGGAGCTGAACCTCGCTCAGTGGTGGATGCTCCAGGCGCGGCACGATGGGGACCATCTCCAGCAGCTCCGCGCGGTGATAGCTTCTCGGGGATTTCCCCGGGCCTGAGGGGAGACCGCGATGCCACGACGTGGCGCGTTAGGATGAACGAATTGCGCAGCGCGCTGGTTCTTCTGTTCGGGTTGGCGCTGTCGGCCTGCGCGACCGCCTCGGACGTGGGCGTCTCCACGCGACAGGTCGGGGGTGCCCCGCCGTCGAAGCCGCGGGCGGAACGACCGACCTATGCCCTCGGTGAGAAATGGGTCCGCTTGGACGGCTCGTACGAGCTCGTCAGGATCGAAAACGACCGCTACGTCTTCGCGGCCGGTCCCAGCGCCGAGATCCACCTCACCAGGAATCTGGGGTTCGCGAGGATCCAGCGGGGCGGGTACATCATGGAGTTCAACCCCCCGCCGGATCTGAGCTGGCCTCTTCAGGTCGGAAAGATCGGGTCGTTCGAGGGTACCTGGCGGACCCCGAGCTCGCCCGGGGGGTTTGCGGCCAGGTTCACCTGGAGCGTGGACGCCTACGAAGAGGTTGACGTGGTCGCCGGCAAGTTCATGGCCTTCCGGATCTCCCTCGTGATGGGTCCTGGGGGCCCCTCTGCGTCGTGGGGGAAGCGCTGGCGGAACGAAGTCGTCATGTGGTACGTGCCCGAGGTGCGGCAGTTTCTGAAGTCCTCGGGCAACGTCGGGATGCTGAACTTCCAGGTCATCACCGTGGAGCGTCCAGAGGCGGAGCCGCTCCGGGTCGCTCTCCGGGCGCCCAAGGACCAGGCGCGGGTCGCGAGCGAGGAGGTCGAGCTGGTCGGCAAGGTCACGTCGGGCAAGACCCTGACCCGCCTGACTGTCGCCCTGAATGGCGAGGAGCTTTCCAGCGCGGACGAAGCCTTCCTGCGAACGGTCGCCGGCAAGGAAGTGGCCCTCGAAAGCGTCGTCCCGAAGATCAAGCTCAGGGAAGGGAAGAACGTCCTCCTGGTGACGGCGGTCGATGCCGCCGGCGCCAACCTTCAGGAGGCTCGGACGCTCTTCTATGACAAGCCCGCGCCGCCTACGCCTGCCCCCGCTGCGCCGGCGCCGCCGCCGGTCGTCGCGGTAAAGCCGACGCCTCCTGCGGTTGCGGCGAAGCCCACCCCGGCGCCTCCGGTCACAGCGGTGCCGGCTCCGGCGGCCCCGGTGCCTACTCCAGCGCCCGCTCCGACTGCGCCGCCGCCCGTGGTGGCCAAGCCGACGCCTCCCGCTCCGCCCTCCCCGGCTCCTTCGCCTGCGCCCGCGGCCCCCCCGGCGGTCGCCGCATTGCCGCCCTTGCAGCTGACGCTCTCGACGCCCCGGGATCAGGCGCGGGTGGAACACGAGAGCGTCGGGCTCGCCGGCCTGGTGTCGGGCGGCAAGGGGGTGAGCCGTGTGGTCGTCACGCTGAACGGCCTCGAGGTCTCGCGCCTGGAAGAGCGGGTTCCGCAGCCCGCGCTGGCGGTGAATCTCCCCATCAAGCTCCGGGAGGGCCAGAACACGCTGGTCGTGACGGCCACCGAGGCCGGGGGGAAGATTCACCAGGAGGTCCGCACGGTCCATTACGAGAAGCTCGTGCCGCTGTCCATCGCCTTCCGCTACCCCGAGGACAGGTCGCGGGTTACGGAGGAGGCGAGCGTCGTGGCCGCGGTCCTCACCTCGAGCAAGGGAGTCTCCAAGGTCCGGGTGACCCTCAACGGCGTCGAGATCCACGAGCAGACCGAGCGGACGCCCCAGAAATCCGTTGTCGTGACCGCTCCGGCGACGTTCAAGGAAGGGGCCAACGCGATCGTGTTGACAGCGAGCGAGCCCGACGGCACGGTTCGGCAGGAGGTCCGGACGGTCATCTACGAGCGCCCGCAGGTGGCCGTGGCCGCGCCACCCCCGCCGCCTCCGCCCGCGCCGACCCACGACCGGTGGGCGGTGGTCGTGGGGGTGGGGCGCTACGAGAGCCCGGATATCCCCAAGCTCCGCTACACCGTGCCAGACGCCGAGGCGATCTACGAGGTGCTCACCGGTCCCGGGGGCTTCAAGAAGGAGCATGTGCTTCTCCTGACGGACAAGACGGAGCGGAAGCCGACGTACCGGAACCTCAAGTGGGCCCTCGGGACGTTCCTGGCGCGGTCGGCGAAGAAGGACGACACGGTGGTCATCTACTTCGCGGGGCATGGCGCGCCCGAGGTGGACCAGCGCGGGGTCGAGCGGGACGGGCTCTCCAAGTACCTGGTCCCGGCGGACGCCGAGCCCGACGACCTGTACTCCACGGCGCTGCCGATGGACGAGCTCCAGACGATCTTCGGCCGGATCGAGGCGGAGCGGGTAGTGGTCTTCCTGGACTCCTGCTACAGCGGGGCGGCCGGCGGGCGGACGTTCGCCTCGAAGAAGACGCGCGCCGTAAATGTGGACGACCTCTTCCTGGAGCGGCTGGCGCGCTCCAAGGGGCGGGCGATCGTCACGGCCTCCCGGCCGACGGAGGTGTCCATCGAGCTGCCCGAGCTCGGGCACGGGATCTTTACCTACTATCTCGTCGAGGGGCTCAAGGGGGCGGGGGACCTGAACCGGGACGGGATCGTCACGCTCCAGGAGCTCTACGAGTACGTGGAGCAGCAGGTGACGCAGAAGTCCCGGGCCGTCGGCGGCAACCAGCACCCGGTGATGAAGGGGGAGCTGGAGGGCGTCCTGCCGCTGATGAGGGTCAAATAATGAAGGTGATCCTCCGGAACCCCCGACGCGAGGTCGAGGTGGCCGGGCGCCGGAGGGTGAGGGAGCTTCTCAAGGAGCTCGACATCCTTCCTGAAACGGTCCTTGTCATCCGAGGCGATGAGATGATCACGACCGACACGGTGGTGGGCGACGAGGACGTGATCGAACTGCGCCCCGTGATCTCCGGAGGGCGCGCATGAAGTGCCGGAAGTGCGGGGGCACCGCCGTTCTGGAGCTGCGGCGCCACAACGCCGCCTTCTGCGCCCCCGACTTCATCGAGTTCTTCCGGAGGCAGGTCGGCGAAGCGGTGCGGCGGCACCGGATGTTCACCCGGGAGGAGTCCGTGCTGGTGGCGGTCTCCGGCGGGAAGGACTCCCTGGGGCTCTGGGACGTCCTGCTCCAGGAGGGGTACGCCACGACCGGCCTCTACCTGGATCTCGGGATTTTCGACTACTCCAAAGAATCCAGGGCCAAGTGCGAGGCCTTCGCCGCTCAGCGCGGCGCGCCTCTCCTGATCGTCACCGTCGCGGAGGAGATGGGGGCGGCCATCCCCGAGGTGCGGGCCGCCACGCGCCGGCCGACCTGCTCGGCGTGCGGGCTCTCGAAGCGCTATCTGATGAACAAGGCGGCGCTCGAGCAGGGCTTCCCCGTCGTGGCCACGGGCCACAACCTGGACGATGAGGCGGCCACGCTCTTCGGCTCGATCCTGCACTGGCAGACGGAGCCGCTCGCCCGTCAGTCGCCGGCGCTGCCCTCGACCCATCCCAAGCTGGTTCGCCGGGTTAAGCCCTTGTATCGCCTCTCAGAGCGGGAGACTGCCGCCTACGCCTTCCTCCGGAGGATCGACTACATCGTGGACGAGTGCCCGTTCGCCAAGGGGGCCACCTCGCTCATGCACAAGGAGATCCTGAACCGGCTGGAGGACGTCTCCCCGGGCGCCAAGCACAATTTCCTCTTCGGCTTCCTGGAAAAGGGCCGCCCCGCCTTCGAGCGCCTCGCCGACGTCGCGCTCAACGAGTGCGTCCGCTGCGGTCAGGTCACCACCGGCACCCTCTGCGGCTTCTGCAAGCTGGCCGACCAGATCAAGCGCGCTCGTTGACCGACGAGCTGATCTTCCTCGGCACCGCGGGCGGGCGCATGTCCGTCGCCAAACAGCTCCGCGCCTCCGGCGGGTTCTGGGCCGTGCTGGGCGGCACCCGCATCCACGTGGACCCGGGGCCCGGCGCCCTCGTCCACTGCCACTCCCGGGCGCTCCGCCTCGACCCGACGTCGCTCGACGCTATCGTCCTGACCCACAAGCACCTCGACCACAGCGGCGACGTCAACGCGATGATCGAGGCCATGACCGAGGGAGGGACCAAGCGCCGCGGCCTGGTTCTTGCGCCACGAGAGGCCTATGAGGACGATCCGGTGATCCTCCGCTACGTGCGCGATTACGCCGCCGCCACCGGCGTCCTGACCGAGAGGGGCGGCCATCAGGTCGGCGCCGTCAGGATCGAGACGCCCCTCCGCCTCAAGCACTCGGCGGAGACCTACGGTCTCCGGCTCGTGGGGCCGCGCCTCACCGTGTCCATGATCGCCTGCACGGGATACTTCCCCGAGCTGGAGGCGGCCTACCAGGGCGACGTCCTGCTCCTGAACGTGGTTTTCTACCCCCGCCGAAGCGAGAGCCATCTCTGTCTGGAGGACTGTGAGCGGCTCATCGCGGCCATCCGCCCCCGGCTCGCGATCCTGACCCATTTCGGGATCACGATGGTGCGGGCCAAGCCCTGGGAGCTGGCCGACCGGGTGAGCCAGGCTACGGGGATCCGCACCGTGGCCGCCCGCGACCACCAGCGCCTCGACCTCTCCGCCGCCGCGTGCTAAGATGAATCAGCGTTCACTCGGCGTGAATGAAGAGGCGAGCGGACGGCTTGGCCGCGCCGCGAATGGTCGTGGCTGAGATCGGGTTGCAAGGACTGACGAACGGGGAAATTCGGGCGGGGGCGGGCGTGGCGATAGCCCGGGGTGCCCGCCCCAGGTGAAGGAGATCGACATGAATACTGCGGTGATCGTGGGAGCGGTGCGGACGGCGGTGGGCAGGAAGAACGGCAAGCTGTCAGGCGTCCGCCCGGATGACCTGCTGGCCCTGGCGCTCAAAGAGGTTGTGGCGCGGACCAAGGTGGACCCAAACGAGGTCGAGGACGTGGTGGTCGGCTGCGTGGACCAGGTAGGCGAGCAGGGGTTCAACATCGCCCGCAACGCCGCCCTGATCGCCGGTTTTCCCCTGGACGTGTGCGGGACGACGCTGGACCGGATGTGCGGCTCGGGGCAGCAGGCGGCCAATTTCTGCGCCATGGGCGTGATGGCCGGTCAGTACGATACGGTTATCGCTGGTGGCGTCGAGAACATGACCCGGGTCCCCATGGGCTCCAACGGCCAGGGGCCGGGGGACGGGCCCATCAGCCCGAAGCTCTCCGAGCGCTACAACATCATCCCCCAGGGGCTCTCCGCCGAGCTGATCGCCGAGAAGTGGGGGCTCAAGCGCGAGGAGCTGGACGAGTTCTCCGCCCAGAGCCACGAGAAGGCGGGGCGGGCCATCGCCGAGGGGCGCTTCAAGCGCGAGATCGTTCCGGTGACGCTCCCGGACGGGAGCGTGCTGGACACCGACGAGGGCGTCCGCGTCCCGGTCAACCGGGAGAAGATGGCCTCCCTCGTGCCGTCGTTCAAGACCGACGGCGTGATCACGGCGGCAAACTCCAGCCAGATCTCCGATGGCGCGGCGGCCCTCCTCCTGATGTCCGAGGCCAAGGCCAAGGCGCTCGGCCTCAAGCCCCGCGCCCGTGTCGTCGCCACGGCGCTGGCCGGCGTGGATCCGACCATCATGCTGACCGGCCCCATCCCCGCCACCCAGCGCGTCCTGAAGAAGGCGGGAATGACCCTCGACCAGATCGACCTCTTCGAGATCAACGAGGCCTTCGCCTCGGTGGTGCTGGCCTGGGAGCGGGAGCTCCATCCCGACATGGCGCGGGTCAACGTGAACGGCGGGGCCATCGCCCTCGGCCACCCGCTCGGGTGCTCGGGAGCCAAGCTCATGACGACGCTCCTTCACGAGCTAGAGCGCACGGGGAAGCGCTACGGGCTCCAGACCATGTGCATCGGCTTCGGCCAGGGCATCGCGACGATCATCGAGCGGCTCTGACTCGGAGGAGCGCGAGGTGGCGTTTTTCAGGTGCGCGAAGTGTGGGAAGACGGCCCCGGTGCAGAAGGTGTGCTGCGGCCGTCCGATGAAGAAGGCCGGCTGAAAACCCTCGCGTGACGATCGGGGTGCGCGGGTGGTGGCCGGTGTTCGTCGTTGCGCTCCTGCTGGCCCCCGGCGCGGCGGGCGCGGAGCTCTTGCTGCCGCCCGGGTTCACCGCTCAGGTTTACGTGACGGGAGCCGGGTTCGATTCGAGCGCCGCGCGAGGTGTCCATGGCATTCCTGCCGCGTCCACCCTCGCCTTCGACCACGCCGGCGTGCTCTATCTCGCGCGGACCGGGCGGCGCTACTCCGGCAGCGAGGCCGAAGATCTCTGGCCCATCTATCGCATCCCGCTCGGGGGCGCCCGCCTGACCCCCGACACCGAGGCCCGCTTCCTGCACGGTCCGCCGCTCCCGAACCCCCAGGTGGCGGCGATCCGCGGCGGGCGGGAAGTCTTCGTCACCACGTTTGATCGCGATCGGAAGGTGGGCG
>Ga0156024_1018_pt2 | contig 17455 bp, 16 predicted proteins | sample RifCSPlowO2_02_FD_107678 | JGI IMG/M metagenome (GOLD analysis project Ga0156024, IMG submission 107678) | Candidatus Rokubacteria bacterium RIFCSPLOWO2_02_FULL_68_19 | reverse complement strand
ATCAGTCGGTCCCCCGGCGTGACGGTCGAGCCGTCAATGATCCGGCTCCTCTCGGCCACGCCCACGCAGAAACCAGCCAGGTCGTATTCGCCGGGAGCGTAGAAATCGGGCAGCTCCGCGGTCTCGCCTCCCACGAGCGAGCACCCAGCCTGCCGGCACCCCTCGGCCACACCCCTGACGATCGCCTCGATCTTCTCGGGGACGACCTTCCCCACCGCCAGGTAGTCCAGGAAGAAGAGCGGCTCGGCGCCGTGGACGAGGACGTCGTTCACCCCCATCGCCACCAGGTCGATCCCCACCGTGTCGTGGCGGTCGGCCAGGAAGGCGATCTTGAGCTTCGATCCGACGCCATCGGTGGAGGAAACGAGGACGGGCTCACGGTAGCCGGCGGGGAGTGTCACGAAACCGGCAAAGGCGCCGATCTCTCCCAAAACCTCCGCCCGGAACGTCGATTTCGCGAGAGGCGCGATCAGGCGGACCGCCGCCTCCGCAGCCTCGATATTGACGCCGGACTGCTTGTAGGTCAGAGGGTCCATTGGGAGCAGCGCCTGCGGCCAGGCGGGCCTAGCCGTCGAAGAGCGAGAGCTGCGGCGTCACTTCGCGCTGGAAGCCGACCCGGTAATCGCCCGTGAAGCAGGCGTGGCAGAACTGCGCCGGATCCGAGCCCGTGGCCTTGAGCATCCCCTCGAGCGACAGGTAGCCCAGGCTGTTGGCGCCCAGGTAACGGCGGATCTCCTCCACCTCGTGGCTCGAGGCGATCAGCTCCTTGCGGGTCGGCGTGTCGATGCCGTAGTAGCAGGGCCAGTGGATCGGCGGCGAGGAGATCCGCATGTGGACCTCCCGCGCGCCCGCGCTCCGGACCATCTTGACGATCTTCCGGCTGGTGGTCCCGCGCACGATGGAGTCATCCACCACCACGACCCGGCGCCCCCCGAGCGTCTCGCGCATCGGGTTGAGCTTCACCTTCACGCCGAAGTGGCGGATCCCGTGGCTCGGCTCGATGAAGGTCCGCCCCACGTAGTGGTTGCGGATCAACCCCACCTGGAACGGAATCCCCGACTCCTCGGCGAACCCGAGGGCCGCGCTCGTCCCCGAGTCGGGGACGGGGATCACGATGTCCGCCTGGGCCGGGTGCTCGCGGGCCAGCTGGTGGCCCAGGGCCATGCGCACCCCATGGACGTTCCGCCCCCAGAGGATCGAGTCGGGGCGTGAGAAATAGACGTACTCGAAGACGCAGTGGAGGCGCTCCTTCGGTGGGAAGGGCTTGATCGAGTGAAGCCCCTCGGCCGTGACGAACACCATCTCCCCGGGCTCGACGTCGCGGACGAAGCTGGCCTCCAGGAGGTCCAGCGCGCAGGTCTCCGACGCCACGATCCAGGCGTCCCCAAGTCGGCCTAGCGACAGCGGCCGGAAGCCGTACGGATCGCGGATCGCCACGAGGGCGTCGGGAGTCAGGAGCACGAGCGAGTAGGCGCCCGTGACCTGGCCGAGAGCCTGCGGGAGCTGTTCCTCCAGTGTCGCGCCGCTGGCGCGGGCCAGGAGGTGGAGGATCACCTCGGTGTCGGAGTTGGACTGGAAGATCGCCCCGTCCTGCTCCAGCTCACCCTTGAGCGCCTCAGCGTTGACCAGGTTGCCGTTGTGGGCGATGGCGATCGGCCCCCGCGCGGTGTTGGCGGTGATCGGCTGGGCGTTCTTCAGCGTCGAGGTCCCCGCCGTCGAGTAGCGCACGTGGCCGATGGCACGCGTGCCCGGCAGCCGCTTCAGCCGCTCCCCGTGGAAGACATCGGCCACCCACCCCATGGCCTTTTCCACGTGGAAGAGGTGGCCGTCCGTCGCCGCGATCCCCGCTGACTCCTGGCCGCGGTGCTGGAGGGCGTAGAGGCCCAGGTAGGCGAGGTTGGCCGCCTCGGGATGGTTCCAGATCCCGAAGATTCCGCACTCGTCGTGGAACTTCTCGTCGTCAGGCCACGTGCCGCTCAAATCCAGTTCTCCACGCCTCTGCTCGGAGGGGGGCTCCGCCCCCGGCCGCATGCGCGAGCGAAGGCGAGCCACCTTTGCGGGCACCCGACCCTTGCGGTCGGGTCGCGGCGAAGCCCGCGCTCGAACGTGCGCGATCCCTACGCAACGAACCTGCCAAACCCGGTCCTCCAGGCGTGACTCACCTGGTCGAGCGAGAGACTCACGACCACCGAGCCACCCACCTTGAGCGTCAGGCGCCCGCCCCCGACGGCCCCGATGAACCGCCAGGGGACCTGGCATTCCCCCATCAGGCTCTCGAAGTGGCGCTGCGCCCTCGGCGGGACGGAGACAAGGATCCGCGAGGGCCCTTCCCCGAAGAGCGTCAGGTCGGCGCGCCCCAGGGACTCCACCTCGATCTCCGCCCCGACGGCTTCGGGGCCGCTGATGCACGCCTCCGCCAGCGCCACGGCCAGCCCGCCTTCCGCGGCGTCGTGGGCCGATGAAAGCAATCCGGCCTCGATCGCCGCCCGGCAGGCCGCCTGGACGTCCCGCTCGAGCCTCAGATCCACCGGCGCCGGCCGCCCCGCCAGCTGCCTCCCGGAGGTCGCCAGATACTCGCTTCCACCCAGGCTGACCGCGTCGGGCCCGATCAGGGCGACGCGATCCCCTGCTTCCTTGAACCACTGGGTGGTGCGCCAGCCGGCGTCCTCCAGGAGCCCGGCCATGCCGATCACCGGGGTGGGAAGGATCGCCTGCCCCTCGGTCTCATTGTAAAAGGAGACGTTGCCGCTCACCACCGGGATTTCGAGCTGCCGGCAGGCGTCCGCGAGTCCCCGGATGGCCTCAGCGAACTGCCACAAGATCTCGGGGCGCTCGGGGGAGCCGAAGTTGAGGCAGTCCGTCACCGCCAGCGGCCGGGCCCCCGAGCAGGCCAGGTTCCGCGCCGCCTCGGCGACTGCCAGGGCCCCGCCCTGGTAGGGGTCGAGGAAGACGTAGCGCGCGTTGCCGTCGGTCGTGACCACGATGGCCTTGGGGGTCCCCTTGATCCTGAGCACCCCCGCGTCCGACCCGGGCAGGACGAGCGTGTTGGTCCCGACCTGCTGGTCGTACTGGCGGTACACCCACTGCTTGGAGGCGATCGTGGGGGACGCCAAGAGCCGGAGGAACGCGGCTTCGTAGTCGGGGGGCTCCGGCAGCGTGAGAGGATCGAAGGCCTGGAGCGCGTCGAGCCACCCAGGCCGCGCGGTCGGCTTCTCGTAGACCGGCGCCTCCTCGGTGAGCGCCCGCACGGGGACCTCTGCCACGACTTGGCCGTCCATGCTGACGCGAAGGATGCCGTCACCGGTCACGCGGCCGATCTCCACGGCGTCGAGGTCCCACTTGGCGAAGACCTTCTTGACCTCCTCCTCGCGCCCCCGCGCCACCACGAGCAGCATGCGCTCCTGGGATTCCGACAGCATGATCTCGTAGGGCGTCATGCCGGTCTCGCGCCGGGGGACCCGGGAGAGCTCCACCTCCATTCCCGTCCCCGCGCGCGCCGGCATCTCGGAGGAACAGCAGGCAAGCCCGGCGGCCCCCATGTCCTGGATCCCGACCACCGCGCCCGTGGCCATCGCCTCGAGGCAAGCCTCCAGCAGCAGCTTTTCCGTGAAGGGATCGCCCACCTGGACTGTCGGGCGTCTCTCTTCAGCGCCCTCTTCGAAGACGGCGGACGCCATCGTGGCGCCGTGGATGCCGTCCCTGCCCGTCTTGGCTCCCACGTAAAACACGGGATTGCCCACCCCTTCGGCGCGGGCCCGGAAGATGCGGTCCGTCTGGACGAGCCCCACGCACATGACGTTCACCAGCGGGTTGCGCTGATACTCCGAGGCAAAGGCCACCTCGCCGCCGACGTTGGGGACGCCGAAGCAGTTGTTGTACCAGGAGATGCCGGACACCACGCCGCCGATCAAGTAGCGGGTCTTCGGGTCCTCGGGATCGCCGAAGCGGAGCGAGTCGAGCGTCGCGATGGGGCGGGCGCCCATCGTGAAGATGTCCCGCAGGATCCCGCCCACCCCCGTGGCGGCGCCCTGGAACGGCTCGATGAAGGAGGGGTGGTTGTGGCTCTCCATCTTGAGGACCAGCGCCCACCCGTCACCCAGGTCCACGATCCCCGCGTTTTCTCCCGGCCCCTGGAGGACGTGGGGTGCCTTGGTCGGCAGGAGGCGGAGGAAGACCTTGGAATGCTTGTAGGCGCAGTGCTCGGACCAGAGGGCGGAGAAGAGGCCGAGCTCGGTGTAGGCGGGTTCCCGGCCGAGGATCCGGATGATCCGGTCGTATTCCTCGGCCGTCAGGCCGTGGGCCAGGGCAAGGTCGAGCGTGACCTTAGGGTCGGCTGCGGTCACCTCTCCCCGCTCCCATGCCGCCCGCCCCTACCCTTTCAGGACGCTGCCGTCCTCGACCAGGCTGCCGATGAGCGAGTGAAAAAGGAGCAGCCCGTCGGTGCCGCCCATGGCGGACTCGGCGGCGCGCTCCGGGTGCGGCATGAGCCCCAGCACGGTGCCGGCGTCGTTCACGATTCCGGCGATGTTCTCAATCGAGCCGTTGGGGTTGGCGTCCTTCGTGACGTCGCCGGCCTCGGTGCAGTAGCGGAACACGATCCGGTTCCGCGCCTTGAGGGTCCGGAGGGTCTCGGGGTCGGCGTAGTACTTTCCCTCGCCGTGAGAGATCGGCATCTTGAGGACCTGGCCGGGCCGGAGGCCGCGGGTGAAGGGCGTCTCGGCGTTCTCCACGAAGAGATGGGTGGACTGGCAGCGGTACTGGAGGCACTCGTTGCGCATCAGCGCCCCGGGGAGCATCCCAGCCTCGCAGAGAATCTGAAAGCCGTTGCAGGAGCCGAGGACGTGCCCCCCGCGCGCCACGAAGTCGGGGAGCGCCTCCACCACCGGCGAGCGGCCGGCGATGGCGCCGGCGCGCAGGTAGTCACCGTAGGAGAACCCGCCCGGGAGGATCAGGCAATCCAGATCCCCGAGGTCGGTGTCCCGGTGCCAGACGTACTTGACCGGTTGGTGCAGCACCTCGCCGATCACATAGTGGAAATCGCAGTCGCTCCACGTGCCCGGGAAGATCACGACCCCGAATCGCATAGTGTGGGATCCTCCTCCTTTCACGAGTTCAATCTCATCTTACACTGCGCGGCCTCTCATGCCAAGCGCTGACGCGCGCCATCCTCCACGATCTCCACCGTGAACTCCTCCGTCACCGGGTTGGCCAGGAGCCGCCGGCACATCTCCTCGAGCCGGCCGTGGGCCTGGCCGGGGTCGGTCCCCTCCAGCTCGAGCTCGAGCACCTTGCCAACGCGAAGCTCCTGAACCTCACGATACCCCAACCCCTCCAGGGCGCGCTTGACCGCGGCCCCCTGGGGGTCCAGGATGCCGCGCTTGAGCCTCACGAAGACGCGGGCCCGCATCAGAGGAGCCCCAGCCGCCGGTAGATGACGTCCACGTTCCGGAGATACCAGCCCGGGTCGAAACACTCCTTGAGCTCCCCTGGCGCGAGGTGCCGGGTCACCTCCGGGTCTTTGGCCAGCAGCTCCTGGAAGCTCCGCTGCTCGCGCCACGCGGTCATCGCGTTCGCCTGCACGATTTCATAGGCCCGCTGGCGGGGCAGCCCCTTCTCGGCCAGCTTCAGGAGCACGCGCTGGGAGTAGATCAGCCCGTGGCTCCGCTCGAAGTTCTCCCTGAGCCGCTCGGGAAACACCTGGAGGCCCTCCAGGATCCGGATCATGGTGTGCAGCATATAGTCCAGGAGAATCGTTGAATCCGGCAGGATCACCCGCTCGACGGAGGAGTGGCTGATGTCGCGCTCTCCCCAAAGGGCCACGTTCTCCATCGCGGCCAGCGCGTTGGCCCTGACGAGGCGGGCCAGGCCGCACACCTGCTCCGAGGAGACCGGGTTCCGCTTGTGGGGCATCGCGCTGGACCCCTTCTGCCCCTCGGCGAAGGGCTCCTCGGCCTCAAGGATCTCGGTCCGCTGGAGCGTGCGGATCTCCATGGCGATCTTCTCGAGGGAGGCCGCCAGGATGGCCAGGGTCGTGACGTACTCGGCGTGCCGGTCGCGCTGAATGACCTGAGTCGAGATCGGTGCTGGTTCCAGCCCTAGAGCGCGGCACACCTCGGCTTCGACGTCGGGCTCCACGTGGGCGAAGGTGCCGACGGCGCCCGAGATCTTCCCCACCCGGATGGTCTCCTTCGCCCGGCGGAGCCGCTCGAGGTTGCGCCCCGCCTCGGCGTACCAGACGGCCGCCTTGAGCCCGAAGGTGGTCGGCTCGGCGTGGACCCCGTGGGTCCGGCCGACCGCCAGGGTGTCCTTGTGCTTGAGGGCCAGCTCTCCGAGCACCTCCCTGAGGCGCTGGAGGCCGGCCAGCAGCAGGTCGCTCGCCTGCTGGAGCTGGAGGGCCAGGGCCGTGTCCACCACGTCCGAGGACGTGAGCCCCACGTGAACGTAACGGGAGTCGGCGCCGAGGGCCTCTTCCAGGTTGGTGAGAAAGGCGATCACGTCGTGGCGAACGCGGGCCTCGATGGCGTCGATCCGGGCCGGGTCCACGCGGGCCTGGGCGCTGATCCGGGCCAGCGCGTCGGGCGGGATGCGGCCCCGGCGCGCGTAGGCCTCGCACACGGCCAGCTCCACCCGCAGCCAGGCCGCGTATTTCGTCGCCTGGCTCCAGACCGCGCCCATCTCCGGGCGCGTGTAGCGGTCGATCACGGCGCCCTCCTCCGGTTACGCGTTACCGGTGGCTGAGTTCCCGCGGCAGCTGACGCCGGTCCAGCGGTCCCAGCGTCAGCATCGACAGCTGCTCCTCGTCCAGCAGGCGGTGGATCAGCGCCTGCACCTCCTCCTCGCCGACCGCGTCGATGGCCGACAGCATCTCGTCGAGGGAGAAGAACGAGCCGAAGTAGAGCTCCTGCTTGGCCAGCCGGCTCATCCGGCTCGAGGTGGACTCCAGGGAGAGCATCAGGTTTCCCTTCAGGTGATCCTTGGCCCGCTGGAGCTCGGCGGTCCCGACGCCGTCCTTCTTGAGGTCGCGGAGCTCCTTCAGGATCAGCTTCAGGACTTGGGCGAAGTTCGCCGCGTCCGTCGCGGCGTAGATGTAGAGGAGCCCCGTGTCGTGGTAAGCCTGGGTCCCCGAGTGGATCGAGTAGACCAGCCCCTGGCGCTCCCGCACCTGCTGGAAGAGGCGCGAGGACATGCTCCCGCCGATGATGTCGTTCAGGACGTAGAGCGCGTACCGTTCCGGCGCCGTGTGGGTGAGCCCCGGAAACCCCGCCACGACGTGCACCTGCTCGAGCGTCTTTGGGACCATCTCCACGGTCACCTGCGACGTCGGCGGGCCGCCGTTCCGCTGGGCCGAGGGGCCCTCGAACCCGTCGAAGCGCGGGGCGAGGAGCCGCAGTACCTCGTCGTGATCAGCGTGCCCCGCCACGGCCACCGTGATCCTCCCGGGGGAGTACTCCTGCTGGAAGTGGCCGAGGATGGTCTCCCGGCTCAGGCCCTGGACTCCGTCACGGCTTCCCAGAATGGGGCGACCCAGCGGGTGGCCGGGCCAGAGGCGCTCGGCGAACAGGTCGTGGATCAGGTCGTCCGGCGTGTCCTCCACCATCTTGATCTCCTGGAGGACCACCGACTTCTCCTTCTCGATGTCCTCCGCCCCGAAGCGCGGGTGGCGCAGGATGTCGGTGAGGAGATCGACCGCGAGCGGCAGGTGCTCGTCGAGCACATTGACGAAGAAGCAGGTGTGCTCCTTCGCGGTGAAGGCGTCCATCTGGCCGCCCACCGAGTCCATCGTCCGGGCGATCTCCTCGGCGGTCCGGGTCTGGGTCCCCTTGAAGACCAAGTGCTCAATCAGGTGGGAGACCCCGCCACGCTCGGCGGGCTCGTTCCGGGAGCCCGTGTCCACCCAGATCCCGACGGCGACCGAGCGGACGTGGGGCATCCACTCGGTGACCACGCGGATCCCGTTGGGGAGGACGCTCTTCAGGTACTCTTCGGCCACCAACTACCCTCCGTGGGCTAGGGGTTCTTGCGCTTTTCCTTGTCGGCCAGCGCCGGCTGTTCGCGGAGCGCCGTCTTGCGGGACAGCCGCATCTTGCCGCTCGGGTCCACCTCGATCACCTTGACCAGCACTTCGTCGCCTTCGGCCAGCACGTCGGTCACGGCCCTGATGCGCGTCTCGGCGATCTGGGAAATGTGGAGCAGCCCCTCGGTACCCGGGATCACCTCCACGAAGGCCCCGAACTCGACGATCTTCTTCACCTTGCCGACGTAGATCCGGTCGACCTCCACCTCCCGGACGATGTCCTGGATGATGGCCACGGCCTTCTGGACCGCGCTGTTGTCGGCCGAGAACACGGTGACGCGCCCATCGTCCTCCACGTCGATCTTGACCCCGGTCTGCTCCTGGATTCCCCGGATGACCTTGCCGCCCGGCCCGATGACCTCGCGGATCTTCTCCGGGCGGATCTTGATCGTGACGAAGCGGGGGGCGTAGGGCGAGAGCTCGGGGCGCGGCTTCTCGATCGTCTCGCGCATCTTCGCCAGGACGTGGAGCCGGGCTTCCCGGGCCTGGGCCAGCGCTCGCCCCATGAGCTCGGTGGAGACCCCCGCCGTCTTGATGTCCATCTGGAGTGCGGTCACGCCGGCCTCGGTGCCCGCCACCTTGAAGTCCATGTCGCCGTAGTGGTCTTCGGTCCCCATGATGTCCGTCAGGATGGCCACCCGGTCCCCTTCCTTGATGAGTCCCATGGCGATCCCCGCCACCGGCGCCCGGAGCGGCACTCCCGCGTCCATGAGCGAGAGGCTCGCCCCGCACACAGTCGCCATGGAGGACGAGCCGTTGGACTCCAGGATGTCCGACACGATGCGGATCGTGTACGGGAACGCCTCCTTCGTCGGCAGCACCGCTCCCACGGCGCGCTCGGCGAGCGCCCCGTGGCCGATCTCGCGCCGGCCGGGCCCGCCGAAGCGCCGGACCTCGCCCACAGAGAACGACGGGAAGTTATAGTGGAGCATGAAGTGCCGGTAGGACTCGCCCGAAAGGTCCTCGATCTTCTGCTCGTCTTGCTTGGTCCCCAGCGTGACCGCCACCAGGGCCTGGGTCTCGCCCCGGGTGAAGAGCGCCGAGCCGTGGGCCCGCGGCAGGTAACCCACCTCCGAGGTGATGGGGCGGGTGTCGGGGAGGCCGCGCCCGTCCACCCTCACCCCCTTCTCGAGCACCATTCGCCGCACTTCCGCCTTCTCCGCCTTCTCGAAGGCCTCGCGGGCCGGTCCTTTGATTGCCGGGTCGGCCCCCAGCGCCTGGAAGACCTCCTCGAACACCTGGTTCATGGCCTGGGCCCGCGCCTGCTTTTCGTGGATGGCGAGCGCCTGGGCGATCTTCGCCGCCGCCAGCGCGCGGACCCGCGCCTCGAGGGCGGCATCCTCCCCCGCGTGGGGATCAAACGGCCACGCCGGCTTGCCAGCCGCGGCGCGCAGTTCCTTCTGGGCCTTGGCCAGCGCCCGGCACTGCTCGTGGCCGAAGGCGATGGCCCGGACTATCATCTCCTCCGGCACCTCCTTCGCTCCGGCTTCCACCATCAGCACCGCCTCTTCGGTCCCCGCGATCACCAGGTCGAGCGCGGAGACGGCCCGCTGGGCCTCCGTCGGGTTGGCCACGAGCCGGCCGTCCACCAGCCCGACCCGCACGGCGCCCACGGGACCGTTGAAGGGAATCCCCGAGATCGCGAGCGCCGCCGACGATCCCACCAGGGCCAGCACGTCGGGATCGTTCTCCTGATCCCCGGAGATCACCAGGTCGAGCACCTGGACCTCGTGCTTGAAGGCCTTGGGAAAGAGCGGGCGGAGGGGGCGGTCGATGAGGCGCGAGGTCAGGATCTCCTTTTCGACCGGCCGCCCTTCCCGCTTGAAGAACCCGCCGGGGATGCGGCCGCCGGCGTAGGCCCGCTCCCGGTAGTCCACCGTGAGCGGAAAGAAATCGATCCCCTCGAGGGGGGTCCTGGTCGCCACCACGGTAGCGAGCACCATGGTCCCGCCGTAGCGCACCATCACCGCGCCGTCGGCCTGCCGGGCGACGCGCCCGGTCTCGAGCGTGAGGGTCCTGCCGCCGATCTCAACCGCCGTTGAATGCGCCATACGTGCGTCGTGCCTCCTGCGTCAGGGGAAAATCAAGGAACAGCGACGATGAAGGGGAACAGCCGGTGCGCTCGGGGCCGGAAAACGCCGGAGCCGCCCTCACCCGCGGATCCCGAGCTTTTCAGTCAGGGCCCGAAACCGCTCCGGACCCTTCTTTCTGAGATACTCCAAGAGACTGCGGCGCTTGCCGATGAGCATCAACAGGCCCCGCCGGGAGTGGTGATCCTTCACATGCAGCTTGAAGTGATCGGTCAGGCCGTTGATGCGCTCCGACAGGAGCGCGATCTGGACCTCGGGCGAGCCGGTGTCCCCTTCGTGGAGTCGGAACTGTTCGATGAGGCTCTTCTTCCTTTCGACTGCAACCGGCATGCGAACGCTCCTCCGGGGGCCCCGCCCCCAATCGCCCAACCCCGGAGCTCGCGCCCCGAACGAGTGGGTTCCAAAAACCTTCGTCCTTCCAATGAATTACGCCATTGAAGGTAGCATACGGAGTGCCTCAAGTAAAGGGAATCAGGAGCGCGCCGGGGAGATCCCGAGCAGCCGAGCAGCCGTGGCGACGTCCCTCGCCACCTGCGCCCGGAGCGCCTCGACGTCGGGGAACTTCTGTTCGGACCGGATGCGCTCTTCGAACTCCAGCACCAGCACCGAGTCGTACAAATCCCCCGCGAAGTCGAGCAGATAGGCTTCCACCCAGTACTCGCCCTCCCCGAACGTGGGACGGATCCCGACGTTGACCACGGCGCCTGCCCGACCCCCCTCCCAGGCGGCCCGGGCGGCGTAGACGCCGGCCGGCACAATCAACTCCCGCTCCGGCCTGAGGTTCGCCGTGGGGAAGCCGAGCTGCCGGCCCCGCCCCTTCCCCCTCAGCACCCGCCCCCGGACCGTGTAGGGGTGGCCGAGGAACTTCCGGGCCCGCGCCACGTCCCCCGCCGCCAGCGCCTGACGGATCCCCGAGGACGAGACGGCGACCCCGTCCACGACGAGCGGCGGGATCACGTGGGCGACGAACCCGTACTGCGGCCCCAGCTCGGCGAGGAGCCGGGCGTTCCCCCGGGCGCCCCGCCCGAAGGTGTGATTGAACCCCACCACCACCTCGCGCGCCTTGAGGCGCCCCACCAGCACGTCTTTCACGAAGGCCTCAGCCTCGAGGAGCGAGAACTCCCGCGTGAAGACGATGACCACCGCGGTGTCGAGCCCCTGTAGGGCGATGCGGGCGAGGTTTTCGGCGAGCTCGGTGATCGGGACTGGCGCGCGCTCGGGCTGGAGGACCGTTAGCGGGTGGGGATCGAACGTGCACGCCAGCGCCCGGAGGCCGAGCGCGCGGGCCCGGGTGCGAGCGGTGGCGAGGATCTTCTGATGGGCGAGATGGATCCCGTCAAAGGCCCCGAGGGCCACGACGCTCGGAGGGCTGTCAGGCGGGTAGGACTCGAGACCTCGGACGATCTCCATGCAGGATCCGTTCGGGCTTCACGCGCTCACCGCCTTCCACCACTCGGCCGACGCCCAGGAAGTCCCCGTCAGCGTCATACACACGCACGACCCCGCGGGCATCGGCATCGGCCGCGGGCACCGGGACCGCCTGACCGTGAAGCAGGGCCTCGGCGGCCCCCGCCTCCAGCGTGACCTTCGGCCGGCCGGCGAGGGCGGAGTCTGGAGGCAGGAGCCGCTCCCAGAAGACGGCCGGGTCGCGCGCCTCCCGCACGAGGGCCCACGGGAACGCGTCCTCGAGCGTATGAGGCCCCACGCGCGTGCGAACGAGCTTCTCAAGGGCAGCGCCCGGGCCAAGCGCCTCGCCCACATCGGAGCAGAGCGTCCGGATGTAGGTCCCACGGCCGCACACGACGCGGATCGTGAAGGAGGGCAGCGCCACCGGTCCCAGGGCGAGCGAGTGAATCTGGACTTCCCGCGGCTCCCGCTCCACCTCCACGCCCTGGCGGGCCAGCTCGTAGAGCCGCCGGCCGCCACGGTGCAGCGCTGAAAACATGGGAGGAACCTGCTGGATCACTCCGACGAAGCGGCCGAGCGCCGCCTCGATGTCTCCGGCGGTCAGCGCCGGCACGGGAGACGTCCGGAGCACCGTTCCCGACAGGTCCTGGGTGTCGGTGACGACGCCCAGGCGGACCGTGGCCAGGTACTCCTTGTCGTGATCCACGAAGTACGGCGTCAGCTTCGTCGCCTCGTTGACGAGGATCGGCAATACGCCGGTGGCTTCGGGATCCAGCGTGCCCCCGTGACCGACCTTCCCGGCGCGCAGGACGCGCCGGAGGTGCGACACGGCGTGAAACGAGCTGACCCCCGGCCCCTTCTCGATAATCAGGATCCCCGAGTGTCCCACGCCCGTCTCTACCGCTTCTCGATCGCTGCGGCCACAGACTTGAGGATGGCGTCCCGCGCCTCGGCAAGGTTCCCCGCGATGGTGCAGCCGGCGGCGTTGGTGTGCCCTCCGCCGCCGAACGCGGCCGCGATCCGGCCGACGTTGACTTCGCCCTTGGCGCGGAGGCTCACCTTCACGCTGCCGGGGCCGATCTCGCGGAACAGAGCCGCCACCTTGACGCTGGCGATGGAGCGCGGGTAGTTCACCAGATCCTCGGCCGTCACGAAGGCCTCGGGCACGCTGCCCGCCGGCAGAGCGAGCCATGCGACCCGGCCGTCGGGGCTCACTTCCACGCGGGCGAGGACCTCGCCGAGCCGGTGGAGGTCCTCCGGCCGCCGGCACTCGTAGAGTGCCCCCGCCACCAGCTCGGGCCGGGCGCCGTGAGCCACGAGGTCGGCGGCGATCCTCAGCGCCCGCGGCGTGGTGTTCGAGTAGCGAAAGGAGCCGGTGTCGGTGTGGATAGAGGTGTAGAGGTTGGTGGCGATCTCCGGGGTCACCTTGAGCCCGAGCGCTTGGAGCAGGTCGTAGACCATCTCGCCCGTGGCCGAGGCCGTGGGTTCGACCCAGTGGACGTCGGCGTAGCGCCGGCTGTCGGGGTGATGGTCGATGCTGACGACCCGCGTCGCCGGCCCGCGGCTCCCCTCGAGGAGGCCGTTCGTGCGCGACGGGTCGGGGCAGTCCACCAGGATCACGAGGTCGAAGGACCCCGGCGACCGCTCCCACCGCTCGACGAGGGCCGCCCCCGGCAGGAATCCGAAGACGTCCGGCACGGCGTGGGGGCCGGCGAGCGTGACGGCCGCCCCCGCGGTGGCGAGGGCCAGGCCCAGGCCGATCTGGGAGCCCAGCAGATCCCCGTCGGGCTGAACGGTGCCGAGCAGGAGCACGCGGCCGCGCGGGGCGCGGAGCAGCCCCACGAGCTCGGCCGGGACCGGGAAGGCCGCCTCAGGCATCCCCGCCCGGCGCCGCCTCTCCGGACTTGAGCTCGGCGAGCAGTTCCTGAATCTGCGCGGCGTGCGCCATGGAGCGGTCCGGGCGGAAGAGCAGCGATGGCGTGACGCGGAGGGACAGGTGATGACGGAGCCAGTTGTGGATGAACCCCCTGGCGCTCTCCAGCGCTGCCAGCGACGCCTTCCATTTCTCTTCGGGGCCGAGGATGGACACGTACACCTTCGCCAGGCGCAGGTCCTTGGTGACCTCCACGTCGGTCACGGTGACGAACCCGAGCCGCGGGTCCTTGAGCTCCCGCTGGAGGACGCGAGAGATCTCCTCCTTGATGAGCTGGTTCACCCGTTCGAGACGCTTCGGCTGCATCTCAAAGGATCTCGATCTGCACGTCAATGACGTGCCCATCCACGCTGGCCTCGATGAAGTCCAGCGCCTTGGAAACCACCTCGTTGGCGTGGCGCGAGTCGGGGGACACGCAGGCGACGGCCAGCGTGGCGCGCTGCCAGGTGTCCTGATGGTTCACCTCGGCGACGGAAACCTCGAAGCGCTGCCTCACCTTCTCCTTCAGCCCCTTGAGAATATGGCGCTTCCCCTTGAGGGAGTCGACGTCGGGGAGGTGGAGCTCCACGGTTCCGACCGCGACCCGAGCCTGATGCACGTCTACTTCTCCTCTCTCACCCCACCTTCCCCCCCTCACCCCGCCCTCTCCCCCGCTGGGGGAGAGGATTAAGGTGAGGGGGAGAGGAGAAATGGTGAACCGAGCTTCAAAGGGTCCGGGCGACCTCTTCCGTGGTGTAGGCTTCGATCACGTCGCCGACCTGGACCCCGCTGACGCTGTCCACGCCGATGCCGCACTCGAGCCCCTGAAGAACCTCGCGGACATCGTCCTTGAAGCGCTTGAGCGAGCTGAGCGTTCCCTCGCCCACCAGGGTGCTGTCGCGCTTGACCCGCACCTTCGCGCCGCGCTGGATCTTCCCTTCTGTCACGTATGAGCCCAGGATGGTCCCCAGCTTGGAGATCGGAAAGAGCTGGCGCACCTGGGCCTTGCCCAGCGCCACCTCGCGGATCTCGGGGGCCAGGAGGCCGGACAGCGCGGCCCGGACGTCGTTGATGGCCTCGTAGATGATGTTGTACGTGCGCACGTCGACGCCGTCCGCCTGGGCCTGGGTGGCCGCCTTGGGCTCGGGCTTCACGTTGAAGCCGAGGACGATGGCGTTGGAGGCGGAGGCCAGCATGACGTCGCTCTCGGTGATGGTGCCCACCGAGCCGTGGATGACCTTGAGCTTCACCTGATCCGTCGAGAGCCCTTCCAGCGATTCGGTGAGGGCTTCCACCGAACCGCCGACGTCGGCCTTGAGGATCAGGCGCAGCTCCTTGACCTCGCCGGTCTCGATCTGCTGGTGCAGGTCCTGGAGCGTGATGCGCGTGACGCGCTTGGCGCGCTGCCGCTCGCGATCCTGGCGGAGGGTAGCGATCTGCCGCGCCTTCCGCTCGTCTTCCACCGCGACGAGGGTGTCGCCGGCCTGGGGCACGCCCGAGAGCCCGAGGATCTCCACCGGGTCCGAGGGGCCGGCGGCCTTGACCTTCTTGCCGAGGTGGCTGAACATCGCGCGCACGCGCCCCGAGTGCTGCCCCACCACCACCGCATCGCCCTCCTTGAGCGTCCCCTGCTGGATCAGCACCGTGGCCACAGAGCCGCGTCCCTTGTCCAGCCGGCCTTCGATGATGACGCCCTTGCCGGCCCGGTTGGGGTTGGCCTTGAGCTCGAGGATCTCGGCCTGGAGGCCGGTCATCTCCAGCAGGTTCTCGATCCCCGTTCCCTTCTTGGCCGAGGTCTCCACGTAGATCGTCTGGCCGCCCCATGCCTCCGGCACCAGCCCGAGGTTGGACAGCTCGCGTTTGACCCGCTCCGGGTCGGCCCCGGGCTTGTCGATCTTGTTGACGGCGACGATGATCGGGACGTTGGCGGCCTTCGCGTGGTTGACGGCCTCGACGGTCTGCGGCATGACACCGTCGTCGGCGGCCACGACGAGGATCACGATGTCCGTCGCCTGGGCCCCCCGCGCGCGCATGGCGGTGAAGGCCTCGTGGCCCGGCGTGTCGAGGAAGGTGACCTTGCCGTGCGAGGTGTCCACCTGGTAGGCGCCGATGTGCTGGGTGATGCCGCCGAACTCCTTCTCCGCCACCTTGGTCCGGCGGATGGCGTCGAGGAGCGAGGTCTTGCCGTGGTCCACGTGCCCCATCACCGTCACGACGGGCGAGCGCAGGCGCAGCTGGGAAGGATCCACTTCCTCCTCGCGCAGCTCCTCCCCTTCGAGCGTCCGCACCTCCACGTCGAAGCTGAACTTGTCCGCCACCAGCTTGGCGGCCGTCGCGTCGAGAATCTCGTTGACGGTGGCCATCACGCCCATCTCGACCAGCGCCTTGATCACCTCTCCCGACTTCCGGCGCATGGCCTGAGCGAGCTCGCCCACCGTGACAGACTCGCCCACACGGATGAGCTCGCGCTTGACCTCGATAGGGGGGGCAGGCTCGACCGGAGCCGGTGGCACCGGCCCCGCAGCCGCAGGTTTGGGCAGCGGCGGTGCGGCCACCTTCGGAGGCCCGACCGGTGGCGCCGCGGGCGGGCCCCCAGCCGCAGGCTGGAGAGTGACCACCACGGCCGCGGGCCTCGCGGGAGCCGCCGGCGGCGCAGCGGGCGCGACACGGCGCTCCACGGGCTTGGGGGGCGCGGGCCTGACGGGGAGCGGAGCCGCCGGCGCGGCCGCCACCTTCCTGGGCGGCGCGGCCGGCGGGGGAGGAGCGGCCGGCCTGAACGGAACGACCTTCGCCGCCTCTCTGGGCTTCGGCGGGGCCGGCTTCACCTCGACGGGTTTGGGGGGCGCAGGAGCGGGCGGCGGCGGCGGGGCCACGGCAACGACTTCCTTGAGCTCTGTGACCTTCTTGGCTGGCGCTTTCTTCGCGGCGACCTTCTCGGCCGGGGCCTTCTCCTCGGCGGCCTTCTTCTTCGCCGCCGGGGCCTTGGGGGCCACCTTGGCCCGCTTCGACTTCGGCTCCTCGGGCAGCTCCCGTCCGCGCCCGAGCTTCACGCGGAGCTCGCGGATCGTGTCGGCGTCGAGGGGACTCTGCGTCCTCATGCTCTTGCGCCCCAGGGCTTCCAGAGCCTGGATCAGGTCCTTGCTGGTGACACCCAGCTCCTTCGCGAGATCGATCACCTTGATCCGTGATGCCATCGGTCCCCTCACCTCCCCAGCCTGATCACTTCCTCAGATGCCTCCGCCTTCCCCTTGAACGCCCTCGCCAGCCGCCCCCGCTTCAGGGCCTCCTCCACGCACTCCGGCGCGGGACACACATACGCGCCCCGGCCCGGAGCCGCGCCGGCCCGATCGATGCCCACCATCCCGTCGGCGCGGCGCACGAGCCGCACCAACTCAGCCTTCGCCCGGACCCGCCGGCAGCCGATGCACGTGCGCTGGGGCTCCCGCTTCACGCGGGCGGCGCCGCCCCTTCCTCCGGGACCACCCCGGCCTCCTCGCCGACGGGCGCGGCGGCCTCTCCGGCGGCGAGCTCCGCGACGGCCGCCGCCGCATGGGCGGCGAGCAACTCCTGGGCCGCCGCCAGGATCCGCTCGGCCTTTTTCTCCCCGACGCCGGGAACCTCCATGAGCCGCCCGAGGCCGGCTCTGACGATGCGCTGGGGGGAGTAGAGCCCCGCCTCGACGAGCTTTTCCACCAGCTGGGGCCCGACCCCGGCGAACTCCTCGATCGCGGCCCGACCCTGGCTCCGCTCTTCCTCCTCCCGGCGACGCTCCTCCTCCAGCTCGGACTCGCTCTTGATGTCCACCCGCATGCCGGTCAGCTTGGCCGCCAGGCGGGCGTTCTGGCCCTTCTTGCCGATCGCGAGCGAGAGCTGGTTGTCGGGAACCACCACGAGGACCGACCGCTCCACCGGTGCGTCCTCGGCCTGCCGCCCCTCCTGCACCGTCACGGACGCCACCTTGGCCGGCGACAG
>Ga0156024_1170_pt13 | contig 17977 bp, 20 predicted proteins | sample RifCSPlowO2_02_FD_107678 | JGI IMG/M metagenome (GOLD analysis project Ga0156024, IMG submission 107678) | Candidatus Rokubacteria bacterium RIFCSPLOWO2_02_FULL_68_19 | reverse complement strand
GTAGCCCGCGGGTGGCCGAGAGGTCCCCTCCGCATTTTGCATCTTTTTTAAATTTCTTCTCAGGTGCGACTGAGGCGTTCCCGCCCCACTCTGGCACAAATGCCTCAGTGCCATTTCCCGCCGCGACCAAGATTTGCCCCAGAGCTTTCCGCCTTTACCTTCCTGTGCCACTGTCCTTCACGCCTGCGGCCCGCAGGATGACCATGGACGGTCAGAAGTTCGTGAAGGCGGACTGGATCAGATTGACCCCCATCAGGCCCGTCAGCCAGAGCCACGCGGGGTGGTGGTAGACCGCGAGGAGGACGCTGGCAGAGACGACGACCCCTCCGAGCAGCCGAAGCCACTGCTCCATGTACAGTACCATCGTTCCTCACCCCCTTTCAGAAGGCATAGCGGACGACCGCGTAGAGGTTCGAGTTCCCCTCGAACTGGCCGAACTCGGCGCGGCGAGGGCCGCCGAAGAGGTTGACGCCGAGGGCGGCCCACAGGGCGTCCGTCACGTTGTACTTCACCTCGGGGTTCACGTAGAAGTCCCCCTCGTTGGGGCTTCCGAGGACGAACAGGCCGAGCCTCAGCGTTTGGTTCCAGAGGAGCTGGGTGAGCCGCGCCGTGAGGACGTGGCGGATGGTCGGGCGGGTGGCCATTCCGGACCCGCGGGTCGCCCGGTACGCGTCGTGGTCCTCCATGACGTCGCCGGCGTACTGGAGGCCCAGCGTCAGGTCCGGCGCCAGCTCCCGCTGGTAGCCGACCAGATACTTCCCCCGGGAGTTCTCGACGGCGGCGTTCCGCCCCGACCGGTCCCGCCGCGAATCGTAGTAGCCCGCCTCGAGGCTCACCACCCCGCCCAGCGCCGCTCCCTGGGCGCTCCACCCATAGACGTTGAGCGGCGGGAAGAAGAGCCGGAGCCGCGGTCCCGGCTCGACCTCCCCCGCCGGGGCCCGGTGGAACCCGCGGTAGGCGTAGAGCGAGAGGTCCCATCCCGCGACGTTCCTGAACAGCCGGAGCCCCGCCTCGGTGCGCTCGAGCGCGGGAGAGGGGTCGTCGGTCTTACGGCTCTCCAGGGCGGCCATGGGGTCGTTGAAGCGGAGCCGTCCCCCCGCCTCGGGGAGCGTGTCGGCCTCGAAGCGGGGAACGAGCACGACCTGGAGCGACGTCCCGGCCCAGTGGCCGGTGGCCGAGAGCCCGTCCGAGCCTTTCTTCAGGTATTCCACCGGAAGGCCGGAGATGAAGGCCACCCAGTCCTTGGGGAAGACGTCGTTGATGAAGATCAGGTCGCCCACTCCCCAGGTGATGATCTGCCGTCCCAGCCTGAGGTCCACGGCCGGGAATCTGAGGTCCAGGTAGCCTTCCCGCAGGTCGCCGTCCACCTCGCCGCCCACGGCATCGCCGATCAGCTCGCCCTTGGCGACGAGCCCCCACCACTCGCCGCGCGGGGTCAGCTCGAGCCGCGCCCGTCCCTCGCCGAGGACGAACTCCTCCCGGCAGGCGAGCCGCTGGGTTCGCGGGCAGCGGTCTGGCTGGATCAGCCGGTAGGCGGAGGCGGCCTGCACGAAGCCGTGGAGGGGGATCTCCTCCGCCGCGGCGGCCGCGCGAGCGACGAGGAGCGAGGCGAGGATCAGGAGCGTGAACCGGTGCCTCACCGGGAGAGTTCAGCCGGCGGCGCCCTCAGCGCGCGCTCGCTGAAGAGGTCGGGGGAGAGCTTCTGGTTATAGCGCACTTCCGCCATGACGGACTCGCTCCAGTGGCCCGTCTTGACGTTCTTCATGACCCGCTTGGTGACCGTCCAGAACCCCTGGATCTCCTTCAGCTCCTCGGCGGTGAACACCCGGGCGAGCTCGCCGCGCCGGTCGTAGTACTCCTCCTTCAGCGGAAGCCAGGTGGCCTTGTCGATCCAGGACACTTTGCGGCTGAAGTCCACGCTGGCCGGGTCCTTCGGGACGCTCTCCACGACGGAGGCGGGGCGCTCGCCGACCTTTTCCTCCCGGAGCAGTTTGTGGGTGTCCTCCTCCGGCTCCCGGCCGGAGACATCCTCGTAGGAGAAGTCCGAGCCCGCGAAGCTCGACCGCTTGTCGCTGGCCGCGATCCGGCGGACCAGCTTGAGGGCGGGGACGTAGAGCCAGCGGTCGTCGTCCTTCCCCGGGTACTTCCAGACCAGGAACGTCATGTCGCGCACGTCGGGCGGGCGGTGGAAGTAGATGAAGTACCGCTGCTCGCCCCCGTCCTGGAGGTCCCGCCGCGACATGGTGAGCTCCCGGACGCGCTCCTTGCCGTCCCGCGACACGAGGCGCATCGTGACGCGCGCCCGCATGTCCTCCCCCCGGTAGAACATGGCTAGGTGCGCCTTGCCCATGATCTCCTCGGCCGACGGCTGCGCCCCGACCGGCGCACCCGGCACGAGCACGGCAAGGCTCGCGCCCAGCGCAACCCAGCTGGCCCGCCGCAGGCTCAGAGCCGCTCCCGGCATCATGTCAATCCTCCTTTGAACAGCCAGCCCCGCAGCAAGACGATCAGCGCCGGCAGATAGATGATTGTCATCAGAGCGCTTAGCATCATCATGCTCACGATGAACGCCCCGACGGTGATGTACGGGGTCAGCGGGGCGAACAGCATCACGGCGAAGGACGCCGCGAAGAGCACCGCGTTACGCATGATCCCTTTGCCGGGCCGTGCGGCCGTCCACAGCAGTGACTCGATTATGAGTTCGGAGTTCGGGGTGCCGATCGAACTTTCCGCCAGCCGTTGTTTGAACCTTCCTATGAAATGAATCGAAAAATCGACTGCCATGCCTAGAGCCAGGCATGAGAGCACGGAGATGGGCATATCGAACCTCTTGCCGCTGAATCCCACGACTCCGTAAATGAGGAGGATCGTGAACAGGAGCGGGACATAGCTGACAACGGCCCACTTGAATGAACGGAAGTTGAAGATCAGGATGACGAATACCGCGAGCAGGGCGGCAACGAACCCTTTGACCATATCCCAGAGGACCTCGTCATTCCAGACGAGGTTGAAATACGCGATTCCTGCGGGCTTGAGCTCCAGCGGGAACGGATGCGCCCTCTTGTAGTCATCGACCGCTCGTATGACCTCCTCCATCGCCTGCGCGTCCCAGGTCTTGAGCTGGACCCATATGTTGGCTTGGCTGAAAGGATAATCAACCACATTGTTCAGGTCCGAGGCCTTCGCGGACATGCTGAAGAGGAACAGGTATTGGCCCACAGCCTCCTTTGTCTCAGGGATGACATCGAATCCGGGGTCGTCGTCATGGAGGACGCGGTTGATCCTTTTCACGTAGTCCGCCACCGAGAAGGTCTTTCCCACAACCGGCAGTTTCTCCAGATGCCGCTGGAGGCTCTCGATGTATCTCATGGCTTCCGGGTTCTTGATGAAGTCCTCCTCCTTCGAGATCGCCACCACATAGCCCGTGGACGTGCCGCCGAGCGCCCTGTTGATCTGGGTGTCCGCGATCCGTATCTCGCTCTGTTTCTTGAACCACTCCACCATGTTATTGTTCACCACGATGTTCGTGACCCCGATGATCGCCACGACACACAGCAGAGCGCCCACGAGGACGGTCACTTGGGGCCGATGCGCGCCAAATCCGGCAAGCCCTTTCAGGAACCGCGACGCCTTGCTCAACGAGATATCTTCTCCCCGGGCTGCCTTCTCTATGTTTTTTTCGTTCACGAAGGTAAACATCGCGGGGACGAAGCTGAAGCTCAGAATCCTCAGCGCCACCGTGCCGAATGCCACCAGGCCTCCAAAGACCCTGACCGGAATGATGTTCATGAACAATAACACTGCGAAGCCCGCAGCCGTTGCCAGGGCCGTGTACCGCACCGGGCGGCCTACCGCCTGCATGGTCTCTATGATGGCCACCTTCTTGTCTTTGCGCTCCCCGTAGCGGAAGTAGAACTCATTGAAGATGTGAATGCTGTCCGTCGCGATGGCCATCAAGAAGACGGGAGCCATCGAGCTCATGATGTGAATAGGGAATCCGAGCGCTATCAAGAGCCCCATGCTCCAGACGATGCTGATCATGGCGTCCATCATCAGCGTGATGGAGAGGAACAAGTCCCTGAACATGAGATACCGGACCGCCAGCATCACCATGCCTGCGATCGGCGCAAAGATTGCCATGAGCTTGAACATCTCGGCGCCGAACGTGTCCCTCGCGACCGGATCGCCCGCGATGTAGTATTTCTCCGCGCCCTTCTCTTTCCTCACGATCTCCCGGATCTTGTCGGCCACCTCCTTGCCGTTGGCCCCCTTTTCCAGAGGGACATAGATGGCCGTGGTCTTGCCATCCTTCGAGATGATGCGGTCGACGAAGAGGGGATTTCCGAAAAGCATCGTGCGGAGCTTCGCAACCTCTTGATCCGTCTTCGGGACCTCCGGCATGAGAGGGGCGACCCTCAAGACCCCGGACTCGGATGTCACGTTGGTGATGGTGGGGAAGCCGTTGACATCCTGGACGGCCGCTCCCTTGAGCTTGAGGATTGCGTCCGTGATCCTGCTGATCCTCCCGAGGGTCTCGCGGTTGAGGACGCCTCTGTCATTCACGATCCCCAGGACGATCATGTCCTCGTAGAGCGCAAACGTCTTGTCCACTTCGTCGTTCCACACCCTGACATCGGATGTGGCCGGAAGCATGTTCTTGGGATTCGTATCGGTCCTCATCCTGGGGAACTGTGTCATGAAGGCGAGGGTGAAGAGTATCGTCAGAGAGACAATCAACTTCGGATGTCCGACGGAAAATTCGACGAGGGAAAACTTCAGCATATCAGAGCGCGCCGATCACGCGGTCGTGCCCGGCTGCGAGAAGGGCCACGACGCCGGCGTGGTCGATTGTCGAGGCCGGATCGCTCGGCTTGAGTCCCCGGCAGGCGAGATCCTGCCCGAGCACCCCGCACCGGGCCCCGCGCACGAGGAGCCGCCCAAGCGTTTCACGAGCATCGCGGGGGGCTCGGTCGCTTGCGAGGAGCGCCGCGTCCTGAAGGCAGCAGAGGGTCAGGACGTGCCCTTGGTCCACGAGAGATTCAACCATCGCCAGCGCGCGCTGCCCGGCCGGGGAGGCGGGAGAGGTGATCAGGACCATGAGGATCGAAGCCACGGCGTTCTCCTCAGAAGATCAGCGTGCGGTCGCAGTGGGCAAGGGCTCCCGCGATCTCCCCCAGCGACGCCGCCCGAGTCCCCTGGATCAAATCGCTTGCGCGGAGTCCCCGGGCCTCGAGGGCTCCCTCCTCCACGAGCACGGCGGCCCGTCCGTTTCCCTTGTGCATGAACTCGGCCACGGTTTCCCCCAGGCAGACCCATTCTCCGGACGGTGGAGACTGGCCGGAGAGGGCGGTGAGGGCGGCATCCCCGGTCAAAGCCAGGACCACCTCCCATCCCTTTCCCACGGCGGCCAGCGCGTGGCGGAGGGCCTCGGCGGACTGGATGCTGCCGTATGGGCCGCGATCAACGAGGACGCAGAGGGATTTGGCCATGACCCGCTCAACCCCCGAAGGTCAGAACGGCGTGGCTCTCGTCCAGGTGCGCCAGCAGCCGGGAGAGGGATCCAACGCGCGCCCCTGGCAACAAGTCCTCATCCGCGATTCCCCTGAATCGCAGGCAGGACCCTCAGAGATCCACCGCCCCGCCCTGGGTTAGGAAGGCCTCGGCAGCGCCACCGACGTCGAAAACGGCCGTGGCCTTCTGGTCCTTGACGAAGCCGTAGACGCCGTCGGCGGTGGCGAAGACGGTGGCCCGATGCCCGGCGTCCAGGGCTGCCGTGGCCAGCTTCAAGGCGGTGGCGGCGGCCTGGCCGGAATAGGGGCTAGCCGACAGGACGAAGGTCAAATGCCGCTGCATCGCGCTATCTCCGCGCGCCGCTCCGCCGGGCTCCCGCCGCGACCGCCCGCATCAGTCGCCGTCCCTCGAAGAGCTGCTCGAACAGCACCTCCCGCATGATGTCGAACGCCCGGAGGATCTTTGGGTTGGCGATCCGGTAGTAGATGGTCACGCCCTCGCGGCGGGTCAGGACGACGTGCCGCGCTTTCAGGATGGCCAGGTGCTGGGAGAGGTTCGGCATGCTGGTGCCGACCCGCCGCGCCAGCTCGGCCACGGCCGTCTCCCTGTCCCGCAGCGCGTTGAGGATCTTCAGGCGCGTGGGATTCGCCAGGATCTGGCAGATGCTGGCGTGCAGCTCGTAGAGCCGGTCGTCGGTGGTTCGCGCCCGCTTCATGGTTTCATATTTAAGAAAGTTCGAAACTAATGTCAAGCCTATTCTTTGCGGGGCAGGGCGCGGAGGAAGCGGACAAGATCCTGGATCTCCGCGTCCGGGAGATAGAAGCCGAAGGCGGGCATCCCCGGCTTTCCGATCGGCGCGCCTCCCTGCTTGATGATGTCGAAGAGGTACTCGTCCGAGAGCGCTTGCGTGCGACGCGGGTCGGAGAGGTCTCCTGGGCGCATCAAGAAGAGCGTCGCACGCCAGGAGCCGTTGCCACTCGGCCCGTGGCAGGTGACGCAGTGGGCGAAGTAGAGCCGCTGGGCTGGCGAGGCGTCGGGCGGGGGGGCCGGTGGGGGCCAGAAGGCGACGAAGACCACGAGGTTGAGGACGATCACGCCGAGGGCCGCCAGCAGGAGAAGCCAGCGCGGTGGCAGAGGTGGCATAGGCCTATTATCGCCTGTCCCCCTCACCCGGCCCTACTCGGATGCCCCTCTCCTCTTCTCCTCTCCCCTGAGGGGAGAGGCAGGGTGAGGGGGAAAGGCTTCAACGTATCCTCTCCCCCGGCGGGGGAGAGGATAACGGTGAGGGGGCCATCTGGAGGAGGTTGTCGAGGAGGAGGACCAGACGTTCCACATCGCGGGCCTGGCGGAGCCGGGAGCGCCACCCCCCCTCGGACGGGAACGCGTGAGTGAAGCCGTCGAAGATGACGAGGCGCCCCAGGTTCGGGGCGGCCCGGGCGAGCCTCACGCTCTCCGTGTAGGGGATCGAGTCATCGTCACGGCCGTGGGCGACCAGGAGCCGCGCCCTCACCCCGCCGGCCGCGGTGGAGGGTGACAGGCGCTGGAAGCGCTCGCGCATCGCCGGTGTCAGTGAGGCGAGGAGGTCGGCCATGCGGTCGCGCCGCTGGTTCTCCACGAGGGCCAGGAGCCGCCATCCCTCGACCCCGAGCTTCCCCAGTTCCACCCTCACGTCATCGCCGGGGTTGGCCAGTTTTCGCTCCGCCACCCGCTGGAGCCGCGCGCGCTCGCCGGGGTCCTCCATGTTCGGGGCGAGGGCGGCGAGGAGCTTCCAGCGGTTGTAGGGCTGTTGAGCGGCCTGGCGCCATTGTCCATCCTCTTCGAACCAGCCCGTGGTGATGAAGCCGATCACGTTCGCGAGGTCCCAGTAGCCGCCGAAGCTGCCGACGAGGGCGATCTGATCCCGGATCGCGGGGTCCGCAGCGGCCAGGAGCGCCGGCCCCGCGCCGAAGGAGAAGCCGAGGATGCCGGTCGGGCTCCCGCCCTCGGCCCTGAGGACCTGAACGGCGCGGACGATTGCCCGCGCGTCCGACTCCGCGACGTGAAAGGCGCGAAGCCCGGGAAAGTCGGGAGCCAGCACCAGGAAGCCCGCGCGGGCCAGGCTCCGCGCCAGGCGCTGGAACGCCGGGTGGTCCTTGCCTTGCCGGGAAAGCCCGGGCACGAGGACGAGACCGCCGCGCGGCGGGCCGCCGGGGTGATAGAGGTCCGCCGTGCCGCCGTCGAAGGTAACCGGCTCGCGGCCGGCGGATTGAACCGTGGGCGCCCAACCCGGGACGAGGAGGTCGAGGGCCAGGAGGTGCGCGGAAGCGAGGCGGCTCAGCCTCGGGGCCGCGAGGAGGACGAGGGCAGCCAGGGCCAGGGCGAGGCCGCGCCTCACCGAGATACCTCCAGCCTCATCCTGTCTCACCTCGTCGCTCTTCGAGCGCCGGCTTTGCCACGACCCGCCCGCAAGGGGCGGGTGCCCGCAGCGGTGGCTCGCCTTCGCTCGCGCGTGCGTTCAGACAACCGAGGGGGAGGGCCGGAAGGGGGGCAGAGCCCCCCTCCGGGTTTCTCATCCCATCGGCTGGTCCACCCCGGGGATCAGTTCGATGAGACTCCGGCGGAGGCGCTCGTCCTGGAGGAGCTCGCCGCCGGAGCCCGAAAGCACCACGTGGCCTTCTTCCAAGAGGTAGGCGCGATGGGCGAGACGCAGGAGGCGGCGCACGTGCTGTCCCGCGGCGAGGATCGTCATCCCCTCCGCGGTGATCTCCCTGATGGCCTGGCAGAACCGGTTCGTCACCAGCCGCGCGAGCCCCAGGAACGGGTCGTCCAGACAGAGGAGGCGCGGCCGCGCCATGAGGCCCCGGGCCAGGGCGAGCATCTGCTGCTCGCCTCCCGAGAGGACGCCGGCGGGCGCAGACGCCTTTTCCTGGAGCACCGGGAAGAGGCGGAAGATCAGGCGGAGGGTCTCCTCCTGCTGCCCGTGGGCCCGGGGCAGGAAGGCGCCGAGCTCGAGGTTCTCCCGGACGGTCAGCGGGGCGAAGAGCCGCCGCCCTTCGGGGACCATGGCGACGCCGCGCGCCGCGATGGCGTAGGGCGGCAGGCCGTCGATCCGCTCGCCGTCGAGCCGGATGGCCCCGCCCCTGACGGGCAGGAGCCCGGTTATGGTCTTCAGCAGTGTAGACTTCCCCGCGCCGTTGGGGCCGACGAGCGCGATGAACTCGCCCGCCCTCACCTCGAGGGAACACGCGTGGAGCACGCGGGCTTCGTCATAGCCCGCTTCGACCGCTTCCACGCTGAGCAGTGGCACGGTCATTGTTCGTCGTCGCCGAGGTAGGCCTGGACCACCCGCGGGGATCCGAGGACCTGGTCGGGCCGGCCTTCGGCGACGATCGTCCCCTGATCGAGCACGACGAGCCGGTCGGCCACGTGGGCAAGGATCCTGAAGGCGTGCTCGATCGCGAAGATCGTGAGGCCGCGCTCCTTGAGCCGCCCGTAGAACCGAACCACCTCCTCGCGCCCCTTCGGAGAAAGCCCCGAGGCCAGCTCGTCCAGGAGGAGGACCGTGGGGCGGGTGGAGAGCGCCATCGCCAGCTCCAGCCGCTTTCGCTCACCGAGCGAGAGCTCGCTGGCGCGTCCCGGCGCCTTGTCGGCGAGCCCCACCGTCGCCAGGAGCCGCTCGGCTTCGCGCCGGCGGTCGAGGGCCCGGCGATAGCGGTGCCGGGAACGGAACGTGATTCCCACCAGCACATTGTCGAGGACGGTCGAGTGGGCGAAGGGACGCGCGATCTGAAAGGTGCGCCCGACCCCAAGGCCGGAGAGTCTCCAGGGCGCCAGGTTCGTCACGCGGCGGCCGCCGAACCAGACCTCTCCGGCGGTGGGATGGAGGAGGCCCGACATGATGTTGAAGAGCGTGGTCTTCCCCGAGCCGTTGGGTCCGAGGAGGCCGACCACCTGGTGCTCCTCGATGGCGATGTCCACGCCGCGGAGGGCGAGGAGCCCGCCGAAGGCCATGGAGAGGCTGCGCCCCTCAAGCAGCGCCATGCTGACGCCTTTTACCTCTTCCCCTCTCCCCCCTCACCCTGCCCCACTCGAACACTCCTCACCTCTTCTCCTCTCCCCCGTGGGGAGAGGTAGGGTGAGGGGGGGAGAGGATAAAGGTGAGGGGATTATGAGTAGGGGAAGGGGACCGGGGTGAGGGGAAGAGCCCCGCCAGGCCGCCGGGGAGATACAGCACCACGACGATCAGGGCGAGCGCGTACGGGAGCTGATGGAACGCCGGGACGTAGGGGTGCAGGAGGAGCTCGCTCACCAGGTAGAGCCCGAGGGCCGCCGCGGCGGGGCCCAGCAGCGTGTGGAGGCCGCCGAAGGTCGCCATGACCAGCGGCAGGATCGAGAAGTAGCGGCTGAAGATCAGGTCGGGCTCCACCACGCGCACCATGTGGACGTAGAGCCCGCCCGCCAGCGCGCTGAAGAAGCCCGAGAGGGCGAAGGCCAGGATCTTCCAGGGCAGGGGATGGACCCCGAGCAGGCCCGCCCGCTCTTCCTCCTCCCGGACGGCGGCGAAGGCCAGCCCGAGGCGGGAGCGCAGGATCCCCCAGAAGACCGCGATGACCAGCAGCAGAAACGCCAGCGAGAGGTAGTAGCCGCCCGCCCGGCCGCGGGTGAAGTCGAGGGGAAGCCAGGCGAGCGTGGGGAGGGGAGGGATCCCGATGAGCCCCGCGCCCCCGCCCGAGACCGCGGTCCAGTTGTGGGCGACGCCCCGCCAGATCTCGGCATAGGCGAGCGTGGCGAGGGCCAGGTAGGCGCCCCTGAGTCGCGCCGAGGCAAGCCCGATTCCGGCTGCGCCGACGGCGCCCACGGCTCCCCCGAGGAGAATCGCGAGCCACGGCGACGACCCCGCGAGCGACGCCAGAGCGGCGCCGTAGCCGCCCAGGCCGAAGAACGCGGCGTGACCGAAGGAGATCTGACCGGCGTAGGCCAGGAGGTTCCAGCTCGTGGCCACGGTGCCGAAGAGGAGCGCCGTCGAGACCAGGTAGAGGTAATACGGGTGGAAGCCCGTGAGCGGCGGAAGCACGAGCAGCACGACGGCGACGAGGCCGATCCCGATCCATGCCCCGCGCCGCATCAGTGACTCCAGCCGCGGGCCAGCCCGCCCGAGCGGGCGAGCAGCGACCCGAGCAGCATCAGCGCCACGACCAGCTCGCGCCAGCGGGGCCCGCTCCAGGCCAGCGTCAGCGCCTCGATGACCCCCAGGAGGATCCCCGCCACGAGCACGCTCCGGAGGCGCCCCACGCCCGCCCAGATCGTCAGGACGATCGCGAGCAGCGTTAGCTCGATGCCCCCCGCCGGGTAGAGGTAATGGAGTGTGGCGAACAGCACTCCCGCCGCTCCGCACAGGCAGAAGGCCAGGATGAACGTGGTGCGGGTGGCCTCGTCCACGTTGATGCCGAGGAGCGCCGCGGCGTCGCGGTCCAGGCTCGTGGCGCGGACGGCGCGGCCCCAGCGGGTGCGCGTGAGCCCGAGGAAGAGCCCGCCCACCACGAGCAGCGCCGCCACGGCCACGATGAGCCGCCCCTGGTTGAGCCTGAGCCCGCCCAGGCTGAGGCTGCCGGTGAGGGACTCACTGGCGATCAGCCGGTACTCGCCCCGCCAGAGCGCCAGCATGATGTTCTGGAGCAGGAGCGAGAGGCCGAAGGTGAGGACGAGGCTCGACAGCTCCCGGGGCTCCGGCAGCCGGTGGAAGAGCCAGTGCCAGACGAGCGCCAGCGGGAGCAGCGCGGCGGCGGCGACAGGGACGAGGAAGAGCGGGTGCAGGCCCGAGCCGCTCCAGAGCCAGTAGCCGAGATAGCCGCCGAGGATGATCAGATCGCCGTGGGCGAGGTTGAGCGCGCGGGTGACGCCCAGGATCATGGAGAACGCCAGCGCCATGAGGGTGTAGAAGCACCCCAGCAGGGCTCCGGAGACCAGCGCCTGGGCGAGCGTGTTGAGGGACACGGTTTGACAGGAACGGCCTCCCGATAGTAGCGTTCACCTACCCGAACGTCAATCGGGAGTGGTCTAAGGGCTACTTGGCGGGGTAGCGGGCGGGTCCCGTGGCGCGCTCCTTCGGATAGACGACCACGTGGCGTCCGCCCTGGATCTGGATCACGACGCGCTCGTAGAAGAGCGGATCGCCCCCCTCGTCGAACTTCACCCTCCCGAGCGGCGTCTGGACGTCGGCGCGCGCCAGGGCGTCCCGGAGGGCCTCACCGCTGATCGCCCTGCCGCTGGCGGCCACCGTCTCCAGCGCTTTCAAAAGGGTCTTGGCGGCAGCGTAACCGTGCATCGTGAGTGGCACGGGCTCGGCCCCGAAGCGTTTTCGGAACGTTTCGATGAAGGCGAGTGATTCCTGCTCATTGCCTCCCAGGTTCAGCCCCGGCTGCCACGAGGTCGTCCCGAAGAGCCCCTCGCTGGCGGGTCCCAGCTCCCGGATCACGTTCGGGAACTCCATGCCGAAAGCGCCGAGGAACGCCTTGAGGGTGATCCCGGCCTGGGCCATCTGGCGGACCAGGAGCAGGTGGTCGGCGAAGAAGGTGTCCGAGAGGAGCACCTCCGCGCCCTGGTCGCGCACGCGCGCCAGGAGCGGCGTGAAGTCCGAGAGCCCGGGCGCGAACGGCTCGAACACCGAGACTTTCACCCCGGCGCGCTCCAGCGTCTCCTTCTGGCGCCGCGCGAGCTGGCTGGCGCCTGGGGTGGAGGAGTACAGGATGGCCACGTTCTTCGCCCGGAACGCCTCGAGGGTGATCCCGGTCGTGACCCTGACGTAGGACGCGAGGCTCGAGACGCGGAAGAAGAAGCGGTTGCCCCGCGTAGTGAGCCTCTCGTCGAGCGACGCGGTGGCGAGGTATGGAATTCTTGATCGGTCGGCCACCTCGCCGATCGGTCCGACGAGGCTGTCCACGTAGCCGCCGATCAGCGCGACGGCCCGGTGGCGGGATGCCAGCTCCTCGGCGGCCGCGATGGCGCGCTCGGGCTTCCCCTCGTCGTCGCGGGAGAGCAGCGTGAGGGGACGGCCGGCGATCCCGCCCCCGGCGTTGGCCTCTTCCACCGCGAGGACGATGCCCTGATGCACGGCGGCGCCCTGGACGGCCAGGACGCCGGTCCGGGGGTTGATCTCGCCGATCGTGATGGGCTCGGCCGCGCCGGCCGCGCCGGCGGCCCCGACCAGGGCGGCCACGAGGAACGCGCGCCCCGGCATCGCGCTTCCTATCGACCGAAGAGCACTCCTGGAAGCCACAGCGCGACCTGGGGGAAGAAGAAGACGAGCGCCAGCCCGATGACCTGGAGGATCATGAAGTCGAACATCCCGCGGTAGATCTCCCTGAGCTCCCACTTGGGCGCGACGGCCTTGAGGTAGTACGCGGCCATCGCGACGGGGGGCGACAGGAAGGCCGTCTGGAGGTTGACCGCGACGAGCGTGCCGAACCACACGAGGTCGACCTTGAGCCCCTGGACCACGGGGAGGAAGATCGGCAGAAAGATCAGGACGATTGCCGGCCACTCGAGCGGCCAGCCGAGCAGGAAGATCACCCCCATGAGCATGGCCATCAGGACGAGCGGCGGAACGGGGAGCGCCAGCAGGCCATTGGCGATCATCGTCCCGGTCCCCAGGCGCGTGAAGACCGCGCCGTAGACATTGGACGCCACGGCGAGGAACAGGACCATGCTGGACGTCTGGAGGGTCTTGTGGGCCGCCTCGCGCACGACCGGCAGGGTGAGGCGGCCGTAGAGGGCCGTGAGGACGCAGGCCCCGAAGGCCCCCATCGCCGCGGCCTCGGTGGGGGTGGCCAAGCCGAAGATGATGCTCCCGAGGGCGGCGAAGATGATCGCCCCGAGGGGAACGATGCCGCCGACGAACTCCTTCGCGATCTGCCAGAAGGACGTCGCGCGTTCCTCGAGGGGCAGCGGCGGGCCCAGCTTCGGGTTGATGAAGCTCCGGGCCATGGCGTAGACCATGTAGAGGGTGGAGAGGAGGACGCCGGGGATGATCGCCGCGGCGAAGAGCTGGATGACCGAGACCCCCAGCACCGGCCCCATGACGACCAGCATGACGCTCGGCGGGATCAGGATCCCCAGGGTTCCGCCCGCGGCGATCACCCCCGCCGAGAGCTTGGCGTCGTACCCCGCCTTGATCATTACCGGTGCGGCCATGAGGCCCATCACCGTGACCGAGGCGCCGATGATGCCCGTGGCCGTGGCGAAGATGGTGGCGGTCAGGAGCACGCCCAGATAGAGCGACCCGCGCACGGGGGCCAGGATGAACTGGAAGGACCTGAACAGGCGCTCCATCAGCCCGGCCCGCTCGAGGACGTGCCCCATGAAGATGAAGAGCGGGACCGCCGCCAGCGTCTCCTCCTTCATCATCCCGATCGTCTGGAAGACCATCAGGTCGAAGACGATCCCGCCGAAGCCGATGTAGCCGAAGACGAGCGCCAGGATGATGAGCGTGAATGCGATGGGAAATCCGACGAAGATACCGCTGAGGAGCGCGGCGAGGAGGATCAGGCCGAGGTATTCGGGGCTCACAGCCACCGCCCCGTCTTCGCCGCCCAGACGCTTTTGATGAACTCCGAGATTCCCTGGATGAAGAGGAGCGCGGCCGCGACCGGCATGACCGCCTTGAAGGGGTAGAGCGGCGGTCGCCAGGGGCTCGCCTCCGAGGTCTCGCGGAGCATCCAGGAATGGGAGGCGGAGTCCCATCCCGCGAGGAAGAAGAAGAAGATGCCGGGGAAGAAGAGGAAGAGGTAGAGGGCGGCGTCGATCAGCCCCTGGCGTTGGGGCGACCACTTCTCATAGAAGAAGTCGGTGCGGATGTGCCCTTTCCTCAGCAGGGTGTACGCGGCGCCCAGCATGAATTGGCTGCCATAGAGCATGTACCCGACGTCGTACGCCCAGATGGTCGGCGCATCGAAGCCGTAGCGGGCGATCACCTCGTAGGTGAGCCCGAGAACGAGGGGAACGATCAGCCAGGCGAAGACTCTTCCCGACCACTCGCTCAGCGTGTCGATTGCCGTGATGAGCTTTTTCAGTCCCGGTGGCAGTTGTTCCATGCGGCGCGCTCTCTCCTCTGGCTCGGGCCGCCAAGGGGATCACACAAGGAGGGGCTAGCAGGATCCGCTAGCCCCTCCCGTCTCGCGAACAGGCCGGGTGAGCTACTTCTTGTCCTTTGCGGGCGCGGCGGGCTTCGCCGGCGCAGGCTTCGCCGCCGGGGCCGCCGCCGGCGCGGCCGTCGCCTTCTTCACGGGCCAGTAGTAGTTTGCGGCGAACTCGTACGGCGGGAACATGAACCGCTTGGTCGGGACCACCCGCTCAGCGTACCGGCGCTGCGAGTCCCACACCTTCTTGAAGAAGGGATTCTTCTCGGCCTCGCGCGCCGCGACCCGGTCCCACGCCTTGAGGAACTCGTACAGGATCTCGTCGGGCGTCTTCAGGACCTGGACCTTGTGCTTCTCCTGGAGTTCCTTGAGAGCGTCGCCGTTTTGGCTCTGCCAGCGCATCCACCAGCGGAAGAAAGTCTCCGTCGCCGCCGACTTGACGATCTCCTGGAGGTCGGGGGCCAGGCCCTTCCAGACGTCGCCGTTGATGATGAGCTCACCGATGGTGACGTTCTCGTGCATCCCCGGGGTGTAGTGGTACTTCCACACGTTGTGGAAGCCCGCCCTCAGGTCCTCGATGCCGCCCACCCACTCGGCGCAGTCGATGAGGCCCCGCTCCGCCGCCGGCAGGATCTCACCGCCGGGCATATTCACGGTCCGCATGCCCATCTCCGTGAAGACCTCCGCCGCCATCCCGGTCTGCCGGCACTTCATCCCCTTGAAGTCGGCGAGGTTCTTGATGGGACGCTTGAACCAGCCGAAGGCCTGGGGGCCGGCCGGCAGAATGGGGAACACCACGACGTTCACCTTCAGGACGTCACGGTAGAATTCCTGGTAGAGCTCGAGGCCGCCGCCCTCGTACATCCAGCCCATGGCGTCGATGTAGTCCATCCCGAACGTGCCGCCGGGGCCGCCCGTGAAGAGGACGGCCGTCTTGTTCTTGCCCACCCAGTAGGCCGCCCACGCGTGGGCCCCGTCGAGGACCTTCTTGTGCGTCGCGTCGAGGACCTCGAAGGCGGGCACGATGGCGCCGGCGGGCAGGGTCTCGATCTTCAGCCTCCCCCCGGACAGCTTGGCCACCCGGTCGGCGAACATCGTGAAGTTCTCGTAGAGGGTCCACCCCGCCGGCCAGGTGGCCTGCATCTTGAGCGTGATGGGGGCCTGGGCGGTGGCCGCCGGCGGCATGGAGGTCCCTGCCACCAGCAACAGGACGCCCACCAGAGCGGCGAGGATGATGCCTGAACCGATCGATCCGAGTTTTTTCATGCGACACCCCCTAGGAGATAAGGTCCCGCTTGGGCGGAAGAAGTGGCCGCATTCTATTGAGGCCGCCACCCCCTGTCAAGGCCAGAAATTCCCTCCCTTTAGGCGACGGCCTCGTCGGTCTTGTTGTCGAAGAAGTGGATCCGGTCCGGGATGAACGCGAGCCGGATCTTCTGGTGGTGCTTGGTGCGCACCGTGGGGTCCACCCGGGCCACGACGGTCTGGTTCCCCACCCGGGTGTCCAGCAGGATCTCCGAGCCCAGGGGCTCCACCACCTCCACCAGGGTCTCGAAGACGAGGTCCTGGGGGTCGCTCCCCGTCGCCTCTTGGAGATCCTCCGGGCGGATTCCCAGGGTGACCGCCTGCCCCTTGTAGGCGGCGAGCCGGGGCGCGCGCTCGGCCGGCACTCTCACCCTCAATCCCGCGGTCTCCGCGTAGAGGATGCCACTCGCGTCGGAGATGGTCGTGTCGATGAAGTTCATGGCTGGCGAGCCAATGAAGCCCGCCACGAACTTGTTGCGCGGCTTCGAGTACAGCTCCATCGGCTCGCCCACTTGATGGACCAGCCCGTCCTTCATCACCACGACCCGGTCGCCGAGGGTCATGGCCTCGACCTGATCGTGGGTGACGTAGATGGCGGTGGTCTCCAGCCGGTTGTGCAGCCGCTTCAGCTCCACCCGCATCTGGACGCGGAGCTTGGCGTCCAGGTTGGAGAGCGGCTCGTCGAAGAGGAAGACCTGGGGGTGGCGGACGATGGCGCGGCCGACCGCCACGCGCTGGCGCTGGCCGCCCGAGAGCTGCCGGGGCTTGCGCTTGAGCAGCTCCTGGATGCCCAGGAGGGTGGCTGCCTCCTTCACCCGCGTTTCGATCTCGGGCTTCGGGAACTTCCGCATCTTGAGCCCGAAGGCCATGTTGTCGTAGACGGTCATGTGCGGGTAGAGAGCGTAGTTCTGAAAGACCATGGCGATGTCGCGGTCCTTGGGCGGCAGGTCGTTGACGAGGCGGTCGCCGATGTGGATCTCCCCCGACGTGATCTCCTCGAGCCCGGCGACCATCCGGAGGGTGGTGGACTTCCCGCAGCCCGAGGGGCCGACGAGCACCATGAATTCCTTGTCGCGGATGTGGAGGTTCACGTCCTTGACCGCGTGGACCTCGTCGAACTTCTTGTTCAGATCCTTCAGGACGACCTGTGCCATGGGAAGATCTCTCCTCTATCCCTTGACCGATCCGGTGAGGCCGGTCACGTAGTACTCGACGAAGAATGAGTAAACGAGCGCGACGGGGATGGATCCGAGCAGCGCGCCGGCCATCAGCTGGCCCCAGAAGTAGATGTCGCCCCGGATCAGCTCGGACACCACGCCGACGGGCACGGTCTTCCGCTCGGGCGACGAGAGAAAGATGAGGGCGTAGATGAACTCGTTCCAGGAGAGCGTGAAGGCGAAGATTCCCGCCGAGAGGATCCCGGGAATGGCGATCGGGAAGATGATGCGCACCATGGCGCCGAAGCGCGTCGCCCCGTCGATCCGGGCGCACTCTTCCAGCTCCTTCGGGATGGTCTTGAAGTAGCCCATCATGAGCCAGGTGCAGAACGGGATGAGGAAGGTCGGGTAGGTGAGGATCAGGGCCCAGGGGGTGTTCCCGAGGTGGAAGTCCCTGATGATGTCCGCGAGCGGAATGAACAGGAGCGTGGGAGGAACGAGGTACGTGACGAAGATGGAAGTGCCGAGGGCCCCTGCCATCGGGAAGCGGAGCCGTGCCAGGGCGTAGCCGGCCAGCAGGCCGCAGACCAGTGAAATGCCGGTGGAGACGATTGCGATGAAGAAGGTGTTCCAGAGCCACCGGGGGAACGTCGTCCGGGCCAGGAGGTCCTGGACGTGAGCCAGCGTTGGGTGCAGGGTCCAGAACGGGGTATTGGTCGCGGCGCGCCAGGAGCGGTACAGCTCGGCGTCGGGGCGGATCGCCGTGATGAGCATCCAGTAGAAGGGGAAGAGGGTTCCGATGATGAACACGGTGAGCGGGATGTAGAAGTACACCCACCTCTTCCACCGTTGCTCGATGACCATCAGGCGCCCTCCAGCCGGCGGAGATAG
>Ga0156024_1207_pt3 | contig 19137 bp, 18 predicted proteins | sample RifCSPlowO2_02_FD_107678 | JGI IMG/M metagenome (GOLD analysis project Ga0156024, IMG submission 107678) | Candidatus Rokubacteria bacterium RIFCSPLOWO2_02_FULL_68_19 | reverse complement strand
CCGAGACGAGACCTGGATCTTGGCGCCCGCCCTCAGGCCCTTGACCCACTGCTCCCAGGCCTGGTTGCGCTTCTGCTCCAGCACCTGCTGGCGAAGCTCCTCGCGCTCCTTCTCGATCCCGCTCGGGTCCGGAGCCCGGCGCTCCAGCGCCTTCACCACGTAGATCCCCTGGGGGAGAGTGACGGGCTCGGCCACCTGGCCCACCGCCAGCTGGAGGGCCGCCCGCATGACCTCGCCCGGCACCCGCCGGTCGGCGGCCGGCTCCGCGCGCGAGAGGAACCCGGTGTCGCCCGAGGGGAGCCCCTGCTTCTTCGCCGCGGCCAGGAGATCTTCCCCCTTCTCCGCCGCCTGGGCGAGCGCCCGAGCCCGGCTGAGCGCGAGGGCCTCAGCCTTCTGCCGCTTGACTGCGTCCGCCACCTTCCCCTTGATCTCGGCGAACGGCGGGACGGCAGCGGGTTGCTGCTCGACCACCTTGACGACCGCGTACCCGCCCGGGGTCTTGAGGGGGCCCAGCACGCCGCCCGGCGCCGCCGCGAACACGGCCTCTTCCACCGCCTGGGCCCGGCCCATTCCCTCGAGGGAGTCGCCGCGCGCCAGAAGCGCCGTCTTCGGCTCGAGGCCGCGCCGCCGCGCCTCGGCCGAGAAATCCTTGGCACCCTGGAGCGGGCCCTTGACCTCCTCCGCCTTGGCCAGGGCCGCGCGCTCGCCCTGCTCGCCCTGGAGCTTTTCCTTGATCTCGGCGGCGGCCTCCTTCAGCGGGCGCCGCCCGCCCTCCTGGATGTCGGTGACCTTGATGGCGTGATAGCCGAACGGCGTGCGCACGGGCTCCGTGGAGACCTCGCCCCGCTTCAGGGCGAAGGCCGCCTGCTCGAACGCCGGCACCAGTTCGCCCCGCGCAACGTAGCCGAGGTCGCCGCCCGACCCGGCCGACGCCGGATCTTCGGAGACGTCCTTCGCGAGCTTGGCGAAATCCTCCCCCGCCCGCACCCGCTTGAGGACCTCCTGCACCTTGGCCTTGGCTTTCTCTTCGGCCTCGCTCCCCCCCACCGGAGGCACGCGAACCAGGATGTGGGCCACCTTCACGCGCCGCGGCTTCTCGAACTCGGCGGCGCGCTCCTTGTAATACCGCTCCACCTCCGCGTCGGTGGCGAGCCTGATGAAGCTCTTCGGGCTCACCAGCACGTACTCGAGCCGCCGCCGTTCGGGCTCCTGGAACCGGAGCGGGTTCTTCTTCAGGAAGTCCTCCAGCTCCGCATCGGTTGCCTTGACGTCCATCATGAGGGGAGAAATCTCGACCTGGGCCCAGGCGGCCCGGACCTTCTCCCGCCTGAACTCGTACGCCTGGCGTATCTCCGCATCGGAAACCTTGATCCCCTCCTTGACGGTGGCCTCCAGCTTCTTCCGCACGAGCTCCCGCCGCTGGTCGGCCTCGAAGATGGCCGGGTCGATCTTGGCGCGATTCAGGATGGCCACGTAGCGATCCCGCGAGAACTTGCCGTCCTCCTGGAAGGCCCGGATGGCCTGGATCTTGGCCCTGAGCTCGTCGTCGCCCACCTGGACCCCCTCCGCCTGGGCGCGCTGAAGGACCAGCACCTCTTCCACCAGGAAGTCCACGACCTGCTGGGAGATCCCGAGGCGCTCGGCGGTCTCCGTGGTGAAGCGGTCCTTGAAGAGCTGCCGGTAGAACTCGAGGTAGGAGCGGTAGAGGCGCTGGTAGCGCTCGAGGGGAATCTCCTCGCCGTTGACCGTGGCCACGGCGTTGGCGTCGCCGCCGGGGATGCTCCCCTTCCCCCAGACGAAGATGGAGGTGCCGATGAAGGCGGCGATCACCACCCACAGGGTGATCGAGAGAGCTTTCAGGTTCTGTCTCAGGGCCTGGATCATCGGAGGCTCTCGGAACCCTTCAAGCCTACCACACGCGCCGAGAGGCTAGAAGCCGAAGAGGGGGCGGAGCCACGGCAAGGCGAAGTACACGAGGAAGGCCAGCGTGGCGCCGTACATCATCGGGTGCACCTCGGGGCCCTTGCCGCGCGCCAGCTTCACGAAGCAGTAGGCGATGAACCCGGCGCCGATGCCGTTGGTGATGGAGTAGGTGAACGGCATGACCGTCAGCGTGAGGAGGGCGGGGAAGCCCTCCTCCAGGTCCCCGAACGGGATCTCGCGGACGATCTTGCACATCAGGTAGCCCACGACGATGAGCGCCGCGGCGGTCGCCTGGGGCGGCACGACCCCGGCCGCGGGGGCGAAGAACAGCGCCAGGAGGAAGCAGAGGCCGGTCATCACGGAGGCCAGCCCCGTCTTCGCCCCTTCCGACACGCCCGCGGCCGACTCGATGTACGTGGTGGCCGACGAGGCGCCGGCGACGCCCCCCGCGGCGGCGGCGAGGGAGTCCACGAGCAGCACGCGGTTGAGCCGCGGGAGCTTCCCGTCGCGGTCGAGCCACCCCGCCTCCCCGCCGATCCCGATCACCGTCCCCATCGTGTCGAAGAAGTCGGAGAGCATGAGGGAGAAGATGGTGACCGCCGCGGCCACCGCCCCCACGCGCCAGAACACCTCGACGTTGAGCCCGGCGCCGAGCGAGGAGAGATCCGGAAGGGCCCAGACGTTGGGGGGAATCGCCGCCTGGCCCGGCGTCGGGAACGCCTTCCCCCCGGCGGCCGCATTGACCGCGATCGCGACGACTGTCGTAAGGAGGATCCCGATCAGGAGGGCCCCACGCACGCGCGCGGCCTGGAGCCAGAGGGTCAGGAAGAGCCCCACCGCCGCGACGACGACGGGCGCCGTGGTCAGGTCGCCGAGCGTCACGGGCACGCCCGGCGGCCCCGGTTTGACGAACCCCCCGGATACAAGACCGATGAAGAGGATGAAAAGCCCGATCCCGACGCTGATCGCCTGCTTCAGGGCCAGGGGGATCGCGTTCATGATCGCCTCGCGGAAGCCGGTGAGCACCAGGATGGTGATGGCGACGCCTTCGAGGAAGACCACACCCATGGCGGCCTGCCAGGGAAGCTTCATGCCGGCCACCAGCTGGAAGGCCACGACGGCGTTGAGCCCCATGCCGGAGGCGACGGCCAGCGGGTAGTTGGCGACCACCCCCATGGCGATGGTGGCGAGCCCGGCCACGAGACACGTGGCGGCCAGCGTGGGGGCGAACGGCGGGCCTTGCCCCTCGAGCCCCTTGATCCCCGCGAAGGAGAGGATGGCCGGGTTGACGAAGATGATGTAGGCCATCACCATGAACGTGGTGAGGCCGCCCATCAGCTCGGCCCCGACCGTGGTGCGGCGCTCGCTCAGGCCGAAGAAGCGGTCAAGCATCCTCGGGCACGACGCGCCGGGCCAGGGTGATGAACCCGGTATGCGCCACCATCCGGTGGAACGGGCGGACCGACGGCCCCTCGATGTTCCACGGGCGGACCAGCGTCTCGAAGGTCTCGACGAGCCCGTAGGCCGGATGCCGCTGGAGGGCCTCGGTGACCTGCTGGGACTGGATGATGGTCGGCACGTAGCAGAGGAAGATGCCCCCCGGGCGGAGGGGCTTGAGCACAGGCTCGACGAGCCGCCAGGGCTCCGGCAGATCCAGGATCACCCGGTCCACCGGCTCCTCGTCCGCCAGCCCCTCCTCCACGGGCCCGAACCTCACGGCCAGGTTCGTGACCTCCCCCATCCGCGCATGAATGTTGGCCAGCGCCCGGCGGGCGAACTCCTCGCGCTGCTCGTAGGTGATGACCTTGCCCTCGGGCCCCACCACCCGAAGCAGCGCCAGCGTCAGGGCGCCCGACCCTGTGCCCGCCTCCAGCACGCGACACCCCGGATAGACGTCAGCCCAGAACAGGATCATGGCCAGGTCCTTCGGGTAGATCACCTGGGCGCCGCGGGGCATCTCGAGGACGTACTCGGCCAGCGTGGGACGGAGGGCCAGGTACCGCATGCCGAGCGACGACCGCACCCAGCTCCCGTCCGGGTGGCCGATGATGGCGTCGTGGGGGATCCAGCCGCGGTCCGAGTGGAAGGTCTCGCCTTTTCTCAGGGTGAGGAGGTGACGCTTCCCCCGCTGGTCGATGAGGAGAACCTGCTCGCCGTCCTGGAAGGCTTCGAGGACGCTCATCGCGCGATCCGACGCAAGTTATAGCACATGGCGCCCCGTGGAGGAAAGTCGCCGATCACGCGCGGCGGGGCTCGGGGAGAAACAGCGCCACGACGAACCCGGCCAGCGGCATCAGCGCCGAAATCCAGAGCGCGCTCATCAGCCCCAGGTGGTCCGCCACCCAGCCGAGAGCCGCGACCCCGACGCCGCCCGCGCCGATGGCGAAGCCCACGATGAGCCCCGACGCCATGCCGGGGTTGCGCGGCATGTAGGCTTGCCCCAGCACGACCGACACCGTGAAGGTGGACACCAGGACGAACCCCAGCGCGCCCAGGAGGATGAAGCTCAGCACCCCCCGGACCAGGAGGAAGCCGATGGCGATGGGCGTCGCGAGGAGGAAGACGCTGACGACGTAGCGGCGCATGCCCACGCGGTCGGCGATGGGACCGGCGACGAGCGTGCCCAGGGCCCCGGCGCCCAGGAAAACGAAGAGCAGCGTCCCGATCATCCGCGGGTCGCCTCCGAGCACGTCCAGATAGTAGAACGGGACGAACGTCGTCAGGCCGAGCTGGGTCCACGACCGAACAGTGACGACCAGGATGAGGAGCGTCATCGCGGCGACCATGGTCCGGCCGGCCGGCGCCACGGCCGACTCGGTGCGAGACGCCGACGGCACCGAGAGCCGGGGGAGGATGCCGGTCAGCAGCGCCGCCACCAGGACACCGGGAAGGAGGAGCCCGAGGCTCCCCCAGAGCCCGAGCCCTGTGACGAGCGCCGTGATGAACGGGGGACCGATGGAAAGCCCGATATTGCCCCCCGTGGAGAAGATCGACAATCCCGTCGCCTTGCGGTCGCCGGCGACTCGAGTTGCGGTACGATACCCCTCCGGGTGGTACGCGGCGATCCCGAAGCCCGACACAAGCACGAGGAGCAGCACGACCCCGTAGGACGGGGCGAGGCCGGTCAGCGCGAACCCGAGCGACGAGAGGAAGACGGAGAGCGGCAACAGCCAGCGCCGGGTGGTCTGGTCGGCGAGGTAGCCGAAGAGGGGCTGGGTGAGGGACGACGTCACGTTGGCCATGAGGACGATGGCGCCCGTGGCCGCGTAGGAGAGGTCGAGTGCCGTCCGGAGAAACGGCAGCAGCGCGGGGAGCGACCCCTGGTTGGTGTCGACGACGAAGTGCCCCAAGGCCAGGAGGCCCAGCAGCCGCATATCGGGCTTGACGCGCTCCGCCGCGGCGACGACGGGAGGTGGCATAGGGACGGCGGCGGCGGTCCGGTCCGGGGTCATGAGCCTCTATGCTACACTAACTCCGCCATGGGCGTCCCGCTGAAGGTCGAGGCACTCGGCCACGTCTCGCTCTTCGTCAAGGACCTGGAAGCGTCCATTCGCTTTTACCGGGATGTCCTCGGGTTGAAGGACGTGGGAAGAGGGAAGAACGGCAGGATCGCGTTCTTCTCGGCCGGCCCGCATCACCATGACCTCTCGATCGAGGCCGCGAGGGTCGACGGGCCGGAACGGCCGCGGGGCGCGGCGGGACTCTACCACATCGCCTTTCAGGTCGGCACCACGCGCGAGGCGCTCGACGCGGCCCGCCGCTGGGTGGAGGCTCACGGGCTCGGGCTCTTCGGCGAGATGAACGCGCCCGCGAGCGCGTCGTTCTCGATCCACGACCCCGACGGCCACGAGATCGAGCTCTACGTGGACCTCCGCGCCGGCTGACGCACCCGCCAGATCGCGGCGGTTCCCGCCAGGAGCGCCACCACTACCAAGCCGAAGGCCCAGAGGTAGCTCCCCGTTAGGTCGAAAATCGCTCCCCCGGCCCAGGCCCCGAGCGCCTCGCCGGGCCCGGTGGCCAGCACGATCCAGCCGTAGATCGTGCCGAAGCTCGCCCCCGCGAAAATATCCGCCGTCCGCGCCGCCGTGACGATCCCGCTCGACCCCTGCGCCAGGCCGTAGAAGAGGACGTAGCAGGCGAGCCAGCCCGGCCAGCCGGTCCACACCAGGAGCCCCAGGGTCCCGATCCCCACGGCGGCGCTGGTGTACGTGAGCGTGAGCGTCGGCGCGCGCCCGAGCCGGTCGGCGAGCCACCCGGTCAGCAGCCGCCCGGCCAGGCTCACCAGGCTCACGGTACCGAGGGCGGTGGCCGCGGCGGCGGGGGAAACCCCCGCGCCCACGGCAAAGGCCAGCATGTGGACGTTCATGAGCGGGAAGGCCATCGCAGAGAAAAAGCGAACGGCGACGAGCCACCAGAAGCCGGATGTCCGCGCGGCGCGCGTGAGGGTCCAATGGTGGTCAAGCGACGGGCGCCCGGCCTCTCGCCCGCCCGGCGCCGGCGCCGTCTTACGTTCCAGCACGGAGGGGGGAAGACGCTGGAAGGCGTTGGCGGGAATCAGGATGGCCACAAGGAGACCCGCCCAGAGGGCGAGCGTCGTCCGCCACCCATAGCGCGCCACGACGGCCTGGGCGAGCGGGATGAAGAGGAAAGCGCCGAAGCCGGTGCCCAGGTCCGCCACGGCGATCGCCCGGCCGCGCGCCCCCGGATACCAGAGCGCCGCCACGACCATGTTGGGCTGGCTCCCGAGCGCCGAGAGGCCGAGGCCGGTGAGAATCCCGTAGGTCAGCAGCAGGACCGGCAGGCTGCCGGCCCGGCTCGCCAGGAGGAGCCCCAGGGCCGCGAGCAGCGCCCCGCCCTGGAACAAGCGGCGCGGCCCCAACCGGTCGAGGGCGTAGCCGATCGCCGGCCCGCCGAACCCTCCGAGGAGCAGCACCGCGGATTGGACGGTCGCGACCTCGGCGCGGGAGGCTCGGAAGTCCTGGATGAGCGGCAGGTACAGCACCGCGAAGGCCATGACGATCCCGTTCTGGACCGCCATGGTGAGCGCGGCGATCGCCACGCTCCCCCTGGGGTCAGGCTTGCGTATTTGCATCGGCAACGCAACAACGCAAGCCTGACCCCGGTGGGCTAGCCCGGATTATTCGCGGAGCAGCCGGGCGGGCCGATGGGTGACGCCGGGGACGGGGCGCCCCACGGCGCGGAGCGCCGACCCGGCCGCAAGGGCCGGGTGCCCGCAAAGGTGGCTCGCCTGCGCTCGCGCTTGCGAGTCGACAAGTGCGGCCTGCGCGGGAGCGAGCACCGTGGGTCTGTTCCCGGAGGCAGGACCTGTCGGCCCGCGGACATGACTCGCGCACTCATGAATAAAGCCGGCTAGGCGAAGAACGGCGCGAGCACCAGCGCGGCGCCCCCGGCCACCACTGAGGCGATCTGGCCGGCCGTGTTGGCTCCCGCCGCGTGCATGAGCAGATGGTTCTGCGGGTTGGCTTCGAGTCCCACCCTCTGGACGACGCGCGCACACATGGGAAAGGCGGAAATCCCAGCCGCCCCGATCAGGGGGTTGATCCTTTTCCCGGAGGCGAGATACATCCCTTTGCCCAGAATCAGCCCGGTGGCCGTGCCCAGGGCGAAGGCCACGACCCCCATGACGTAGATCATGATCGTTTCCAGCCGCAGGAAATCCCGAGCCACCATCATGCCCCCCACGGTGAGCCCGAGGAGGATCGTGACGATGTTGGCCATCTCGTTCTGGGCCGCTTGCGAAAGCCGTTCGAGCACTCTCGACTCCCTCAAGAGGTTGCCGAACATGAGGGTACCGATCAGGGGAGTGGCCTTGGGAGCGATGAGTCCCACGACGAGGATGGTCACGATCGGGAACAAGACGCGGGTGCGCCGGGACACTTTCTGCGCCCGAGTGGGCATCACAAGCCGCCGCTCCGCTTCTGTCGTGAGCGCCCGCATGATGGGCGGCTGGATGATGGGCACCAGGGCCATGTAGGAGTAAGCCGCCACCACGATGGCGGGCGTGTACTTGGAGCCAAGCATCGTGGCAACGTAGATGGAAGTGGGGCCGTCGGCGGAGCCGATGATGCCGATCGAGATGGCATCTTTGAAGCTGAAGTCGAAGAGGCGGAGGCCGCCATCGCCCAGGAAGTAGGCCAGGAAGAACGTGCCGAAGATCCCGAATTGGGCGGCGGCGCCCAGGAAGACGGTGTACGGACGCTCCAGCAGGGAGCCGAAATCGATCATGGCTCCCACCCCGATGAAGATGAGGAGAGGAAAGAGCTGCGTGTCGATGCCGGCTTTCCTCAGCACGGCGAGGAGGCCACCCGCTTCGGTGAGCCCGCCGAGGGGGACGTTCGCCAGGATGACTCCCATTCCGATGGGAACGAGGAGCACCGGCTCCACCTGCTTGGCGATACCCAGATAGATGAGGAGGCCGCCGAGCCCGAGCATGACGGCGGCCTGCCAGGTCAGGGCGAAAACGCCCAGGAGCTCGCCTTCAAACATCCCCCGCCCTTGTCGCTTGGGCTCTGGCCTCCGGCTTGGGCCTGAGCCAGCGGTTCAGGGCGGTCATCACCAGGACGAGGAGGCTCAACGTGGCGAAGACGATGGCCATGCCGGCCAGGACGAACCAGGTGGCCTTGAGCACCAAGGGATCCTAGGGTGACGCCTCGATGACGGCCAGCGGATCCCCGGCCTCGACGGTCTGGCCGGGGGACATATGGAGCGCCTTGACCGTGCCGCCCACCGGCGCCACGATCGGGAGTTCCATCTTCAACGCCTCGAGGACGCAGATGCGGTCTCCCGCGGCCACGCGCTTTCCCTCTCCGACGTGAACCCGGAGTATTTTCCCTGGCGCCGGAGCCTCGACGATATGTTCAGGCATTGCGTCCTCCCTCCTCTTTCTGGGCTTCCTTACCTGGCCCCGTCGTTTCGCATCGGCGTCAATCGGTCTGTCGAGGCACCGCGGCACGGTACCACGCGCGGGCCACCGAGTCAAACTCGACGCCCTCGCAAGCTCCGGATCGTTTGCCCCCCGTCGCCGTGGTATTATCATACGGCCCTTGGCGGACACGCGAACCGGGAGGATGGACGATATGTCTTTCGAGTTGTCTGACGAACTGAAAGCCCTCGTGCAAATCGCCCGGGACTTCGGCGCTGAAAAGATCGCGCCCTTCGTCAAGAAGTGGGACGAAGAGCACTATTTCCCCTATGAGGAAGTCATCAAGCCCATGGCGCAGCTGGGCTTCTTTGGCACCGTGATCCCCGAGGAATACGGGGGAAACAATATGGGCTGGCTCGCGACCATGATCTTGTCCGAAGAGATTGGCCGCGCCTGCAGCTCCCTCCGCGTCCAGATCAACATGCAAGCGGTGGGGTGCGCGTTTCCGATTCTTCGGTACGGGTCCGAGGCACTCAGGCGGAAGTACATCCCCAGGCTGGTCAGCGCGGACTATATGGGGGGGTTCGCCATCACCGAGCCCACCGCGGGTTCCGATGTGATGGCCCTGCGATCCACCGCCACGGACAAGGAAGACCACTGGCTCCTGAATGGATCGAAGACGTGGATCTCCAACGCGCGCCTCGCCGACGTGGTCATCTACTACGCCTACACGGACCGGGGCGCGCGCGGCAAGGGGCTCTCCGCGTTCGTCGTCGAGCTCAAGAACGTCGCTGGGGTCACCACCTCCGATCTGGACAAGATGGGGTCGCATTTGTCGCCCACCGGGGAGATCACGCTGACGAACGTGCGAATCCCCAAAGAGAACATCCTCGGCAAGCCGGGCGACGGGACCAGGATCGTCTTCGGCTCGCTCGACCAGACTCGCCTCTCGGCGGCCGCAGGCGCGGTCGGCCTCGCCCAGGCGTGCCTGGATCAGGTGACCAAGTACTGCAACGAGCGGGAGCAGTTCGGGCAGCCGATCGGCCAGTTCCAGATGAACCAGGACATGGTGGCGCAGATGGTCAGCGAGATCGAGGCGGCCCGGCTGATGGTCTACCGGGCGGCCTGGCAGAAGGATCAGGGCAACCTGGGGAACACGCTGGAAGTGGCCCAGGCGAAATACCTGGCCGGCGAGGTGGTGACAAAGGCCGCCAACTACGCCATGCGCATCCTCGGCGCCTATGGCTACTCGACCGAGTATCCCGTCGCCCGCTATTACCGGGACGCACCGACCTACTTCATGGTCGAGGGCTCGGCCAACATCTGCAAATCGATCATCGCGCTGGATCAGCTCGGCTATCGCAAAGCGAACCGGTAAGCGGAGGGGGACGGCGTATGCGCCCGTACTTCGAGAAGATGGAGGCTCTCGGCAAGCCGCTCAAACGGGGCGAGATCGAGGAGATGGCCGAAAACCGCGACCAGATCGCGGCCGTGCTCGAGGAGCTTGGGGCCGAGGTGAGCCGCGTGAAGAGCGCGGGGCTGCCCGCCGAGAAGGTTCACGAGCGGGGCGAGCTGACGGTCTGGGACCGGATCGAGTACCTCGTGGATCCCGGGACGTTCTGCCCCCTGCACACGCTCTACAATCCGCGCCAGAACGAGGAAGGCACGACCGGGGTCGTGGATGGGCTGGCCCGGATCGGCGGCAAGTGGTGCGTCCTCATCGGGTTCGACAACAAGGTCATGGCCGGGGCGTGGCTGGCCGGGCAGGCCGACAACAACCTGCGGGTCACCGACCTGGCCAAGCGTCTCCGGGTGCCCCTGGTCTGGCTGGTCAATTGCTCCGGGGTCAAGCTGACGCAACAGGATGAGGTCTATCCCGACCGCAGAGGCGGCGGCACCACGTTTTTCCGGCACGCCGAGCTGGAGAAACTCGGCATCCCGGTCCTGGCCGGGATCTACGGGACGAATCCGGCCGGCGGGGGCTATCAGAGCATCAGCCCGACGATCCTGTTCGCCCACAAGAACGCCAACATGGCCGTCGGGGGCGGAGGGATCGTCAGCGGCATGAGCCCCAAGGGCTCGTTCGACGAATCCGGGGCGGAACAGATCATCGAGGCCGCACGCCGTTTCAAGGAAGTTCCCCCGGGGAGCGCCCACATTCACTACGACTCCACCGGCTTCTTCGGGGCCGTGTTCGAGAAGGAGACCGAGGTTCTCGATGCGCTCAAGGAGTGCATGGCCCAGATCCCGGCGTATCACCCGAAGTTCTTCCGGGTCGCCGCGCCAGCCGAGCCGAAGTATCCGCTCTCGGACCTCGCCTCGATCGTCCCCCTCAACCCGAAGGCCGTCTACAGCATCGAAGACGCGCTGGCCCGCCTGGTGGATGGAAGCGAGCACCTGGAGTTCCGGCCGGGCTTCGGCCCGGAAGTGTACACCGGTCTCGTCAAGGTCGACGGGTTCCTGGTCGGGGTGATCGGCAACCGCCAGGGCCTTCTGGGGACCAACTATCCGGAGTACACCACCGAGTACATCGGCATCGGGGGCAAGCTCTATCGGCAGGGCCTGATCAAGATGAACGAGTTCGTGACCCACTGCGGGCGGGACCGGGTACCGATCATCTGGTTTCAGGACACGACCGGGATCGACGTCGGGGACACCGCCGAGAAGGCCGAGCTGCTCGGCCTGGGCCAATCACTGATCTACTCCATCGAGCAGACCGATCTGCCGATGATGCTCGTGGTGCTCCGGAAAGGCACGGCCGCCGCCCACTACATCATGGGTGGCCCCACCGCCAACAACCACAACGCGTTCACGCTCGGCACGCCCACCACCGAGATCTACGTCATGCACGGGGAAACGGCCGCGGTCGCCTCGTTCTCCCGGCGGCTCGTCAAGGAGAAGGAGGCCGGGCGACCGCTGAAGCCGGTCATCGATCAGATGAACGCGCTGGCCAGGCAGTACCGCGAGCAGTCCCGGCCGATCTACTGCGCCAAGCGTGGATTCCTGGACGAGGTCGTTCGTTTCGAGGAGCTCCGCCGCTACATGGTCGCCTTCGCCGGCTCCGCCTATCAGAATCCGCAGTCCATCTGCCCCCATCACCACATGATGCTGCCCCGGCTGATCCGGTCCCAAATCGTCAAAGGGCTGGACCGACCCAAGAAAGGACGCGGATCGTCAGCGTGAGGGCGCCGAAAGGGACGCGAGGAGGCCAAACAGCTGTCTCGCCAGCTCCTCATGCTCTATCACATTATTCGGATAAATCTCCAGCGCCGCTATTTCGTACAGCGGCTGGGTCTTCACCGGCTCACCCGGCGCGTACGATCTCACGTCGAGCGCCTGGAAGCACGATCGCCCCTCTCCGGGTCGATCGGTGACAAAGACAACATAAAGATTTGGCCACTTCGATTTGCTCTTTGCAAGCGGGCTGTTTTCTCCCTCGCGCTGTTGCAGCCCCAGGTACCGATCCAGGTCCGCCCTGTACTTCACCTCGATCATGAACGTCTGATACACGCCGGGCGCGTCGCGGCGAGCGAGATCTCCCTTCAGGGCCAAAAAATCAGGGACGAAATCTTCGTCCCTCCCGACTCTAAGTATTCCCCTTAGGTCGCTCTCCCTCCCGAACCGCGTCATCCGGTAGAGGGCTCTCCTGAACATGGATTCGACGAGCGCCTCGGCAATCCGCCCTTTGATGGTACGGAGATCGGGGCCCTTGCGACGGCGTGCCACGGGGAGGGAGACCGTCTCAGACGTTGGTGGGGATGGCGGGGGCGTCCTCGCCCAGCGCCTGCTCCAGGGCCTGGGCGAGGTCTCTGTCGTGCTCGTGGCTCGCCGCGAAAATCCGGCACTGGGCCACCTTCCCCGGGAGATACCGGAACAACTCCGTGAGCCGCTCCTTGGAGACCTGCCGGGTGGCCGAGTCGTAGATGTAGATCTGGCGGTCGCCCATCGCCAGCGGGTTCAGAGGGCGCGGGTCCTGGAGCGCCATGTCGATCTTGAAGGGGAAGCGCTTCAGCGGCGCCGGCAGCCGGTCCCGGACGCGCGCTTCCACCTCCTCGGCTTTCACGAAGTCCACCCCGCGCTGGATCTGGTACTTGTCCAGGACGACCTCGTGCGACATCCGCCACTTGAGCCGCCGGTCCAGGATCTGGCGCCACTCCGCGCCGAGCGCCTTCCGCTCCGCGTCCTCCGCGTCGTGCCAGCGCCCCACCTCTTCCAGGAGCGTCCACTCCGTCAGGTGGAGGTAGGGGTGGAGGTCCTTCCGCAGGTCGTACGGAAACACGATCTTCATGGTGTCGCGGAAGATCTCCTTCAGGTGGAGGTCGATGCCGCGCGTGGTCCGGTGGTAGTACACGTTGGTGTACATGTAGAACCGGGCGTTGAGGAACATGATGAAGGCCTGCGTGCCCCCGCGGTCCAGGGTCAGCCCCTCCTCGGTGAAGAAGGAGTAGTAGATGATCCGGTCGATGTCGATGGGGCCCACCGCCACGCCGCACATGTAGGAGTCGCGGAGCACGTAATCCATGTTGTCCGCCGTGTAGATGCCCGAGAGGATCGGCTTCAGGAAGGCGAGCCACCGGGGGTGGCCGGCCTCGGGGCGGGTGAAGGCTTTCCCCATCAGGTAGCAGATCCAGTCGGGATCGATGGCCTCGCCGGAGGCGAAGGGACCGGCCGGGCTCCGCCGGAGCCCCCGGATGGTGTCGCCCAGCTCTTCCCGGATGATGCGTTGGCCGACCATCTCGTGGGTCAGGTCGAAGTCCACCAGGAAGTTGTCGTCGAAGAAGTGCCCGAAGGGGCCGTGGCCCACGTCGTGGAGGAGGCCCGCCATGCGGAGCAGCTCCTCGACCAGCGCCGGCGACGGGCAGTCGGGGAAGACTGCCTTGAGTGAGGGGTAGAGCTGCTGGCCGAACCGGCCGGCCAGGTGCATGGCGCCCAGCGCGTGCTGGAAGCGGCTGTGCTCGGCGGCGGGGAACACCCAGCGCGCCGACTGGAGCTGCGGGATCCGCCGGAGGCGCTGGACCCACGAGGTGTCCATCAGGTCCTGCTCGGTCGCCTCCCCCGGCACGCCGTCCGGCCGCGTGTAGAGGATGTAGCGGTGAATCGGGTCGGCGATGAGCCCGCGCCCCTGGTAGGTGTCCGCCCCTTTCATGCCGCTAGGGCCCCGTGGTGTGGAAGAACTGGTAGCGGTCCGCCGGCCGCACGGTGATGGCCTCGAAGCGCGAGCCGCGCAGCACCACCACGGTGAGCTCCTGGCCGACCTCGGTCCCCCAGAGCCGGGTGTAGAACTCTTCCTGGCTCACGACCTTCTCGCCGTTGACGCGCACGATGACGTCACCGCGCTGAAAGCCCGCCCGTCCGGCGGGCCCCACGGGGGAGATGCCCGCGATCACCACGCCGCCGCTCTCGACGGGCAGGGTGTAGAGCCCGAGCCAGGGACGCGGCTTCCGGCTCGCGACCCGGCCCTTCTGGATCAGCTCGTCCTTTCCCGGGAGGAACTTCTCGATGGGAATGGCCAGGTTCACGGCCGGGCGCTCGCCCAGCCGGAGGGAGGTGATCCCGATGACCTCCCCGTTGACGTTCACCAGCGGGCTTCCCCCGAAGGCCGGGTTGTACGGAGAGACGACGAAGGCCCGATCCAGCATGTACTCCCAGTAGCCGGCGAACCCGCGGATCTCCGTGACGCTCCCGCTCGTGACGACCAGGTTGTTGTCCGCATCCACCCCGACGGTGGCGGTGGCCTGGCCGACGCTGACGCCCGATGAATCTCCAACAGTCGCCGCGGGCCACGGCCCCGGCCCGTCGAGCTTCACGACGCCGAGGCCGACCTCCAGATCGAGCCCGACCAGCTTGCCCGGCACGGTCCGCCCGTCGCGCAGGGACACTTCGATGCTCCCCGCGTCCAGCAGGACGTAGCTCACGGTCAGCGCGTAGCCCACGGGGTCGAAGATGACGCCGCTCCCCCAGCGCTCCGGGCCGAGCGTCAGGACCGACGGGCGGTTCCGCGGGACCTGGACCTTGATCCCCACCACGGCGGGCTCGACCCGCTGGACGTAGGAGGGAACGGCGGGGGCAGTCTTGGGATCGGGCTTCTGCTCGGTGCCGCGCGGCGCGGCCCCCAGGGCGAGCGGGAGCGCCAGGAGGAGGACAAGCGCCGGGGCCATGCGTCTCATGACCGACCTCTTCATCACTGCCGTTAGTCTACCCCGCCGCGTCGGGGTGGGCCAGATACTCTCGGAGGGCGTCGGACCACCGGCGGAGCGGCGGCCATCCCTCGAGCTCCCAGCAGTAGTTTCGAAGGACCGAGTTCCGGGGGCGCGGAGCCGGGCGCCGGAGGTCCTTCGACCCGATCGGCTCCAGGCGCGTGCCCCTGAGCCCGGCGTTCTCCACGATCGCGGCGGCAAAGCGGTACCACGAGCAGGAGCCGCTGTTCGTCACATGCCAGACGCCGTAGTGCGGCGCGCTGATGAGGCGGGAGATGCCCCGGGCCAGGTCGCGAGTGTAGGTGGGCGAGCCGACCTGGTCGTCCACCACCCTCAGCTCCTCGCCGGCCCGCGCCTTGGCCAGGATGGTCTTCACGAAGTTCTTCCCTCCCGGGCCGAAGAGCCAGGAGGAGCGGACGATCCAGTGGCGGGGCGTCAGGGTCTGGACGTAGCGCTCGCCGCCCAGCTTCGAGGCGCCGTAGCACGAGATGGGGTTCGGCGCGTCGAACTCGGTGGACGGGTCGGGCTTCTCGCCGTCGAACACGTAGTCGGTGGAGATGTAGCAGCAGGCCGCGCCGGTTTCCTGGCAGGCCACGGCGACGTTGCGGCTGCCGAGCGCGTTGACCCGCCAGGCGCGGTCCGGATCGCGCTCGCAGCCGTCCACGTCGGTCCACGCCCCCGCGTGGATGACCGCCTGGGGCCGGGCGCGGCCGAGCGCGGCCAGGGTGGCGCCGAGATCGGTGAAGTCGAGATCAGCGCGGGCGAAGGCCGCGACGTCATGCTCGGGGCTCAAGGTTTCCTTGAGCGCCCGGCCCAGCATCCCCCCCGCGCCCGTGATGAGGATCTTCATGCGCGGCTGGCGTACTGCCTCGCCTAGTAGGCCTTGAACTCGCCCGACTTGATGGGCCGCCACCAGGCCTCGTGCTCCTGGTACCAGCGCACCGTCTCCGCCAGCGCCGCCCCGAACTCGTGAGCCGGCTTCCAGCCGAGGGCCCGGATCTTGTGGCAGTCGAGCGCGTAGCGACGGTCGTGGCCGGGGCGGTCCTTCACCGGCTGGATCAGGCTCTCGGGCTTGCCCAGGAGCCGGAGGATCTGGCGCGTCAGGACGATATTCTCCACCTCCGTCCCGCCCCCGATGTTGTAGACCTCGCCGGGCACCCCCGCGTGGAGCACCAGATCGATGGCGGCGCAGTTGTCCCGGACGTAGAGCCAGTCCCTCACGTTCCTCCCGTCCCCATAGAGCGGGAGCGGGCGGTCCTCGAGGGCGTTGGTGATGAAGAGAGGGATCATCTTCTCCGGGTACTGGTTCGGGCCGAAGTTGTTGGAGCTCCTGGTGATGAGAACGGGGAGCCGGTAGGTGCTCCAGTAGGCGCCGACCAGCAGGTCCCCACCCGCCTTCGACGCCGAGTAGGGGTTCGAGGGCCGGAGGGGGGCGCTCTCCCTCGCGGCGCCGCGCTCGATGGAGCCGTAGACCTCATCCGTGGAGATCTGCACGTAGCGGGGAATCCCGAGTTCCCGCGCCGCCTCCAGCAGCGTGAAGGTCCCCAGCACGTCCGTCTTCAAGAACTCGTCCGCCCCCAAGATGGACCTGTCAACGTGACTTTCGGCCGCGAAATTGAGGACGGCGTCCACGCCGCGCATCGCCTCGCGGACCGCCGCCCCGTCGCAGATGTCGCCGCGGACGAAGCGGTAGCGCGGATCGCCCTCCACGTCCCGGAGGTTCTCGAGATTGCCGGCGTAGGTGAGCTTGTCCAGGTTGACGACGGAATCGCCGGGGTACGTCCGGAGGATGTGGCGGATGAAGTGGGCGCCGATGAAGCCCGCACCCCCCGTGACCAGGAGCTTCACGCGCCCCCTCTACTCCCGCCCGGTCTCCCAGAGGTCGGCGCCGGCAAAGTCCCACGGCAGGCGCCCCTCGTCCGAGGTCTCCGGGGCGGGGGCAAAGTGCGTGTCCGTGAAGTAGACGATCCGGCTCCGCGCCGGCGCCAGGTTTCGACAGCCATGCGCGACCCCGGGCGGGATCAGCACCAGGCGAGAATGGCCATCGCCCAGCACCAGGCGCAGGCGCACCCCTTCAGTGGGCGAGCCGCCCCGCACATCCACGAGCCCCAGGAGGATCTTGTCCCCGGGCGGGACGAACCAGACGTCGGTCTGCCGCCGGTGGAGGTGAAAGGCCTTGATCGCACCCGCCTCCAGCTCGCTGTAGTTCACCTGGGCCAGGACGAAGCCCCCAAACGCCGCGCTGACGCCGGCCGTGAAGCGGCCGAGCTCGGTGAAGGAGCCGCCGTCGTCGGTGTGGCGGTGGAGCTCGACGACCTCCACGCCCTTGATCGAGGGTTTCGGCGTGTAGTCCTGGAGTCGGAACCGCCGCTGGGCCTCGCCGCTCAGCTCCATGGGCGCGCTCCCGCTCGGCTCAGACGAGGCCGACCTGCGACCGGTCGCCGAGCATGAGGTTGTAGGACTTGGGCTTGGACTCGGACCGGTAGATCACCACGTTGCGCCCCACGAGGCTCGACTCGATGCGCCCGCCGACGTCCGTGATGCTGGAGCCCTCCAGGATGATCGAGTGCTCCACCTCGCTCCCCCGGATCACCACCTGATCCCCCACCGCCGTGAAGGGGCCGATGTAGGCGTTCTCGATGCTGGCCCCCTTGCCGATGATGGCCGGGCCGCGGACGACGCTCCTGACGATCTTGGCTCCCGCCTCCACGCTGACCTTCCCGTGGATTTCCGAGGCCTCGACCTCGCCCTCCACCCGCGGCTCGAGCGTGTCCAGGATGATCCGGTTGGCCTCGAGCAGGTCCTCGAGCTTGCCGGTGTCCTTCCACCACCCCTGGATCACGTGCGGCCGCACCGTGCGGCCGGTGTCGATCAGGCGCTGGATGGCGTCGGTGATCTCCAGCTCGCCCCGGGCGGACGGCGTGATCGCCTTGACCGCCTCGAAGACGGTCCGGTCGAACATGTACACCCCGACCAGGGCCAGGTCGGAGGGCGGCCGGCTCGGCTTCTCCACGAGGCGCACCACCTTGCCCCCGGCGAGCTCGGCGACGCCGAATTGCTGGGGGTTGGGCACGTGGGCCAGGAGGATCTGGGCGTTCGGCTTCTCCTCGCCGAAGCGCTGGACGAGCGGCGCCAGCGTCTCCCGGATCAGGTTGTCGCCCAGGTACATGACGAACGGGTCGGCCCCGAGGTAGGGCTCCGACACCAGGACGGCGTGGGCGAGCCCCAGCGGCGCCTCCTGCTCGATGTAGGTGACGCGCACCCCGAAGCGGGCGCCGTCGCCGACCGCGTCCATGATCTCGCGCTTGGTGTCCCCGACCACGATGCCGATCTCCCGGATCCCGGAGGCGGCGAGGGCCTCGATCCCATAGAATAGGATCGGCTTGTTCGCCACCGGGACCAGTTGCTTGGCCGAGGTGTACGTGATCGGGCGGAGGCGGGTGCCCCGGCCGCCGGCGAGGATGAGGCCTTTCATAGAAGTTCGCCTAAGATAAGGCGAGTATAGCAGGGGCCCTTGGGCGGCAACAAGGGCGATTGGAGAAATGTCCTTGACTTGATCGGAAATGGTGGTATTCTCTTTTATCAAATAGGACAAGGAGTTAGAGAATGAAGACGCTGAGGGAGATGCTGGCGGAAGCCCGGCAGGCGATCCGGGAGGAAGGGCCGGAGGATCTCCAGGCACGCCTGGCTTCGGGCGAGCCCCTCGTCCTGATCGACGTGCGCGACCCGGACGAGTACCGCGACGGCTACATCGAGCCGGCGGTGAACATCAGCCGCGGCTTCCTCGAGTTCAGGATCGGGACCGCCGCCCCCGACCCCAGCGTCCCCATCATCCTCTACTGCCAGACGGGCCTCCGGTCGGCGCTGGCCGCCAAGGCGCTCAAGGACCTCGGGTTTCCCAACGTCATCAACCTGGCGGGCGGCTACCAGCGGTGGATCCAGTCCGGCCATCCGACCGTCAAGGACTCGCCGCTCACCACGGATCAGATCCAGCGCTATAGCCGCCATTTCCTCCTCGGCCAGGTCGGCGAAAAGGGCCAGCGCAAGCTCCTGCGCTCGAAGGTCCTCCTGATCGGCGCCGGCGGCCTGGGCTCGCCCACCGCCTACTATCTCGCCGCCGCCGGCGTCGGCACG
>Ga0156024_1060_pt7 | contig 20755 bp, 17 predicted proteins | sample RifCSPlowO2_02_FD_107678 | JGI IMG/M metagenome (GOLD analysis project Ga0156024, IMG submission 107678) | Candidatus Rokubacteria bacterium RIFCSPLOWO2_02_FULL_68_19 | reverse complement strand
AGCTTCACGAAGTCGGGGCCGGACGACAGGTCGATCGAGCAGTAGCGCTCCTTGTAGATGATCTCCTGCCACTGGCGCACCATACCGTGGCAGCCGTTGTTGATGATCACGGTCTTCACCGGCAGCCGGCTCTCGTAGACCGTGGCCAGCTCCTGGCTGTTCATTTGGAAGCTGCCGTCGCCGTCGATGTTGACCACGAGCTTATCCGGGTGGGCCGCCTGCACCCCCATCGCCGTGGGCAGCCCGTACCCCATGGTCCCGAGGCCGCCGGACGTGCACCAGGCCCGGGGATGCTTGAAGCGGTAGTACTGCGCCGCCCACATCTGGTGCTGCCCCACGCCGGTCACGATGAGCGCCTCGCCCCGGGTGAGATTCGAGATCTCCTGGATGACGTACTGGGGCTTGATCACCTCGTCGTCCCAGTCGTAGCGGAGCGGGAACTCAGCCTTCCAGCGGGCGATCTGGTCGTTCCACTGCTTGCGCGCCTCGCGGGCCAGCGAGGGCACGCCCTGCTGGGTCTCCGCCTCGACCTCCTTGATCAGCCGGGCAAGAACCCGCCGGCAATCGCCGACGATGGGGATGTGCACCTGGATGTTCTTGGAGATGGACGAGGGATCGATGTCGATGTGGATGATCTCGGCGTTGGGCGCGAACATTTCCACCTTGCCCGTCACCCGATCGTCGAACCGCGCCCCGACCGCGATCAGGCAGTCCGAGTCATGGACCGCCATGTTGGCGTAGTACGTGCCGTGCATGCCGAGCATTTCGAGGGAGAGCGGGTGATCGGACGGAAAGGCCCCGAGCCCCATCAGCGTGGTGGTCACCGGGGTCTGGGTCATCTCGGCCAGCCGGCGGACTTCTTCGGAGGCGTCCGAGGAGATGATACCGCCGCCCACGTAGAGCACGGGACGCTTGGCCTTCAGGATCGCGCGCGCGGCCTTCTTGATCTGGCCGGGATGGCCGTCGTAGGTGGGGTTGTACGAGCGGAGATGGATCTTGTCCGGGTACTCGAAGGGCCACTCCTTCACCAGGACGTCCTTGGGCAGGTCCACGTGGACCGGTCCCGGGCGGCCGGTGGCGGCGAGATAGAACGCCTCTTTGATGGTCGAGCCGAGGTCCTTGCCGTCCTTCACCAGGAAGTTGTGCTTCGTGCAGGGCCGCGTGATGCCGACGTTGTCGGCCTCCTGGAAGGCGTCGTTGCCGATCATGTGGGTCGGCACCTGGCCGGTGAAGGCGACGATCGGGATGGAGTCCATGTACGCGTCCTGGAGCGCGGTGACGAGGTTCGTGGCGGCCGGCCCGGACGTCACAAGGCACACGCCCACCTTGCCCGTCGTGCGCGCGTAGCCCTCGGCAGCGTGACCCGCCGCGGCCTCCTGGCGGACGAGGATGTGGCGCAGCCCGGCGAAGTCGTAGAGGGCGTCGTAGATCGGGAGCACCGCTCCGCCGGGCAGGCCGAAGAGCACGTCCACACCCTCGCGCTTCAAGCACTCCAGAAAAATCCGCGCCCCTGTGAGTTTCACTGCCAACGCCTCCCCTTAAAGCAGACCGGCCGTGGCCAAAAGCTCCCGGATCTCATCGATGGCATCGCCGTCGGGCGTGGCGAGCGGCGCCCGGCAGGGACCGCCGTAGAAGCCGAGCAGGTCCAGGGCCGCCTTGAGGCCCCCGATGCCGTGGCGGCCGTGGACGCCGCGATCCACCGCCAGCATTCGATGCACGACCTCGCGCGCCTCGTCCCAGCGTCCCCGCCGCGCGAGCGAGTAGACCTCGCAGTGCTCCCGGGCGGCGAGAACCGCCAGGGCCAGGATCCCGCCGGATGAGCCCAGCGTCAGCGACGGCAGCAGGGCCGACGCCGCCCCCACCAGCACGTGGAAGGACTTCGGCGTCAGGTGGATGAGCTGCGCCGCCTGCGCGATGTTCCCCGAGGAATCCTTGATCCCGCACACGTTCGCGTGCTCGGCAATCCGCGCGACGGTCTCCGGCTCCAGGTTGATGCCGGTGTTCTGCGGGAAGTTGTAGATCATCACCGGAATGGGCGAGGCCTCCGCGACCGCCAGGTAATGCCGGATCTGCGCCGCCGGCTGCGAGAGCCCCTTTTTGTAGTAGTGGGGGGTGATGACGATCGCCGCGTCGGCCCCGATCTCCGCGGCGCGCCGGGTCTGCCGGATCGTGCCCTGCGTGGACTCGGTCCCGGTCCCGGCGATGAAGAACTTCTCGCGCGGAATAGCCGCCCGCGCCGCCACGAGGACCGCATCCTTCTCCGCCTCCGTGAGCAGCGGAAACTCTCCCGTGGAGCCGAGGATGACGTAGCCGGCCAGCGCGGTCTCGTTCCAGCGCGCCAGGTTGGCCTTCAGGCGGTCGAGGGCCACCGCCTCCCCCCGGAAGGGCGTCGGGACCGGGATGAACACTCCTTCCAGCTCAGGCATTCGGACCCTCCATGCGCGCTCGTTGCTCTTTGATCCGGGCCTGAGCCGCCGCCAGACGCGCGACGGGAATCATGAAGGGCGAGCAGGAGACGTAGGTCATGCCCACGCGGTGGCAGAACTCGACGGAGGACGGTTCCCCCCCGTGCTCCCCGCAGATGCCCACCTTCAGGCCAGGCCGGGTCTTCCGCCCGCGCTCGATGCCGATCCTGATCAGCTCCCCGACCCCCTCTTGGTCCAGGACCGAGAACGGATCGGAGGGCAGGAGCCCCCGGTCGATATAGAACGGCAGGAACTTCCCGATGTCGTCGCGGCTGTAACCGAACGTCATCTGGGTGAGGTCGTTGGTCCCGAACGAGAAGAATTCCGCGTCCTCCGCGATCCGATCCGCCACCAGCGCCGCCCGCGGCACCTCGATCATCGTGCCGATCAGGTACTTCACGTCCGCGCCCGCGTCGGCCATCACCGTGTCGGCCACGGACCGGGTCATCTCGTGGGTGAGCTTCATCTCGCCCACCGTCCCCGTGAGGGGGATCATGATCTCCGGTTCGACCTTGACCCCTTCCCGGGTGACCGCGCAGGCCGCCTCCATGATGGCGCGCACCTGCATCTCGTAGATCTCCGGGAACGTGATCCCCAGGCGGCAGCCGCGGTGCCCGAGCATCGGGTTCGCCTCCTGGAGCGAGCGCACCTTGGCCATGACGTCTTCGAGCTGGCGGGCACGCGCCTGGTTGATCCCCAGCGCGTCGAGGCGCGTGTGCTCCTCCAGGAGCTCCGTGTACTTCGGGAGGAACTCGTGCAGGGGCGGGTCGAGCAGGCGGACGGTCACCGGGAACCCGTCCATCGCCCGGAAGATTCCGATGAAGTCCTCGCGCTGGAGGGGCAGCAGCTTCTCGAGCGCCACCTGCCGCGCCTTCGTGTCGCCGGCCATGATCATCTCGCGCACGATCGCAATGCGCTCGGCCTGGAAGAACATGTGCTCGGTGCGGACGAGGCCGATCCCCTCCCCGCCGTTCTCCCGGGCCTTCCGGGCGTCCTCGGGCGTGTCGGCGTTGGCGCGCACGCCCAGGGTGCGAATCTCGTCCGCCCACTTCAGGAACACGCGGAGCCCCTCGCTGATTGGCGGCGGAATTCGCGTGACTGCGTCCAGGAGAATCTCGCCGGTGTGGCCGTCGATCGAGATCAGGTCTCCCTCGCGGACGAGGGTCCGGCCGGCCTGAAACGCGCGGCGCTCCTCGTCCACGAAGATGTCGCCCGCGCCGACGATGCAGCACTTGCCCATTCCCCTCGCCACCACGGCGGCGTGCGAAGTGAGGCCGCCCCGGGACGTCAGGATCCCCTCGCCGGCCCACATGCCGGCCACGTCCTCGGGCGAGGTCTCCGGGCGGACCAGCAGGACCTTCTGGCCGCTCTTGGCCCACTCCACCGCGCGATCGGCGTTGAAGACCACCCGCCCGACGGCAGCGCCGGGACCCGCCGGGAGGCCCTTGGCCAGCAGGCGCCCCTTCCCGATGGCCCGCGCCTTGTCGGTGGGGTCGAAGATGAAGTGCAGCAGCTCGTGGAGGCGGTGCGGCTCCAAGCGGAGCAGCGCGGTCTCCTTGTCGATGAGCCCTTCGCGAACCATCTCGACGGCCATCCTGACCGCGGCTTTCGCCGTCCGTTTGCCGGAGCGCGTTTGCAGGAGAAAGAGCGCTCCGTCCTGGATGGTGAACTCGATGTCCTGCATGTCGCGGTAGTGGCGCTCGAGCCGGTCCTTGATCGCGACCAGCTCCTCGTAGACCTTCGGCGCCCGCGCCTGGAGCGCCGTGATGGGCTCGGGGGTGCGGACCCCGGCGACAACGTCCTCCCCCTGGGCGTTGACCAGGAATTCCCCGAAGAAGCGCCGCTCGCCCGTGGCGGGGTTCCGGGTGAAGGCCACGCCGGTTCCCGAGCTCTCACCCAGGTTGCCGAACACCATCGCCATCACGCTGACCGCGGTCCCCCAGTCGTGGGGGATCGCGTGGATCTTGCGGTAGGCGACCGCCCGCTGGTTGTTCCAGGAGTTGAAGACCGCGTCGATCGCCAGGCGGAGCTGCTCGAGGGGATCCTGGGGGAACGCCTCCCCCGTCTTCTCCCTGACCAGCATCTTGTACCGACCCACCAGGTCCACGAGCGCCTCGGCGGGCACCTCGGGATCGCTCTTCGCGCCGATGCGCGCCTTGGTCTCGTCGAGGAGCCGCGCGAAGGCCGGCCGCTCCAGACCCAGCACCACGTCGCCGAACATCATGACGAAGCGACGGTAGCAGTCCCACGCGAAGCGGTCGTTCTTGGTCCGCCGGGCGAGCCCGACCACGCTCGCATCGTTGAGGCCGAGATTCAGGACCGTGTCCATCATGCCCGGCATCGACACGCGGGCCCCCGATCGCACCGACACCAGGAGCGGGCTCGCCGGGTCCCCGAAGCGCAGATTGGTGGCGGACTCCAGCCGCCGCAGGTTGGTGACCACCTCGTCCCACATGCCGTCCGGATGCCGTTTCTCCCGCCTGAAGTACTCAACGCACGCCTCGGTCGTGATCGTGAAGCCCGGGGGCACCGGGATGCCGAGACTGGTCATCTCCGCCAGATCGCACCCCTTTCCCCCCAGGAGGTCCCGCATTCCAGCGGATCCTTCCGCCTTCCCGCCGCCGAAGAAGTACACGTACTTGACCATCGGTCGCGATCTCCCCCTGGTGGGCCGGAAAATCCTTATAAACCTAGCAAAATCCCCTCTTCCGTGTCAAGGAGTTCGCGCCAAAAATCAAAGGGCCACGGGGTGTCCCGTGGCCCTCACTCGCGTCTCCAGCCACGGGTTCTCCCGCCCGTGGCATCCGGCGTTCGCGCTACGCGGCGGATGCTCCGGGCAGGCCCGGAAGGACCAGAATCAGGCCCAGTCGCAGCATCCGGAGCGAACGCTCACCCGTCATAGTGGAAAGTACCGTACCCTATCCCTCGGACCGCTGTCAAGCTGCTCAGCGGGTAACCAGGGCCTCCACGGCGTTCAGATGATCGAGCATCGCCCGCCGCGCCCCGGGCTCGTCCCGGCGGCGAATGGCATCGAGGATCCGCCGGTGGTCCTGGTGGGACCGCGTGGGGCGCCCGGGGGTCTGAAGCGACTCCTCGCGGCTCTGGGTCAGCAGATCCATGAGGGCATTGACGATCCGAGTGATCGCCCGGTTGCGCACCGAGGCGGCAATGGATGCGTGAAACGCCGCGTCCTGGGCCAGGCCGGTGAGCCCCGCGGCCACCTCCTTCGCCTGCTCCTCCAGGATCCGCTCCATCTCGTGGAGGTCGTCCTGCGTGGCCCGCCGCGCCGCGAGGCCGGCGATGGCGGGCTCGAGAAGCCGCCGCGCCTCGAACAGCTCGCCGACGGCTTCGCGCTGGGAGAGGATGACGTGGGCCAGTGGCTCGATCAGGGACTCGACCGAGACCTCCCGGACGAAGGTTCCCTCGCCCGGGCGGATCTCGATGAGCCCCAGGCTCTCCAGGGTGCGGAGCGCCTCGCGAACCGATGTGCGGCTGACCTTGAACTGGGCCGCGAGGTCCCGCTCGGGGGGGAGCTGATCGCCGGACTTGAGGCGGCCCTCCGAGATCAGCGCCCTGACCTGGCGCACGATCTCCTCGTAGATGCGGGTACTCTTGATGGGCTCGACGTGGGGCAGTTCCACCGGCCCCTACTCCGCGGCCCCTGACGTCTCGACCGCTTCGGAAACGCTCCCCTGAGCGCGGCGGGCCAGCCACCAGCCGAGGAGCGTCAACCCTACCCCTAGCACGGCGGACACCACGTAATGGAGGACGCCGGCCCAGGGACCGATCCAACCGTGGACGATCTTGTCCTTGACGATCATCTCTCCCGCCACCCAGCCCAGGACGCCCCCGCCGAGCCAGACGATCCACTGGAAGCGGTTCATGAGGCGCGCCAGGAGGCCGCTCCCCCAGATCACGATGGGGATGGAGAGCCCGATGCCGAAGGCGACCAGCACAAGGTCGCCGTGGGCCGCCCCCGCGACGGCCAGGACGTTGTCGAGGCTCATGATGACATCGGCCACGATGATGATCCAGACGGCCTCCCAGAATGTGGTCCCCTGGCGGACCGTGTGCCCACCCTCCCCGCCGCCCGCGTCCTGTCGGACGAGCTTGACCGCGATCCAGATCAGGATCAGCCCCCCCACCGCCTGGAGGAACGGAATCCTCAGGAGCTGGGAGATGATGGCGATGAACGCGAGCCTGAGCGCCACGGCGCCGAACGTCCCTCCGATTCGGCCGTAAAACTGCTCCCGGGGCGGCAGCGTCCGGACCGCGAGGGCGATGACGAGGGCGTTGTCGCCGGCCAGGCTGAGATCGATGATGACGATGGCCAGCCAGCGGGCCCAGAACTCATACGTCAGGATTTCCACGTTCCCCCCTCAGCGTCCGATGAAGAGCGAGATCCCCGGCGCGACGAGCAGCCGCTCCGTGACGCTCCCGAGCAGGATCCGCTCGAGCCCCGTCACGCCGCGCGGACCGGCGGCCACCAGCGAGGCGTTCGCCTTCCGCGCCGTAGCCAACACCTGGTCGGACGGGATGCCGGACCTGACCACGGCCTCTGCCTTCCACCCGGCGTCTCGAAACATGCCCGCGACCTCGCGGACCTCCCGCTCCGCCGCCTTCCGAAGCTCCTCGCCGGCGCGCGCGACCTCCCCCCTGAGCGTGTCGGCGACGCGCCGGGGCAGGAGGCCAAGGGTCTTCACGCGGAGCGGCTCGACGACCCGGACCACGGTGACCGCGTGCCCCGGGCCGCGGATCTCCGCGAGCCGCCGGGCAGCGGCCCGCGCGTCGTTGGAGCCGTCCACGGCCATCACCGCCCGGATCGGCGTCCGGATGTCGCCCTTGACGACCAGCACGCTGGAGGAGGCGGCCCGCGCGACTGCCGAGCTCACGCTCCCGACAAGCAAGCCGCGCACCGCGCCGAGGCCCCGGGCGCCGACGACGATCACGCCTGCGCCCCACTCGGAGGCGGCGTCCAGGATCGTCCGCGCGGGGGACCCGAACAAAACGGTGCAAGAAACCTTCGCCCCCGCCTTCTCGAGCCGGGCCCGGGAGGCCGCGGCGAGCTTCTCGTCGCGGGCCCGGCGCGCCGCGATGGTCTCGGGCATGCCCTCCAGCGGGTCCACGACGCTCAGGACCCGCACCTCGCTGCCCTCCGGCCAGGGCACCCCGGCCGCCGCCGCCACCGCGCGCTCGGCGCCCTTGGAGCCGTCGGTGGCGACCAGGACCTTCCAGCCTCGCGGTCCGTCCGTCATGCGTCTGCTCCTTGCGGCGCTCTCAGTGGAGGCCTGTTTCCCGCGCGGGGGCCGGAAAGCCGCGGAGCCGGCGCCACCAGGGGGTGATGACCGGCAGGATGAAGAAGAACACGGCGACCGCGCTGATCGCGCCGGAAATGGGCCGGGTGAAGAAGATCGCGAGCGAGCCCTGCGACATGATGAGGCTCTGCCTGAGCGCGTTTTCCGCGATGTCGCCGAGCACGAGAGCCAGCACGAGCGGCGCCAGCGGGTAGTCGAGCTTCTTGAAGACGTACCCGACCACGCCGAACAGGAGCATGTACCAGATGTCGATCATGCTGTTGTGGACGGCGTAGGAGCCGATCGCGCAGACCACGATGATCGAGGGTGTGAGAATGCCGAAGGGGATGCGCAGGATCCCGGCGAAGAACGGAACGAACGCCAGCACCATCAGGACGCCGATGATGTTGCCCGTATACATGCTCGCGATGAGGCCCCAGACGAACTCCGGCTGTTCCTTGAACAGCATGGGCCCGGGCTGGAGCCCCCAGATGATGAGACCGCCCAGCATCACCGCCGCCGTCGGCGACCCCGGGATGCCGAGCGTGATCATGGGCAGCATGGCGGCGACACCGGCCGAGTGGGCGGCGGTCTCCGGCGCGACGACGCCCTCCAGTTCGCCCTTCCCGAACCGGTCGGAGTTTTTCGAGAAGCGCTTGGCGAAGGCGTAGCTCATGAACGACGCGGGCGTCGCGCCGCCCGGCTTGAACCCCATCCAGAAGCCGATGAACGCGCCGCGCGCGAAGGTCCGGTAGTAGCGCGGCAGGATCTTCCACGTGTCCAGCACCACCCGGAGGTTCATCCGCGTCTTGGCGCCATGGAACTTGAGCCCCTCCTCCACGCTCAGGAGGATCTCGCCGATCCCGAAGAGGCCGATGACCGCGACGATGAAGTCGAAGCCCTTCATCAGGTCGGTGACGCCGAACGTCAGGCGGAGCTGGCCCGTGACGATGTCGAGCCCCACCGAGGCGAGGATGAACCCCAGGAGGATCGAGACCAGCGACTTCAGCGGGTTGCCGCCGCCCAGACCGACGAAGCTCGAAAAGGTCAGCAGCTGGATGGCGAAGAACTCCGGAGGGCCGAACTTCAGGGCGATCTCCGCCAGCAGCGGGGCGAAGAAGGTGATCAGCACGGTTGCGAAGAGCGCGCCCACGAACGACGACGTGAACGCCGCGGTGAGCGCCTGGCCGCCCTGGCCCTGCTGGGCGAGCGGGTACCCGTCGAAGGTCGTGGCGACCGACCAGGGCTCCCCCGGGATGTTGAACAGGATGGAGGTGATGGCGCCGCCGAAGAGCGCCCCCCAGTAGATCGACGTCAGCAGGATGATCGCCGAGGTCGGGGGCATCGTGAAGGTGAGGGGGAGCAGGATGGCGACGCCGTTGGCCCCCCCCAGACCGGGGAGCACGCCGATAATCGTGCCCAGCGCGATCCCGACCACGGCGACGAAGAGGTTGAACGGCGTGATCGCGACGTGGAAGCCGAGGGCGAGGTTCTCGATCCCCACCGCTCAGTACCCCAGCCACGCCTCGACGGGCCCCTTCGGCATCGGCACGAGGAACCATGTCTCGAAGATGAGGAACGTGGCGACGGGAATCCCGATCCCGAGCCCGACCACCGCGAGCCAGGAGTGGCGCCCCACCCAGCGCATGTAGAAGCCCAGGTAGAGCGCGGAGGCGACGTACAGGCCGATGAACTGCGTCAGCACGACCATCCCTGCCGCGGGCCACAGAACCTTGAGCACCGGGCCGAGCTGCCGGCGGCTGACGAAGGGCCGGGTCGAGGCCCGGCGGGCCGCCTGCACGAGGATCACGCCGGACATCAGGATCAGGATCGCCGCGAGGGAGAACGGGAAGAACCCGCTCTTCGGGCCGTCCGTCCCCCAGCCGATGCCGAGCCGGACGGCGTCGTAGAGCACGACGCCGCCCAGCAGCGCCAGGACAGAGGCGGTGAGGAGATCGGCGGCCCGCATCCTACTTCTTCAGCAGGCCACCTTTCACCATCAGATCCTTGTGGAGCTGCTCGGCCCCCTCGACCCACTTCACGTAGTCGGCGCCCGTCAAGAAGGCCGGCTTGAGCGCCCCGTCCGACAGGTACTTCTTGAACTCCGGCGTGTCGTACACCTTCTTCAGAAACGCGACGTACCAGTCCACGGCTTCCTTCGGCATCTCGGGCGGCCCGAAGATGCCGCGAAGCATGTTGTACTGGATGTCCAGCCCCAGGGCCTCCTTCACCGTCGGGATGTCCTTCCAGTCAGGATCGGGGATGCGCTCCGGGTCGAACACCGCCAGCGGCCGCACGCGGCCGGCCTTCCAGTTGCTCGCGCACTCGATGGGATTGTTGACCGTCGAGTCCACGTGCTTGCCCACGAGGTTCACGCACACCTCGCCGCCGCCTTTGAACGGCACGTAGGTGAACTTGAGGCCGAGCGCCTGCTCGACCTGGATCGTGATGATCTGATCCTCCTGCGCCGAGCCGGTGCCGCCCATCTTCATCCTGTCCCCGCCGGACCGCTCCTTGACCGCCGCGATGTACTCCTTGGCCGTCTTATAGGGTGTCTCGGCGTTCACCCAGAGGATGAAGCGGTCGAGCGCCATCCGGGAGATGGGCGTCAGGTCCTTCCAGTTGAAGGGCACGCCCGTATGCAGCGGCGTCGTGAAGAGATTCGACAGCGTGATGATGATCGTGTGGGCGTCGCCCTTCTTGCCCTTGACGTGGAGGAAGCCCTCCGCGCCGGCCCCGCCGGCCTTGTTCACCACGATGATGGGCCGCGGCGAGAGCTTGTGCTTCTCGGTGATGCCGGCAATGAGGCACGCCATCTGGTCGGCCCCCCCTCCGGTGCCGGCGGGGATGACGAACTCGATGGGCTTCGTCGGCTCCCACGCGGCCTGGGCGAGACTCCCGCCCCCCCAGACCAGCGCGAGAACCAGCAGGACGACCCAGGGATGGACGCGGTGCAGTCCGTGTCGCTTCATCGCAGCCTCCTCGTTGAGAGCGATTGGGGATGGTCTCCCGACTATACAACAAAAAAAGGGGCCAAGCCCGCGTTCCGTCGGGCTCGGCCCGGCCGCGCGCTCGGGAATGGTCCCCTCAGGCCTTGGCCTTGGGCTCCTTTCGGAAGGCGGCCACGGCGGGGATCTCCCAGGTCCACATCTCGTCCACCTTGGCCTGGAAGTACGTCAGGTCTTCCTCGGTGAAGTGGGCGAAGCGGCCCTGCTTCAGGAGGTACTCCCGCACGGGCTTGCGCGGCCGCCCCTCCACGATGGCCTTGGTCTTGCCGTAGTACTTCACGACCCCGTCCTCCACCTCGTAGAGGGGGAAGATGCCGCACTCGATGGCCAGCTCCCCAAGCTCGTGAGAGAGCATCGGGTCGTAGTCCCAGCCCTTGGGGCACGGGTCCAGCGAGTGGATGAAGGTGGGCCCGCCGATCGAGAGGGCCTTGCGGACCTTGTTCATCATCTCTACGGCGTAGGAGGCGCAGACGGTCGCCACGTACCGGCACTCGGGGTGGCCCGCCGCCAACATCCCGGCGGTGTTCTTCTTCCAGCGCGTATGCATGATCCGCCGCGCCTTGCCCGGGGGGCTGAAGGTCGTGTGGGCGCCATAGGGGGTGGAGCCAGAGACCTGGATGTCGGTGTTCGCGTACGACTCGTTGTCGTACAGCAGGATAAGCGAGTTGTACTCTTTGTGAGTGAGCGTCGCCGAGATCGCCCCCAGGCCCATGTCGGCGCCACCGCCGTCGCCGCAGAAGGCGATGACGTTGATGGGCTCCGCCTTCATTTTCCCCTTCTTCATGAGCGCCTTCAGGCCGGCGGCGGTCCCCAGGGCGGCCGAGCCCGAAGAACCCAGCTGCGTATGCATCCAGGGCACCACCCACGGAGTCGTGTAATAGGTGGTGTTGGCCACGTACATGCAGCCTGTGGACCCGAGGACGATCGTCCGGGGCCCGGCAGCTTTGACCATGAGCTTCATGACCAGGGCCGACTCGCACCCCTGGCAGGTCCGATGCCCCGAGGAGAAGTACTCCTCGATCGTGACCTTCTTGACGCCCTTGAAGGGCTCGAGGACCTGGGTCGCGTTGGTGGACGTGGTCGTCTCAGCCATGGCGTGTCTCCTTTGGTTACTCGCGGACGCCGAGCCAGCGCGTCTTGGTCTCAGACTTTCCGGTCTTCGCCGCGTTGAAACAGAGATCGGTGACCTGATACACGTCCTCCAGCATTACCTCGCGGCCGCCCAGACCGCAGATGAAGGAAAGGAGCGGCGGCCGGCGGTCCGCATTGTACATCGCCGCCCGGATTTCGTTGGCGACGACGCCGGATCCGAATGGCGATCCGAACGAGTAATCGCGATCGATGACCCCGATGGCCTTGGCCTTGGACAGGGCGGCCACGAGCTTCTCCGTCGGAAACGGCCTGAACCAGCGGAGCCGGACCAGCCCGACCTTCTTGCCCTGGGCCCTCATGTTGCGAATGGCAACCTTCAGAGGGAGCGAAATGGTCCCCATGCCGATCAGGATGATCTCCGCGTCCTCCGTCATGTACTCCTCGAACCACGGGTTCTCTGGGCCGCGGCCAAAGACCTTGCGGAAGTCCGCGTACGCCTCTTCGATCACCGTATAGGCCCGCTCCGTCGCGGCGTTATTCTGACGACGGATCTCGATGACCCAGTCCTCGTTTACCTGAGGGGCGACGGTGATGGGGTTATCGGGGTGGAGCTGGAGATCGCCCCGGTTGTACGGCGGGAGGAACTTGTCGACAAGGGACTTGGACGGCACCTTGGTGATCGCCTGGGAGTGGGTCAGGAACGCGCCGTCGGCGGAGATGGCGATGGGAAGGAAGATCCGCCGGTCTTCGGCCACCCGATAGGCGATCAGCGTCGTGTCCAGCGCCTCCTGGGAGCTGTCGATCCAGCAAAGCAGCCAGCCCAGGTCCCGGACGAACAGGGCGTCGTTGTGCTCCACGCCGAAGGCGCCCGGGTCGTCGAGGGCACGGTTGCCGACCATGGCGACCATCGGCACCCTGAGCGCCGGCGTGACGACCAGGCACTCCATCGCGTAGGCCCAGCCGACGCCGGAGGAGCCGCAGAAGACCCGGGCGCCCACGGTCGAGGCGTGCTTGACGATCTCGAACTGGCTGTGCTCACCCTCCGCGACGATGTACTCGGCGACGAGCTGTCCATTGGCAATCTTCTTGGCGATGGCCTGCATGACCGTATCGTAGGGTCGGATCGGGTACGCGGTGACCACGTCGATGTCGGCGAGCGTCAGGGCCTCGGCGATGGCCTCGCTCCCGGAGATCAGCATCTCCTTGTCTTCGAGCGCCGCCGGCGCCTGCCCTGCTCGGGTAGCTGTTGTCATCGGTCTTTCTCCTTTACGCCAGGTGCTTCTTGTCGGCGTTTTCTCCGGGAATCCCGGCGGTGACCGGCACCCCGCCCGTCTCCCACTCGCCGGCCGCCAGCTCTTCCTCGTACTGCCCCCGGTAGCGGAAGCCGTGCGAGCGGACGGTGTGCACCTTGTCCCTGATCTTGGCCTCGAGCCACGTGCGGTAGGCGGCCTTGTCCTTCCGCCACATCTCCCACTGGCTTAGGTTGTCCTCGAAGGCGGCCTCGTTCACCATCGTGATGCAGTTCTCCACGGGGCAGACAGCCTCGCACACGCCGCACCCGCAGCAGGCCTCCATGTTCGCGTCATAGGTCATATCGGGCATGACGTCGAAGCACGAGTCGGGGCACTGGATCCAGCAGAGGGTGCACTTGACGCACGTCTCGAAGTCGATGACCGGCCGCATCGTGCGGCTGGAAAACTTCTTGAAGTAGGGGTTCCGCTCCGGCACGTACCCTTTCCCGCCCTCCTTCGGCTTGCCGATGGGGATGGCCGGGATCGAGACCCCTTCCCGCATCTCCCACCACTTCGGCATCGTGAAGGAGTATGGGACCTCGGGGTTCCCCTCCGTGATCTTCACCGCCCGGCCCTGGATCCGCTCGTAGGCCTTGCGGGCGGAGTCCCCCTTGAGGTCGGAGCCCCACTCGGCCTCCTTGATCGCCGCCGCGACGGCGTCGATGCTCAGGACCTGGGGGGCGATCTTCGCCAGCGCCCCGAGGACGCGGGCCTCGGTGTGATCCTCCTTGTAGACCCAGAGCCCCGAGAAGGAGGCCTTGCCGGGCAGGATCCACAAAGAGTACGGCGCGTCCTTCTTGTGGGTGTCCTTCAAGAGCGCCTCGGCGGGTTGGGTGGAGGTGACGAGGAGGTGACCGTTCGGGAGCAAGAGCCGGTTAATGGGCTGGAGGCCGTACCAGGCCCAGGACTCGACGCCCTTGCACAGGGTGTCGTCCACGCAGATGGTGACGTGGAGTTCCTTGGGCTCGTAGCGGGCCATGTGCTGCTCGAGCTCTTCCTTGGTGTCCGCCACGATGGCGAAGTCCTTGGCGGGGATCCCGTTTCGCTGGGGGCTGTCTCCGTAGCGGCCGAAGGCGATCCCCCACTTGCCCGCCTTGCGGGCCGAGAGGACGATGCCCCGCGTGATGCGGGACGCCAGGTTCTTCTGGAAGATGCCGCGATAGACGACCTCACAGATCAGGTGGGCCATGCCATCCTCCGCTCCAGGGGATCATTCGGTCAGGTGGTCTGACCAGATAATACGCCAGTCGGGCCCTGCCATGTCAAGAGCCAACTTATCTTGTAAAAACAACTAGATATGAGCCTCCTGGGCCCGGCGCCGGCGCTAGAGGGAAAGACCCGCCCGGGCCCGGCCGTGAGCCGGCTGGTCGCTTCGCATGGTGTCGGGGTTCGTGCCGAGCTGCAGTGCCAGGTGGTAGGTGAAGAGCTGGAGCGGAACGACCGCCAGGATCGGGCTCAGCAGCTCCGGCACGGTGGGCAGGGTCACCGTGTCGGCGCAGAGCGCCGAGATCTCTCGGTCCCCTTCCTCCACGAGGCCGACGATGGGCGCGCCGATCTCCTTCGCCGCCTTCCCGAGCGCCAGGCAGCGCTCGTAGGACGGGCCGGGCGGCGCGATCAGGACGACCACGTCGCTGGCCTCGAGCGCGGCCCAGGGGCCGTGGAGCACCTGCTCGCAGTTCATCCCCACGGTGGTGGTGTAGTTCGCCTCGTTCATCTTGAGGGCGGCCTCGTAGGCGGTCGCGGTGTTGGGCCCCCCGCCGACGAAGTAGTAGCGGCGTCGGTCGGCGAAGCGCGCGGCCAGCTCCTCCCAGGACTCCTGCCCGAGCAGGAGCGCCATCTGATCCGGCAGCGCATCGAGCGCGCGGGCCGCCTCGCCGTCTCCGCCGATCTCGGCCGCCAGCGCCGCGAGGAGCGACAGCGCCGTCGTGTAGCTGATCGTGTGGGCCGCCGAATTTTCCTGCTCGACCGTCACCAGGGCGTGGTCCGCGATCTTCAGCCCATCGCCGCTCCCCCGCCCGGTGATGGCGATCGCAAGGCCGCCTCCGGCCTTCGCCTTCTGCAAGGCTTCGAGCGAAAAGCGCTTAGTGCCGCGATGGCTGACGACGATCACGCCGCTCCGGGGGTCGGGGTCCGGCCAGTAGTTCTTGAACTCGAACGAGTGGAAGGCCCTGACGCGGTGTCCGAGCCGTCCGATTCTCGAGAGGAGCAGCTCCCCGACCAGGCACGCGTGCCACGACGTGCCGATGCCGGAGAGGAAGACCCGGTCCACGGCCTTGAGACGCTCGGCGGCGAGCCTGAGCGCCTCGGCGTTCGCGCGCAGCACCAGGCGAATCGCGCCCGGCTGGGCATAGATCGACTCGTACATGTAGTACGGGTGCCCGGCTCTCGCGGACGGCGGCGTCCAGACCATCGCGCTCGGAGGGGGGCTACGCCCCCCTGCCCCTCGGGGAATGCGCCAGCGGAGGCGAGCCACCATTGCGGGCACCCGCGCCACTTGAGGTGGCGCGGGTCGCGGCGAAGCCCGCGCTCGAACGTGGCGTGGTCATGGCCAAGGCTGACATATCTTACCCTTTATCAGGGGGCGGGCACCCGGTGCGTAGCACACGCCCGCCCCCCGCCGGAACCTCGCACCGAGTCAGATCCATCGCCCGATCGGAGTCGCGGTCATTGCGCTGCATGGCGTACCATTTCGGTGAAGTAGCGGTGGATGGTGGGGTCGTCGGTGAGCTCGGGGTGAAAGGTGGCAACCAGCACGGTTCCCTCACGGGCCATCACGCAGTCGCCGCGGTGGGACGCGAGAGAGACGACGCGGGGGCCCAGCCGGCGAATCCGCGGGGCGCGGATGAACACCATGCTGAGGGAGCGCGGCTGCCCCTCCAGGGTCGTCTCCCCCTCGGCCTCGAAGGACTCCTTCTGGCGGCCGTAGGCGTTTCGCTCGACGGTCACGTCGATGAGCCCCAGGGAGAACTGCTTCGGGTTCAGCACCTCCCGCGCCAGGACGATGAGGCCGGCGCACGTCCCGAAGATCGGCCTCCCGTCGGCGTGGAACTTCTCCAGCGCGGGCACGAACCGCCCCGCGTCCATGAGCTTCAGCAGCGTGGTGCTCTCGCCGCCCGGAACGATCAGGCCGTCCACCGCGTCGAGCTCCTCGGGCGTGCGCACCTCGGCCGACTCGACCCCGACGCGGTCCAGCGCCTTTCCGTGCAGCGCGAAGTCGCCCTGGAGCGCCAGAACCCCGATCTTCATCGGTTCTCCCGTCATCGTTCGAGCGCGGGCTTTGCCACGACCCGCGCCACCTCAAGTGGCGCGGGTGCCCGCAATGGTGGCTCGCCTCCGCTCGCGCATTCCCCGAGGGAAAGGGGGGCGGAGCCCCCCTCCGAGCTTCTACCAGCCCCGGGTCTGGAGCAGGTCCTTCTCGGCCAGCTTCGACGTCTCGATGCCCGGCATCGCCTCTCCCAGCTCCTCGGAGACCTTCGCCAGCACCTCGGGATCCTTGTAGTGCGTCGTCGCCTGGACGATGGCCCGGGCGCGGCTGGCCGGATCCGACGACTTGAAAATCCCCGAGCCCACGAAGACCGCCTCGGCCCCGAGCTGCATCATCAGCGCGGCGTCCGCGGGGGTGGCGATCCCGCCGGCCGCGAAGTTCGGGACGGGAAGCCGGCCGTTCTGCGCCACCCACCGCACGAGGTCGTACGGAGCCCCGAGCTCCTTGGCCTCGGTCATCAGCTCCTCGGGGCCCAGCGTGGTCAGCCGCTTGATGTGGCCCGTCACCTTGCGCATGTGGCGCACGGCCTCGACGATGTTCCCGGAGCCCGCCTCGCCCTTGGTGCGGATCATGGCCGCCCCTTCGCCGACCCGTCGGAGGGCCTCGCCCAGGTCGCGCGCGCCGCAGACGAACGGGACCGTGAAGGCGAACTTGTCCACGTGGAAGCGCTCGTCGGCGGGCGTGAGCACCTCGGACTCGTCGATGTAGTCCACCCCGAGGGCCTGGAGGATCTGGGCCTCCACGAAGTGGCCGATCCGGCACTTAGCCATGACCGGGATCGTCACCGTGGCCATGATCTCCTTGATCTTCTTCACCGGCGCCATGCGCGCGACCCCGCCCTGGGCCCGGATGTCCGCGGGCACCCGTTCCAGCGCCATCACGGCCACCGCTCCCGCGTCCTCGGCGATCTTCGCCTGCTCGGCAGTGGTGACGTCCATGATGACGCCACCCTTCAGCATCTCGGCCAGCCCAACCTTCAGTCGAAGCGTCCCCGTATCCATTGTCTCCCTCCTGTGTCTAGTTCTCGATCGCTCCCGTCAAATCGTCGATCAGGTCCTCCACCGCCTCGATGCCCACCGACAGCCTTACCAGGCCCGGGCCGATCCCCATCTCGGCCTTGGCCGCGGGCGAGATCCGGCGGTGGGAGGTCCTGGCCGGGTAGGTCCAGGTCGTCGCCACATCGCCGAAGCTCGGGGCGAACTCGATCAGCCTGAGCCGCGTCATCAGCCGCTCGACCGCGGGAGCACCTCCCCCGAGGTCGAAGGACAGCATCGCCCCGGCTCCGTTCTTGAACAGGCGCGCGGCCAGTCCGTGCTGCGGGTGGGACGGCAGCCCCGGATAGTGGACGCGCTGCACCTCCGGTCGCCCTTCCAGAAACCGTGCGAGAACCAGCGCATTGGCGCACTGCCGTTCCAGCCGGACGTGGAGCGTCCTGAGCCCGCGCGCCGCGAGCCAGCAGTCAAAGGGGCTCAGGTTGGTCCCGACCCGGATCGCGGCCGCCCGCACCCGCTCCACCACCGCGCGGCTCCCCACCACCACCCCCGCCGTCACGTCGCCGTGGCCCGAGATGAACTTGGTGGCGCTGTGGAGCACGACGCTCGCGCCGAGGCCGATCGGCCTCAGCACGGCCGGAGAGGCAAGGCTCGAATCCACGATCAGGTCCACGCCGCGCCCCGCGAGCCTGGCCGCCAGCGCTTCGACGTCCGCGACCCGCAGCAACGGATTGGACAGCGCCTCGACGAACACCGCGCGAGTCTTCGGGGTCAGCGCCTCCATGACCCGCTCGGGGTCGGATGCGTCCACGAAGCTCACCTCGATCCCGAGCCGCCCGACCTCGTCGGTGAAGAGCGCGATGGTGGAGCCGTAGAGGTCCCGGGCCGCCACCAGGTGATCCCCCTCCCGGAGGAGCCCCAGGATGAGGGCGGTGGTGGCACCCATCCCCGACGCGCACGCCACGGCCGCCTCCCCGCCTTCCAGTTCCGCCACCATCGCCTCCAGCATGGCGTGGTTCGGCGTGCCGTACCGGCCGTACACGAACCCCCGCTCCTTGCCCTCCCAGACGGCCTCCACCTGCGCCATCGAATCGAAGACGAAGACGTTGGTCTGGTAGAGCGGTGGGGTGAGCGGGCGGTTGCCCGACGTCACGTCCCGCCCCCCTCGGGCCGCGATTGTTTCAAAGCGCATGGCCGCCTCCGCGTGAGCCCCTTAGACGAGGGGAACGGTGGGGCGCTCGGCGTCCGCGCGCCGAGACGGCCGGCTCACGGCCTGGCGAATCACCTCGGCCAGGCGCCGGACCCCCTCGTCGATCCGCTGGGCCGGGGTGGAGGAAAAGCTCAGGCGAAGCGTGGACTCGCCGCCTCCGTTCACGAAGAAGACGCTTCCCGGGGTGAAGGCCACGCCGCGCTCCACGGCACTCGGCAGCAGGGCCTCGGCGTCCATCCCCTCGGGGAGCCTCACCAGGGAGGAGAACCCTCCCTGAGCCTCCGTCCACGTCACGCCCTTCGGCATCCGGCTGGCCAGGGAGCGCAAGAGGATCGTCCGGCGGCGCCCGTACTCGGCGGCGCACCGCGACAGATGGCGCTCCAGCAGGCGCCGCTGGCAGAAGTGGAACACAGCGGCCTGGATGAGCGGGCTCGTGTGGATATCCGAGAGCTGCTTGGCCATTTCGAGGCGCTCCAGGAGCGGCCGCGGCGCGACGAGCCAGCCCAGGCGGAGCCCGGGGAAAAGGATCTTGGAGAACGTCCCGATGTAGATCACAAGACCGGAGGCATCGGCTGCCTTGAGCGGCGCCGGAGGGCGGTCACCGAAAGAGAGGCCCCCGTCGAAGCCGTCCTCGACCACCGGAACCCGATGGCGGGCGGCCAGCGCCAGGAGGCCGCGGCGGGCCTCGGGGGAGAGCGTGAGCCCGGTGGGGTTGTGGGCCGTGGGCTGGCAGTAGAGGAGCTTGGGCGCGTGGCGCCCCAGCACCCGCTCGAGCGCGTCGAGCCGCAGGCCTTCGCTTCCCAGAGGGACTGGCAGCAGCTGGGCACCGAAGGCCCGAAAGACCTGGATCGCCCGCGAGTAGCTCGGCTCCTCGATCGCCACGGAGTCGCCGGGGTCCAGCAGGACCCGCCCGATCAGGTCGAGGCCCTGCTGGGAGCCATTCACGATCAGGATCTCCTCGGGCCTCGCCTCCACGCCGAACCTCAGGAGGTAGTGCGCGAGGAACTGCCGGAGCGGCGGATACCCGCCGACGGGGGAGTACTGGAGCAGCTCGGGCCCCTCCGCCCGGATCACCCGGTTCAGGGCGCGCCGGAAGGCCTCCGTCGGGAAGAGGCCGCTGTCCGGCATCCCCCCCGCGAAGGAGATGAGCCCGGGCACTGACCGGACGACCTGACTCGGCAGGGCCCGGCGGCGACCATCGGCCTCCGCCAGCTGAGACCCTTTCGAGAAGAGGCCAGACCAGTCCAGTCCTGACGAGAGGTTAGGCGGTAGAGCCTGCGACTTCCCTTCAGGAGGGGTCACGAACGTGCCCTGGCCGACGTGGGCGCGGGCGAGTCCCTCTGACACCAGCTCCTCGTAGGCGAGCGATACGGTGGCGCGGTTCACGCCCAGGTCCCGGGCCAATTCCCGGCTGGCCGGGAGCTTCACCCCGGGGCCGAGAATCCCCTCCCGGATCAGGTGCTCCAGCCGCGAGCGAATCTGCCGGGCCAGGGGCACGGGCGACGCGCGATCTAGTCGGATCTCCACGGAACCCTCCGTATAGGCCATTATCGAATGCTTTTGAGGGTTGTAAAGAGCCAATTGGCTCAGTCCGCACCCGACCAATCCGGGGGGCGCCGGCCGGCGTGGTAGAATTCCCGTGCGGGAGCGCCATGGCAGGCCTGATCGTCCTCGAGAGCATGTGGAACCCCCGGGGCAGGCTCCTCGACGAGGAACCCTCTGTCCTCCCCTACCTGAAGGCCATCCGCCAGTCGCTGGGGTGGGAAGGGGCGACGGTGCGGCTCGTGTACCGGCGCTTCCACACCGCCTACGACCTGGGCCTCCTCCTCCGGGAGGTGCTCCGGAAGCGGAAGACCTTCCGCGTCTGCTACATCGCCTCGCACGGCGAGCGGCGAAAGCTCCTGGGCCTCGGCGGCAAGACCATCCGGCTCGAAACGCTGACCGACTACTGCCGGCCGAGCCCCAGCATGGGTTTCGTCTTCGGGGCGTGCGACTTTCTCACCCCGGACACCGCGTTGAACTTCCTGAAGAACACCGAGGCCAAGTTCGTCGCCGGCTACCAGAAGAGCATCCCCTGGACGGAATCCATGCTGGTGGACAGCCTCTTCCTCTCCTACCTCCTGGGCGGGACGATGAA
>Ga0156024_1042_pt1 | contig 21035 bp, 25 predicted proteins | sample RifCSPlowO2_02_FD_107678 | JGI IMG/M metagenome (GOLD analysis project Ga0156024, IMG submission 107678) | Candidatus Rokubacteria bacterium RIFCSPLOWO2_02_FULL_68_19 | reverse complement strand
GCAGGTGGAGGTGCTCGTGAGCGCGGTCTCCCAGGGGCAGGGGCACTCCACCGCGTTCGGCCAGCTCGCGGCCGATACCCTCGGCGTCGAGCGCGACGCGGTGACCGTAGTGGCCGGAGATACGGACCGCTGCCCCTTCGGGAGCGGCACCTTCGCCAGCCGCGGCGCCGCCGGCGTCGGCGGCGCGATTGTCCTCGCCGCGACCACCGTGCGGGAAAAGGCCGCCCGGATCGCCGCGGCGCTCCTGGAGGCGGACCCCAGGGACGTCGAGGCCGTGGACGGGCGGTTTCGGGTGCGGGGCGCGCCGCATCGCTTCCTGCCGTGGTCGGCGGTCACGCGAGCCGCGTACTACCCGCCGCGCGCGCTCCTCGAGGGGGGAGAGGACCCTGGCCTCGAGGCCACGCGGGCGTTCAGCCCGACCACGACGTTCTCCTACGGGACCCACCTGGCGGTGGTGGAGGTGGACCCGGAGACCGGCCAGGTGAAGCTCCTCCGCTACCTGGTCGTCGAGGACTGCGGGCCGATGATCAACCCGACGATCGTCGAGGGGCAAATCGCCGGCGGGGTGGCGCAGGGGATCGGCATCGCGCTCCTCGAAGAGCTCGTCTATGATGGGAGCGGCCAGCTCGTTACCGGCTCGTTCCTGGACTACGCGCTCCCGACGTTCGCCCACGCGCTCGCGATCGAGATCGAGCACCTGGAAACCCCGTCTCCCACCACCCCGGGCGGTTTCAAGGGGATGGCCGAGGGGGGGACCATCGGCGCGCCGGCGGCGATCGCCAACGCTGTGGCGGACGCCCTGGGGACCGAGGGTGACCGACTGCTCGAGCTGCCCATGACGCCTCACCGGGTCTGGCAGGCGATCCGGGCTCGCGGGCACGAGCGTGAGGAAGTTCGGCCTTGATTTCGTCGGGTGAGCATGATAGGCGTGAGGGCGACGCGATCGACCCAAGGAGGCCAGCCATGGAGCACGTGAGCGAAGGCACGAGGGTGGCATCCGAGAAAATCTCCAGGAGAGCCGCGATCAAGGCGGCGGGCGCGCTGGTCGGGGCGGGAATCGTCGGCGGCGTGGGAGGTTTCTCGCCCGCGGCTTCCGTTTCCCGCGCCGCTGCCCAAGGGGCGCGGACGCCGATCAAGATCGGGTTCCAGGTCCACCGGACCGGCATTGGGGCCGTCTACGGGAGGTGGTACGAGCGGACGGCGACGGCGGCCGCGACCCTCATCAACGAGATGGGCGGGATCGCCGGGCGGCCGATCCAGCTCGTGCCCGAGGATGACGGAACCGATCCCAAGCGCGGCGCGGAGGTCGTCGAGAAGCTCGCGGTGCACCACAAGGTCGATTTCATCTACGGCACCCTCTTCTCCCACGTCGTGATCGCCTCGGCCCCCCGGGCCGGCGAGCTGAAGATCCCGTATTTCGTGGTGAGTGAGGGCTACCACGTGGCCTCCGGGAAACTGAACCGGTACGTCTTTCAGCCGGGCATCACCGACGTCCGCGCGCAGATCACCGGCATCTCGTCCTGGGTGGTCAAGACCCTCGGCAAGAAGATCACGATGATCTTCCCCGACTATGCGTTCGGCTACGATCACCGGGACTTCCTGGGGCGGGCCGTTCCCGCGCTCGGAGGGACGATCCAGGCCCGCCTCGCGATCCCGCCGACGGAAACCTCGTTCAGCAAGTACTTCGCCCGCGTGCCGGCGGACACCGAGGTGCTGTATCACGTGATGGTGGGGCCGGGCGTGCTGACCTTCGTCAAGGAGATGGGGGAGCACTTCGGCGCGCGGCGTCCCCAGATCTTCGGGTTCATCGACTCGCTCGAAGGGGTCGATCTCGCGAGCCCCGGGCTCGAGTACCTCGAGGGGACGCACTTCTGGGAGGCCTTCCCGCGGTACGCGGGCGGCTACCCCACGCCGCACGAGCGCTTCTACCGGGATCGGGTGGGCGTCAACGACGCCGGCGCGAGTCTCCGGGACCCCAAGGATGTCTCCACCTATTCGCATATGTTCGGGTGCTGGGAGACCCTGTTTGTCATCAAGCAGGCCGTCGAGCAGAGCGGCTACCGGGACCCCACCCCGAAAGACTACCGGGCGCTGATCGAGACCCTGGAAGAGGTCCAGTGGTTCAACGAGGGGATTCAGCACCCGCAGGGGCCCAAGAAGTTCGTCGGCCAGATCCATCAGAGCTTCGGCCAGCAGTTCATCTCGAAGGTGGAGAACCGGCGGCTCAAGGTCGTCCACCGGACCAAGATCGAGGATTCGCTCTATCCACCCGAGGCGGATTATCGAAAGCAGCCGCTGTAACACCTGAGCCGCGTTTCGCCACGGGCGGTCCCCGCGGGCCGCCCGTGGTGCCCCGCTCATGAGCTTCGAGGGTCATCTCTTTCTCGCCCTGCTTGAAGGAACGGTCACGGGCTTCGTGCTGGCGCTCACGGCCCTCGGCCTCTCCCTTGTCTTCGGGGTCATGCGCATCGTGAACGTGGCCCACGGGGAGTTCTTCATGCTGGGCGCGGTCATCGCCTGGTACTTCTCCACCATGCCGGGCGGATTCCTGCCGGCACTGGTCGCCGCGCCCCTCCTCGTCGGCGGGGTCGCCTTCCTCGCGGACAGGCTCGTACTCCGTCGAATCGAGTACAAGCCGGAGAGCACCATCGTGGCGACCATCGGGCTCCTCTACATCATTCAGCAGCTCGTGCTGACCGTGTATGGGCCCTACGCGCGCCCGGTCGCCGCCCCCGTCTACTTCCGGATCGATTTCCCCTGGTTCGGGTACTCCGGATACAAGCTGGTCGTGGCGGGCGTCTCGGCCGCGCTCCTCGTGGCCACCTGGCTCCTGCTGTCCCGGACGACGCTGGGTCTCTACATGCGCGCCACCCAGCAGGATCGCGAGATGGCGCAGGCATTCGGCGTGTCCGTCCACCGGGTCTACGCGCTGGTCTTCTCGCTGGGCGCCGGGCTCGCGGCGATCGCCGGGGCCCTGGTGGTGCCCGTCCAGCAGGCCCACTACCTCATGGGGCTGGATGCGCTCCTGATGTCCTTCATCGTCGTCGTCATCGGGGGCCTCGGCAGCCTCGGCGGGACGGTGGCCGCGGCGTTTCTGATCGGGGTGAGTGACGGCCTCGTGTCGGTGTTCTTCTCGCCCACGCTCGCGAAGATCGTCGCCACGCTGCTCGTTGCGCTCGTGCTGGTCCTCCGGACGGGGGGTCTCTTCGGAGAGGAGGGGACGTGAGGCGGACCCGGGCGCGCGCGGTTTGGGCCCTTCATCTCGCGATCCTCCTTCTTTTGCTGGGACTGCAGTTCGTGGTCCCGCCGTTCCACCAGATCATGCTGGCGCGCATCATGGCGCTCGCCGTCTATGCCATCGGATACAATGTGCTCCTGGGCTACGCGGGGCTCATGAGCCTCGGCCACGCCATGTTTTTTGCCTCGGGGATGTACGCGACCGGCCTGACGATCCTGCATTTCGGGTTCGGGGCGGGCGCGGCGTTCGGGCTGGGCGTGCTCGCCGGCGCGATCATGGCAACGGCCATCGGGCTGGTCACGCTCCGCGCGAGCGGGGTGTCCTTTCTCATCGTCACGATGATGTTTTCCCAGGCGTTCTACCTGGCCACGCTCTACTTCAACGAGATCACGATGGGCGATCAGGGATTCATTATTTCCGGGCGGCTCCAGCCCCTGGTGGCGGGCGGGCGGGAGTTCCCCTTCTCCGATCCGGCCGTCAAGTACAACCTGGCGCTCGTCGTCTTCGCCCTCTCCCTGATGCTGAGCGTCTGGCTGACACGCTCCCCCATCGGCCGGGTTCTCGTGGCGGTCCGGGAGAACGAGGAGCGGACGCGGCTCTTGGGCTACAACACGTCGTCCTACAAGCTGCTCGCCCTGATTGTCTCGGGCAGTCTCGCCGGGGCGTCCGGCTCGATTTACACCCTGATGTTCTCGTACGTGGGCTCCTCCTTCGCCTCCATCCTCTTCTCCATCTACCCGCTGCTGTGGGCGCTGCTGGGTGGCACCGGGACCACCCTCGGCCCGTTGCTCGGCACAGCCCTGATGACCTACGTTGTGGACATCGCCAGCGGGCTCACGTCCAGCTACCTGCTGGTGGTGGGAGCCACCCTCGTCATCCTGATCATGTGGTTTCCCGCCGGCGTGATGGGAGGGATCCGGGCCCGATGGGTGAGGTGGCTGCCGTGACTCGGCTCCTGGAGACGACGGCGCTGTCCAAGACGTTCGGCGGGCTCGAGGCCGTGCGCCGGGTGGACTTCCGCCTCGAGAGGGGCGAGATCAGGGCCATCATCGGGCCGAACGGAGCCGGAAAGACCACGCTCGTCAGCATGATCAGCGGACGGATCGGCCCGACCTCGGGACGAGTGCTGTTCAAAGGCCGAGACATCACCGGGCTGAAAGCCTGGGATCGGGTCGCCCTCGGGATCGTCTACACGTTCCAGGTCACCAGCATCTTCAAGAATCTCACCGTGTATGAGAATGTCGCCCTCGCTGCGCAACGGAGGCTGATGAAGGGAGCCCTCGGCCGGCTCACCCTCCCCCAGCACATCCTGGCGGAGCCCGTGAATAGGGCGCTGGCCCAGGTGGGGCTGGCGGACGTCGGCGAACAGGACGCCGGTTCGCTGCCGTACGGCCATCAGAAGCTCCTGGAGGTGGCCATGGCGCTCGCCCTCCGGCCGGAAATGCTGATCCTGGATGAGCCCACCCAGGGCCTGGCCCCTGAGGAAATCACCGCCCTCTCCCTGCTCATCCGAGCCCTCTCACGCGGGGTCACCATTCTGCTCATCGAGCACAACATGGCGGTGGTGTTGGACTTGGCGACGAAGGTGACGGTGATGGACAAGGGCGGCCTCCTCGCCGAGGGAACACCCCACGAGATCGAGACGCATCCCGACGTGCAGAAGGTGTATCTGGGCCTGTGATGCTGAGGCTGGACGGCATTCACTGCTACTATGGGGACGTCCACGTCCTCAAGGATGTCTCGCTTCAGCTTTCGCCGGGGGAGATCCTCTGCCTCCTCGGTCGGAACGGCGCGGGCAAGACGACGACACTCCGAGCCATTATGGGGCTGGTGACGCCACGGTCCGGGAGGATCGCGCTTGACGGGCGGGAGTTGACCGGGCTTCGGCCGCACGAAATCCCGCGCTTCGGGATCGGCTACGTGCCTCAGGGCAGGAGGATTTTCCCCTTCTTGACGGTCGGGGAGAATCTCAAGATGGGACTTCTGCTCAAGGGCAGCGGTGACGAGGCGCTGGACTGGGTTCTCGATCTCTTTCCCGCGCTTCGCCCGCGACTCCGACAACGCGCGGGGACGTTGAGCGGCGGGGAGCAGCAAATGCTGGCCACCGCCCGTGCCCTCTGCACGGGCCCGAAGGTGTTGCTGATGGACGAGCCGAGCGAGGGACTCATGCCGACCCTGATCCGAAGGCTCCTCGACACCATCAGAGCCCTGAAGGTCCGCCAGGTGGGGGTGCTTCTGGTCGAGCAGAAGATCGATCTGGCGCTCCGAGTGGCCGACCGGGTGGCCTTGCTGGAGAACGGGTCTATACGTTATGAATCGACGCCGGAGGCACTGGCCTCGAACCCCGAGGTTCTGCTGAGGTATTTGGGGGTCAGGCGGTGAGCGTCCGGGAGGGGAGGGAGAGATGAAGACCGTCATCCGCGGGATCGGCGCGATCGTTTCCGGCGACCTCCAGCGCCCGTTGCTCGACGGCGACACGATCGTGATCGACGGCGGAAAGATCTCCGCCGTGGGGAGGGGGCTGGACGGCGACGCCGACACCGTCATCGACGCCAGGGGCACGACCGTGATCCCCGGGTTGATCGACTCCCACTGCCATCCCGTCTTCGGCGACTTCACGCCACGCCAGCGCACGTTGGACTTCATCGAATCGGGGCTCAACGGCGGGCTCACCACCATGATCTCCGCCGGCGAGGTCCACCTGCCGGGGCGGCCCAAGGACGTCGTCGGGCTCAAGGCGCTCGCCATCGTGGCGGCCAAGGCCTACCAGAACCTGCGCCCGGCCGGGGTGAAGGTCCACGCCGGGGCGCCCATCCTCGAGCTGGGCATGGTCGAGGAGGACTTCGCCGAGATGGCGAAGGCGGGGGTGAAGCTGGTCGGGGAGATCGGCCTCGGCTCGGTGAAGACCGGCCACGACGCGGCCCCGATGGTCAAGTGGGCCAAGAAGCACGGCATGATGGTGACCATCCACACCGGCGGGCCCTCGATCGCGGGGTCCAATCCCATCGGCGCCGAGGTCGTCCTCGAGGCCAACCCCCACGTGGTCGGGCACATCAACGGCGGGACCACCTCCATGAGCGAGCGTGAGATCGACTCGTTGGTCGCGACCGAGATGGCGCTCGAGATCGTCCACTGCGGCAACGGCAAGACCGCGCTCTATACGCTCCGCCGCGCGACGGAGGCCGGGGCGCTCCACCGGATCATCATCGGCAACGATGCCCCGTCCGGCACCGGGGTGGTGCCGCTCGGCATCCTCCGCGTCATCGCCCATCTCGCCTCGCTGGGCGACGTCGCCGCCGAGGAGGCCATCTGCATGGCGACCGGGAACACGGCGCGGGTCTACCAGCTGCCTGTGGGCGTGATTGCGGCGGGGCGAGAGGCCGATCTCTGCATCGTGGACGCGCCGACGGGGTCCGTGGGCAAGACGGCGCTCGCGGCCCTGAAGGCCGGGGACCTCTGCGGTATCTCGATGATCCTCATTGACGGGCAGATCAGGATCGGACGGAGCCGGAACACGCCGCCGGCGATGCGCGCCGCCGAGGTGGTCAAGGGCCAGGGGCCGTCCGCAGGAGGGCACTGATGAAAATCCGCAAGCTCGTGACGGTGACGGAGGACATTCTCGAGGACGGGGGGAAGCCGGCGGCGCGGCCCGTTCGGAAGGTCGCCGCGGTGGCGGTGATCGAGAATCCGTTTGCGGGGCGCTTCGTGGAGGATTTGCAGGAGCTGATCAAGACGGGCGAGGAGCTCGGGGATCTTCTCGGGCGACGCGCGGCCGCCGCCCTGGGGGCCCCCGTGCACTCCTACGGCAAGGCGGCCGTGGTCGGGGAGAACGGCGAGTATGAGCATGCCGCGGCGCTCCTTCATCCCACGCTCGGGGCGCCGTTCCGGGCCGCCGTCGGCGGGGGCAAAGCCATCATTCCCTCGGCCAAGAAGCTCGGCGGGCCGGGCACGCCCATCGACGTGCCGCTGCATTACAAGGACGCCGCGTTCGTGCGCACCCACTTCGACGCCATGGAGGTGCGTCTTGTGGATGCGCCGAAGGCCAATGAGATCCTCGTCGTTGTCGTGGTCACCGATGGCGGGCGCCCGCACCCCCGCGTCGGCGGGCTGACGGTGGCCGAGGCGAAGAAGGAGGACGGCCTCCGCTAGGCGCGCCGTCGTCGAGCCTGGGAGCCCAATGACGGTCACTCGGCCGCTGGCGGTTCTCGCCCTTCTGGCCAGCTCGACGGGTGTGGCCGAGGCCCACGCGACGGGCCGCGCCCACATCCTTCTGCTTCCCACTCACCTCTACATCCTGGGCGGCGCGGTGGCGGTCGCGGCCTCGTTCCTGTTGATACCGCTGATCCCGTCTGAGCGGTTTCGGAGACTCGGGGCGCTGGGGCGGCGGCTGGGCGTGGTGAATCCCCCGGCCGGCCTGCGATGGGTGGTCTCCGTCTGTCCCAGCCTCCTGTCCTTGCTCCTCGTCCTGTCCCTCATCGCGGCGGGATCCCGGGGAAGCGGCGATCCACTGGCGAACCCCCTTCCACTGTTCGTCTGGACGGTGTGGTGGATCGGCCTCACCTATCTCCACGTGGCCTTCGGGAATCTGTGGGTCCACGTCAATCCCTGGAGCGGCCTCTACCGTCTTGTGACGTCCGGCCCGCGCGGGCGGCAGTGGCGAGCGCAGCCGCCGCTGGCCTTCCCGGGCTGGGCCGGCCGCTGGCCGGCGCTGCTCCTCTTCCTCGCCTTCGCGTGGTTCGAGCTGATCCATCCGGCTCCGTCGGACCCCTCGCTCCTGGCGCGCGTCGTGGCGTCCTACCTCGTCGTCAACGTCCTGGGAATGTTCCTCTTTGGCGAGGGGCCATGGCTTCAATCCGGGGAGGCCTTTTCCGTCTTCTTCAGGATGATCTCCTGGCTCTCACCGCTCGCCGTTCGCGTCCCGACCGGGTCGTGCAGTGAGTGCCGGCTGGAATGCCGCTCCTCCCAAAACTGTCTCGACTGCAGTCAGTGCCTGAGCGAGGACGGCCCCAAGGCGGTGGACGTGACGCTCCCCGCGTTGAATCTCCTGTCCGTCCGGGAGCTCGGGCTGAGCGGCGTCGCCTTCGTCCTGCTCGCCCTCGCGTCGGTCTCGTTCGACGGCCTGTCCAGGACGTTTTTCTGGCTCGACCTGATCGGCGTGAATCCCCTGGAATACCCGGGGCGCACGGCGCTGATCGCGGTGAATACGGCCGGACTGCTCGGCGTCTTCGCCGCGCTCGCGCTCGCCTACGCGGCCGTCCTCTCCTCGGCGAGAGTTCTTTCGGGCCCCGGGGGAGGCGCGGGCCAGGCTCCGGGCGCCTTCGTCCTGGCCATCGTTCCGATCGCCGTGGGCTACCACATCGCGCACTATCTCCCGGTCTTCCTAGTGGATGTGCAGTACGCCGCCCGGTCGGCGTCCGATCCGCTGGGGCGGGGGTGGGATCTGTTCGGGACCGGCGACCTCCACGTCATCGCGTCCTTCCTCTCGGATCCGTTCTGGGTCTACTGGATCTGGTGCGCGCAGGTCGTCATCATCGTCGTCGCCCACGTCGCCGCGATCTACGTCGCCCATCTCCTCGCCCTGCGGCTCTCCCCGAGCGGCCGGGCCACGATGATCGGCCAGATCCCCATGACGCTGCTCATGGTAGGATACACGGTGTTCGGTCTCTGGCTTCTTTCCACGCCGGCCGTCGGATAGATCGCCAAAGGAGCGACGAGCGATGCGATTCGGTCTACGCCTCCCCAGCTTCGCTCTCGGCCCGAAGACGGCCTCGCTCCACGAGATGGGCGCCTACCTCCGGCGGGCCGAGGATCTCGGCTTTGACTGTGCCGTCAGCATCGACCACCTGCTGCTCACGCCGCCGGCGTACGCCTGCACGTGGCTCGAGCCCGTGGCGCTGCTGGCGGCGCTCGCCGGCGTGACCCGCACCATCAAGCTCGGCACGATGGTGCTCGTGCTGCCGCTGCGCAACCCGGCGTACTTCGCCAAGGAGTGGGCGACGCTCGATCTCCTCTCGGGCGGCCGCAGCATTCTCGGGGTGGGCGTGGGCTGGCATGAGGAGGAGTTCGCCCTCATGGGCGTGCCTCATAAGGAGCGCGGGCGGCGCATGGACGAGATGCTCGAAGCGGTCACGGCCCTCTGGGCCGGCGACAACGTGACGTACCAGGGGAAGTACTACCAGTTCAGGAACCTCACCATCGATCCCAAGCCGGCCCAGCGCCCGCACCCGCCCATCTGGATCGGGGGCGGCAGCCAACCGTTCGAGAAGGTGTACGGCCAGACCGTGACCAACATCGATCCGGTCCTGAAGCGCATCGCCCGCTATGCGGACACCTGGGTCCCCCACTCCTCGGCGACCCCCGAGATGGTGCGGGGCGACTGGGAGAAGCTCCTGACGTTCTCCGCCCAGGTCGGGCGTCGGACGCCGCTCACCAAGGTGTACTCCAATTTCGTCTACGTGCTCCGCAAGGGGGAGCGCCCCGACGCTGCCGCGCCGCACTTCCAGACGTTCTCCGGCATGGACCTGGACTACTGGCGCGCGTACTACCTCCTGGGCGAGGCCGAGGAGCTGGCGGAGCGGATCCGGGCCCGGATCGAGCCCCTCGGCGGAATGGACTGGGTGGTGCTGAACCCGCTCTCGTTCGACATCGGGCAGCTGGAGCGGCTGGCGAGCGAGGTGCTCCCACGCCTAAGCGGGTAGCGCGGCGGGTTGGACCCGGGCGCCCCCCGGGCCCTGTGCGAGTCCGCGCCATCGAGGAGCGGGCGCTCCCCCTCGTCAAGGAGCTGGCCCGCCTGGCCAAGCGGGGAGATTCCCCCGCCGTCAAGCTGGAGGGCGCGCTCGACGTCCTGTTCGGGGCCTTCGGCGCCAGTGACGAGCGCTTCGCGGGCCTGCTGCTCGAGGGATGGCTCCGGGCGCGGCGCGACAAGCGCTTCAGGCTCGCGATGGCGTGGCTCCGGGAGCAGCTCCGGCTGTCCGTGGAGGAGATCCTCGTCGAGGGCATCGCGGCGGGCGCGTTCCGGCGGGACCTGGACCCGGTCGTGTTCTCGGCGGTCTGTCTGGGCGCGGCCGAAGGGTGCTTGCTTCAGTCGCCGTCCCAGGGCGGAACGGTCTCCCCCGACCAGCTCCTCAAGATTCTGCTTCGCTTTGCCCTCAGCGAGGCTTGAGCTCGATCCTGTAGCCGTCGGGATCCCGCAGGTAGAGCGAGGGCCCGTCCCCGAACGCCCCGCGCCGCTTGACCACCTCCCCTTCCACGGTCACGCCCCGAGCGCGCAGGCGAGCCGCCACCGTTTCGAGGTCATCGCAGCGGATGGAGAGACAGAGGTGGTCCATGCCGTGCTCGGGGGCCGGCGCGGGGGCGTTCGGGCCGAGCGGCAGGAGATCAATCAGGTGCTGGCCGAAGCGGAGCTGGACGAGGGAGAATTTCTCGTTCACGTGGTCCAGGGTGCAGCCGAGGACCTCGGTATAGAAGCGCCGCGAGGCCGCCTGGTCCCTGACGCGGAGGACGACGTGATCGAGCCCCAGCGGCTCGAAGAGGGGATCCATCGGTCATCCCCGTGAGCGAACCGCCTCGAGACAGATCAGGGCGAGGCCCGCCAGGAGGGTCACCCCGTTGAGGATCACCGAGATCCTGTGGAGCCCCGCGAAGGCCTGGGCTTCGGGAGCCCCGCCGCCGGGGACAATCCCCGCCGAGCGGAGCGCGAGGCGGGTGCTCTGGATCTGGGGCTCGAGGACCAGCATGGCGTAGAGCGTCAGGCCCAGCATCAGGAGCAGGAGGGCCAGGGTTCCCCAGGGGGCTTGACGTCCTCCGCTTCCGAAAAACTGTCCACCCACCCCGACGAGCCCCACCACGCCCAGGACGGCGCCGAAGAGGTAGTAGCGGGGAAAGACCGTCGTCACCAGACGGCCGGCGCTCTCCCGGTCCAGAACGCTAAAGGCCGCCGGGGCCACGAAGATCGAGAAGAACGCCATCGCCCCAAGCCAGATGGAGACGGATGAAATTGTCAACACTTTCAGTGGGTTCACACCTTCCCCTTTTCGAGTCCCTTTAAAAAGTTGAGGAGCAGCGCGTTGACCCGCCCCGGGACCTCCTGCTGGACCCAGTGGCTCACCCCGGGAAGATAGCGGACCCTGAACCTTCCGGTGAAGTGGCGCTTCATTCCCCGGGTCAGCTCCTTGCCGAGGAAGTGGTCGCGCTCCCCCCAGATCACGAGGGTCGGCGCGCTGATCGGGGGAAAGAGCCGCGCGGGGGGGAGCGGGCGTCTCAGCATCGCCCGGTACCAGTTGATGCCTCCGGTCAGGGCCCCCGGCTTGGAGAAGGCCTCCGTGTACGCCTTGAGGTCCTTCGTGGAGAACGTGCCCCGGCGCGCCTGGGAGTAGGCGAACGCTTTCAGCAGGCGGAAGTTATCGGCCGCCAGGACCTGCTCGGGAATCTCGGGGAACTGGAAGAAGAACATGTACCAGCTCTTCTTCATCTGCTCGAGGTTCTTTCCCCCCATCAGCGCCTGGCTGAAGTCGGCGGGGTGAGGGCAGTTCAGCACCGCCAGGGCCCGGGTCATGTCGGGGTTCGCCATGGCGAAGGCATACGCCACCGCTCCGCCCCAGTCGTGCCCCACGACGACCGCCTGCTCACGGCCGAAGGCGCGGCAGAGCCCGGCCACGTCTTCGACGATCGCGCTCATCCGGTAGGCCTCGATCCCCGCGGGTTTGTCCGAGTCGTTGAAGCCCCTGAGGTCCGGGGCCACGACCATGAAGCCCGCGGCGGCGAGCGCCGGGATCTGGTGGCGCCACGAGTACCAGAACTCGGGGAAGCCGTGCAGCAGCAACACGAGCGGCCCCTCCCCCGCCGTGACGCAGTGGAAGCGCAGGCCGTTGGTTTCGACGAAGCGGTGGGTGGGCGCTCGAACGTCCACGGAGTGTGTCATAGCTCAAATGACCCCGTTTTGCTGGAGGGCGGCGAGCTCCTCGGCGCTCAGCCCCAAGCGTTCCCGGTAGATCTCGTCGTTGTCCTCGCCCGCCCTCAGCGGCCCCACGCTGCGGATGCTTCCCGGCGTCAGGCTGAGCCGCGGGACGACGCCGACCATGTGGAGGAGGCCCCCCAGGGGATTGGGGATGGCCACGATGTTCTCGCGCGCCTTCAGGTGCGGGTCCTCGAACAGGTCCTTGACGCTGTAGACGAGCGAGGAGGGCACCTCAGCCGCTTCGAGGCGGGCCAGCGCGTCGCCGGCGTCGTACGCTCCCACCCACTGCTGGATCAGCCCGTCCAGCTCTTCGCGGAGGCGGAGCCGCTCCGCCATCGTGGCGTAGCGCCCTCTCAGGTCTTCACGCTGCATCGCGCTGAGGAGCCGCTCGAACATCCGGTCGTTGGTGCAGGCGATGGCGAGCCAGCGGCCGTCCCGCGCCCGGTAGTGGTTGTGGGGAACGACGTACTCGGTTCCCGAGCCGATGCGCTCGCGGACGTGGCCGGTGGCGCCGAAGACCGGGATCAGCTCGTCGAGCATGCGGAGAATCGGCTCGTAGAGCGCGACGTCCACCACCTGCCCCTCGCCGGTCCGCTGGCGCTGCTGGAGCGCGATGAGAGCCCCCAGCGCTCCCATCACGCCGGCGAGGTAGTCGGGAATCGTGGGCGTTCCCGGCGTGACGGGCGGGCGATCGGGGTGGCCGGAGAGGTAGCTGATCCCGCCGACCGCCGCCGCGATCCGCCCGAACCCCGGCCGCTCGCGGTACGGTCCCGTCTGGCCGAAGGCCGACACGCGCACCATGATGAGCCCCGGCTTCACCGCCTTCAGCGCCTCGTAGCCCAGATTCCAGCGCTCGAGCGTGCCCGGGCGGAAGTTCTCCGCCACGATGTCTGTCTTGGCGACGAGACGCTTGATGAGTTCTTGCCCTTCCCGCGCGCGCAGGTTACAGGTGATGGACTTCTTGTTCCGCGCCTCGCTGAGCCACCAGAGCGACACCCCGTCCGTCCGGCGCCCCAGGCGGCGGAGGTCGTCGCCCACGCCGGGCTGCTCGACCTTGATCACCTCCGCGCCGAACTCCCCCAGGAGCGTCGCGCAGATCGGGGCCGCCACGAAGGTGGCCAGATCCAGGACCGTGAGCCCTTCCAGCGCCGCCGCCATCCTCCTCCTTATCGGGCAAGGTTCCCACTAAGTCAAGCCGCGGCGTTGACAGCGGCGGGGTCCGACGGTAGATTGACCCATCATGCGCGTGGCCCTTGCCGTTCTGGTGCTGCTCCTTGCCGCCCTCCCCGCCCCGGCCCAGTCTCCGATCGAGGAGGCGCGCGCCATCCTGGCCACCTACCACGAGGACGTCATGCGTCTGGACCGCGCCCGGGACGGCCTCGAGAAATTCCTCAAGGCCGATTCCCGGGTGGAAGCCATGATTCTCCTCGCGCGGGTGTACTTCCAGTGGGGCGATGTGCGCGCCAAGGACGACGGCGAGAAGCTCGCCGCCTACGACCGCGGGCGCGAGCTCGGCAAGCGGGCCGTGGAGCTGGCCCCGAAGAGCCCCGAGGCCCACTTCTGGTACGCGGTGAACACGGGCCGCTGGGGGACGACGAAGGGGGTGTTCCGCTCGCTCTTCCTTCTTCCCACGCTGAGGGAGGAAGTGGACGTCATTCTGTCCCTCGCGCCGGACGATCCCGGCGCCCTCGGGCTTTCCGGCAACATCGAGCTGGCCCTCCCGTGGGGGGACCTGGACAAGGCCGAGGCGAACTTCCGGAAGGCGCTCAAGGTCGATCCTCACTACACGGCCGTGCGTGTGGACCTCGGCCGGCTCCTGATCAAGCGCGGCAAGTACGACGAGGCGCGGAAGGAGCTCCAGCGCGTCCTGAACGAGAAGGAGCCGCGCTTCGTCGCCGATTGGACCGTCAAGCACACCAAGCGCGCCCGCGAACTGCTCGACTCCGTCAAGGGCAAGTCCTGAAGCGCGAGCCCCCGTGGCTGGCCCGGGCGCTCCGCGCCCCGATGGACGCCCGCACCCTGAGCCGCGTCATCGCGCGGCTCCGGGCCGAGGCGCCGGAGTGGAACCCCACGGCGCTGGCGGAGGTCGCCGATGAGACCGAGCGCGACCCCTTTCGGATTCTGATCGCCTGCCTCCTCTCGCTCCGCACGAAGGACGAGACCACCGGCCCGGCCGCGGAGCGCCTCTTCGCCCTGGCCCGCGCGCCGGAGGCGATGCTCGGCCTCACTCCCCGCCGGATCGAGCGGGCGATCTTTCCCGTGGGGTTTTACCGGACCAAGGCGCGGGTGATCCGCGGCGTCTGCCGCGCCCTCTTGGCGCGCTTCGGCGGCAAGGTGCCGGGCGACCTCGACGCACTCCTCACCCTCAAGGGCGTCGGCCGGAAGACCGCGAACCTCGTCGTCACGATGGGCTTCGGACGTCCGGGAATCTGCGTGGACACCCACGTCCACCGGATCTCGAACCGGCTGGGCTTCGTGAGGACGAAGAGCCCCGACCAGACGGAGCTGGCGCTCCGGAAGAAGCTCCCGCGGCGCCACTGGATCGAGCTGAACGACCTCCTGGTCGCGTTCGGTCAGAACGTCTGCCAGCCCCTCTCGCCCCGATGCTCCACCTGCCCCGTCCGCACCTTCTGCCGCCGCATCGGCGTCACCCGCTCCCGCTGATCCCTTCTCTCCCTGCTTGTCCCCCTCACCCCACTCATAATCCCCTCACCTTCATCCTCTCCCCCCCGAGGGGGAGAGGGCAGGGTGAGGGGGAGAGGATGAAGGTGAGGGGGCCTCATGCGCGACGCTTCCGGAGGCGGCGGAGGGTGCGGAGGTTCCGGGCGTCCGCGGCGGCGTCGTCCTTGGGGGTCTCCAGGACCATCGGCACTCGTGCAAAGCGGCGGTCGTTCAGCAGACAGCGGAAAGCGCCCAACCCGATCCGGCCCTTGCCGATGTGCTCGTGGCGGTCGAGGCCTGACCCGAACGGCGCCTTGGCATCGTTCAGGTGGAAGGCGAGGACGGAGCGCGCTCCCACGGTTTTCTCGCACGTCTCCATCGTGGCGTCATATCCCTCCCGGGTCCGGATGTCGTACCCCGCCGCGAAGAGATGGCAGGTGTCGAGGCAGATCCCGAGCCTGTCCGGCGCGGCGGCGCGCTCCAGGATCGCCTGGAGTTCCTCGATGCGCGCCCTCACGGTATGGCCGGCCCCGGCCGTGTTCTCCAGCGCGATCCTGACGCGATAGCCGCGGATGCGCCCCGCCAACTCGTCGAGCGCCGCGACGATCCGGGAGATTCCAGCCTCCAGGCCGCCGCCCTTGTGGGAGCCGGGATGAATCACCACGAACCCGAGACCCAGCGCCTCAGCGCGCTCCAGTTCGTCGGCGAAGGCGTCCACCGCCCGCCGCCACTCGGCCTCGACGGGAGTCGCGAGGTTGATCAGGTAGGTGGAGTGGGCGAAGACCTCCGTGATCCCCGTGGTCCGCCGGGCCTTCTTGAAGCGGCGCACGTCCGCGTCGCTCAGCGGCCGGGCCGCCCACTGGAGCTGGTTCTTGACGAAGAGCTGGACGACCGAGCAGCCGGTGGTTTTGCCGCGCTCCAGCGCCAGGTGGAGCCCGCCGGCGATGGACATGTGGGCGCCGAGCCGGTCAGCGGGCACCGGGGAAGAGCTCGCTCAAGCGCCGGTGCCGGTAGGCGAAGACCCCGGCGAGCTGTCGCCCGATCCAGAGCGAGTGCAGCAGGCGGCCCAGGGGACCCAGCGGGAGGCGGTAGGTGATCCGGTCCTCCACCCACGTGCCCCCCTCGGCCGCGCGGAAGATGTGCCGGTGCTCCCAGCGCGCGTAGGGGCCGCGGACCTGGACATCCACGAAGCGATACGGCGGATCGTACTCGCGGATCAGCACCCGCCACCGGAGCGGGATTCCCAGCCAGCGGATGCGGAAGTCGAAGACGGTCCCGGCCGCCAGGGGGTTCGGCGGAGGGGAGAGCAGCTGGACGCCGAGCCGGGGTGGATCGAGCCGAGCGAGGTTCCGCGGGTCGGCGAAGAACGGGAAGACTTCCTCGCGAGGCCGCGGCAGCCAGACGCGAAATTCCAGGACGTAGTCGGCCATGATCCCCGCGCTATCATAGGGAGGTGCCCGCGCTCAGTCAAACCCGCGCCTACCTCGCGCTGTTCCTGGTCGCCGCGCTGTGGGGAAGCTATCCCGCAGTGACCAAGCTGGCCCTCGTTGACCTCCCACCCTTCGTCCTGGCCGCCGTGCGCTGCGTGCTCGGGTCCGCGTTTCTGGGGATGTTGCTCCTCCGGCGCGGCCTCCGCGACTTGAGGGCGCTGACCCCGGGCGACCTGAAAGATTTCGCCTTTCTGGGCTTTTCCGGGGTCCTCATCTCCACAACCTTCAACTACGTCGCCATCTACCTCACGACCGCGTCCAACGCCGTGATCCTCCAGGCGTCCACCCCCGTCATCGTGGCAGTGGGGGCGCGGTTCTACCTCGGCGAGCGCCTCCGCCCGATCCAGTGGTTGGGGGTGGCGGTCTCGGCCGCCGGGATGGTGCTCGTCGTGACCCGCGGCCAGTGGACGGCGCTCCAACTCTCGAATCTCCATGCCGGGGACTTCATCGTCATCTTTTCCCTGATCGGGTGGAGCGCCTACACGATCTACGGCAAGCGCGTCCTCGGGCTCCACTCGCCGGCGTTGGTCACCACGGTCTCCTACATGCTGGGCACGCTGATGCTGATTCCCCTGGCCGCCGCCACGCTGCCGCTCTTCCCTCCGCCGCGCTTCGCCTCGGCGGCCGCCTGGGCCGTGGTGCTCTACCAGGCGACCCTCGGCGCGGTCGCCCACGTCTGGTGGTACGAGGGCGTGCGGGCAGTGGGGCCGAGCCGGTCGGCCATCTTCATGAACTTCCAGCCGGTGGTGGGGGTGGTGCTCGCCGCCGCCCTCCTCCGGGAGACGATCGGCGCGGCCCAGATTGTCGGAGGGATCGGGGTGCTGCTCGGGGTCGCGCTGACCACCCGCCCCTAGCACGATCTATTCACGAACACGTCTTCCGCGTCCGTGCGGCCCCCTCACCCTGCCCTCTCCCCCTCCGGGGGCGAGGGGACCGAGGCGACTCCCTCTCCCTCTGGAGGGAGAGGGCGGGGGTGAGGGTGAGGCGTCCGTTCGCGCATAATCCGGGCTAGACCTTCTTCACCTCGGCGAGGATCTTCGCGGGATCGGGGATTTCCCCCTTGCCGTAGCGCTCGACGAAGCGCACTGTGCCCTGCTTGTCCACGACGTAAGTGGCGCGGTAGTTCGCGTTCAGCTCCGGCCACCAGATCCCGTACTTCTTGACCGTCTCGCGGTGGATGTCGGCCAGCAGCGGGTAGCTGATCCCGCCGCAGGCGTTCTTCGCCCACGCGTCGTGGGAGAAAATGCTGTCGGTGCTGATACCCATGACCTGGGCATTCGCCGCCTCGAAGTCCTTCAGACTGGCTTCGAAGGCGGGCATCTCCTTGGTTCAGCCCGGGGTCCAGTCGAGAACGTAGAAGAGGAGGACGACGTTCTTCTTGCCCTTGAACTCGCCCAGGGTGTACTCCTTGCCGCCGATTCCCTGCAGCTTGAAGTCCGGGGCCGCGTCGCCCACCTTCACTTCGGTCTGCGTCGTCATCGCTGCGTCCCTCCTTTCGCGCGGTGTGGACTGGTCTGGCGGTTCACTATAGCCGAAGGTCGTGGGGTGTTCAACCGGGGCCGCGCCACGCGCGCCTCGGGTTTTCGCCGTCGCGCCCAGAGGGCGTGCCGGTGCGCCTCCAGCAGCTCGTCGGCGGCGCCGAGATAGCCGGCGGCGGTCACCACCTGCTTCGTGTCCCAGAGGCGGCGGAGGCGCTCGCCGTGGCCCGGGTCGCGGAGGGCGTGGTGATCCATGATCACCCGGCAGCCCGTGGCCTCGATGATCCTGAGGAGGTTGTCAATGCCTTGATCAATGAGCCGGGTGCCGATCTGACGCTCCAGGTAGCAGGGCGGCCCGGAGAGGAGCAGGAGCCCGGGCCGCTCGCGGATCAGGTAGGCCGTGGCCACCGCGGAGAGCGGCCCCTGGACGTCCGACGCGTGGACGAATCTGAGGCCCTCGGCGCGATCCGTGACCGAGAGGGCCACTACGTACCCCAGCGCGCTGCCCTCGACGCCGTGCGGCAGCGGCGGCGAGACCGTGAGCAGCGCGTCCGGGGACTGCCAGCGCCGCCCCTCGGCCGAGTCCAGCCGGCAGTGGGGCCGGATCGCCTTCCAGAGCTCGCTCCCGCGGCGGCTCTGGGCCGGGTTGATCATGCGCGCCGGATCCTTTGCCCAGACCCGCCGCCCGGCGTACAGCTGAGGATCGTAGCGGAAGTGGTCCTCGTGGTAGTGGCTGAGGAAGATCGTCTCGGCGCGCAGGGCGTACGCGGAGATCCGGTCGTTGGCGCGCTTGAGCGCGTCCCACTCCTCCTCGGCGGGCGGGAGGCGGTAGCGACTGGGCGCCAGCGACGCCCCGGGATCGATGAGGATCCGCGTCTCGCCGCACTCGGCGTAGGCGGCCATGGAGCGAACGCCGAGCGACTCCGCCGCCAGGGGGATGACCTTCATATCAGATGCAGCGGCCGCCGTCCACTTCGAGGCAGGTGCCCGTGAGCATCTGGGCGTCGTCCGAGGCCGCGAAGAGCGCCGCGCGCGCGATGTCCTCGGGGGTGTTCAGCCGTCCGAGCGGGATGGTCCTGACCATCGCCTCGCGGCCCTTGTCGTCCACGACCGTCTTGCCCATGAAGGTGGGGAGCATCGGCGTGTCGGTCGCCACCGGGGCGATGGCCACCACCCGGATCTTGCTCGGCGCCAGCTCGAGGGCCAGCGCCTTGGTCCAGGCGATGACCGCGCCCTTGGAGGCCCCGTAGGCGTTCAGCCCGGGGCGCGGCCGGATGGCCGCCGTGGAAGCGGTGTTCAGGATCACGCCCCCGCCCTGCTTCTTCATCACCGGAACGGCATACCGGCAGCCAAGATAGACTCCCCGCACGTTGACAGCCATGATCTTGTCGAAGGTGGCCTCGTCGAGGGTCTCGACGGGCGTGGGCGCCTGGGGGACGCCCGCGTTGTTGAACAGGATGTCCAGCCGGCCCCACGTGGCCACCGTCCGCTCCACCATGGCCTGGCAGTCTTCGCTCCGCGACACGTCCGCCCGGATCACAAGGGCCTGCCCCCCCGCCTTCTCGATCTGCTGGGCCGTCTGCTTCGCCGCGCCCTCGTTGATGTCGGCGCAGGCGACCCGCGCGCCTTCACGGGCGAAGAGGAGCGCCGTCGCCCAACCGATTCCGGACCCGGCCCCCGTGATCAGCGCCACCTTCCCCTGCAGTTTCATGGTTGGCCTCCATGCTCTTGCCTGATGTCCACGACTTGGCCAGTGGTCGCCCGGAGCAGTTCCTGAGGAGAAATCGGGAAGACGCATTCGGGAACCCCGCCAGCGGGGTAGATCACCTCGTGCTGGAGGAGGTCGCGGTCAATATAGGTCGGCAGCGGGGTCGCGTGAGCCAACGGTGGGACCCCGCCGATGGCGAATCCCGTCGCCTGCTTGACGGTTTCCGCGTCGGCCTTTCGGATCTTCCCCCCGGTGAGTTGCTCCAGCTTCCGCTCGTCCACCCGGTTGGCCCCCGAGGCAATGGCGAGGACGGGGGTGCCGTTGGAGGTAAAGACCAGCGACTTGGCGATCTGGGCCACGTCGACTCCCAGCGCCCCTGCTGCCTCGCGTGAGGTCCTGGCGCTCACCGGCAGCTCGATCAGCGTCCGGTCGATGCCGAGAGCCAGGAGCGCCTCCTGCACCTTCTGAGCGGCCGGCTTCATCGCCTGCCGCTACAGGACCAGCTCGGCCATCAGCCGGACCGCCTCCGGCTGGGAGGTCCCGCAGATGAGCGTGGTGACGCCTGCTTCTTTGTAAGCGGAAAGCCGGTCCCGAATACGCTCGCGCGGGCCGCAGAGCGCGACCTCGTCCACCAGGGCGTCGGGCACCGCCGCCACCGCCTCGGCCTTTTTGCCGCTGAGGTAAAGGTCCTGGATCGTCTCGGCAGCGGCCTCGTAGCCGTAGCGGCGGGCCAGGTCGTTGTAGAAGTTCTCCCCCCGCGCCCCCATCCCGCCGATGTAGAGGGCCAGCTGGGGCTTCATCAGGGTGCGGCAGGCCGCGACGTCATCGCCGAGCGCGATCCGCACGGTGGGGGCGATATCGAACATCGCGAGCGATTTCTTTCCTCCCGACTGGGCGAGGCCCGCATCGAGTGACGGGCGATACATCCTCATCCGCTCCGGCGAGAAGAAGATGGGGAGCCAGCCGTCGGCGATCTCGGCGGCCAGGGCCACGTTCTTGGGGCCGATGGCCGCCAGGTAGATGGGGATGTCGGCCCGGCCGTGGAGGATGGACTTGAGGGGCTTGCCGAGTCCCGTGGCGTCGGGGCCGGCGTAGGGGATCTGGTAGTGCTCGCCCGTGTGCTCGAGCGGCTTCTCCCGCTGCCAGATGGCCCGCACGACGGCCACGTACTCGCGCGCCCGGCCGAGGGGCTTTCCGTAGGCCACCCCGTGCCACCCCTCGATGACCTGGGGGCCCGAGGCGCCGATCCCCAGGAGGAAACGCCCGCCCGACAACTGGTCCAGCGTTGTGGCGGTCATCGCCGTCATGGCCGGGGTGCGCGCCGGCATCTGCATGATGGCGGAGCCCAGGTAGATCCTCTCGGTGCGGGCCGCGACGAAGGCGAGGGGGGTCACCGCATCACTGCCGTAGGCCTCGGCGGCCCAGACGGAATGAAAGCCGAGGCGCTCGGCCTCCAGGATAAGGGGCAGGTTCAGCGTGAAGGTCGAGCCCGAATAGCCGAGAT